>Ga0209611_10000070_pt1 | contig 105718 bp, 80 predicted proteins | sample S1TSphgellanicum_3_FD_187693 | JGI IMG/M metagenome (GOLD analysis project Ga0209611, IMG submission 187693) | Host-associated microbial communities from peat moss isolated from Minnesota, USA - S1T2_Fc - Sphagnum magellanicum MG (SPAdes) (version 2) | ecosystem: Host-associated > Plants >... | reverse complement strand
AGAGATATGTGGCACAAGTCTTTGACCTTTTATCTTCTGTAAACTATGGGAAAATAAACTTTAATGAAGTTTTTCTTAAAGGTTTAAAATTTCAAACAAAAATTTCATTAGATTTCAAATTATCAACCAATGATAAACTCCCCACAAAAATAGTTGTTGCCTTCAACCTCCTACTTAAAAAGGTCAAAGGCACACCCTCATAGACCCATCCTATCAATTTTCAATCAAAAGTGATATGGCCCTATGAACATCACTATGTCATAGTTTCATTAATAATCTTCATATTCTAAATTGGAAAAACAACTTACATTGAAAAGGAGCATTGTCATGATCATGAAGATCCTCCAAGGCTAAGAAAGTAGAATCATCATTGTGAATGTCATTAACATAAATCTACATGGTAATTTGGGTTACTTTGATCAACTTGTGTTTTCATTACCATTTGTACCCACAAGTGAAAACACAATAAAGTTGAGGCACTTTCACCAAAAAAGCTAATGTATAACAAGTATCATGGTACACTATAAGTTGAAATCTTGATGACATCTTTTTGCTATCTTAAACACAAGAATTGTTTTTTAGAATTTGCACGGCAACATTTTGGAATTCAAAGTTCATTTTGAGTCAAACTTAATTTTGATTTAATTGTTAGATGAAGAGGATGGGTTAGAAATCAATGTACATAGAATATATAATTTACATTTTTTTGATGACCATAAGGCCTCATGTTTGTGCTTCATGAAACATTACCAAATTAAAAAAATTGAAAAAAATACAAAACCCATTTATAAAAATCTCCTCCTTTTTCATATGGTAGTGGTTTCTTCCGCAAAAAAAACATTAGTATGCATTTATTATTAAACAAGTGTTTTAAAACATAATTTTTGAATAGTTTTTCAACCAAAATTTCTAAAATTCTAATTGGTCCTATATTTAATTAATGTACATCAATGTCATTCACCACAAAAAAAAAAATTCAACAAAAAAATCCACCCACAACCTTAATTTTGAAGTATATTTTTAATTTTTCATATTTTGTGACAAATATTATTTTGTCACATATACATTCCATACATTCCATATATTATTTTATTTTATTTTATTTTATTATTTTATTTTATTTTATTTTTTTCGGAAGACTTAGTGCTTATGCTCCCACCAAAAGTACTAGAACATTTCCCAAATTCACAACAAAAATAATAATGTTGTTTAAAAACAATGAAAGGAATGAAAGTCATCATTGGCCTCCTTGTTGAAAGAACTTTTTAGCCATGTGGAATACATTTGATGCATAAGTAAATTTACCTTTTTAGAAACGTCATTGATGTAAGATAGATTGAGGCAAAAACAAAAATAATGGATTTAATAAAATCATCATCATGTTGTAATGAAATTTTAAATGTGTGATTGACCTTTTAGTTGAATGACCTATTATTCTTGGCATTAGAACAAAAATGTCATACATTACATGAAGACTTATGAGCAATCATGGTAGGATGACATGTAGTCGGTTGAAAATGCAACAATTTAAAAAGTCATATTATTGGTCTAGTGCAAGGTTTTGTAGCTATTGAAGAACATTCAATGAATCTCATGAGGATTCAAAAGGAATGATGAATCATGGCAATGTGACCTATAGTTGGTTATAAATTCAACAATTCAAAATGTCATGTTGTTGGTCCAATATTGGAAGGTTTCATACTTGTTGAAGATAAAATAGTTTTGATTTTTTGACCCAACCAATGTGAAATTTTGTATCTAATGATGTAATAAGACATGCATGGCTATAATTCCTAGAATAATAAATGATATTTTCCAAATTATGAAACAAGTGGGTGCCAATGTTGCTATGATCAACAAAGTTGCAACATTGGTTAAACATTTAGAACACATACCTTGCAAGTTGCATCATTTTTTCATTCAACAAGGTGCGCTTTTATTTGCTTTGAATCATTATGAAACAAATCCTTTGACTTTTGTTTTTCTAACATGGAAATTTTAATTCTTACATTTAAATAAAGTCATTATATCCTTGTTTGTAAAAGTATGTTTGGCTACATCTCTCAAGTTAATTAGAAAATGATGAAATCTACTTTTATCAAGGATTTATATGTTGAAACTACATGATTGGTATTTTGAAGAGGAAGTTGGAAAAAAAATTGTTTTTACCTATTTGGGTGTGTTTACAGTTATCAATGATTTCCAATACAAGCTTGGAAAACAAAACAAATTCAATGATATTTCAACATTTTGAAACCATGTACAAAAGTAAGTGATAATGTTGATCACACATAAGGGATGGCAGAGAAAATCAAATGCATTGGATTTGATCTAGGAACTCAAAATGTATGTACACAATAATATATTTCCATGTGAATAGAACTACAACATTTCATGGAATGCATTCTTATTTTTTCCAAAAGATGATTATTTCTAAGGGTAGAATATGATTTTATAATTCAAGTTTCTTCTAATTGTTGAACTAGTTTTTTGTGTTTATTATCTCACATTGCAAAAAAACAAATAACTAATACTATGATCCAATGTTAGTTTTCATATTTGTACTATTTGTGAATCTACATTAGAGAATTTGATATCAATTTTTTTACAACTCAAAATATCCTAGTTTGAAATTTGCATCAACAAGGAATTGTAAATATATATTATCAAGTTGCATTGCATTTATATTATTTATTAATATTTTTTCTCAATTTTCAATTGCATCATCTATATATGAATCTCTAATGTTTGTGAATATGCATTTATAGTATTTGACCTAAGTTGATCATATTTTCATGTTCAAAGCCTTTAAAGTCCCACAAGCTCTATCGAGTGGATGAAATTGGTATTAGATGATTTTTTTTGCAAGTATTTGATCCATAATATGTGTGGGTGTAAAAACAATAAATTGTACATACTTGTTACTTTGTCAAAAGTAGATGAAAATAAATAGAAAATAACAATACAACCCACCAAAACATTAATGTACATTGAAATTTTTAATGAAAAATTGAGAAAAACACATTTTTTCAATATTTTGCATTATTATTTTTATTTTCAATTTGTTTCAATTAATTTTTTGTCTACTTGTTGGAAATTCAAGTTCAAAGTCCTTTTTTCTTAATGAAAGGCTTGTGTAAAATATGTGGTAAGTAGGTTTTAAGATATAGATTTTTTATTTTTTATTATAACCACATCTCAAGAATATATTGATATTGATATTTTCAAAAGTAAAAGAGCCACTAACTTTTTAAAATAAACCAAAAATTTCCCCATTTATGAATCTAACACCCAACAAACAAGGATACTTTTGATTTACTTTAAAAATTGGTTTGCTCCTAGTTCATTGGATGTAAATTTTATAGTGGTACTAAAGGTGTGGGAGGATTTTCAATTACAATTTCACCCAATTTTATGCTACTTTTTTGGTTTTATATGTATGATATAATGTAAAATTTAAAATGTTCATTTTTTGTGTCCATGCTTCTGCCCATTTCAAACTTATAAATGCCTTCACCATATTCCATTGAGTTCGATTTATGTCTATGTTTCAACATTTGAAGTATTTAAGTTACTTCCAAAGTAATTCATGCTAAAATTTCTCTCATTTTTCCTTAATTTATATGGTCATAAAAATGAATTTAATCTATAAATTTCACAAAGGCTTTGGAACCTTTTTTTTTTGTTTGTGTCCATTAAGCTCTAATGCGTAAGAGAATTCTCTCTATGAACACCTATACTACCAATTCATTTTCTTTATACATTTGGTCCTCCTATAGAATCATAAAATTGGCACTAGGACTTTTGCATCTACTTGATTTCTACTGTTGTTAGATTTTGGTGGATGAAAACCTTTCAAATTCACTCTAGGGATACAAAGAATATGTGAATGAATTTTATGAAATAAAAAAATACATACATTACCATTTTTGTTCCTTTATTTGTTATTGTAGTTTTTCCCACCTCATGTGTAACAATGCTATGAAACGAAAAATCTTGATGGAAGATAGACTAATTATGTGTTCAAAGCTTGGGTTGTGTAGTTCATTATTGTTTACTACATTTGTGTTTTTGCCTTTGACATTAAACACCATGTAACAAATCTCTAAGCAAATGTAGAACACACATGGGGGATCCTTAACCATCTATTGTTACAACTTTTAGTTCTTGAAAAGGAAAGATAATGTATGTGTATTAGCATTGGCATCTATGAAGTTCATAGAATGTAACAATTGAAATATAGATTAAGTGTTTGTGAATGTGTCAACCATTTCATAAATGTTTATGTTGAATGACTAAAGAAATTCAATGTTGCCACTTTTTCTAAAATAAACATGTTCTAAAAACTCCTCATTATGCCTTGTCCCAAGCATGTATTCTTGAATTTTTTTCAAGTTGCAATACATAATGGACCACTTTTTCTCACAAGCCAACTTGTTTTTCATGTGTGTGTTGTTACCAAATCCCATCGCAACTATGGAATCCTTTTTCCATTTTATGTTTGCATTTTCAAAACAGTCTTTGGAATCAACACATGATTTAATGAAGGGATGTGTTTATTTTGAACTTTTTAAAACTAGGAACATAATCTCTTAATGTTCCCAATTAAACTATCATGGTTTTTTAACAAATTTCATTTCAATTCTAGAATGTTCAATACTATTCTTTTTCTTTTGTTTTCATCTTGCTTTCTCATAGTGCAATAATTTGAATAAAATTGGCATTGTGGGTTTCAAGAATATCTATAGAATAGGGATAGAAATACACTTCATGTTATGTTCTTCATACTATTGAACTTGCTTGAAATGTGTGCATGTGAATTCTTTGAACTTCAAAGGAGCAAGGAAGGAAGACTCCTAAACTTGGTTTATCAAACATTTGAATTCTTGTTTCCATATGCTTCCATGATGCAAAGGTGGTTGTTGTTGTCAAAGTTGTTTTTGCAACAAAGATTTTACTTTTGAAAGGTTGTTGTAGCTTCAATGTTTTTGCTATGTGGAAACTCTTGTTGCAATTGTTGGATCATTACATTGGTTACATTTGGAGGACTACCAACAATGTGATTTGAAAAACAAAAGTAAAGTTCTATTGCAAAGCCTTTATTGTTGCAAGGCTTCTTTTGTTTTGAAGCTTCTACTACTACTTTGAAGTGTCTATTCCTTTGAAGCTCTTCATTGCAAGTTACAAATTATCATTCCAAGGACCTACTTTGCAATGATGAACTTGCTATGGCTACCATGTGCAACAACAATATTAGCCTTTGATGCCCCTTGCAACAACAACAAAAACACGACCCAACAACAGGTGAAGAGAAATCTTGCAACACAACTCGATGAAGGTGCACGGCAAAGAAATCATGAAATGCAATGTTATCTCGATATAGTTGAGAGAAATATGCAATTGTGAATAACTTACCACTATGTTATTACAAACTCTTTTTCATGTGATAGTTAACATTGGATTTTGATCTTCAAATGCACATTTTCTTATGAATAGGCAATAGCTATTTTAGCCATTACCATTAACATTGTGTGCAACAAATGCATGCGCATAGGATATGGTGATACCTAACATTACATTTGTGGAATCTAAGATAAATTTATCTTCCCTACCTTGGAATTCCTTGCAATTTAGCACCATGTGCAGCTGGACCTTATAGCTAGAATTATTGCATTTGGCCATACAAGCCTGGTAGGCAGGGTCCTTATACCAATATTGATACCATTTGTTGGTGATTAGCTGTGAGGCACAACACAACATACCGGTCCAAGACTGGTTAACATCTTGTACTCTCTAAACCAGGTCAGGACCGGGTACCACCTTGTACACTCTCTACCGGTCCAAGACTGGTTAGCACCTTCACACTCTCCATCTCTCTGAGCACCTGTTCATCTATCGTGTGTGTGCGCGCGTCTCTCTCTCGCTCGCTCGCTCGCTCGCTCTCTTTCTCTCTCTCTTTTCGTTTCACTGAATTCTGTGTAGTTTTAGAGGCATGTTGTATTATCGGAGTTTTGGCAGTCATCAACTTGAAGTCCTTGAACACGAAGTTGTTGTTCTTTCGGAGCTTTGGTGGTCAGTAGTCAGTAGAAGCTCTTGAATACCAAAGCTGTAGGCGGAAGGAAGGAAGGAATGAAAGAACACGGTGGGGTGGGGGTGGTGTAGCAGTTTCAAGGAGGACTCAAATCTCATATAGTTTGAGGGTTTTGAAGTGGAGAAGAAACGAGGCGGAGTAATCTTTTTGTGGTTGCTTGAAGAAGATCTTGACCCCTGAGTTTGTTTGTTGGATCTGGTCATGTTTCTGTCAGCGGAGAAGGTTGCTGTCGAGCTTCTGGTTCGTTGGTTGTGCGGGGTGGTCAGAGAGCTCGTCACCATGGAAACATCAGTATAAGTCACGTCGGCCTGTAGAAGAAGAAGAAGAAGAAGAAGAAAGAGTTCAAGGAGCAGTGTTGGGGTTTGAGTCGTTTCTGCTGTGTTTTTGTCTAACAAGAAGAAGAAGAAGATCGAAGAACAACAACAACAAGTGTGGGAGGAGTACGCGGGAAGTGTGAGAAGAACCAATGTTGCTGTCGGGAGGGACAGGGAGCCTGCGTATGGAAATGGAGAGAATGAGAGTGGTGGCGAGCTCTAGTAATAGCTTAGGCTTGACAGTGGAGTCAGGAGGAGGATATGGCATGCTGCAGCAACGCCCAATCTGGCAGTCTCCGCCCGTGCAACTGGATTTGCTTCCAATGAGATCGTCGCACTCCTCGGAAACAAACACTCTGGCAGCGCCGGCCTCTTCCGTCACCAACAACCCCTTCAGCTCATGGCAGATGCTTGCATCCAGGACTAACTCAGCAAGAAGTGGTGCGTCTCACGAGTGTCGAGGCTGTCTGGAGAGACGTCAGCTCTCTCGCTCGAGACTGAAAATGTTTTTTTTCTTTTTGCGCATTCCGCTTCTTGTGGGGCTGCGGACGTTGGGATGTTGTTTCTTACATTGGAACTGTTGTTGTTCTATGTGTGTGCTTGATCACTTTGTGCTGCAGGTTACGATGACGGAGAAGTGGAGACCTTCTCTTCTGGCGGCGATGGTGCTGGTGCTGCTGCTGTTGGGGTTTCGACTGCCAGAGGAGATCTCGATATGAATCAATTGCCTTCAACGACCGATTGCGAGGAAGAAGAGGCCCTGGTTGTGTCCTCTCCGAGCAGCACATGCATGAAGCGAGAGAGAGAGGAACTGCATGTATTTGATCTCGAACAAGACATGAGAGCTGCCGGCGGCTGTACTGATTTGAGCGTCTCGAGAGGAGCAAGCGACGATGAAGCTGATGGGGGATCCACTACAAGAAAAAAGCTTCGTCTCTCCAAAGAACAGTCGGCTCTTCTTGAAGAAAGTTTCAAGGACCACAGCACTCTCAACCCGGTAAGAAATATACATATTGCAGCAGCTCATGCCCCCCAAGCTGCTAGCTATGGTTTTTTTCTCATACTGGACTACACCAGTTCTCTGTCTCATGAGTGTTGTGGCAATCTGGTTGTTGCCTTCCTTGCAGAAACAAAAGAACGCGTTGGCAAAGCAACTGAACTTGCGTCCTCGGCAAGTGGAAGTGTGGTTCCAAAACAGAAGAGCAAGGTGTGTTGAACTTAATTTCCACTTCCTGCACTTGTGTTCCATGCTCAAAGAAGCGATCCTGCAGCAAGTGCAGTAGTAATTGTCTGAGGTTTTTGTTGGCATCCAGGACCAAGCTGAAACAAACGGAAGTGGACTGTGAGGTGCTGAAAAGATGTTGCGAGAATTTGAGTGAAGAGAATCGGAGACTGCAAAAGGAGTTGCAAGAATTGAGAGCGCTCAAGCTGGCCGTCGTCGCAACTACTCCCCGCGCTTGTACTGCAGCAGCTGTCATAGCTGCACACGGCTTCAGCAGCTACATGCAGCGGCCAGTACTATCTGCTGCCACACTAACCATGTGCCCATCTTGTGAGAGAGTAGCTACTGTAGAGAATCGATCAGCCCATATTACATTTCCTAAACCTGCAGGTAGCAGCAGCAGCTTCTCCCATTTCCTGCAGCCTTCAGCAGCCTGCTAGCAGCTACAGATTAGACTTCTTAGAAAGTTCACTGCTTCACAACTGTTGCACAGGACTCCACTCTTCCTTATGTAGCAAAGCCAATTGGTGCACCATCCACAACTGCAAGCTGCTGCAGAAACTGATTGCATCTTTCCTTTCCTTCATGTGGAGCACCTTGGTGCACCATTTGCAACAAGTTGCAGAAGCCAACTGTATCCTCTTTCTTGTGCAGCAACCAGCTGGTGCACTATTTGCAACATTAAGCTGCAGAAGCCAATTGCATCTTCCTTCTTGTGCAGCAGATCGGTGCACCATTTGCAACAAACTGCAAGACGGCTGATTGCATCTTCATTTAGTTCTGCAGCAACTTGGTGCTCCATTTTGCAACAAGCTGCGGAAGCTGATTGCATCTTCCTTCCTGTGCAGCCTACTTGGTGCACCATTCCCAACAAGCTGCAGAAGATTACAAATAGTTGAAAAGTCCCCAAACTACAGTCTATTTCATGTTGTCCTTCAATCTGCAGAGAAGCATTGATGTGGACCATGACCAGTGCCTAAGCTTCACAGATTGAAAAAACCGGTGTGCTTCAGCTCTGATCCCTGGCTTCATGAAATCACTTGTATGCTAGGAGTCCATAGCAGTGCACAACATCTCACACCTCTGTTCAAATTAAAATGAGTTCTTGATGAGTTCTTGATGAGTTCTTGAGATCTTGAGGTCCAAGAGACGTCCTTGACTGCACCCACCCACCCTACAAGAGAACTTTGTGAGGTAATAGTTGCAAGAATTGCTGGAATTTGTGAAGGTGTTTTGCAGCAACATGGAGGTAGCTTGCACAAGGTGGTATTGGTATCTATCTTCCATTGGTATTAAAAAACATTGTTCAACAGCTTCTTCCCTCATCATCATGAGCTTCATGCTCAATTCCAGGGTTGGTCTTGTATCTAGGCTTGCAACCGGTATCTACACTGGTACATATTGACATGAGCTCAGGTCAAGAACCCTACCAGGTATGATCTGAAGCAATACCAGCCTTATTATACAAGTAGTACTTGCCTGGGAGGAACTTGAGGTAATGCCAAGCTTGTACTAGTTTTACACCAATTTCAATACTAGTTATATACCTGCCTTCTAGCAGCTAAAAAACAAATCTTAAACCCCCATTGTTTTGACCAGCCTGGTATGAAAGTTATTAAAAGGACCCCATACTTGCAGCTGGCTCCTATGAATTATTTTTTAAGGTACCCATACTTAATACTTGTAAAGGTACTTAAATGAGGTAAATAGGTATGAACTTAATTATTTTCAAGGTACCCAATACTTAATCTATCTAGGAAGGAAGGAAGGAAGGTAGTTTGTTTGTGTTGTTTGTCACATTAAAATCTCCCAAATCACAATGCCTTTTGCCATGCTCTTGAGTACCATTTGAAAGCCCTTGATGAGTAGGAAGGATGTACTGAGTTGGTTTCATGATGTTTTCACCTGCAGTGAAAAAAAAAGAAGTTATTGAATATTGAACAATTTTTTCACTGAAATTTCATTTAAATTAAAACTGAAAAATTATTGGGGAATTTGGGTGCACTCTTGGTTTGTTGGAAAGCCCTCAGTGAGTAGGATTTAATGAAAGTGATATGAAATTTTTTAAACCCTAACGGGCATGAGATATTGAATTTTGAGTAGTCTTTGTCGTTGGAAATTCAATTAAATTATTTTTTAAATGGTTTTGGAAAGAAAAATTAGTTGGGTAACCGTTTCACACTTGGGTGAATAGCAACATGCTACACTATATACCTTAAGGGATGAGGGAATAATTTTCTCTTTATGTTGGATGTTGTAAACTATGATACAGGGCCAAATAAGAGGTGTGGATGGAGATGCTGTAATATTTGCAACTGAAAAGGGTTAGTGAGCAGACCACCTTGTTCCCAAGCCCATAGATAAGCTAAGCTAGTTGGTGGAGACATTCTGAGGGATCTAATGGTTATGAATTCTTGCCAGTTCAACAAGAGTTGGTGATGAAACAAAATTATCAGAGCTGCAGGAAAATAAGTGATGCTCAGGTCTGGCCCCTAAAACCTAATCCCTACCAGTCCTCATGCAGCAAGGGGTAGGGTTTAGGGTTTAGGGTCTGGTAGTGATGTAGTGATGAAAGAGAAGAAAAAATGATGCCATCTCTAACTGTGAATTCATGATACTTTTGAGGTCAAGAATGTGCCCTTTAGAGCAAGGATCTAATAACTGTCTGTCTGTAAAAAGGCCTTGAAAAGCTAGGTCCCCACCTCCCCCCAACAAAATCCTAGAGGCCTCTAGGCAGTCAAAAACAACACACACTAGGTAGTTCTTCCACTTTTGTAATACAATTTTGGTTGACCCAGTTGTAACTACAGTTTGGTTTGTATGGGTTCTAGTGTTAAGAGCTTGGGTAACTATTGTTATTTGTATGGGTACGCTCCCAAAGTGATTTTTTCCTCTGTTGGGATGAGCCTCTTTCATTGAACCTATCACCCAAAAAAAGCACAACATTTGTGAATTTTTTAGGAAATCCTAGTCATGTTCTACATGTTAAATTGTAAATCTGCATGTGGTCAATACTTGTAACAAATAAATGAAATCTGGCAAATTCGGGTTTTTCTTCACAAAAATCCTTCTTATGTGCTGAAATCATATTTTTCAAGTTGGGAAAATGTGAAATTTTGAGAAAACAGTAACTACCAGTCGTGTTAAATTTTTTTAGTTTTATGAGTTAGCATCAATTTCAAGTATCAAAAGAAAGATGTTGCATTAATTAGTGATGTTTTATTCAAAAACTATCCAAGCTTTCAAAAGCTGTTGAAAAATAGGAGACTACCTTACAAAATGACCAAACCATTTCAAAACATCTCTACTTATGACAAACTTTTCCAGTAAAAAATTTCTTGCAACCAAAAACTTCTCTGTCACATTTGTGAGAAATCTTGCACCCAAAAAAAAAAAAAAAAAAAAGTGGTGACCACCACCTGAGCCAATCAAGTTAACTCCCAAAAAAAGTAAAAATCAAGTTAGCCAAAATGTTATATGTCATGTCCATATTTACACATCCAAACTCAGTTTCACTCATCCAAAGTATTAGACTTTTCATTGAATTGGTGCCCTGTTGGGCCCCATTTTGGACTGTTGTTTGGCTCCTCATCCGCAAAGTCCTTAAAAAAAAAGAAAAAACTTGGGATATGATTTGTACTATCAGATGAAAGAAAGTTGTTGTGGATTATCATCATGAGTTGTGATTGTTGCACCAGAATTTAAAGTGAGTCAACGTTGAAAGAGGAATACTAGCTGGGTTTTACGTATGTTGTAGACTTTTCATTCAAATTGTCTCAAATTGCGTACATAAAGATTGAGAGGAATATTCAAGCAACAAGATCTTCATTGAGTCTGTTCTCATGGGGTACCACAGATCATGTTGTACTAAGCATGGCATTGTCACTTCAAAACAATATTCATTAAGCTTGTTTTGTTGTCTCTGATAGACTTTGCATATATGGTGAATTTCGATTTATCTAGCAGCAGCTTGCATGCTTGGAAGCAGCAGCTTGCTCACTTGCAACTTTTGATTTAAAACTCTTTCAACTCCAATCGTAAAACTTTGCTTGAAACCAAGAAACACAAGTAAGAAATTAGAGCTCAAGGGAAAGGAGAGAAGAAGGAGAGAGAAGAAAAACCCAAAAAGACCCGAAAAAAACTTCGTGCAAGCTCACACATGCAATTGTGCTTTGTGACTTGCGCACCAGCTCAATATGAAACTCATTTCATGTTGAATATGGGTGTGAAAATGAGTTTCGCCTCTCATCATGATGATATGTAATTTTTTGCCACTGTGTTTTCAATTTCACCCCACCTATTGGGCAAACATGGGGATTTAACCCTATTGTTTGAATTACTTTATGGATTCCATTATTGTTTACAAGCCATTTTATTGTTGCCATAATTTTTTTTATGTAGCTTCTTCCAATCCCTTGCTCTTGGTGGAGATTTTTGTATGTAGCCTCTTTTTATTAGCTTTTTAAATAGGTATATAAAACTTACAATTTGCAATATATGGTCAAGTTCATTTTGTGTTTCACTAGATTTTGATGAACTTAAACAAATTTACCAAGGTGAAAGTGGTCAACTTTCTAAAAAATGGAAACCAATTACTACAAAAATTGTGAATTTACTAATAGCTAATTCATTAAGTCAATCTTCTAGTTTTAAATAACTAGGAGCTTAGGTTAAGCCACCCAAGATAGAGGACTTAGTTTAATAGCTTAGGTTAAGGGGCCTAAAGTAGGTAACTAGGCCACCTAAGCTAAAGAAATGGGCCCTAGGTAACTTAGCTTAAGCCACCTAAACTACCTAGAATAAATTATGTTGCAAAAGTTAGGATTTGATCCCCTCACCTTCACTTTGAAAGATAAACTTTTTACCATTGCACCAATTTTTTTATGCAAAATAATTTGTCACCACATTTTCATAAATGTATTTTCTACTCTACCTAAATAGCTTTTTGAACCTATCCAAGCTAACCTACCTTAACCTAAATAAACATAGGTAAGCTAGGAACCTTAAACATTACTTAAGCATACTTAAAACCAACATAAGTCTACCTAAGTTTATTTAAAAGCCTACTTCATGCCAACATAAGCCTATTTAAAAGTTACATAGGTTTACCTAGGGCCTATCATAAGAACTTTTTAGGCTAGCTTAGACTACTTAGGTGTTATATAGTCTATCTAGAGGCCACCTTAAGAACTATGTAGGCTATCTAGGGGCTATGTAGGCCTACCTAAAGGTTATGCAACAACTATCTATAACAATTTTGTCATTTGTAGAAGGAAGTTACACCTACAAATTGGTCCTATGTTAAAGTCAAGGCTTATCGTTGTTTAATGATCAAAATTTTGTGACATTGAGTTCATGTCTTGCATTTTTTATCTTGTGCACTCTTAGTATCATTGTTATACATGAGTTTTTTAGTTGCAATTTTTTTGTTACACAACATAACATGATAGCAAATGGTTTTTTAAGTTAAAGATTCATAGATGGTAGCCCCAAAGGATCCCTAATTTGAAGGTTGTAGGCTTGAAGATATTAGATTGAGGATATAGGCTTGAAAGTTAGGGGAAGATCATGGGCGCATGCCTTCCCTAGCATAAAGCATGAAATTTTTTTTGTTCAAATGGTGAAAGGTTTGCATGTGATCAACCAAATGACCTTTCAATTAACAAACAAATTTTCTATCTGAAGAGTTGAAAAAAAAACTTTATAATACTTTACACACATGTTGAACATATGTATGGTACGTTGAAAGAAGGGAATCATTCTCTTCATCATCCATATTGAAATGAAACCAAACATAGGTGTGTTATATTGTGTTTTCAAATTGTTGCTTATAGTATGGATGTTAGGGATGAAATAAACTTGTTGGATTTCAAATAATTGTTCAATGAATATGCAATTTTTTAAATGACTTATGATTGGCAATGTCCATTTCTTGGTTGATTCTTGAATGTATATTTTAAAAGGTTGAAATTTTTACAATAAATCAAAATTGTTATGTCTACAATGTTATATTTGTGCATAAGGATTTGAATGCATAATAGTTTGTAAGGAATGTCTCACTTATGTTTCAACATGCCATTAGGTATTAACTTTTTAATTATATCACATATTTTGTTCCATTCTAACTTTTTGATACATCCTTAACATCTTTCTACACATTCGTAAGTGTTGTTAGTTGAACCTCATAACTTACCCATCAATGTGTCCTATAAACAATATGTTTAGTGCTTTTAATCAATCTAACTATTGACATAAATGCCAATTATGTCTAATAACTAACTCCAAAACATTGGTTATTTAGTGCATATTGCATATTAGTGTTGGATAGGTAAATGGTTTGGCCAGTTAGAATTGTTGGTTAATAAACTATACTTAAATTATGTGCATGCATTTTTAATGTTCCTTAACAAAGATGTTCTTAGTCACAACACAATAAAAAAATTGATCAATCATGGGAGCTTCCATGATTAACATGAAAGTATTTTCTTTTGGCCAACACCATTAGTAATATTTTTGAAATTAAGTAATTTCATGTTATCAATAAAACATGAAAATCATTTTGTCACAAATACATCTACATGTTTCAACATTTGAATGTCTACAAATCCATTGAAAAGTTTCACATCAACAAATTAGTGAACAATCAATTAATATTGAGCTTATATTTTTTGATCTTCATAAACCATATTTCAAAATTAAAAAATATATACCGAATTTCATTTGATAATATCTATATTTGAAATTTTCTTAAGTAAAAAATTCAATTCTTTTGACATAAGTTATCTTGTTATTTTTTTGTTCATTATAGGCACAAAACCATATCACTAATTATTATTGGCAAAACTTCATGAAATCCTTGACACTCTACCTTCCAACTAAATTGCACCCGCCACTCCTTTGAAAATATGTCCACACCATATTGCATCTGGCCTTTGTTAAGGCAACATCACTAAATCTTAAGCAATAAAGGATGATAAATTAATAACTCAAAGATCTATGTTCTTTTTTTTCCGAAACATGTTGATTACTAAACAAAATCAAAATCCATGTTCTTAATTGGTAAAATGTGTACCATGAAACATATTTATTTGAACATTTAATTGTGCATGAAAAACACATTTCAAAATTAGTTTAACTTTACAAGAAGAGGTGATTGAGTGCAATGACTTGTAAACAAACGATGGCCTAACTTAGTTTGACCTAATAAAAGAATGGTGGATTCAAAATTAATTTAATTTTACAAGAAGAAGTGATTAAATGCAAGAGAAAAATGGACATATAACATACAATCATAACCATTTATCAAGTAGTTTGTGGTTGGAGGATGGTGCATGACTTGCAAACAAACAATGGCCTGACTTAGTTTGACCTAGTAAAAGAATGGTGGATTTAAGGCAGATTGATTGATCCAAAATTGCATGAAAAAAACCCATTATTCTTGAAGAATCTATCTACTTTATATACATTTTTTAATAAAAAAATAACTATAACCAATAAAGTTGGGATCATATTATCTTTTGAAGTGATCATGTTATTATCCTATTTTTACAATATTGACTATTAAATATCATTAGAGAGACACATGCATTCAAACATTTCCATAATCAATTAATGGTTTTAAATACCAACCAATTTTAATTGAGTGTTCCCATTGGAGGGAAGTCCATATTAACTCTGAATTCAATAGTGACTAACGGTGACAAAAAATGTTAAATGATATTCAACAAATTTCACTTTTATCTCCAAAATAAAAAACCTCATGTCTTGGGATAACATTATAGTTGTTCATGACATGGTTTGTTTTCTTTCCCAAAAACATTTACACCAAATTAATACCAAGGTCACCTTCCCTTGGTATTATTATAAGTCATTATAATGGTGCATTCACATTTGATGTTAATTCAGTGTTAAATGAAAATCTAGGTGGCATCCTAGGTGGCACCCAATGTTAAATGGGCCATAATTCAATGTTAAGTGAATGTTAACTTAACATAAAATTTTCATGGCAACTAGGTTTAAATCCTAAATGGTTAACATGGTGGTAGGGGATTTAACCGTAAAGTCCCTAACACCAAGTGTGAATCCACCGTAAGTTTCATAAGGATTACAATATTATGTACTATGGAACAAACAAGCAAATGCCATTATGTTGGGTAAGCCACACTTAATTAACCCAATGGGGCAAAATCTATATATATAGACAAGGATGGAAATCCATCCAAATAACATACAAGGCATGTCAATGCAAATGTAAACACAAGAAAGGAAAATCAAGACCATCAAAACAATAGTAATGAAGTGGAAGATGTAATGTTATAAAAGCATCTATGCCACAAATCAGCTAGTGATGGAGGTGCATTAGTTGGTATGCGTGGAAGAGGTGAAAGATTGTGACCAAGCATGGCAGCTTGCTAAAGAATCATGGTGACTTGCACACATTATAAGGTGTATTCACACTAACACATACCACAACAAATGTAACAAATGCTTAATTTTTCACATTTAGAAACAATAATTTAATTTGGTGTTGAAAATATAAGATTTTTTAATATAGTAAGGTTCATAATATATCACTGGAACATGTCAATTAGTTTGAAAGATATCCAATGAATAAAAAAATTTCAAAAGCATTCATTAAGCATCGTAACACGTGTTTTTTAACATTAAAAGGACTTTAAATAGATTTCAAAACTTTTGAAAATTACATATATCTTGAAATCTCTTACATAAACCTTGACATAATAATTTATTTCTTAAAATTTAAATTTGAAGATTTTTTTGAAGATTTTTTAGAGAATCCCCAAAAGTAGTCCTTTAAGCACACATGTGTGGCTCATGTTACCTTGTTTGCACCGTATAGGGCTATCGACACTTGTTGCCTATAATGGGATATAAACATTGAAGGTACCATCTAGGTATGCTAATGGCGAATTATATAGGGATGGACACAAGAAGCCAAAAAGGAATCAAAACGAAGATGGAAACAACCATAGGTGTCTATGGCAAGGGGAATGAAGTCTTTTTTTAAAGCTCGCTCTATGTAGGATTGTGCCTTGTCTTGAGCAACAATTGTTGTTGCATGCGTTATTGTCGTCAAAATACAATGCACCAAATTTATACAAGTCATACCGGTAATGACAACGTCCACCAAGGTTTGAAAATTGTCTCTAGTGATGACAATATCTTCTCATCTTTGTGTGTGGTGGGGAAAAAAGTGAAAAACCTTTCTTTGTACATGAACTCCACTTTTTGATGCAATAGATGTGATGGTTTTTCAAAATGTATCACAAGTTGTAATGCGCTCGCTCTTACACGAGCAACATAGCAAATGGATACCCAAATCATCAATGTTATGACCACACTAACATCGTGAAAGATGCAGAACTACATGATGTGGTATACCAAGATGAATATGGAATGTTATAAAAAATGGGCAGACGATAAACAAAATGAATGTGTGTTAGGATGAACTAATAATGAAGCCCCTATTGTTGGACCTCCACAAGAGCAAAGATGTGTTTACACAACATCCAAAAAATCATTTGTTAAAAGCGAAATAAATTCCTACTCATGTAGTTGGTCCATCAAAGAATATTACATTTAGGATTGCATTACTAGATTTTCGAAAGGCAAGACATTTGATTAGACAACCTTAAGTAACATTGCATGGGTATCCTGTAATGTAACCTAGAAGGGATAAATATCGCTTTCTACATGTGCCACCGCATCAATAAAAATAGGGTGATCATCCTACTGGAAACGAGACATTAATGCAAAAGCGATCAAAGCCCAACATCTTAAAAAGGTGGGGGTAGCACATTGGACCACTGAGGGAAGGCCTAGCCCCCTTGAAGAAGCAAGAAAAATGACTTGACAAGAAACCAAATGGCCCACTGTGGTACCAAAGGATCCTGACCCCAATAACTTTTCTAACATAGCTACGATACGAGCATCAAACTCAATATAATGTTGCAAAATACTTGGTGATGGAAATATAGTATGTTGTAAATAGCTTGGTTGTTGGGCATAACAAAATGAAAACATCGCAAAAGCTACTTGAAGATATGCGAACATAAAAAGGCTAGCGATCATGTTAAGGTCCTCCTAAAGCACCTCTGATATGAAGGACTCCACAAATGGAAAAAAACCCAATAAAGCACCTAGAATACAAAGACCAGACTTAGGTGTAAAAAAATTTAAAGGAAGTGATATAAACCGGTCTAGCCCCTATGGAGACCAAGCGACACATTTCATCGATTACATTGAAAGTCTCAATACACCAAACCCCTCCAATAATTTAACAAGTAACACATCTAGGGCACGACCAACTATGTGCGTATCATCTGCCAATGAAGGAAAAACACAAGTAGGGTGGGTTGTTGTAATAGGACGGAGAGCACAAAAATGAGTTAGTGCAAACAACACTCCTCCCAAAAAATCCCCTTGCCATGTACCAAATTCGGATAAAATGATAATGAGATCCCCGTGCCTAGAAACCTCTAAAAAATATAATGGAAATGGGCGTGCATAAAATTGACAAACAAATGGGAAAAGCTAATCCAAGGTGTTGATAAAAAATCGCAACTAATAAAAAATGGATGCTCGAGATACTCAATTAAACATGTTTCAAGCATTCCCCTGTAATACCACCCACTTCGGATGTAAGTTCAACATAACTTTAACCCCATGAACCATTATCTTGCACCTACCTGGCATTGCCCCCAAAACTAGTGTGGATTAAAATGCTCTGCAAATGTATCCTTGAATTGAATAGCTAGTGTGCGAGTGACTAACCAATAAATCACCTCTTCAATTGTGATGGGTCAAACACCTCTAGTTTGTTTTTCCAAAGCATGATACTGATGGAGGAACATGACCATGAGCGATGTGCCTTGCATATCTCCAAAAAAAAATCAAAGCCACTAGCAAAATCATTAAGGACAAAACAATTTGGCAAAAGCTCATACACCATACTTGAAACAACGCTGGATGAAAAAGATGGAAAACATGTGAAAGTAAAAATAAGTGTTTTTCTATGCAAAACAAGATCTATCTCCAAATGAAAATCATTGACAAAAGGTTTATGAAAGGGATTGATCACTATTGTGAGAACCAGTTTATAACCGCTACTGGTTGTCATTCTATTTGCACTTTTCTTACTATTAGAGATCTAATGGAAGTACGAACACTTGCACAATCACAATGCAGAGTAATGTCCATAATTAACTAAACCTCCCAAGTCAATGTATGCTTAGAGCCTTCCAATTACAAGGGGTGTGTTAGTCGATACAAGAAAGTGAAGGTTGTTTCCCAAGTTTTTTTTGCCCCTAAGACAAAGCTAGAACCTATGAGCAACATTAGACTTGAATGTTGTAAAATGGGCAATTCACACCCAGCATTATGGGCAGCCAAAGTCTATTCCATTACTTTAACATGTTTGGTGAATGATTATGGTGTGTAATGATATGACTATGGGAACAACATGGGAACATCATTGGAACATATGAACATCACTGCCTGTGTCTTCGGACTTGGAGATACTACTTATTGTTGTGGTGCGTTCACACAGTCAGCAACAATCTCCTGTTTCTTGGGACTTGGACACGGTGGTGGCAGTTCACACTATCCGGAATGACCGCCTGTGTCTGGGGTCTTGGACACTATTTGGGCACATTCACACGGTCGTAGACAACCACCTGTGTCTTGGGAGTTGGACTCTTGTTGTGGCGCTTTCACACTGTCGGAGATGATGACCTACATGTCTTGGGACCTGGACACTGTATTGTAGTGCGTTCGCACAGTCAGAGACTACAACCTCCATGTCTTGGGACTTGGACACTGTTGTGGCACGTTCACACAATCAGAGACGACCGCCTACGTGTCTTGGGAACCGGACACTGCTATGGCGTGTTCACACGGGCAGAGGTTTACAGAGTTCACCGCAGCGTCGAGGAAGACGAAAGTGCGAAGGTTGCGTGCGAAGAGAATGCTGCGGGATCCGCGAGCTTCAGCTTCCTGCTGCTGCTTTTCTCGATCTCCTGGGTGCTCAGATTGCTGACGAGCTTCTCTACACGGTCTCTGGGTACACACAAGCGTTGGTGGAGTAGAGGAAGGGGGAAATCGATTGGCTTGGATCCGATTTTTTGGGGGGTTTTCGGAGGATACACACAGCCTGAGATCGATGACATCGCGGAGGTCGGCAGCCGTGGCACGCAGGCTTCATCACTATTTGGTAATTCTGCTGTTGGGTTTCTGTTAGTGTCTCTTGGCTGTGTTTGTGTAGAAAGACAGTTTTGGAGATGCAAAGACTAGAAATAGTGTCTTGGAGAGGCAAAGAGTAGTCTCTTCTTTCACTGATTATGTTGGCTAGGAAGTTGGTATTCTCCGATTGCAAACAACTACAATTTTGACTTGTATAGTTTGAATGCACTTTGGCTTCCTCAGTTATGTATGAGCAATCTCATGCATATTATTCTTTGCATTTATAGGGTTTGATGGGGTTTGAAAGCTTGCCTATTTTCTTTGGCACTTACATCTTAGGGTTTTGCTGCATATGTCAACTTAGAGAAGTCTGTTTGAATGTACAACAGGGAGCTTCAATCAACAGACAAATTTCTGTAGACCCTCAATTGCACAAGAAATTGACGAGTTTAGGGCAAAACAGATGTTTGTCAACTCTGAGCAACCAAGGGCATTTTCCTCCTAGGAGATGGCTTTCTACCATAGGGTTGATAAGGCCTGGCATTACAGCTCCTGTCATTTCAAGATCAGCATTACAGAGCTTTGGCATATCAAGGCGACATATCCATGATGTTTCTAGAAGGGTTGGCCAGAGTTTACATGTGCAGAAAGCATTGCTTCGAAATGCCGAGGGCCGCAGAGCTTTTTGTAGCGAGAACCCCAGAAAGAAAGGTGAGAAGATCAAGCCTTGATATGACTAAGGTTGTTTTTTGTACTGCAGAAAATGTAGGTCTAGAGCAAGTGATGAATGTACTGCTTTTGGGTATAGGTTATCTTCTCAAGGGTCATGTCTTTGCAAAACTCTTACCTTGGATACTTGTTAATGTGCTTACAATACCAACTGAACACCTGTACACTGTGGTGCCAATTGCAGCCTTAGGGCTTTTGTCTTTTGTATGCAAACATAACCATCCCATCAAAGGTACTGTTACACTACGGTAAAATGCTGTCAGTAACCTTCAAGTCTTTCTGAATTTACCTCAGCACTACCCATTTGTATGCAGGGTTTGAGAATTTCTATCCGAAGAACAAAAAAGAGCTCCCAAAGAGCCGCACTGAGCAGAAATCAGAGTCAAAGAATGGTGAGTATGATATTCCCAGCCTTTGGAATGGCTTGATTTGCAATATCAGGTTTCCATTGATTATGATGTGCTCCTGGTTTCTCACTGTAGAAGAGTGAATGTAGAAATCTCCTGGTCCTGAGTACATGTGCTGTAGGGATGTCACTTGTAAGCTGGCCCAGTCTTGCCAGTCTCTGACATGTTTCAGTTGATTTGGCAGAAGATCCAAAGTCTGAGGACCCAAAGACATTCACAGAGGTGCCAAGGGCACAGCTTCAGTCATTGATTTTAACAGGTGCTGTCACTGTCGCCATTCTTACCACACTCTCCATTGGCCGCAGTGATGCCCAACAGGTACCTATCTCTATTTTGTTGCAGATAAATGTCATCCTTGATTCTCCCATCCCATGAAGGTAGATGTGTTTCCATTCAAAGTGCCAGGTTTCTTGTAAGTTCAGAAAACTCTCAAGCTGGTCTGGCAGCAGGTTTAAAGGGTCCTTTCACAGTACTGAAGATGTTTGAACAAGAAGGCATAGCACTGTGCCTACAGTTGGTTGGTTTATAACCAAGGGTTTGTGGTCTGGATGGTTCTGATGACTTGCAGATCAGCTTTCAGGAGTTTAAAAACAAGCTATTGGAGGCAGGCATTGTGGACCGAATTGAAGTGACCAACAAAAGTTTGGCGAAGGTTTATGTCAATGCTGGTTCTGGTCAAGTTTCTCATGGGAATGGAGGTGAAGGCAATCTTCATGAACTTCAAACAGACACCAGGCCACCAGGTGGCCAGTCAGGTAGCCAGTATAAGTACTACTTCAACATCGGGAGTATTGAATCTTTTGAACGTAAGCTGGAGGATGCGCAAGACATGCTTGGGGTGAATCCACATGACTATGTCCCTGTTACTTATGTCTCAGAGATGAGCTGGCAGCAAGAGCTCTTGCGATTGGCTCCAACCATTCTGTTGATTGCAGGCTACATCTATTTCTCTAGACGAATGCAAGGTGGAGGGTTTGGAATTGGTGGAGGATCTGGAAGTGCGGGTGGGCGTGGAATTTTCAATGTTGGCAAGGCACAAGTCACCAAGCTAAGCAAGAAAGCAAAGGACAAGGTTTGTCATTTTGTAACACCTGTGGTGTTAGCCTGGCTGTTGCTTTTAAGGATTTTTCTGCACAAGTATTGTCAATATATATATGCATTCTGCCTTCATAAGTCATTCTTTGGTTGTTTGTTTAATGGCAGGTGATGTTCAAAGATGTAGCAGGTTGTGATGAGGCAAAGCAAGAGATTATGGAGTTTGTGCACTTTCTGAAGAACCCCAAGAAGTATCAAGAACTTGGTGCCAAGATACCAAAGGGGGCACTGTTGGTTGGTCCTCCTGGTACTGGTAAAACACTCCTTGCCAAGGCCACAGCAGGGGAAGCTGGGGTGCCATTCCTTTCAATCAGTGGCTCAGATTTTATGGAGATGTTTGTGGGAGTTGGACCATCACGGGTGCGAGATTTATTTGCTCAAGCCCGCCAGTCAAGTCCAAGCATAATTTTTATTGATGAGATAGATGCAATTGGCCGAGCCAGAGGCAGGGGAGGTTTTGCAGGAGCCAATGATGAAAGAGAGAGTACTCTCAATCAGCTCTTAGTTGAAATGGATGGGTTTGGTACCACGACAGGGGTGGTGGTCCTTGCAGGCACAAACAGGCCAGACATCCTTGACAAAGCCTTACTGCGACCAGGTCGTTTTGATCGGCAGATTTCCATTGATCGGCCTGACATCCTTGGTCGGGAGCAGATCTTTAGAATCTATCTCCAGAAGCTGAAGCTTGACCAGGATCCTGTGTACTACTCACAGAGGATGGCAGCTTTGAGTCCTGGATTTGCTGGTGCTGACATTGCTAATGTCTGCAATGAGGCTGCATTGATCTGTGCACGCAATGAGAAGACTGAAATCACCATGGAGCACTTTGAGGCAGCTATCGATCGCATCATTGGCGGCCTTGAGAAAAAGAAGCGAGTAAGTTTTCTCTTCGGCTTGCTCTTCGATTCATGCCTGATCTTACTATGGTTGTTCACCTTTGTGTATAATGTAGCATTCTTGTGGCATCCTACTGACACATACTTATAAGTTGCACTCAATTTTGGTGAATGTTGTCTTAGGATTTCCCTTCAGGACCTTGTAATTAAGGGTCTATGTGTTGTGTTGCAGGTGATAAGCAAGGAGGAGAGGCGGACAGTTGCATATCATGAGGCAGGTCATGCTGTAACAGGCTGGTTTTTGGAGCATGCTGAGCCATTGCTGAAAGTGTCGATAGTTCCACGAGGAACTGCAGCATTGGGTTTTGCTCAATACTTGCCAAACGAGAACTTGCTTATGACCAAGGAGCAGCTCTTGGATATGACGTGTATGACTCTTGGCGGCCGTGCAGCTGAGCAGGTACAAACTACAAACATGTTTCCCTTTCCCAGGAGAGTTGGGCAAGTTCCAATGGTGTGAGGCAAGAATCACTTCTTGCATACTAGAGGGACCACACCATAACAACACAATGTATCACAACCCTAAAGCCCTGAACCTTAAGAACCTATTGAATTGAGATGTTATTGTGGGTAGTTTGGAGTTTCCAGATATGTTAAATGTGATTTCATAATTTTGTCCAAGTTCTCCAGCATGCTTGTAAGCTCTGAATAGACAGATGTGCTTTAGCTGTTGCTAATACATTGCATGTATACAGGTCTTACTAGGCAAGATTTCAACTGGAGCCCAAAATGATCTTGAGAAAGTCACAAAGATGACATATGCCCAAGTTGCAGTGTATGGGTTCAGTGACAAAGTGGGTCTTCTCTCCTTCCCACCAAAGGAAGATGGCCTGGAAATGGCACGACCATACAGCAATGAGACTGGAGAGATCATTGACCAAGAAGTCCGTGATTATGTGGACCTTGCATACAGACAGACACTTGCTTTGGTCACCAAACACAAGGCTGGAGTTGAGGCCCTTGCTTTGAAATTACTAGAAAAGGAGGTTCTGCACCAGGAGGATTTGATAGCCATACTAGGTGAGAGGCCATTCAAGCATGCAGAGCTTTCAAATTATGATAAATTTAAGCTGGGATTTCAGCCTTCCCGGGAGGATGCTGCCAGGCAAGGTCTTGAGGCTCAACCTGATGATGACGGTGTAGCCCCAGGAACAACATCACCACCCCCACCTTTGCCCCCAGGTTTGGACGGATCCTCACCTGCCCCTGCCCTCCTATAATCACTTTTTCAGACAGGTTTTATGGTAACAGCAAGCTGTATAGTTTCCTTCAGCTTCCTGCTGTTCTTCAAGATCAGCAGGTGACTGTGTCTTTCATTTGCGCAAGGAAGGAATGACAGTGGCATCTCGGTAGAAAAAGATATGTGCCTATTTGAAAGCTGCAACATTTTTTGAGTGTTAAAACTCTGAGAGCCCCCTTCAAGTTGCACTGCTGGATAATTCTGGGCAAAAGATCAAAGTGCTGTGAACCAACCTGACCCTTGAGATTCTCAGCCTCATCTTCAGGCACCTCATTTCCAAGATACTCCCTTGTGTAGGTTATTAAACAAGATCAACATAAGTTTTGAGAGCTTGCCACATGTATTTATGAATTGAAGTTTAGTAACAGAGAATAGAATGCAATTCTTTTTTTAAACAAAAACTGAAGGTGGGTTTTCTGCTCAATTAGTAGTGTGGTGCTTGTAAGCGAAGTACATGTGGTATAACACAACAGCAACAGAAACAAGGTTCCATACTTGCTGTTGTATTGACCACAACTCTTTCTTTCTCTATAGAGAGGAATGCATGTATAAATTTTAATGTAGGAAGGTTCCTCTTGCTACAGGCAGGGAGCTGAACCTACTGTATATGGTTCAATGAACATTTGATCACCAATGGGTGCAGGATATATCCTTGTTCAGCTCATGAGGACCACTGTTTTGTATTCCATGTCTTCTAGTCTTGAATGTCACTGAAATTTTTGACAATTGGAGGACCAGTGGATTGCTGCCAGTTGGTGTCTGAATTGTTATGCTGATCAATTTTTCTTCACATTGTGGGTAGTCAGTCTTTGTGTTCAATCAAATTAGTATGGCGGGTAGAGGATATGAGCGCTTCAGAAATCCTGTGGACCAAGGAACAGGTGTGGACAGACCCCTCCTGGTGGGGAGAGAAGTGGTCAGAATAATCCCATCATATGCTGACCTCTCTCCAAGAACACAAGAGCTTAAAAACTGGTGTGGAGTTGAGGATTAGATCACCGATGGAAATTAATCTTGAACTCTGATTCCACAAGCATGAAAATTATTGCCAAAATACACTGCTGCCTTTGTGGCTAATTATGGCACTTACTTCATTCAGAGATTGTGAAGGCAGGTTGAAACATGGGTGAAACAGGTCAAATTGCAGTCCTGGCATGCAAAACAGTAAGGAATAACACTTTGTTTATACCATATATCCTACTTCCTGACATCAATCCTCGTCACAGTCTACATCAGTCTATGCAGACCCTTACTCCTTACCACTGAAATTATCATGTCAATTAATCTAATTCAATGGAGGAATAGTGCCGATTGAGATGGAATTGAAGATGGCATCAGTCACTCACTCACAATCAACCTCCCGAGATGCAGGTTCAAGTCCTTTTCCACTTCTCCAAGAGTTAGCATTAGGGTGGACACCCTCATCTGGACCTGTGAGATTCTTGCGATATTCGGCATTGTCCTTGAAACTTACATTGAATCTCCTCTCCACATCTACAGTCCCACCCAAAAAAGACAATGGCAAAACAGTATTGTCAAGCATGCAGAGCAGGAGAAAACAAAATGACCACAAATCACCATCCCTGATGTTCACATCCATAAATCCTCAACGGTTCCATGAAATCTCATGTCAAATGCTAAGGTACCAAAGATCCCTGGATCCTTCAGTTCTTCCAATTGTTTCCAATAGCACATGTTGCTAAATTTGAGCTAAAAAAGAACCAACAGAAACAACAGAAACAAAGCAAAAACTGGAAACCGAAAGCAGGACCTCCAGAGTTTACAAAAGCACAGTCCACATATTCTTCAAGACATTTGAATCTTGTCCTCGTGGAGCTCAAATTTGCAAACTAAAAGTGGGTTCTGACCTGCTGCAAGTGCAGGATTAAGCTGCCCGTCACTGGTGAAAGACATCATCAGTTGTGGCAAACCTAGTGGCAGACTATCACCCTTGTCAACCTGCCAGAAGTGAAACACTTTTCCATAGGTTTTGGCTACCTGCACAAAAAGGATTACCAGTGCTTGAGGAGAATCTTCAGGGAAGTGCAAGGATTCACTGACAGCCTTTTGTGCAATTTTGATGCAAGAACCTAATCAACTCAGTTCTTAGATGAACCTCTTTTTTTTGCTTGGATTTTTCTGATGGATATCACAATCTTTCCAACAGATGATGTCTGCTCCAAAGGCGTTGCCAAGTAAATCAGATCCAATAAAAAAGAAAAATTTAGTTTTACCTCACTGAGAGCTGCACGCTCTGCAACTTTGGGCACGCCAGGCAAGAAGAGAATACCACCCGTGACTTCATAATCATGTGAATGCCAGAATTTCTTCTCTTCATCAGGCAGTGTTTTGAAAAGCCTCTCTGAGACGATGTACTCAATGCCAATGAGGCGAGCATCTGCTTCTGGGGTGTCAAAGATGGCACATTGCCGCATTTCCTCATTGTAATGTGTGCAGTAGTGATGTGCTTCCACTTGTCTACCCATGTCATATGCATAAAAATGGAATGCGCAGAGATGAGCATGCATCCTGTTCACAGGTTTGAAGCTTTGTAAAGCTGCTGCTCCTTTCTCCAGTGCAAGTGTGCTTGTCTGTGTTGGCTCCCCTGGCAACGTGACAGCTCGTGCCACAGGTGCAGGTCCTGAAGCTGCCATTGCTGCTAATTCCTCCTTTCCCCCCCCTCTTCACAGATTTCGTTTCAACCTTCTTTTCTGCTGAGAAACAATTTCAAATCTGTATCAGAATCCCACTTTTCATTCATCATCTCTGCATCAATCACAAAACACAGCAACAAACCAAAAACACTTCTACAGAACAGAAAAAATCTCTTATTATAATAAGAGCTTGAATTTCACCACCCACAACAGATGACAGACAGGAAGAAACCACACCCCAGAAAAATTCAGCCCATAAAGAAATTGCCACATATGTCACCAAACTCTTTGCAAGAATCAAAAGCACCCAAAAAGAGGGACAAAAAAAACCCCCTAAATCTCTGCAAGAACCCAAAAGCACCAAAACAGGTACAACCTAAATCTTTGCGAGCTCCTTTCATGCAGAAACTTTTCAAACCAGTCCAATTACAGTGTGACCCATCTAAGGACTCCATTACATACACTGAATCACCAGAATCAGAGTTATCCAACAAAAAAAATCTCACCCATCTCTCTAAATCAGGACAACATGGCAAACAAATCAAGAAGCACAAGATGACAAACTTCAGAGCAAAAACACAACCTACTCACTGCTATCTACCGATTCTACTGTGACGACCATTTCTACCTTCAGAGCTTGTGGGTCGTGTGAATTCGTTCTCCGAGATCGTTTTCCTTGCGAAGAAATTGCGAAGCTAGTTACAACAATTGCTTGAGAGAGAGAGATTTCGAGAAAAAGATCGAGATTTTTGCGCAATGCGAGCGAGCTCACCGCAACACCAACTGCTGAACAGAGCTGCCTCCTGCTGTGCTAAATGCTATGCCACGTGGAAAAGTACGCATGGCAGGCTGACGTGGTCCCATAGATTGCCTCCACCTGCCTTTCGTGTTTATCCTTTTCTCTAGGGTTACTGTTTCACACTATTAATTAAGAGCTGAATCCAGTCAATTTCACAATTAATTAATTAATTAATTAACTTGGGTTCTGGATGATCAACTGATGGAAAAAATGAATTGATTTTGTGCAAATTAAGGATGAAAATATTCAATCACATTACTTACAACTTGAATTCAATTGAATTGAATCTTTTTAATTGAATTGAATTGAATTCAAATTTAATTTTTAAAAATGGGATACAAATTAATGTAAAAGGTATTTTAAAAACATGATCATGAATTGTGACTTGGTGTTGGAAAAATAACTCAAAATATTATTTTTTGAAATATATCTTTTCATTTCTCTTAATTTGGGAATTGACTGAATAAATTCCATTTGAAACTATCATCTGAAAGGATGACTTATGGAGCCCAAAGTTTCTCTACCTAAACCAACTCTAATGAATCATTAAAAACTCAATCGATTTCAAAATTAATTAATTAATTCTCTAGGGGAGGTAACCTCAGTTCCTATGAGGTTTTTATATTTTTGGAAATTCAATTTTATCAACATAATATGTAATCAAACATATTACAACATTTTCAAATATTTATTCTCAATTTCATGATTTTTGTTTACTTTTTGAAATTTAATAGGATCAACACAATATGTAATTTGAAAATATTACAACATTTTCAAAATATTAAATCTCAATTGTATGAAGTTTTTTTTTTTTTTTTTTTTTTTTTTTTTTTTTTTTGCAAATTAGATTTATTAAGATAACATATAATTCAACATTTACAACATGATTCAAACATAATAAGTGGATATTTTACAACACATTCAATTATGTATTTTAATATGCTTGAAATCAACTCATGAAACTGGGATTTTCATTAGCTTTGTGAACTACATTTTGGCCCTAAATATATCTCATCTTGTCTGTTTGAATGTTGCAAAATTGGAAATTTCATTACCATGTTTGGATGTTGTGAATTTCCTTAACATTAACCCATATCTTTTTAAATAAATTTTAAAATTTTAAAAATAGTATTTTTATTCATTTTAGGTCAAATGGGAGATGAACTTTGGAGATGGAATTTCATTAATCCCATTTCAATTTTGTCACAATGACAATCCAATATGATCTCAATCATCATAGTTCAACAAAAGATACAAAATAAGGTTGGGTTATCTTATGCAAAAAAAATCATAACATCAGTAAGACACATAATGGAGCCCTATCAATAAGCCCTTATCTCAACAATGGAGTTCCTGAAAGCTCTAAGTTCATTTCTTGTGACCTTCATGGAACATTTTTTCTACTTATTTCAAATTGTTGCTGCTTTGAACTTTGCCATAAGAGGCGCAGAGCGAGTACAAGATGAGAGCAATTTGTTCTTCTTTCCATTTGCAAGTATGGTGCAGAGAGTTATTCTGTGTGTGGTGCCACCACTGTTTTTCTGTCATGCTCTAAAGATTTCTAGTTATAGAGTAAACAGGAGAGAGAGGAAAAAAAACCCATAAACATATACACACCCACCTGTGTAAGTTTAACCTAACATCTGTCTTCCAAACCTCGCACAGACAACTGATGGTCTCAGCTAGAAGTTGTGCCAAAATTGGGTTCCATTTCATCAAGCAGGAAAATTCATGAAATGATAACACCTAGAAGTACACAAAATTGTAAAGAGAAGAAAGAAGAAGAGCTGAGAAAAGAGAGAAAGGGAAGAATAAAAAGAAGTAATATACTAACACCAGATCTCTATTTGGGGTTGAGGGTTTAAGGTATGATGCTGAAGTAATGGAAGAATAAGAAGACATACTTACACAACTTCTCTATTTAGGGTTTAAGGTATGATGCCAAAGAAAGGGGAAGAAGAATAAGAAGAAACATGCTTCCACCACCACGTCTCTGTGTAGGGTTTAGGGTTTAAGGAATGATGCACAAGAAAGGGAAGAACACGAAGAAGAGACAAAAGAATACCACCTCTCTCTCTTTATGGTTTAGGGTTTAAGGAATGATGCAAAAGAAAGGGAAGAATAAGAAGAAATATTCTCACACCACCTTTCTATTTAGGGTTAGGGTTTTCAGTAAACAGCGTCCTGCTGCTGCTCCTGTAGCAACAGAGTTGAGCTTCCGTTGACACTCCAAATTCTTGGCAGAAAAATTGCGAATTTCGCTTTCGAAGTTGATCAGATTCTTCAACATCCTTGCAGCAATTCCTGTTCACCGAAAAATTGTGAAGAGCTTAGAAGAAGAAATAGCTTGAATACAACAACAATCAATAATGCGGTCCTTTCACGCTCTCTCCGCTCTCTCTCCCTCCCTTCTGCAGCATTCCTCGCTGATTTGATTATGATAAAAGTAACTCTCAACTCTTGTTGCTCCTAACATAACTGATGAGAATCGCATAGCTTTCACTGTTTTCAAATGCTATTATAGCTGTTGTTTCAAATCCTCGAATCCCCCTTTCTGTCATTCCCAATTTGCACTCAAGGAAAGCAACAATAAGACGGTGCAACAAAAGTAATAGAAAACAATAAATGGAAATAGAAGACAAAGCAATGTGATCCAGAAAGTGGGCTTCTCCGACTTGATGGACTTCTTTAAAGCTTTCCCTCTTCTCTTCTGGAAACAAGTTATACAACAATTCAAAGAAAAGCCTCCAAGATTTTTCTTAGTGAATGAATTTGTTGGAGGTATGCTTCTAAAGCATGAAATCCTGCAAAGTGTTCTGTTCTTCAAAATTCCTCGCATCATTTGTAATTTTCTTTCCCATGACACCAGTGCAAATGTACCTGTTGGGCATCATGAAAAAAACATTAGAAAATTAAAACCACATCTATTTTTACACTCGGAAAAAAAAATCACCGTATTTCTACCTTTAATTCTTAGTAAGTAGCCAAAAATATAGAATGATGATTAAAGAGTTGTACTTTGATATCTGATTTGTCGCCAAAATTTGGCTAAATCTTCTGAAAAAAAGCTTATGGTGACCAAATCCAGTGTTGGCCAGTTCTTTACTTTTATGGAAAAATTGTCACAATTTTTCACAATTAAATAAATAATAAATTAAATTGGAAATTTTTTAATAAATTCTGAAAAAAATTAAATTTTAAAATAAAATTGGAATTGTCTTGGTTCTGGTTCCAGTTTTGCACATAATTAGTAGAACCAGGAATTAGGGTTCCAGGTCTGATTCTTGAAATAAATAAATAAATTCCAGTTTGAGTCCTTGTTCTTTTTGTGAAATGATGTATCTTGGTTTTGGTTCCTCACATAAATGGAACTGGGGTTTAGCCAAAACTGGGAATCCTGTTTTGGTTTTGATTCTTCCATCAAAAATAAAATGTTATTCCAATTTTTGGGTTCTGAAAATCATTCTCGGTTTGGACCCCCATTCCTTCTAAATGGAATGGGATACACTAAGTGAAACCCTTCAAAACCACTTCATTTTTTTAATTTTTGATTCTTAATTGTGTTTTAAAAGGCTAATTTGGAGATTGTTATCATTGTTAGCTATTTTGAAAAAAAGGTGTTGAACTAAACAAGGGGTGTGTCGCACCATGGCCTTGCCATTTACATTAAAAAGTATGTTAAGGCAAAAGAAGAATTATGGAAATTCAATATTGCACCATGCAGAAATATAACCTTCTTCAAAATCCTCTCCAAAAGAAACCAAAATCCTTGGAAACTTTGTAACTAATCTCAAGTTTCAACACAAGCCAAAATATCATCTTTCAAATATCCTTATATAAAACTAGACCTATTACTTAGGGGCCAAAATCCATTAAGCTACTATATTCTATAATGAATCTAAACACAATATAGGGGTCTTGGAGGCTTAGGATTCAAAGGTTCTAAACTCAAACCACCTACCCATTTGCAACATGTCTAGCATAGCCAATTGTTCTAGATTTTTATCAAACAAAAGTTAGAACATATGACATCCTTTTGGGCCACATTTTTTGAGGAAAATCCCAAAGCATAAACAGAGTTGAAACCCATTTCACATTAAACAAGTTTCCAATAGTCAAAAGTACTCAAGAAACCTGAAAAATGTTAGAGAAACACACACACCCACAAATATATTTTGATAAGAATGGGAAACATATTTAACAAGCTAGAGTTAGGACCATTGCTTCTTAGCATGAAATCAAACCACAAATTGGGAAGGTTGGTAGGAGGCATAATGAATGACTTGTAAGCAACCCACCTCCCGACAAAATGTGTATCACAACAATCAAAATGAATATCTCTTTGAAAAAAATTGTATTGGAGAAATCAAAACTATGATGTCGGTCTAATGCACCGATGACCAACAATTTGGTTTATGTAAACCCCATCGTCGTGTTGACCCTCCAATCAACATGTACTTGCCACATTGAATGTGGCACCCACATTACCAAAAATCACAACCATGACCAATAAGTGAACTAAGATAGACAACCCTCGTGATATCCGTGCATTGCCCCCGCCCCCATAACTTTGTTGCACAAAAGTTGGCCAGCTTTCATCGTGCACACAATTTCAAAACATCTCCTTGCTTGTCATGTAGAAGGGTTTCATGTTACATGCCACTTGTGAAATTAACACCAATTAGATGGCATTTCATTTGGGCACATTCATTGGTCAATTGTAGCCTTCAAGTATCGAGAAGTATATCATGGGTTAGGGCTTGGAAGTTTGGTTTTTCTTATTATTTCACCATATTTAACACTCATATTGTGGGAAGTTTGATTTTTGTGAACAAACATGAATATAACTTTGGGCATCAGCTAGAATAACTTGACTTAATTAAACCCCATTTTATTGCCATACAGTTCATGCTTAATTTCACTTGAACAAATTGTTTTTCAATCTTTCTCATGTTCCTTCCCCACCCCTTGCACCTTAGTGTGCCGTGCATGTATGATGGGGCCATTTGGATTTTGGGATCTAGGCAATCTACTTTGGGGTGGAGATTTCGTGTCCAACCCAAAAGAAAGGCAACCTATCCAAAGTCTACCAAAAGGAATGGGAATATGCCAGTAGGGTCTTTTTATGTGTAGGGTAAGACCCCAAGGTGGGGCCATTCCCAAAAGAAGGGGCCTAAGACATATGAAGGGGTAAACAATTGTTCCTAGAATGCTACTACTTGTGCTTACTTAAAACTACCATATAAAAAGGAATTGTTTTGTTCTTGGTTTCTCTTGTTGCACCTGGATTGTAAATGCATCCAATTAGAACTTTGATGATCATATGAAAGATTGAGAATAGCATGCACGGATGGTATTCGATGACTCAAATGTCATGTACTCACAAAGTAGCTTAAAGGACAGTCAATCTCCCATATAGCTAGCTTCAAAGGCAATCGATCGCCCATATTGGTGTGTAAAATCCAACAAGTTGTTATTTAACAAATTGAACATAAGATACAACCAAACTCTTGAGAATCCCTCCAACAAATTGTTTGATTTGCTTTGAGGTGTAATTGGCACATGCATTTGACTCAATTTACTCAAATGGCACCCACTTTTGCACCATTGCATGGTACTACCTTCCATCTCCACTCAATTTCCAACCTTGAAACGGTTTTAAGTATGAGACTTTTGGAAAGTCCATGCCTTAGATTTTTTGTGGTTTTGTACTTCGCTCTTTTAGGGTATGGTACAAATTGCACTATTCATCCCCAAATGTGCTTTTGCAAATGGTGTTGTTGTTGGGTCATTGGTCCGGTCCCCCTTACCCCAATATTACTTTTGTAGCATCACCATGCCACAAAAGTAATGGGCGGCCAATCCGTTGCTTTTAGGAACTACATGATTCCAACAACTTACGAGGCAAAATGGGCATTTCAACTACATGGGAGGGGGGGGAGGGGGGGCCAATGTTGTTGGCTTTTGGCAGCTTTGTCACAAAACTAATCCCGGGGAATCCATTGCTTTCTATAAGGAAAATGCCTATCTCACTCCACTCGGATGCAAGAATTTTTTTTTAAAAAATTCAAGTCATACTGAAATTTTTTTTCTTTTGAAAAACCACCAAATTCATCGGTGCAAAACGAGCATATTGTGACTTGTATGAGTACAAACCACTATAAGCAGCTCGGATCAAATATATTGGTGGTCTAATCCCAGCCATAAGGTGAGGAGTTTCCAAATAACCATAAGGTTTTTTGGGTTGTCGGTCTCGGTTTTGCTCTTGTCGGCTCAAAGACACTCTATACCCGCATTGTACAGTTATAAATGGTTATTTTTGCTTAACCTTCTGAAAAAACTTTTAAAAGTAGAAATAATACCATAATACTATCATGCTTTATTATTATTTTTTAAATAAGAGTATATTGCACATAAGAGATACTTTAGCCCATAATTAAACTAGGGTCCTTTTAGGAAGGAAACATTTAGGATTGGAAAATACCCAAAACCACATTATTTAGACTTTGCTCCCAAAAATATGCACCTCTTAGCTCCTCATATTTGACAAGGAAAATTAACATGCCCTCTTCATAATTTATGTTCCTTAGCAATGAAATTCATATACAAAGTTCAACTTGGTTCACGAAAGTATGTACTAATAATAAGTTGGTTATACATAAATGTACATCCCATAGGTATATTTGAGTACAAAACATAACCACCCAACATGGGTACACTCCACTCGTGGGCAAGTATAAAGTTTGTTGGAGGATATATAGCATAATATAGATAACGGTATTAAGGAGCAGATCAATCGGACTTTATGAAATATTAAGGTCAATAATGAATTTTTGCACTAGGTGAACATAGAAGGGTTCATCCCGAACAAAACAACCCACATGATCACATTAACAAAGTCTAACTTGTACTAAGAGATGGTGAACAATTTGTTACATGTCCCAAATCTTTCCTCACAATAACCAAAACTTTGAGATTTTTGCAATCTAACTAATAGGTGTCCAAAAATATTACAAAGACGCAAAGAGTCAAACCTCTCTTGAATTGTTTTGAGGTCCTTGGCTTTTTACCCAACCCCACAATTGCAAAATGCCACTCAAATGCACCTACAAAACAACACACTAACTCACATTCTATACTCTACTTCACCACCATTTCTTCAAAACAATTTTATTTCAAAATGATTTTCCAAGGGAATTCTCAAAATATCACAACAAACTTCTTGAACCAAGCCTAACACAAGTATATTGATACACCAACAAACACACAAGACATATTCTTAACTCTTCTTACATGAACTTATTCAAGGAAATCCAAGCACCAAACTCCAATCACAATGCCATTGACATGCACGCAAAGGGTGTATTTTCTAGTTCCTTATATTGGAACAAGAGGGGCATATGGGAAATCTGGGATAAGATTAGGATGAGCTTCTCATGTTGAGTTCACAAACACATTCAAATGCATAACCCAAAATAAGAGGGCAAATTGTGCATTTGGAGCCAAATTCTAGACGAATTTGTTTTGGACTCATCTAAATTCATACATTTCAAATTTGGTAGGAGGCACCACCCTCCTTCATATAATATATTATATGATTAATGATGGGGATTACATTGGAATGACTAAAATTTTTGGGATTCACAAGTGAAAGCCCCAAAAAAAATTTAAGTTGTGTGTCCAACAACATTCTAAGTTCACAACACTTACATATGAACTTTGATGGAGGAACTCCAAATTGCAAAGTTGTAGCCCTCAATCAAATCATTCTAGTATTGTATCGCATGTTCCAATCTTAGATCATTTGACCTTCATTTTTTATTTTTAATGGTTAATAGTCAAACTACATATGTCACTCCTAATCTTTCTTTTGGTCATAACTTGCATTCAAATCTCCAAATAAAAAATGTAACCCACTTTCAATGTCTAAATTTCATGGCCTTTACAAATGTTTTTAAAAAGTTCAATTTGGATAAGATTCATTATTTGTAGCTTAAACCCAAAATTTCAGAACATCCATAGGACTACTTGAACTCCAAAAATGGAAATTCACTTGGGAATGTTAAGATTGAATTTTTTTTTGCATCAATCATAAAACATTCTCCCAACCCACTTACCTCTTTTTATTTCCTATCTTTACTTTTGGGCATATTTTTACTTGGAAACATGTAATTTTCTTCACCTTGAAAATGACATTTTGTTGTCCTTCTTAATGTTTGTCACACACGTAAATTAAAGTTGTGACAACCATCTTCTATTGAAATTAAAAATCTTCTAATGCAAATTCAATTTTCAACCATGTATCCATTAAAAATAAGGCAAAAGCACAACTTGAAAAAACTTAAGAAACTTAACAAATAAAAAACTTAATAATGAACAAAAATTAAACAATTTTATTGTTTGAACAAAACATGAAACAAGTTAAACATGAGATGAACTAAAAGTATAAAGGCCATAACTTGTGTTAACAAAATTAAAAGGTGATACCTTCCAAACTTTTTCTTATACTATCTAATGAAACCTTTTAAAGGATCATCAACCTTAGAAAGTTCCACCAACCAAACCTTCTATAAATTTACACTAAATAATTTTATTAAAGCTTCCACCAACCACATTTTCTAGAAGCTTTTGTTGACCACATCTTTTATAAACTATCATCAATCACATCATCTACAAACCTCCATCAATTATTCCTTTAGAAAAAATTACATCTTTTTTTTTTTGAAACTTATGTTAGTTTTACATCTTTTTAAAACTTTCAAACATATTTTTCATGAATCTTTCTAGAAACTTTTAAGGATATTTTTCAATGATCTTTTTAAAAACTTCTAAGTATCTTCTTCAACTATCTTTCTAGAAATTTCCAAACATATTCTTCATAGATCTTTCTAAAAATTTCTATGAATATTTTCCAACAATCTTTCTAGAAACTTTTAAAAACCACCAAACATAATTTTTCATGGATCTTTTTTAAATTTTCTAAACATATTCTTCAACAACTTTTCTACAAACTTTTTAAAACCTTTATACATATTCTTCATGGATTTTTCTAAAACATTAAAACTTCTAAACATATTTCTTAAAGATCTTTTTGAAATTTTCTTTAAAAGATATTTATTATTATTTTTTGGTGATAATATCCCCTTAATATCATGACAATAACCACATTCATACCTTGATTAACTTACAAGTTTCATAATGATATCTCTCCTTCCTCACATTTTCCAACTTATCTTCACGTTCAACACCTCAAAACCATAATAAGTATAATATTTCTCACAAAACTTCAAGGTCTTTTGTGGGTAAGAATTTATGGACACAACCAATCACAAAATGCGTATCTTCTTTGTTTCGATATTTTGATAAATCAACAAAAACATAAATATCAAGACACACTTAACCCTTTAATTGACAAAATGGAAACTACATAGCTCAACATCAAACATGTCACTCTCACTTTAAAAACCCAACAACCCAATTTCCTCCTAATCACATTTTTTATTTGTTTTGTGACATTGCTTTACGTTGTCATCACTCCTTTGTGTTTTCTTCAATGAATACATTTCATGAATTCTAGAAAGTCTACACAATAAAAAATAAATACATCCATGAAAACCCACCAAGCATCCTAGCAAAATCACATTCAATTCCTAATAAAAAATCACAACTAAATTACTTCCATTCGAAATTGACACCCTCAAAACTTTTCCACATCCCATTTTATTCACCTCAACAAAGCAATAACATCAAATAGATCACATTTGCCAACTTTCCATGTGCCATAAGCTCTACCATCACCACATGCAACCAAAGCCCCAAAAACAAGTTCTTTACATGCAAACACAAAAAAATAATAAACTTGCACGAACATTCATCCTTCACATGAAAAAATGCATCTTCAACTTACCTTTTAGAATTAACCTCAACATCATTCTCACATTTTAAACCAAAAGTAGATGTGACTATTCCAAAACCTAACCCCCATTTACCGAACAATATTTTGTAATCAAGCTTCAACTCCTTCATTCGAAGTCAATATTGCATTATTGGTATAAGATGGAGGTGAAAATCAAGCTTAAATGCTGAAAAGCTTCTTAATGCTAAAATTTTAAATATGTAATGAAAGTTAAACCCTATTGTTCACGGATTAGTTGTTTATGATAACTTGTGTCACATTATTGAAATGAAACAAAACATGACTAAATGAGGCGGGGGGGAAGGAGATTGAAGGAAGGAGGAAGAAGGTAATATAAATTTCAATGATTTTATCAACAATGCATCAAAAACAATTTCAAAATGTAATCTTTTCTTGAGGCTTCTATGCATTTTTGCCAACCTTCATTCTAGGCATTGGAAATCCAATGGTAATAATCTTTTCACATAATCCTAATATTCAATTGTTATCCAAACTATAAAAAAATGGAAATTTCTTTTAGACTATTTATTTTCTTTCTCAAAAAACTTTGATTGGCAAATGATAAACCATATGCCCACCCAACATTGGTACACACTACACATGTCTTGGTTTCTATTTTATGATATATATGTAACTATTTTCTTAAAATTGGGCATTGAAAAAAAGGTGACCAAATTTTATACAAGTTTTGATGGTTCAAAATCTTCATCTAATTAGTTTGTGTTCTAAAATAGTAGCACATATGTTATTTTTAAGGAAAACCCTAATTTTGGGTAGGTAAATCTTTACTTAGACATTTGATGGGTAAATATAAAGACAATATGCCTCATGTAAGCTGATAAAATTTTCCTATTAACCTTTCAATTACTGTAAAGCATAGGCCACATTTTAAAATATTGTCCTAATATTAACTTTGTATATTAGTGGCAATGTTTTTAAATAGATGCAACACCATAAAATAAGCATTAAAATAATAATAGAGTTGGTTTTTGCTACATGTTCTACATGTTCACATGGTGTTAGGTGTTAAGACAAACATGACTTACCATGTTTTTATTTCTCACATGTTCACACTCCAAGTTTATAATTTAGCCTTTGTAGTTAGATCACACATCTTTCTTTGACCATCATCAAAGTTGATCCAATCTAAAATTTCGTTAAAGAAATAATGTTTTATATTTTAAAGAAGCTAAAACCTTAAGTGAAAGAAAAAGACATTAGATGCCATTTAATAAAATTATGAAAAAAATAAAAAATGTCACATGCCATTTATAAACTTGCAAGAATCTTTCAAGAAAATCAATCCCATGACTTTAAGTCAATTTAGTGATTTCACTAACCATGTTTTGTTAAATATAATTTAATTATTGATTGCAAATTTTGAAATATTTTAGTTGTGTTCACAATATTTATTCATGAACCTTAGTTATTTTGTCTTTAATTTGTAAGTTGGTTGTGCGGATCAATCAATAAACTTAACAATCAATTTGCTTCCATTTTCAATAGCTTGTACCATTTCCTTGTGAACAAAAAATCACATCCTCTTCATGTCAATGCTTCTTAATCATTTAGTTGATTCATCTAACTTGTTTCTTTGGGTGAAAGGGTATGATTTTTGAGAACATTTTAAGGAATCATTTTTGTAGGACATGTCATTGGAATTTGATTGGCAATAGGTTTGGTTAGATATTTAAAAAAAGATGTCATTGGAATTTGATTAACAGTGAGTTTGGTCAAATTTTGATGAGGAGATGTTATTAGATTACTTCATGTAGCTAGTTTATGGTTCAATTGACATGGTGATAAAAATCATTTTTAATTTGAAGAAACAATTTACCTTGGAAAACCTGGAGCACATATATGGAGCCACCAAAGCCCAACTCCCTAGAAAAATAGATGGGGCACAATCTTTCATAAACAAAACAATTATATCATTAAAGGAGATTGGAAGTTGGGCCTAACACTTTGTTAAAAGGCCTGGAATAGACTCCCATGACCTTAGTCCCATAATGTCCCCACATATCTGCATAACTCTATTGTTGAAACTTGCTAAAAGAGATAGGAAGGGAAAAAAAAAGGTATTGTCTAAGTGAGATAAAAAGGTTGACAAGTGACAGATGAAAATAAAATGCCCAAAGCAACATGTGCATCTCCCAAGAGAAGAAAATCATTGATATGTGACAGGTCCTAAGATGAAGCCTCATCCAAAAAATGTGTAACAAAGTTCAAAAAACCCATTGGCACACCCAAAATGCGTAAGCCATTTGTGACCAAAATGCAGCTTTGAAAACTCTTTATGCCCAAAGAAATCCATGATAGATTCTAAAGCTTGCACTTTGACATTTTAACCTTAATCCCAACTAAGGTTAACTAGGTCAAAAAGTGGTCAAAGGCAAGGATAGTTTCATTCATAAGGGGCCCACGATGTGGGTACTGTTTGTTAGGGATGGAAAGACACGATTGGGGGCCCATGTAATGATCTCTAGGAATGTTTGATAATTGGCCAAGGTAAATAAAAGACCTTTTTAGGGGTCACCTTGCTTCATGCTTGTAGATGATTCAATAATGGTGACCCCTTATTCATGTTGTTTAAGTTGGTAGTAAAGAGAAAAATGAACACCATAAAACAACTTAATAAAAAAGATATAATTCATAAAAGGAACCCTAACATCTCGTAACTTTCTAAAAATAATAGTGTGAAAAAGGTTATTAAAAACATTTTCAACATTGATTTGCATCATAACTCAATTAGGGTGTAGGTCGAAGAGGGTTTTAATGCCAAAATGGATGGTCTCACACCCCTAGGGGTTGATATTTCAAACTGACTAGGGGATAAGTGCTCTTGAAGTAGCCCTTGAAGCTATAAGACAATGGAACGACTAATAAGTTGAAAAAACACCTCACCTATGTCAATAGGACGAAAACTTTTAGTGTTTTTTGCCATTGCCAACAATATGTTAGTTCCCATAGGCAATAATAGTAGAAGCCTAAAATAATTTTGAAATCCCCAAGGCTAGGTCCTTTGGTATGAAGCATCCCGAAAGATGTTCATAAAACATCCCAAATAGCCCACCCGAAGATAAATGGGGAGTAGTGGTTAAAGCTTGTACAAACAAAGTCATGTATAGGATAAAGATGTGTTCAAATTAATAATTTTTAAAAAATGGAGGGACATGGTTTAATGGAAGGGGGTGCAATTGACACCAAGTTGCAATGATGTCATTTGAAAGAATAACTGGCGTCATGGGCTAAAAAGCTATAAAAACATGATTATATTCTTCGGCTCCACCCAAAGTTAGACATTGGCAAAGATGGCTAGTCAAAGAATTATCCAATGAGCGGTGGGAACGGGGAGCACATGAGGCATGAGAGGACTCCTCTTAAAGAGAAGATTAATCACTCACCATAAACCTCTTAAGGTGAAATTTATTTTTCATTAACCTAAATGACCTTTTCGATATAGCACAAACACCAACGTGGCAACATGAGGAAAAGGAACCATGTTAACTCATCCATTGGATCTTGAACAATTTAGTCAAGGAATAAGCGAAAAGCCTGCTTGACCTCATTCTGAATGGTTCAAAGGATCTTATGAAACAAATGAGGGCATGCAAAATGAACTTTAAACAACCCCAAAATGAAGCTAGGCTGAACTTTAAAATGACCTCAAGAAGTAATAGGGATAAAATTAAGGTGTAACATAGGAGTAGAAGACCCAACAAAGACAAAACAACCTAGTTAGCTTGGGAGGCAAGGTTGACATGAAGATGAGCACTCTTAACATGCTTCAAAAAACTACTTAAAGTGCAAAGGCCGGAGCAATGTGGACAAGGGGCATCTTGAACCAACGAAGATGCAAAGAGGGAGCCATACAAAAAAAGGCTACACCCAAAACACATTAGGATGCAAAAGCCCAAGAAGCCCTAAATTTCTTTTTAAAAAAAATTTAAATTAAAAAAAGACAAAGAAGAAAAAAAAACAAAACAAAACTTAAATAATTTTTTAAAATACACTTTCTTGTCATTGCAAGAGTGCAACAACAATGACGAGCCCAACATGCCACATGTGGTTCCTGCTGTTCCTTTAATTCGTGAGCTCCATCACGCTTGTCAAATCTCCATAGGCTCAATGATCATTCCTAGTTTGAATGCGACTTGTTCTAGTAGTGTTGGACTTACACACCTAAATACTTATATACCTTTACCTTGGTGATATGTAAAAACATGTTATTATTCGTACAAATTCGATATCTATCTATTAATGAAAGTAATTTGTTTGTGTCTCATGTTAAGGTCTCCTAAATCATGGTGCTCCCCATGATGTTGGTGCCATTGAAAAGCTATCAATGAGGAAGGGTTCACAATGTTGAATATTGAACAATTTTGTCATTGAAAATTCAACAAAAACTAAAACAAAAAAAAGAGAAAGATTGGGGTTCACTATTGACAATTGTTGAAAGCCCTTGATGAATGATATTATCCAAGTGACTTTTCATACCTACAATGCAAGATGTATTGAATTTTTCTTAATATTTTTTATACAAAATTCAATAAAAATCCCACAAAATCAAAACTATAAATTTTAGAATTCACACTTGGGCCAATGGTACAGGCCACACTATATCTATAATTGACAAACTTACCTAACACAGGCCCAGACAGATTGGATCTTCCTATCCTAGTGCACAACCCAAATTAAGTTTTAAAACAATGAATACATATTCTTTAGAGCTTTTTCTAACCCACTTTATACAGCACCCAGGGTGAGCACTTAGACATGCTTGTTGACTTGCCATTCATTCTCTTACTTTGCCTGCAAAAAGTAAGTCCAAAAAACAAAGAAAAAAAGAAAAAAAACAAAGTTACTTAGATGCAAAAAAGCTTTGGAAAGTGCAAAAGTAGTGAAAGTATTCCAAAGAGGTAAGGGCCAAAAGATTGACTTATTTTATTAGGCTCAGTTTCTATGTGGCCACAATAAGACTATTTTCTGGCAAAATAGTGACCACTTTTACATTTGGTGGTCTAAAGTCTATAGCCTACCAGTGTTTTGTTTTTTTCAATTTAGGGTTTAGGGTTTAGGGTTTAGGCAAGCCTCCCCAGACAGATTTCAATCTTAATTGGCTACAGTTTTCTGGTGGAAAAAAAAACTAAAAGTGTAGCCAGTAAACAGACCTGTGACAACAAACTCCTCCCCTCTCTATTTTCTATCATTAAAATGTTTAGTGCTTTAGGTTTGATGACTTGCATGGATGATAACCGGGTCATTCCTTTAAGTTATTAAAAATTTTGAAAATTCAATACCAGATGGTTAGGTTAGGTTATCATCCGGTTATTAAAAAAATCAATAATCAACTTCTGATAGGTTTATTAATAATCGGGTCAAAACTAAATAACCAACCCGTCAGCACTGGTTCTGACCCATAAACAGGAAAACGTCCACCAAACAAACCAAGGGACTACTGAAGTCTCTCCACTAGGGTAGACCGGCCCATCATCGACTCACTGCCTATGATTGAACACTTATTTATATCTTCATCATATGTGCTTCATTTTGAGTGATATAAAATGATATGGGGACGCTACTTCAAGCTCTAGAATTCATCTTTGAAGTGCAAAGGAGAATGATTAATGAAAAAATAACAATAAGAAAATTAAGCTTTCTAAATTTAAAAACATGTTTTAAAAAAAAAATCTCTTTACTACTTTCAAGCCTCATAACTTTCTTATTTCTTATTTATTTTAAGCATTTTAAAGTGCTATAAGAGCACCACCTGAAGTTTTACAAATCATTTCTGAACTCTAATAGCAATAGAGCAACATACAAAGAATTTTTGGAGTGTTTTGGAATCGACCTTTGTAGTGTTTGGTGATATGTTTTTTTTGAGTTCTTGACCCTTTTATTTTTGGGGGGTTGTATCTTTCTCATTTTTAATCCATTTTCGATGATTGTTAGTGTGTCAGATGTGCCAAGAGGAGAGGTTCAAGTTTTATTTGGACACCAGAAACAATGGAGCCCTCCCCTTGGATCTGGCTTGCCGTGGGCGCTTAAAGTGTTCAGTCATCGACCGATTTACCCTGCAATGATTTATTGTTTTGTCGAAAACTTGTCAAAAGGTGATATGGTTTTCTGAAATCAGAATGTTTTGTCACCAATTCTCGTTTTTGAAAAAATATAAAAATTGCCTAAAAATGACAGAATTATTATTATTATTATTATTATCTAAGGAGGGGAGCTGCCACATTTACGATTACTGGCTACAGTTTTAAACATTGCTTCAAATAACGGCAAAATAGTATTGCCAGTTAAGTCGAAATCTGCATAGGGATATGTGTCACCCTGGCTCCATCAGGAAATTGAAAAAAAATAAAAATTACTCGAGTTGGGCCAATCATTATGGTCGACTAGTCGACAAAAGTGAATTTAAAAAAATAAAAGTGTTCTTATGATCCTAACACCCTGACCATAGCTAATGCACATGGGGTTTCACACCATTTTCTTGCAAAGTTTAATTATAAAGGTGTGTTTACTATTATAATTTGTGAGGTGAAAATGATATTCTTAGCCCACTTTTTTAAATTCCTAAATTTCCAGGACAAACTGGTGCAAAATTTCACCCCAATAAAATTTAAATAATAATATTATATATATATATTCCAAATATATATAGGAATATTCTTTTGCAGATTCATAAAAATTTCGCCAAAATTTAGACAGCTTCCTATTGTTAAGTCAGGTTTTTTTTGCCAGGTTTTCTACAGTTTTGAGATTTTTCCAATAACTTTGTCACCCATTAATGCTAAATCCTTTTTTGGGATGATCACCACTAGTGCTCCTCCACACCAAATAAAACAAGGCATCCATAAACACGCTGGCCCTGCCAATCGATAAGATGTTGTACATCTACCTACCTACTGTGTCCACACTCTGAACACCAAAAAAAGATCCATTCCAATCTAACTAGTCTAAACACTTTCAGTCTAAACACTTTCATCCAAGAAACCAGTTCACCTAATGTAAAACTGGTTCTAATAAGGTAAAACTTTCAAAAGTTGGATCCAATGCTATAGTCCCTGTCCCTGTGAGGGCAGGGCCCAAAATTTTTAAGGAAAAAAAAAAAAAAAAAAACCTTACTTGTAGACCTTAGTTCTGGCTCAGTCCTCGAAACAAATTCCAAATCAGGTGCACACCATTCAACTCCACTTTGCCTGAGATCGGGTAGGTGGTACCAAGTACCAAAGTTGCCACCTGGAGAAAAAAGTACAGCTTACTTGGCACTACCTTGAACCTTTGCAATAAAGTGTGACCTACCTACCTACCTAGATACCCAAACTTTTAAAAAGGATACCCTAGTAGTAGTAGTACCTTGACCAATTTGACACTAATTTTATTATTTTCAAAAAATGTTGAAATTTTAAAAAATCATTTCTTCCCAATTAAAAAAATATTGTGAAGGAGAATAGTGAATATTTAGAATATTCCATCTAAAAAAATGAAAATTTCAAAATTAATTAATTATTCCACGGACATGTGTTGAAATGGCCAAGGTACTACGGGGTAGTAGCACTTGAGGTTATGGTTCCAGCACTAAGTCTAGTTCCAAGGTTTGGTTTTTGTAACAGTTCTATAAAACGTGGAGCTTGTGGTCAAGTCCCTCAGAATCCAAAAAAAGAAAAAACAAACTGGAACCAGGGTACTTTTTTCAATTTTGTGATGTGAAAAAAAAAGCTTCCCCCTGCCCGCCCCCCCCCGCCCCCAATGGAAAAATTAGTTGAATTTACACTAGGGACCCAAAAAAAAAAAACAACTGTAAATTTCCCAATTTTTTTTGTTGGAAAAATGACAAAAAATTTGATTGAAACTAGTTGAAAACCTGGAATCAGTGGTTTAAAAAAAAATTGAAAAATCAATTTTGTAATGTTGATCAAGGTGGGATCATCCAAAAGTATATTTAACCAAATTTGGCAATATTCCCATATGGAAGTAGAAAACCTTCAGCACCCTTGGCAGAGCATATTGTGGTGAATTTTGGCAACTTTTTAAAATAAAATTTTGGCGATTTCTTTTCCCAAAAAAAGGGAATTTTGACAGAATCTTCTTTTTTCCAACATATTTTCTGCAAAAATGGCGAAAATTCGCGACCAAAAATAACCACTGGCCAATACTGGTTTAAATTTTGATATAGGGCACACAATCACACAAAGGATTTTTGCAAGTAGTAAAAACTAGTCATGGATGGAATCATCCATTGCTTAAACTAAGGTTCTTTGAATTCACAATATCTCTTCATCCTTGCAAATGTTTCATTTAGGTTTGGTAATAACATGTGGTGACCTAAATAGGGGTTTTCATAGGGCTTGAAATCACAACACACGACAAGAAACTTGAAAGGGGTGGGTGTCATCATGGTTTTAGATGGAAACAAGAGTCGTACATTCTCCTGGAAATGTGTACCAAGTGCCACCAAAACAAACTCGTTGTTGCATGATAAGTCAACGAATGGTATATTTTACAAAGCTAGAACTCGCTAAAACCAAATTGAGCATCATCCATATCATCCTAGGGATGATCAAATGGACATTTTTGACACTTGTTATTGACAAATTTTCACCACATTATGAATGGAAAGGGGTTTGGAGTGAGGTCTACTCTTGTCATGGGTCCACAAACAAACCCGTCTTGTGTGAGTATTATCTGATTTTGTTCATAACCCCCTTGTTTTGGTTTCTTGAAAGAGTTGCTAGTTCTTGATTTTTTGGGGGGAAAAACAAAAAAAATCAACATTAATTCAAAATCTTGAAGAGCGTCTAGTTTTCTTGGAAGAAATCGGCAAATAAAAATGGGATTGTTGACAATTCTTTCATTAAAATTATTACTATTAATATTATAACTTGGCCAATGCTTTACGTTATGGCCCATAGTAACTCGCAACCCAATAGCTAATGAGAGCATCAAGAATCTCATTATGGGCAGTTATGTGATCAAAGAACCGTGTGATATTTCTGATACCTGCACAACACTGGATACCTAGATAGCATTGGAATAAGTGAAAATCAAATACCCGTCCAACACCCATGAATACTTACCTAGTTTTCTTGAGTATCAATGTTTGTTAGATTCATAAATGATTGAAGTGAATTGCTCTTGATGGGCTTGGAATGGCTCTTGGATTTTGATACTGAAAGGGGTTGATCATGTTTACATTGCCACCCACAAAAATAAAAAGTGAAACAAATCCAAGAGAAAAATTCCAAGAGCAATATCCCAAATGATTATGGAGAAAAAGGGGAACAAAAGACAAATTAAGAGATATTAGAATAAGTGACTCCTTTTGTAAATAATTGCATGTTCTTTCAACACAAATTAGGGGGAAGCATAATCTAATTAAATACTAAAATATATTATCCAAGAAGCTTTTTAGGGATTTTTATTTTGGGTTTATTCCATCCCAATGTCCAACACACACACACACGCACACCAATCCTTCTCATCTTTTCATTTGCATCTCCACAAGGATCAATGTTAAAAGCCAATATTAAGCACATATAAGGAAACTTGATTTTGCTACATTAAGATTGTTGGGGACAATAACACAATAAGTTGGAGTTTTTGGGGAGAACATAACATGGGGAAAAATAATTTGGGAATACCCATTGTGACCTATGACATTCATCTATGGAAGAAATTCAAATTAATAATAATAAAACTATTCATAATTCCAAAAGTAACCCAAAAAATAAAAATAAGAATCTCGATGAGGTAGTGTGCACATTTGTCATTTCACAATTTTTGGAATTGATGAAGCAAAAATGATTAAATTTAGAGAGAGATTTCTCATTAAAAATTAAATTATATATATATATATATATATATATATATATATATATGATTTTTTTTGGACCTTTTCACATCACTTTTTCCTTTTCATATCATCACTTTTCACATTCTTGGGCCAACAGCACAAGGGCCCACTGGTATGAAGATAGGCTTTGGTGGGGGACGGGGTTGGGAGGGGGGCAGGTGGAATGTGGTGGGGTCTCTTCTTTTGCAAATTTTTTCCCCCAAAAAAAGGAACATTTGTACAGTATTCTACAACTTTCTGTGTGGAATACACCAAAAGAGAGATTCCCTGGTCTTTTACAGTTGCGGAAAATACAGGAACTCTCTGATGTTTTCTGTGCTGGAACCTGCACCCCTTTCCGTCTGGAACCTGCATCACTTTCCCTCTGGAATCTGCATCCCTTTCCCATCCGGAACCTACCTGCATCCATTTCCTCTGGAATCTGGTTCACTCCTCTTTGGAATCTGCATCCCTATTCCTATGGAATCTACTTCCTTCCACTCTGGAATCTGCATCTCTTTCCATCCAGAACCTGCATCGCTTCCCTCTCGAATATGCTTCCCTCCTCTCTGGAATCTGCATCGGTTTTCCTCTGGAACCTGCATCCCTTGCCGCTGGACTCTGGAACCCGGGCCTCTGGAACCTGCATCCCTTTCCGTCTGGAATCCGCTTCCCTTTCCGTCTGGAATCTGCATCCCTTACCTCTCGCGCGCTCTCGCCCTGTGTGCCGCCCCCGTCCCCCGCGTGCGTGTTGCAGTCCATTTTCTTCGCCGGTTTTCCTCTCGCCCAGACAACACAGCGACAAAAAAAAAAAAACTTTTCTCTCTCTCTCACTGGCTCAAAAACCGCGCTTCCAGTAACCCAAAAATTGCATCCTTCATTTGGTTTTTTGTTCGAGGATTTTGCAGCTGCAGAGTTGGGAGGTGCAAGTCTTTTTGGGTAGACCTGAGGCCTTTTGTGAGTCTCGCAAGGGCGGCGTGCAAGGTAACAAAAATTCGGAGCTACAACAATAATCTCCAAGATCTACAGCTTCTTGTTTCAACAGTCCTAATTGCAGAGCAGTGATGCAATGTTTTTTTTTCTTCTTTGGGTTGCATTCAATCCTCCTAGCTTGTTGGATTCTGCATCTGCGCGCGTCTTCTTCTTTATACAACTGAGTCGTCCCAGAGTAGTTGTTGCTGTTGTTGCTGAATTCGGATGCAGTAGTTATACCCATTTTGGCAAAGAAGTTTTGAGGGTCCAGAAGCAAAAGCTTAATTCAGGAGTGGTGTATTCCCTTGATCCTGTGTGTGTGTGTGTGTTTTGCAGACTAAAGTCGCTCGCTCGCTCGCAGAGTCGCACACAAGCTCTCTCGCCATAGGGGGAGAGGAGAGAGCTGAAGCAGCTGGACTTTCAGAGCATTCAATTAGAAGCAGCAGAAGCGATGGCCAAGAAAGCACTTCACTATTGGAGGAGCATGACAACAGTCGCAGAAGCAGCAGGTACATACGTTCCACCACAATAAAAGCTCCTTCAACAAAACCTGCACTGAGGAAACGAAAAAGAAACACCTCCAAAGAATGCAAACAAAAGAAAGAATTCTGCACTCCTCTCTCCTTCTCTCTGTCTCTCAATCTCTCTGTGACTGTGTTTTCATGCTGTTGTTGTGGGGTGTAATTTGCAGGTTTGGGATTTGAGAAGGCTGGACGAACATAGCCACCCATTGGTGAGCAAAACAAAGAGACCTTGTCGAGAAACCAAAACCCCAGTGAGACAGAGACACAGAGACACAGACAGAGACACAGAGAGTCCTGCAAATATGGGTGGGTATCCAACAGGACCCCTCCCTTGTGGAACTGTATACGACCCAACTTGCAAGATTCGCATTCCTAACATGACATATGGAGGTCCTTTGGTGGTGTTCAGTTTCTGGGTGCTTGTCTTCATCGCTTGCAGTCTTTTCCAGATGTACAAAGCATGGTACCTCAAGAGACATCCTGTGTACCCAGTAGTGAGAGGAGGAGCTGCTGCTGATGGTCGTAGTATGTCATCAGTGAAGTCTAAGCCTGAGAAGAAGAACAAGAAGAAGAATTCCTCAGGGAGCTTCACCAGGGATGACACAACAAAAGAAGCAGATTCAGAACTTGGTGCAGCAACCCAAGTAGTTGTCGATGTTGTGGAAGAAGAAGAAGAAGAAGAAGAAGAAGAAGGATTCAAGCTCAAAGAACAACAACATGTGCAGTTCACAGGGTATAAGTCTGTTTTGTTTGGAGAGATTTGCTATGGTTTGTGTCTGCTCATTTCTCTCAACTTGTTCTGCATCTATCTGCTCGTGTTGCTTGACACATACAACAAATGTCAAGTCAAAGGCATTGACAATCTTTGCTTCTTTGGCAACTACTTCATCTTCGGAACTTACAGAAGGAATGGCACAGTGAGTGAGCGAATCAAACTTGAGTCCTTTTGTTTTATGCAAGCTTGTGATGCCAATCCTTTTTGTTTTGCACCATTAAGCTTGTTTTTTTGAAAACTTGTTGTTTTGCACTGAGCTTGTGGTTCTCTTCATCATCTTTTGTGACAATGCAATTTCTTTTTGTGTGTGTTTTTTTTGTGCAGGTGTTTTTCTCACTCTGGTGCATCTCTGTTGTGTGGTTCACAACTTGGGTAGTTTTCAAACGTGATGTGCATAACTGGTTTCGTCTACCATGTCGCCTTTCGCAAGCTCAATTTGTCCATGTGTGGGCACAAGATCAGCTTGAGATTCTCTCTATCAATGTGACTATGGTTGTCCATTTTGTGCGCAAAGTGAAGGTGCTGCTGAGCTCCTTGGATCAGATCTTCTCCAAAACCCCCTTTGCCCTTCTCTTAGACTCACCATTTCAGCATCATCCTCTTGCACTTTTTTGAACATCTCCTCCTTTGACAGTTTGAGAGGTCTATGGGTACTCATGTTGCATGCACTCCAGCAGACCTGTAAGCTATTTTTGTACTATACAACCAGCTCCTCAAAAGCTTAAGGGAGAGTTAAGAGGCTTCACATCCTGAGAGATCAGGAAGCTCCAAGGAATCTCCACATCCGGAGGGATCAGGGAGCTTCAGGAAGCTTCACAATCCTGAGGGATCAGGAACTTTCACAAGTGACTGAGAGAGAGAGAGAGGAGAAGAAGCTGGAGTGCTGCCACAGTTCTGATGGGATTTTCAGATACTGAAATTTGCTGCTTTGGGGTTCTGTTCTGTGCAGGAGAAGCTGATTCATCCTTATCAACGAGGATATACTGAGACCATCAAAGTTGCAACCACAAAGTCAGGGAAGCGCCATTTTCTGTTTCAAGGACAGCGTTATCTCATAGAGGAGGACTCACTACATCGTGCTCATTTCCAAGTAGGCAACACATTTGCTGAGTTCCACCAGGTAAGACAGACTCAAACCAAACTCTCAGGGGGTTTTCTTTCCCAAACTCGTAGAAGAAACACACAAACAAAATTGGATCTTTCTTTCGTTTTCTTCACTGCAAGCGAGTGAGCGAGCAAGTGAGCAACTTCTGGACCTTATCATCATAGGTACCTGCTGTATCCATTGATCTGACAAGTATGAATTTTTGTGTCTCTGGACATGATCACCATGACCCATGTCATGATGATGCTTCTGAATTTCAGGTCTCTCAAGGACTCTCGACAAAGGTTGCTGAATCGAGACTGGAGACACTTGGTCCAAATGAGGTTCCATTTCGGCCCGAGCCTTTCTGGAAATCGATCGTCGAAGAGATGTTCACTTTGTTCAAAGTGTACCAGATCCTCATCTACTCCATCTGGCTCTGGTTTGCCTACTTGTTTGTGGGAGCTCTTCTCTTCTCCATTGTGCTCATTGCTGCTGCTATTACCATCTTCAACCGTCGCAGGTCCCAATTTGCCATTGCTAAGGTAAGACACAGATCTATGCAAATCCCACAAGAAGTACCACATGTGGACCTTTGTCTCATGAGACACAGAGATATGCAAATCCAACAAGTACCCCATGTGGAACTTTGTCTCATGAGACACACAGAGAGAGACAGAGTTGTTTACACATGTGGTTTGTATGCAGTTGACAGCGTACGCAAGTGATGTGGATGTGAGGCGAGATGGTGTATGGACAAAAGTAGACTTTCGTATGCTCGTCCCTGGTGATCTTGTAAGAGTGAGGAGCAGCTGGAGCCTTCCATGCGATCTTCTCATCATTCAAGGTGCTCACTCACACATGCATCCTTACAATTCTCGATTAAGCTCTGTGTGCAGAAAGTCTATGGACATAGTGTGAGTTCATGCTCAGTGTGTTCTGAGCATTTGCTGAAAAATGATGACATGGGTTTTGTTCTTCCATCTTGAATAGAGTATTGTTGTTGGAGCTGCTGGCATGATTGATAATTTGTGTTGCACTGCAGGAGTATGTGTTTGCAATGAGAGTAATCTCACAGGAGAGGCTATGCCTGTGCAAAAGTACCAAGCACCTGAAAAGGGGCGCTATGAACCTGACACCTCCAGAGGTGCTCGCCACACTCTCTTCTCAGGCACAGAAGTGTTGCAAGCAGGAGCTGGAGGAACTTCTGAAGTAAAAGCCATTGTCACTGCCACAGGTTCAGCTCCAGTCCCTGAGCTCTAGTCCCTCATGAGCTCCAGTCCCAGAGTTTCACTCCCCAAGCTCCAGTCCCTGAGCTTCACTTCCTGAGCTCCAGTTCCTTTCTTGGATTGCTTTTTTCTCTGATGAAATGCACATCTTTTTTCTTGCAATCTTGTTGTTGTCAATCAGGGATGGACACATCAAAAGGCAAGTTGCTGTCAACAATTCTGTTTCCTGAGCAGATGATTTTCAAGTATGACGAAGAACTTCCCATCGTGGTGCTCATGCTCTTGTGCTATGCTGCTGTTTGCTTTGCGCTCTCCCTTGTCTTCCAGGTGAGGTTGCAGCAATCCTTCCCATCAAAGTCTTTCAACTCACTCTCTTTAGATCTCTACCACATGAAGAAAACCCTGTGAACTGCAAGTACCATGTATTACATGGATGGTGGAAAAAGAAGAAGAAGAAGAAGCCATATGACATTCTAGACAAGAGATTTACCATTGGGGGGAGTGTGCTCTTTGCAGTATCGCAATGGACAAGAAAGCATCTGGGTCACCAAGTGGAGCTACTGCATCGCCATTCTCAGTCAAACTGTTTCTCCATTGCTCCCTGTTGCACTTGAAATTGGGCAGATCTATGCATCAGTGCGTCTCAAGGTATGAGGAATTCATTCCTGAAGCAATGGAAATAAAATCCAGCGGTTGCTTGTTTTTTTTATGTCTTTTGAGCTAAGGAGAATTGTGATGATGACTCCAACAACATCATCATGTATTTGTTCACAATTGAGACTATGCGCAGTTCATGATGATAGTATTCTTCCTCTTTGCCTCCATTGCAGAACCGTGGAATCTTCTGTGTCAACCCAAAGCGGATTGCGATTGCTGGAAAGATCCGGGTGTTCTGCTTTGACAAGACAGGGACACTAACAAAAAATGGCTTGGACTTCATCGGTGTTCAAGGAGTTGTCAAGGATATTGATGCTGCAGCTGATGGACAGCCCACCATTGTCTTTGGTGCTGTGCAATCACCACAAAGTGGTGTTGACATGATTGACAAGCTTGTTGTCCAGGGTCTGGCAACCTGCCATGCAGTCACAAGATTTGGAGACCAGTTTGTGGGCAATGAAGTTGAGGTAAAAAATGATCATGTTTTTTTTTCTCTTCATCGGGATCTTGAGCAAAATGATCATGTTCTTTTTTTTCTCTTCATTGGCATCTTGAGCTTCAGTTCTTGACCTTGTTTTGCAGCAGAACAACACAATGAATGAATGGCAAAGCTGGGAAGAAGACTCATAGTTCTACCATTTTTTGCTGATTTCCTGTACTAGGTCAAAATGTTTTCTGCGGTTGGGTGGGAGCTGCTGGAAGGTGGCACCGAGTCACAACCCAATCCAATTGTTGTCAACAAAAATGGTGAACGGTACACGATTGTAAGACGTAATGAGTTTGAGCATTCTCGTGCCACCATGAGTGTGGTTGTCCAAGACAGTGCCGGAAAGCTCCATGTCTTCTGCAAGGTTAAGCACCTACCCGCATGAATCTACCACCCTTTTGTTCTTTCTATAGTTTCTTGTGCACATAAAACTTGATGTTCGATTAACTCAAATCTGAAGAACTTCAGTCTCAAAAGACACAGATCCCACAGGAGGGATAATTTGCAGCAGAAATGAATCATGATCATGTCCAGAGTCTTGAAGGGCCCCACACTCTCTCAAGTCTTCTCTGCCCAGTGCAATGGTTCACGGTTTAGGGTTTAGACATGGTGCTAACATGATGTCAGAATACACTGCAGGGGTCTTTTGAAAAGATCCAGGAGCACAGCACCGAAGGGAGCATTCCTTTGGGCTACCTGCAGACAGCAAAAGACCATGCTCTTGGTGGCTGCTATGTTCTTGGCTTATCTCACAAGTAATTAATACTCTCTCTTGGCTTTCCAATTCCTGTCAGTTTCTGCTTTGTCTCTGTGTGTTCATTTCCTACTGGGGTGCTGAAATCCTCTCTTCTCTCTTGCTTGCATTTGTTTGAAGAAATGATATGAAGAGCGCTGCTCTGTCTGTAGATGACAAACACCTGATGAAATCTGTAATGCTAGCCAGTTCTTGAGTGTGAAATGCATGTGTGGTTTCTTACAGTATTTGTGGGGGTTTATGGATGGGGGGCATCATCATGATAGGAGCCTTGGGACAACTCTGACACTGGATGAAGTTAAATCTATGTCTCGGGACAACTTGGAGCGTGATCTCATGTTTGTCTCACTTCTTCTATTCCGCAATGAACTCAAGAAGGACACACGTGCAGCAATTGAAGCTTTGCGTGAGGGGCAGGTGACAGAGACAACTCAGTGATTTGTTCAATCACTCTGAACTGCATGCATTTGGAATCCTGATCACCCACCCACCAACCTAGTCATGGAAAAAAAGCTTGTACAAAAAAAGCTGGCCAGGGGCATTGCTCCTTAGGTAGTTCTTTCTGTGTTGATTGATCAATTGTTTAAAGAAGCAAGTTGGGTTTAGGGTTACCATTTTTGTGCAGGTGCGATCCTTGATGGTTACAGGTGACAATGCACAATGTGGTTTCTATATTGCCAAGGAATGTGCCATGGTTGCACATCATGTCCAAGTTCTATTGGCCGACCTCAATGAAGCTGGCAGGTACATGCATGTTTCCATTGATCAATCAACCCATCTGCCCTTCAATCTGCTTGATGTCATGGCACAATGTCTGTGCAGTGGGTAATTTTTTTGCAGCAGAAAAAAACGGGTAATGAAATTCTCAATCCCTTTGATCTTTCCTTATAGGACCTTATGTATTGTTATTGATATCCAGATCTAATGATGCCTTTTTTTCCTTAATTGAGCAGCGTGGTATGGCAGCCCATGGTGACTACGGCTGCCGAAAGTGGGCAGGTGTTGTCCACAGTGGACATGTTGAAGGTTCATGGAAAGGGCTTGGAAGGTGGCCTCACAGAGCTTGCGGTGACAGGAAAAGCTTTCAACGTTCTCTGCAAGACAGGTGCCATGAACCAATTACTGTACTACACCCGCATTTTCGCACGTTTCACCCCTGAAGACAAGGTAAAGAATGACAACTGACACTAGTAACCATAAGCCCTCATACAGTGGGTGCCTAGAGATGGCAATTTTGTTGTGTGGGAGTAAGTAGTACCGCATGGTATTTTACTTTCAATGTGCCTGATTATTGAACAATATGATGGGATGGTGGTGGTGTGCACAGGTGAAAGTGGTGACATTGCACAGGGATCGTGGTCTTGTGGTGGGTATGTGTGGCGATGGAGGGAATGATTGTGGTGCTCTCCGATCAGCCCATGCTGGTCTTGCTCTCAGTGAAGCAGAAGCATCTGTCGTGTCTCCTTTCACCTCCAAAAGCAAATCGGTTTTTTCCTTTTACCCACTTGCTTCCTTTGCTGGCAGTTTTTTTTCCTTCACTTGGAAATATAATCAGTCAGAGCCTGGTCTGAAGCACCCACCTGAGAGTTTCCAAACCCAAAGCAATGTATATAGTCTTTAGGAGTTTTCTTCCATGTTAACAGTTAGCAACACTTGAGTACTACTAATTGGGTATTGAAAGAATTGACATTGGAAGATTTTGGGGTGCAGGTGGCATCAGTAGTTGACCTGCTGCGGGAAGGACGTGCAGCATTGCATACCTCATTTGCATGTTACAAGTTCCTCATCATTTATGGCTTGAGTTTTTCAATCTTCAAACTCACTGCCAACTGGTACATCCTCCTCTATTCTCAGCAGAGAACAGAGGAAGTTCTGTTCCTGTATTATGAGAAAGAATTGATTGAATTGATTCGCAGCAGATGTGAATTTTCAGTTGGGCAGCTGGCACACCATTATCACACATTGCTTCTACTGTGCACACAGATAGACTGATGTTGTAACTTGCCATGTTTGAATTGCAGGTATGGGGCGATTCCATGCCAAATGGACTACTTATTCATTGACGGTGTTGCAGTGCTAAGTTTGGGCTATTCCATGAATCTTAGCAACCCACAAAAGAAGCTCAGCCAGGTTTGAAAGCCCATGCCACTTTGCATTAGGAGTTCCCTAAACTATATCAAAATTCCTGATCAAAACTTTGCAATTCAATCCAGGCTGGCCTCTCAAGAGACTTGTAATGACAGGAAAACAACAATTTCTGGAGTGTAGTGGGTGCCATCACAATAAAAATGACCCACTCCAAGTGTAGCCAGTGCTTATTTTACATGCTTTAAATTGTTAAACCAAGTTAATGTTGAAAATGTGGTGTTTTTACAGCCATGTTTGAAATATAACATTGTGATATTATGAAATGAACCTAAACTTGTTAAGAACTATAACCTGTGCTTTTAAGCATATTTTAAGCAGTGTAACCAATGTAAAAGGGGACAAACTGACCAATTCCAATTTGCCACATCAGCCTGTCATTCTGTTTTCAGGACTACTTATTTAGGACAAAGGAGGCACATGTGGGTCATTTTATTTTAGACCCCCGATATGACCTTGTCAAGAAATCTCATTGAAAAAGCTTGTGATATCTATTCTACTAACATTGTCTATGACGCAAATCATGTGTGACTTGTTCATGGGTTGTTGCAGATACGGCCAACTTCAAGTTTATTGGGACCACAAAATGTTGCATCAGTGCTGGGGTTATGGATTGTCAACGTTTTGTTTGTGTTGATTAATCTTTCGTACATGCATATCCAACCTGATTATGTCAAATGGCCAGCCAAGTAAGTTCACCCTCAGAGCAATCCCACCCACAAAAAATTATCTACTCTTTTTCATGAGATTTGTAGCTACTTTTGGAGACTAGATCGACCACACCCAAGACAAAACACAAACTGATTTTCCAATTGTTGAGGGGATATAGTATTACTGTTTCAGCAGCTGAGCTCACATTTTTACACCCACTGACCCACTAGTTTTTTTCTTGCAGATACTCTTCAGGTAATTCTTGGTGGGTGCTTGGAGACAACTGGGAATCAACAGTCATTTTTTTCACTATCTACTTTCAATTCATTACCAGTGCTATGGTCTTTTCCTTTGGATCAGCATTCCGTCGCCCTGTTGTTTTCAACTACCGTCTCCTGGTAAATTGCTCACTTGCTTTCCCCCCCCCCGCCTTTTTTGAATCAGGGTTTAGGGTTCCTGTCACAAACAAACCATTCTAATCACAAAGTTACATATAGGAATTGTTTGCTGGACACTTTACTTACACAAGGTTCTCCACTTCTGTGTTGTGCATGTGTGCAGGGTGCTTGGACTGCCATAATTACTCTCATGTCCTTCGTCCTTTTGCTGCCTCACAGTAGCTTCACTCATCTGTGGCATGTTGCTAGTGAAGACTTCAATGGACCCAATTCCACATCTCCTGTCTGGATCCAGTACCAGGTCATCCCCATGCAATACACTCTGGTTTCATGCCTCCCATGACTCTTGTGGTAGGGTCATAAGTTGCATTTGTTCTGGATAGGCCATCACAAGAAATTGTGCAAGTATTTTTTTTGAGTATAAATTCTTGCAGCAAAGTGTGTCAGAAAACTAAACAGGAAACTAAATCAATCATTTCTTACTTCTTTGTAATTGCTGCTTGCTTTCAGTAGTGTCACCTTTACATGAACTGATGGGAATAATATTTTGCTTCAGGCAAATGGAGGAGCTCCAAGTGCAGCTATGCCATTCAGCTTCAGGCTACATCTGTGGTTTCTTCTACTCACAAATCTTGTTGTAATTGCATCATGGCAAAAGGCAAGCAAAAAGCTCAAAACACTTACCCTACATGATTGATTTCTTGTCAACTGACTGATCTCTGAAAATGTCATATTTGTTCAGAACTCCCACTCTTTCTAAATAATATAGGTATCCATTTGCAACAAATATTTTGTAATTGCTGCCAATCAGCATATAAAAGAACTAAGAGGGTGAATGGATGTGTGGTGGAATGAATGCAGGCCGTGGTGGAAGGTCCAGTTGCAAAATTTCTACGGTACCGATACCCATCATCAACACCAAAATTCAATTTGTAAATCATCATTTACATTTCTCCAATTTAGCTTAATGCTACACCCTAAACCCCAAAAACCTGGCATTCCAACAACAATATCATCATCCAAGACAAAAATAACTCATTCTTGGTCTTCAGACATGCAGATATTGTTGAGGAATTACTTGGGTGTAAATTCTCATGAATAAAGATGGAAGAGCAGAAACAAAACCATAGAGCATAGAGCTAATAAACAGTTGGTGGCAAGTGCCAACCAGCCTTGAATTGAGTGTGATAACTCAGCATACAACGAAAATAAGCCACCGAAAATAATACCTTGAATTACAAATTCTTATTTGCTTGTACTCTTTTAGGAAAAATTGTTTCAGATACGGCTTACCATGTTGAATTGCATACATGTACTTGTTTCCACCTTTAAGAATTATTTGTACTCGTATCAAGTAATGTAGCTGATTTGTTGATTTTGTCACTTGTCTATGATCAAATTATGCTGAATATGCAATTTCAGATTATGGGGCACAATCAGATTAGTTGATTCTACAATTTCAGATTAGGGTTATGATCAGATTATGCTGATTATGCAATTTCAGATTAGGAGCACCATCAGATCTGCTGATTATGCAATTTCAGATTAGGGCTATGATCATATTTTGCTGATTTTGCAATTTTTTATTTAGGGTTACCATCAGATTATGCTGATTGTGCAATTTCAGAGTACTGGTACAATCAGATTGTGCTGGTTATGCAATTTCAGATTATAGCTACAATCAGATTATGCTCCAGAAATTGCAGCCTTGTGCTAAGATCTTAACCACACCCACCAAAAAAAAAAAAAAAAGCAGCACCATTACAATGCAATTCTGATCAATTGTGAAGTGTAAATGTCACAAGCTCTTTTAATTTCTAGTACCAAGAAAGGATGAAATCAACTCACCACAAATGATGGCCTTGAAGGGGCAGCTTTGGCAATAACGATTTTTGGCTGCTGTGTGAGGCAGATACATAGCTGGTATTGAAACTGGTATAAGGCAGGTATATAGTAGGGTTTAGGGTTTAGGGTATTACCTTAGGTCCCTACCCTTAGGTTTGGTACTGGTACAAGGCTGCTATTGCCTCAGGTAACACCAGCCTGGTAAGATCCTTGACACCCATGTTGATACTAGGGACAGGACTATACCTTACCCTAAGGTCAGTTTCATCATTAAATAATCCTCAAAATAGTGAAATGAAATTTTGTGAAAATATGAAGTTAACATGTTGAAAATCATCGTAATTATCATAGGCTACACCCTGAATAATTTCACTACTCATATCACAATATTATAGTAGATGATGGAAAATATATATATAATTTCAAAATTAGAAAACGAATTCATTTTTTGAAAAAACATAATTATTCGTTTTGTCAATGTGGAAACTAACCCTAGGCTATGGTATACCAGACCAAAACTGGTATTTTGGTTTTACCCTCCTAGATATTACCTTTTTGGAAGCAAGCACAAAGTTGGTTTTGGGGAAATTTTGAAATTCCAAAATGGATAGCAAAAATTATGAATAAGATAAGAAAGAGTGAAATATAACTTGGTTTAAACTTGCCCTTCATTGGGTACCCAAGTGCAATACAAGTTGGGTAGAACTTATAAAGTTGGCAATCACTACAATTCTTCCATTGGTGGAAGGGTGACCTTGTAAATTGCACATTGTCATGTTAAAATATTTGTCCTCTATTGTGAACCATGAACTAGACTCCATAACAACTTGTAACATATCGTCTTCATCCAAAATCACTAAATACATAAGGGACAAAACCCAAGAATGATTTCTCAAATGTATTGAGCTTCATGTAAATTTTTCATTTAATTTAGAAGTGAAATATATTTGAAGCCTAATCTAGTAAGGGAAATAGCATGTAAAACCTCCTAAAGGGCCAAAAAGAGCTAAGCAAACAATTAACATTAGTGCACTTCCACAATTATCCATGTATTGCAACTTTGCATGAATAAAGTTGGGTCCAAGCATGATAAAGTGAGCCAAAAAAAATCATCAAAATGAAAATTATTAAGGTAATAGTTAGCAAGGGTTAGCATCAAAAGGTAATAAGAAGACTAGGTAGGATTACCATAAGGAAACCAGGTAGATGGACCATGGAATAGTAGAATTGCAATTCCTATTTGTATCATTTTTAGATCACCACTTTTAAAGGCGAGCCCCACACTTGAGGAAGATACTTAGCAACAAAGGAGACACAATAAAGGGACACATGAGGGAGAAGCTTATGTTGTGTTGTGTATGGGTATTTTTAACTTTTGATAAAAGAAGGATTTGAATTTTAAGGTGTTACGATTTTGTTTTTGAAGCTCCTTGTTTTATTGCCATTGTAGGTAATAATTATGTACTAAAGATGCAATAGTTTTTAATGTGCAATTGCAAGCTCTTGGGCAATATAGATATTTACCAAAAATGGGTAATTACACATGACATTGATTAGGCAAATGAAGTAGGAGTTGCAAGTCTTGTCACATTATGCATAGGATTAATTTGACCAATGCTCATATATTATTTCATCCACAGTGTGATTGCTTATACCATCAACTCCATTTAGTCAATAATGCAAGGCAAGGAGATCACGATCATCAAAGACATTATCGCCAAAATGTTACACCCACCAAAGATCAAGCTAAAGAAGTGTTTTGGCCAAAATCATGAATAATGGATCAAGGAATGTTCATAATTTGCAAATCCAAACTCTTACCATGAAAAGGAACTCCCTAAAACTAGTAGTAGCTATTAATAGAACATGTTTGGTTGCAAGCTTTTCAGCTATAAGTGGCATCTTAACCTCATCCAAGCTCTTCATCAATCCCCTAATTACCTCTTTTTGAGCAACCACTAATTTTGAAGCTCCTTTCCCAACTATCTCTAAAACAAGTTCAAATATCCAAGGATTTGAAAGCACTTTCAAGATCACAGATTTCTTGCATTGAAGATCAGGTAAGACATACATGGATTTTTTAATGGATTGAATTATATTTTCAAAAGCCTTCTTAACTTCTCTTTCTTTCACTTCGACATCCAATCGTACCACAGTTTGACAAAGCACATTCATAGCCAACTTGGTAGCCTTTGCTTGGGCTTGCTTTTGTCGTTGTCTTTCAAAATTTGCTTCTCGATCGTTTAATTATTGCTTAGGTCTAGGTAGATGTATTCCTTGTCTTCTATTAACTTTTCTAGAATTACCCATGAACTTTAAACACAAATACAAAAATATGGTTCATGATGTGAGTGCCACATGACTACAATGCACACTTCTTTTGAACTAATACCTCTAACAAGATCCTATAGTCTATTGTATACTTGTTATATTGTAGACAATCTACTTGTAGTTTGATGATAATCCCAAATAGTAAATGTGCTTGCAACATTCATTTTTTTATACAAACTTTTGTTATTTGATCATATGATCTAGTACTTGATTATATATGATTGGCCACACCATGTGTTTTGTGTTTGACCTTCAACTTTTTGCATCAAGCTATCAATTGACAATCCAATTAAACTTGTCCACTACCAAAACATTAACCCACAAAAAGATATTAAAGCATAAGAACCTTTTAAAAGATAACAAATATTGGATATTATAAGTTTGTTGGCTATTTGATAATCTATTCCAATGAACTTACCTTTATGGTTTGTCACACCATGTTGGGTGTATGAACTTCAAACGTGTACACCAAGTTCTTAGTGGATAAGACCAACCCACAAAGAGATACGAACCTTCAAGTATTTATACACAATTATTAGTTGTATTGTCCCAAACAAAACTCAACTAACATTCATTTGTTACATTAACCAATTAATCAAATAGCTGATGATACATGATCTACTGATCAAGTGTAGGCACAAGTCACTGGCATTGAAATACCCACACAATTTCAATTCCTTTCTAACTAACCCAAGCCCTAACAAATTGTAATCCAAAACCATTGTGTTTAATCAATGTTGTCTACACCATTGAAATACTTCACAACAATTTGTTCCATTCAAATGAGTTTTTAAATTAGAATTAGAATGAAGCCCTAACATATGTAATATGATGAATTTGCATTTGACCAATGTTGCAGACCCACTCAAAATGGCACTTCAAGATACATTTTGTCACCACCATTGGAAGCACTCCACATGAACCCGTATGTGAAATCAATAAGCTTCAAAACTTCCTTCAAGACATGGAAAATATGAATTCAACAACAAAATCTTGAAGATTCAAGTGCTCTTTATAGTAACATTTCCCCAACTTTGTCCCCTCTCTGAAATAGTTGGAAATTAAATAACAAAAGACACCATAATAATTCATTTCAATTGGCATCACACTAAATAAGCAAGTTTTAATTATAATCAACAAGAAACAGCAAGGTGACTAATTATTTATTAAAATTCTAGTATCAAAGTTGTTTACTAACAAATTGTCCTTCCTAGAATTAGTCAAACTTTCTTTTTTTGGTTTTGGTGAATGTTGTGTGCCCAATTAATTGTTTTAAGAAAATGATTTTTGCTTAACATTAGATATCAATTTAGGTTCATCTCCGAATGCATTTGCACTTATCTCTAAAAAATGTACATCGCACAAAGGAGAATGAGATATTTCGCCAAAACCTACAAGTAACATAATGGAACAATTTGGTTTTAGATAAATGTGAAAAAATGTTTGTCCAAACTTCAAATTTTGAGATTTGCTACACAAGTCTAAGATAAACAAAAGCATGGCATACAAGCAAGATGAGTTCAACACAAGCAAGATGCAAACATCAATATTATAAACAAAAGAAAGTTGAAACATGTCATCTCAAGGAACTCCAAAACTGACTTGGGGTGGAGTTGTAAGTGGAGCTTGGAAGTTTGGTATCATCTAAACAACATGTTTGTTTAAGGTAGGGAGTAGTTGGTGAGGATGGAGGAATGGACTTGATAACTTGTTGTGGTTTTAAAAGTAGCTTGTAATCTTTCAAATATGCAAAGTTCAACTTTCCTTGTGTGTTGTGGTCAACAAACATGCAAATTCGTTGGATTGTTTAAAGGTTAATCAAAGCTTAGGCAAATTCTGGGAATGTTTTTTAAACATCAAAATTTCAATTAGGTTGGCAATGACATTAGGATTTCGCATGGTGTTCATAGTTGTGTTACATCACGAACAATTCTATCAATTCATACATATGTAAAGTAACATGCCCACCTTCCAAACATTGTAGAACATGGAAAAGACATCCACAATGAGCACTTTTACTAGCCTCTTTAGATAATGATAAATAAAACTCTTTAACATGGCAAGAATTCCCCATGGAGATGTTGATCTTTGAACAACTTGCACCCAATTGCCCAACATAAGTGCATGACCACATAAAATATAACTATGACTTCTCGTGCCTCACAACAATAGTATTGCATACAATTGATTCATTACTTCCCCACCCATTGTTAAAGTAAGAGTGTAAAGGATTAAGAGCTTTTGCCATTTTTTTTCGATGAAACAAATTTAATGTCTTCCAACTTGTGAAACATCCTCTCCTTGAGTGTCATGTATCATGCATATATGATTTGAAGTTATCCTATAGTCAAAAAAGGATGACAAATCGTGTTATTTGCAAACAAATACCTAATAGGTGAGTTTTCTTACAAAAGTATTATGTCCACCAATTTTTCCATCCAAACCATGTTATGACTTCAAACTTCTTACATCCTTGGCTATTTGATTGAATATCCAAACTATTGAAGTATTTGTGTATACAATTCATAACAACAAAACAATGAAAAATATTGAGACAAAAACAACAAAACCTTAAACAATGTGTTGAATAGTGGAGTGTGCACCTAACTTGCTTGCAAGCTTAGTGTAAGAACAACTTTTGCAATCTTTAGGTCTAATTCAAGCACCTTGAGTCAAAGTCAAAGTTTTCCATTGTGATTTGACCCAACAAACCTTAAACATTACATGATCAAACAAATTAATGTATTAACCTAAACTATCTATGAGTTCAATGGAACTTTAAGAGACCATAGTTTAACAATATGTGCAAAAAAAAAAAAAAAAACAAAAAATATTATGATGCATTGAACCAACCAAACTTTAAATGTCAAACACCTCAAACAAATGAAATGTGTACTTAATTTATAAATGTGAGTTGACTAGAAGTTGTTGCGATCTTGACATCCACCTTATAAGAAACGATGTGGAACATATTGAAACCTTGAAGTTGCATTAAACAAATGGCATGTACACTTGATTTGTGATTACAAGCTCAAAGAAACTTCATGGCAACTATAGATTTATGCAAGGCAAAATGTCAAGTTTGACAAAACTTCTTTGTGCTAAAATATTTGACCACAATAAAAGAAAACAAACTTAACAAAAAGCGCAAGAAAACAAAGGTTTTTGACTTTCAAAATTCCCCCCTCTGAAATCAAAACCCTAAAGTCCCAATGATGTCATACAACCATGAAGTGACATATGCAATCCAAGGCCCAAGCTAGGACCCAAAAATCCCAATCCATTGATTTCTTCCATATATTTTTCCATGCAATTAATGTCTCATATAGAGTTTCTCTTTATTTAGGCATGTAAATAAAACTACCATAGAACAACTCTTCCTCCAATATGATATGGATTTATAAAAAAATGCTTTTAATTAGCCCATTAAAAAACCCATAAGTATAATCCTAAAATTCATCCAAGTCTTTTTTGTTACCCTTAGCTTTTTTATTATGATATCTTATTGATTTCAAGTCCCTAACACACGCCCTGTTAATCAATGGACCGTATCATAATCCACATGAAAATGGCAATCAAAGGTGTAATCCATGAATTTTGAGTTCAAAAGTCCATGGCTTTCACAATTTCTTAAAATTTGTAAAATGATGTTATGCATCATGTAGATATTCAAGTTAAGATATTTAAACCAAGTTCATTTTAATATCTATAAAGCAACATGGGCATTACAATGGCAACCACAAGGTAGAATTGGCTTATGTGACACCCAAATTGGTCCAGCCATTTGTGCATGCACCCCCTAGTCACCAAACACTATGTCATTTTTGTCATGTCACTAAAGCCTACATGTCACTAAGTCATAAAGTGAACTTTCACTAAGGTTCAAATCACTACCCCACCCATGCCACACCCCCATGAATAAGATTGGTCATTTTGGCACATGTCACTTTATTGTTTTTCAATCAAGCATGGTCATTCACATAACAAGGTGGTCCATACACTACCTTCAGTAAAGTGACAATCTATGGTCACTCACATAGCAAGTTGGTCCATACAATACCTTCACTAAATTGACAATTTGCCCCAATCATTAAACGTTATGTCATTCATTTCATGTTGCTAAGGCCTATGTGTCACTAAATCATAAAGCTTAACTTGATTAAGACTTGAACAAATCATCATCCCATACATGCCCCAAACATATGTTTCTCCATGTATGCATTAGAAGTTCTTCTTTGGGTGACATTTGGGAGCATGTGGATGTGGATAACAATGATTCTTTTGTAGTCTTAAATGACGCCATTGAATCATTGTGACTCTTCTTTTTCTCCAAGTTAAGGAACATGTAAACTTGCTTCTTGAATTCATCAATAAGTATGTTTGGGTCAAATGTGGTTGATGTAAATTATATCACAACCCAAATCCCTACTAGTTTTATTTTCCAACATCTTGTTAATCAAGATTTGGCATATAATAAGAGGAAGTTTGTTCAATTTGTTATCATTAGGTACTTGCTAGCCCATGGTAGACTAATGACAAATTTTGGAAGCATGAGGTCTCATTTTGAGTTGTTGAAAGTTAAACATTGCCCAAAGAAACATTGGTGTGATAATGTTGGGCAAGGGATGGTTAACGCTCTCCATACAATTATCATGTGAACTACCAAGTTTACATTGGATAAGGCTAATTTTTTTGTTTTGTCTTGTGACCATGTTATTTCAATTAACAACCAATCCTAACTATCAAATCATGCATACACCATTCAAAATTGGACAAAGGTCCCCATGTTACCATCCCTAGAACATGTAATGGATGGTTTTAAGGTAGCCAACCTCACTATTTGGTGATTATGCAAGCAATTCATGGGAATGAAGGTATTTTTGACCTGGATGTTATTTCCAAAAAATATATATCTTTTTGTGTTAATGGGGTTGGTGTACTTCAAGGTTGTTGCACAGGTGTTATTGTCCAAATTTAGTCTCAATTTGCCCCATTCATGATTAGAGTTCATTACATGGTGCATTCGACAAAATTAGCCAACTTTGCATGTGGTCAATCACCTTTAAGAAGTCATGCAGTCATTTTACAAATATTTTTCCAACTTTCCAAAGAGGCATTTGTAATTGGTTAAGCTAGGGAAGATCATGGAAACAAGGGTTTGAAAATCTTGAACAATGTCAAGACCTACTAGATTTCTATGTTGAGCCCATTCAAATAGGTGTTACAAGAATACCATCCATTGTTGCCAAAGATGGCATTGGATAGCCCTACAATCCCAACTATTGCCTTCAACTTGGAACATTTGGTTGATGTGGAAACTTTGTTAGGCCTTGCTTGGCTTGTCCCTCTTTTGAGTGTAATAAAGAATTTGATTAAACTTGCACAAGCCTGAGACAAGATCTTTGTTATTGATTTGGTTCAAACAATTAAACTAACCCAAGGAAAGTTAAATGAAATGTTTTTGGATCCTTTTATTACTTTAAGATCATATTCATTTCAAATTTTCTAATATCTTGTGGAGGGTACACATGAGACTATTTTGATGAAATGGATTACATATTTCAATAATGGCATTAATCATTTGGCATTTGAATGCCAAACAAACCACATTTGGGCAAAAACCCAAGTATCTAACATGAGGGTGAAATGTTATGTGATTAACAACATATTTTACCAAGTTGTGAAAGGCATCAAGTTCTAATGTTTCCAAGCAGCTACAAAATTAATGGTTGAACTACACACACACTTTCCACATCATGGGGTGAATGAAGCTCTAAGTATTGTGTATCCTCATTATTGGTTGCTTGAAGGATGTGATGAATCATTCCACACTCATCTAAAAGTTGTTAAGGCTTTGTTTTGTACCTTGAAAAAAATGGGGGTTACTAAAGAGGTGGTTAATGAAGTGTTGTGTGCATCTACTTTAGATGTATAGAAGTCCTTGTTTAGATGACGATGAAAAGCAATGCCAAAGTTGCCATAGGCCCTCCCAATATTATCATCCTCTAACCAAAATGTGAAGGATCATCACCAATTATATTATCCTAGTTCGCAACATCCTAGAGTATGTGAAAGTGACTAAAATTGCCATGATTCAAGTGTTGGGTTTAGTGGAGGATAAGTGGGTATTCAATAACCTAACTTTCATCAAGTTTAGGATCCATAATCACTTGGATTGTGTATTCTCATGTTTGGGCCATCCTTTACAATGCCAAATTTTCCTTGTGATGAAGCTATGGGCATTTGGCAGTCATAGAAATGTCAATATGCTTTGAATGCTTGAAGGCTCTTCAATTGTAGGTTGCCCGCTACCAAATGTTTGCATCCTTAGGGCCTTGCGTAATTGGGCCTTGATCTATGTTTTTTGTGTTTTGTTTTGATTTCATGGTCTACAAGTGTTGTAACTTGTGGTTTAAATTTTTTTGGCTATTGTATGTGAGCAAGGATCACAATCTTCATGTGACTATCTCTTTGTTTTCATTATCCTCACTAGTTTAGTTATTATTCCCATCCCTAGAATCCACATATGTTTTTTTTGTTTTAAAACATTACTAACTAATAAGCTTGCAAGAGACATTATTCTACAATGGGCAGAGTTTTTATGCTTGGGGTTCTATTCCTCCCCTATGTGATTAGTTGAACCACTTTAGCAAGTTGCCATGTAGGCTATAGGTTGTAACCAAACTTTCATTATTGACTATTTCTTGTTTGCTAATTGTGAATGTAAGCATACATAGTGGTCACCAAAGGTGTTATATTATGACCCCAAATATGTCCCCAACAAGATTCACAAAAATAACATCTGTCACCAAATTTGCTACAAAAAAAAAGATGTTTTATTTTCCTCACAAGCTTAGCAATTTTGCAAAAATTGCAATTCTTCCTTTCTTAAGATTACAAATTGTACAACTTTTCAAAATATTAAAAAAAATCTTTGGCCTAAGACATGAAAGACACATGAATTTTTTTATAAATAATTTTAACTAACTTGATATTTTTTAATCACGTGTTAGTTTTAATATTTAATCAAATAAGCCTTATTGAATTACCACTAGGACATATTATTAATTCACATGTGATGATTACTTGGTCACATGTGTTTATCATTAAAACATTTAAATCATGTTAAACTATAAGTTATCACATGCTATACTACCTATTGACCCTATCCACTCTATGTCTACTTACCTTACCTTACCTAATTATTTACATACCTACTTACAATCTATCTATCCTACCATACCTAGCTATCTTTTTTGGTTCAATCATGCAATGAATAAAGTTTAAATTGAAAGAATAATAATTTGATATGTTTTGTGCAAGGCAAGCTTAGTATAGAGCAACCTTACACACCAAGAGAAGAGAAATCTTATACATGGGAGGCTCCTTCCTACAAGTGTGACATTCTTCGATGTTAGACTTGCCTTGTAGTTGACATGATGATGTATGTACTCCACGTAGAGTCACTAAGCATTCCTGAAAAAAACCTAACCCACCAGGGTAGCTTGTTGTCCTCACAGACAGAGAGCATGGGGTTCCTACCGGGATTCGAACTCCTCACCACAGGCTTCGTACTCATTTTCCTTGGCCACTAGGGTAACTGAATGTCAGAGAAAGAAATAATGGTATTCTCAAACTCTTTAAACAGAGACCCTTCTCCACTGGAATCTACCAGCTCTTGAATTTTTTTTAAAAAGTTAAAATTTTTAAATTAATTTATTTTTATTGTGGTGATGTAGCCACTGGGCATCATATGAAGATTTTTTTTCATTGAAAGTTAATTTCTTTTTAGAATCCTGGTACTTTTTAATTACCTTGAGGACAACAGAATCCAAATGTTGTGAACTTTTTTCTTTTTCTTTTTCTTTTTTCCGCTCCCTCTTACTTTTCTGGTAATTTTTTTGAAAAATTCCTACAAAAAAACCTTTAAAACTCGAGTTGTAAAGTCATGTGTAAAATTATGGTGCAGGAGTGACCTAAAAATACAAAGAGAAAATTGGAATGGTTCTTTATGATGTAGATTAAAAGCCTGGATCAGTTTTAACGTCATTTTGAACCCATTTTTTGTTCCCTAGATTCAACTTTCTCAATTATTATTGTTTTCAGCTTTCATTTGCCAAATCAAAATGGCTCATTGCAACCAAAAGGAAGGAAAAAAAAAAAAAAAAACTTGAGAGGCACCTCATCTAATTAATAAAAAAGACAAATCATGTTGCAAGCAATTGTGGCAATTTTTGGTGACTTTTCTTCAAATTTGGTTTTCCAGTGAATCTGTTTTTCAAAAAAAGAATTTGTGATAAATTATTCCTTTTCTAAATTAATTTTCACAAAATGAAAAATAAATTCACCACCAAAAAAATCATTGCTTCCATGTTTATGTTTAAATTTACTTCCCTTTAAATGCTCAATGTTCCTAAATTATGTACTTTCAATAATAAAAATTCTTTCATTCCAAAGAAAAAAAAAGAGGCCCAATTAATGATAAACTTCAACCAATTGATATGATTTCATAAGGCACTATTGCAAGGTTTTCGCCATCTAGAAATTGCACCAAAGGGGGGATATCATGGGTTTGATATAAGTTCATAATGCACTTATGCATATGGGAAATTTCATAAGGGAATTTGGAGGGCACCTCATTTTTCTGGAACAACAACAAGAGGAAACACCTTACACCTACTAGTAAGTGTAAAAGCCCCCTTCTATTAGGCATAAGGTCCATCTTCTATTAGGGCATAAGGTGCATACAACCATTGATATCACCTCATGAAATGTGTACACTTGAAGCTCATTGTAATTTTTGTCTCATGCTTCACAATGGATCACATGTGGGGGAACCTTCATTGAGCCATTGAGCCAGATGCAAGGGCCCCCTCATCCTAGGTCCCCACTAATTTCATGAACAACCCCCACACTCTCAAGGGTCTTACCCTATAGATAACTCCTCAAAACCCAGAATTTCAACAAAGGAAAAACAGCTCAACAGCTTGTTGTTTGTTGCCCATAGTATTATATATTACGGTAATACCTTTTCAAGCTCAACACTATTTGCTTGCTTTTATAATTTGTTTTTTTTTTTTTTTTTTCAATTTTAGTTGAACAAAATCTTGCTTTTAACAAAAGAAAAAGAGAACTTGTGTTGCAAAATTGCAGCAAATTGACCTTGAATATGAATTACATTTCATTTAAAAGCTTTTTTTTTCCTCTTCATACAAGTAGAACTTATTATTCTTAGTGATTTAACCTATTTTGAAGGTCCTTGCCCATGCTACCTTCAAAATAGGTTACTTCATGTTTTCTATGTTTTTTAGAACTCTTTTTGTTTGTTTGTTTGTTTTGAAAGAACTTATTAACTTATAGTACAAATTGTGTGCTTTAAAAGTCTTTATAGTTTCTTTGGTACTTGCTTCTGCTCACAACTGCAAAAACTTCCACTTCTGATCAACTCATGATGTTTTCCCACTCTCACAGTATCTAGTTGCTTCTGTTTTCTCTAGTCATAGCTCTTTTAGACATTTTAGCTTGAATCTTGTGGTCTGAAGGAAGATAGATGGCTCTTGGAGCTGGGAATTCAGTTTCAGCTACTGGTGGTGCTGGTACTTCAGCAGGAGTCAAGCAGTATGAAGGACGCATTACCATCTATGTTGTGTTTGCTTCTATTTTGGCTGCCAGTAGTGCTCTCATGGCTGGTTATGATAATGCAATAACCGGTGAGTATTGTTTCTTGGTTTCTTCTGCTGTTTGTAGTCGAGGAAACAGCTAGCTGTTTTTTGCATGGATCTACAACAATGTTGTTGTTGGTTCATGTTGTTGTTGGCAGTGCTGGAGATTGAGAGAGTGGGTGTATTAGTTGTTTCGTGATTTAGTTTGAGAAGAGAGCTTTAAATTTAACTTTGTGCATGATTTTGATCATGGCATGATCAAGTGAAAGAACAAGAAACATCGTTGCAAAAAAGATTTGAAATTCAGAAATTGTAATTTGTGAGTTTGGGTGTTTGGAATTCTTCAGAAACTGTGAGCTTTGGGTGTTTGGAATTCTTTGCAAACTGTGAGCTTTGGGTGCTTGGAAATCTTCAAAAATTGTGATCTCAGTGGGTGTTTGGATTTCTTCAGAAATTGTGAGCTTGGGGGTGTTTGGAAATTTTAAGCTTGGGTGCTTGCAATTCTTCAAAAATGAATTTGGAAGATTCCATATCGAGGAAGAGAATATTTTAAATAATCCAAAATATTCTCTATTTTCCTTCACCAAATGTTGTTCTTTGAAAAAAAAATCACTTCTCTGAATTCCAACGTTTTGTCAAATAATATAATCAGTGTCAAAGTTGCTAAGGTATTATGGGATCAATTATAATTGATGTTGTACATTGATGGAAGAATTGAATGTGCAAAATTGTTGTATTGTGTTTGTGTGTTTCATTTAGGTGGTGTGGCACAAATGAGAAATTTCTTGGGGAAATTCTTCCCAGTGGTGTATGCAAATGAGCGACTCTCTGCAACGATTAGAAACAATCATAGCATTTACTGCCAATACAACAACCAACCACTACAAGCATATGTTGCTTCTATTTCTCTTGCAGGTGCTGTGTCCACCTTGTTTGCAAGCTACTTCACGAGAAACTATGGCAGAAAATCAACCTTGCTTTTTGCAGGAGTTTTTTTCATCATTGGTGTCATCCTCAAAACATCAGCTCAAAATTTGGGCATGCTTCTTGTTGGTCGAATCATTACAGGTTTTGGTTCGGGGTTTGCAAACCAGGTCAGTAATGATGTTCACATCACAACAAGCTCAAAACGAAGAACAAGAAGAATTTTATCACAAATTCTCTCATTTTAAAGGAAAAATTCATCCACTTCTAGAGAAAAAGCTTTTCTTATAAGAACATTTTGTCACATCTTAACTGAATTTTTAGTTTGAGGGCAATTTTTGCATCCATTTTCTATAGTTTGGACAATTTTCTTACAAAACTTGTCACTAATTATTGAAATCCTCATAAAATCGTTCCATTTTTTAGTTTTGGGTTTTGAGTTTCCTAAAGACGAAAACCTTATTTAATTTCACTAATAGAAAATATGTTGACTAGTGGTGATGAGATTAGTTTTGTAATGCGATCATTTCATGTGTGTTGTTTTGTTTTTGACATTGATTTTTTGTAGGCTGCACCAATCTATTTGTGTGAGATAGCACCACTCAAATGGCGAGGGAAATTTGGTTTCTTCTTTCAAATAAGTATTGCATTTGGCAACTTGATTGCTTGTTTGATCAACTATAGCAATGCAAGAACAGGCAATGCATTTGGGTGGAGAAGCGCATTGGGTTTAGAAGCCATTCCTGCGGTTCTGGTTACATTGGGTGCACTTCTCATTTGCGAGACTCCCAATAGCTTAGTTCAAAGAGGATATCGAGAACAAGGCAAAAAAACGTTGCAACGGATACGAGGTACACAAGATGTGGGGGTTGAATTTGAGGACATTTTGATTGCAGCCAAGAAATCTCCAAAACAAAACCAATGTGCAGAAGTCGATCAGTTGGAGACTATTACTATGAATCATCATGTCTCATTCTTCTCAAGTTTCAAGAATGTACTAAAATCAAGGACGAGTCGACCTCCACTCATCATTTCTTGTTTGATTCAATTTTTTGCCGCTTTTGCTAGTGGTTCTATTGGGATGGCGTCTTATGCTCTTATATTGATTTCGACTTTGCATTTTAAAATCGCCACGCTTTTGTTTTGGTCCACGATGCTCGGCATCATCCTATTGCTAGGCACAATGGTTGGTTCTATGGTCGTAGACAAGCTTGGACGCAAACAACTCCTCATCATTGGCAATTTCTTCATGTTCATTTCTCTTGTAAGTAAACCTCAAACCCTAAAATTCTAAACCACACATTTTCCATCATTTTCATGCAATTCGTTCTTTTAGCGTCCTCCTCCCCCACCCCCCAAACCAAATATTTATTTTTGTTCATTCATCTTATAAGTGAACCCTAAACCCTAAACCACCCATTTTTCTTTTTTTTTGTTCAATTAATGTTTTGGAACATTTTTTTTGAAATGTTTATTTCCCTAGTAAGTGAACCATAAAGCCTAAACCGTCCATATTCCATCTTGTTTGTGTAATTAATGTTTTGTAACATTAGAAAAAATAGACTTGAAATTTATTTATGCTCATTTGTTGAGTAAACATTAGAACCCCAAACTAGAAACCACTCATTTGTTTGTCTTTCTTCAAGAAATTCATCATTTCAGCATTAAAAAGGAAATAAATTTACCTAATTTCTTTATGTTCGTTTGTTTAGTCAAGTGAACCCTAAATCCTAAACGACCCATTTTTCATCTTCTTCAATGGAATTTATTTTTGTATTTTTGTTGAAAATTTGAGTTAATTTCTCTTTTAAATTTGCTGAGTAAGTACTAGTGTCGGGTGGTTATTAGAAGCAGAAATAGACCCTAATGTTTTTAAGTGTAATTCTTCTTCAGGTTCATAGCCATGGTTCCCTAAAAAAAAACAAGTAATCAATCCTAATATATAACCATGGTTGTCCAAAAAAATTAAATCAAGCAACTACTTATAAAATGGTGGGTTCTTTACTAGTTCTTTCATGAAAATAATTGATTTTTTAAGGTTTTTAAAATAATCAAACAAGATGTTTCTCGGACATTGATTTTTCTTCAAAAAACCAAAATTGACAATTTCTTATAAATTCAAATAACAAACACACCATTGATAAACACCTTACGAATTTTAATCTTCTTCCTTCCAGACCTTCCTTTGCGACACCTTACTAATCATTTTAAGGTGCCTCCAAGGTGGTGACCGATTCAAATTATATGAGTCTTTTTTTTAACAAGGGAAGGGACAAGTTAGGGTGGGCTAGAGTGAACTAGCAACCCACCTACACACCATGTAGGATGGATGATGCATGGACATGAAACATTTTTTCATTGTATTCCTCTCACATAGATAACCATAGCGGTTACTTGTATGTACTAACCATCCATGTGCATCTACTTACCTAGTATCCACCAAGTGCCTTACCTAATTTACCCACCTACATAGTAACCATTTACATACCCTACCTACTTAACTATGGAACTTAACCACTTGCATGAGTATTAACAAAAAAAACATTTCAATGAATTTTTAATAAACATGATTTTTTTGGATTTTTCATATGCAGGTTGCACTTGCTATACTCCTTTCAATGGGGTTAAGACATGGGGAAAATTTATCGCAATCACTTGCACCTGCCTTAATCTTGTTCATATGCATCTACATAGCCGCAATTGCGGTGTCATGGGAGCCATTGGCTTGGTCGATTTGTAGTGAGATTTTCCCACTTGAAATGAGGTCTGCTGGGTTAAGCTTTACAATTTTTGTGCGTTTCCTATTTACTTTCTTAACCCTCGAAACAAACTTGTTCATGTTATGTTCGTTCAAGTGGGGCCTCTTTTTGTTCTTTGCTATGTGGGTGGTTGTTGCACAAGTGTTTGTGTCCTTCCTCCTCCCCGAAACAAAAAGAGTGCCACTTGACGAAATGGAGATTGTGTGGAGGAGGCATTGGTTTTGGAAAAGGTTCATGCCACTACTTGACATAGGTTGTGAAAATTTACCAAAGAAATAAGGGACTTAGCACCCATGACAACTAACCCTAATATGTTCAAAATTAGGACCTCCCTTTGGATTTTGGACTCGGCCGAATACTTTAGCTTTCCCACAAATCATGGTAGTAGACCTTATAATCATACAATTACATACAATAACAATAATAGGGCCACTAGTGGAGTTATTTTATCCAATTTCTCTTGTATCATGTGTGAAAAAATTATTGGGGGGAATTCACAAACATCACATCTATGTTTTGAATTGGTTCTTTCTATCACTTGTTAAGTAAAATTTTAAAAAATCATGATTCATGTCACATGATGTTTTAAACATCATGAAATGAACTTCATGACCAAGCTATATATTACCATATTTTATTGCAAATGTGAGAATAAGGGAATTTCATTATTGTGAATAACAATAAACAAATGTTGAAAACTCGGGCTTGACCTTGAACCACAATCTAAATGGTCAATTTGATTAAACCCTAACCATAAAATGTAACATGTGTTTTTCTTGCCCCAAACTTTTAGTCAAAATGGACATCCCCTTTGGTCAATGCAAATAATTTAGTCAAATCGACCTTTTAAAACATCATGATTTCTTGTAGTGTTTTATTACTATAAATTCCATTTTTAGCTCATTGTAAACCTTAGGCATAACAAATTGCTCCACAAATTTCTTATACCTTAGATTAACATAATATCGAACCAAACATGAGCAATTAGGTTGTTTTTGCCTTTTGCAGAAAACATTGTGTTCCCATGTTCATTGTCCATGTTCTTTCCAGCCATTGCAACACTTGACATCGTAACAATACCTAGGTTAAATCATAACATGAATCCAAGATATAAATGCCTTATTATTTCCTAAAACATTTTACAACAAGTACAAGTGACAAGTAATAAACAAGAGCAAATGAATCAAGGACTTAAACTTATGATAGGTGTTGAATAAAGAAGGAAAGTTTGTGTTTCTAAATAGTTTCATGTTCATATCACTCAACCTCTCACATCTACAAATTCCTTCCCATGTTTTTCACCTCAAAAGAAAACTCCTAAACATGTTACAAAATATTGTTCAATAAGGTTTTTCAAAGGAAGACAACAGAATCCAATTGAAGAGTTAAGTAACAATTGAATTGTAATTACATTTGCATAATTTCAACTTCTTTGTTAACATTTAAGCACTACACAATGTTTTTTCATTGAAGTCTTTGATGCAGTCCATGAACGCCCTAGTAACACTTTGTTTGGTATAGGAGGGCGTTTCCAAAAGTATTTCATAGCTATCATCAAACATTGAAAAAAAACTTACCTCAATAATAGTGTTGTGTTTGTGCTTGAAGCTCATGCAGGTTTTGTAAAAGCTCCACTACATGTACTTCAACATATTGCATTAATCTCTAGGTGCAATAAAAAACATGGTGTGATACAATGAACACTACTCAATCGTTTGCATTATTGGTGTGCAATAAACGAATTGATTGTTGTTTGAAGTTGTAGAACAATGGTGATGGAGCTTCAAGTTGGTCTAGCGATGGATATGATATGCGAGCACAAAGGATTGTTACATTGCATTAGGGTGTAGGATCAAGGACCATGGGGTTATTTGGATAGTCTCGATTTGTGCAAAGGAATTTGAAATCGATGCATGTTACCTAGGCCCATCCAATGAGATGACATGTGATGGTCAATGTACCCTTCATCTAATGGATGCCATCATGACCATCATGTGGGATTTATTATGTAACGTGCAAATGTGGCAATTATGCGACCGGGGATGGGGGTTTTGGAGGCGAGGCTTGTTTGATGATGTCATGTTGTGATGCCGGTACTTACTTAATGCATTTACAATCTTAAGCATGTTTAATATTTTTTGGGGGCATGTGTTCTAAGTCAAATCATTTTTTCTTGAACAAAGGGATTTAAAATCTTCGGTAATATGCATTTGCATAAAATCGATATAAAACATAATTAAAAAATTTAGTTGGGTGCTATCACCCATGTGCATGGAACCAACCCTAATTTAAAACTAGATCATCCTCCACAAGCCTCCAAAAATCCAAAGTTTTATAAATTAAAAAAACCTCAGCAAATGTTCTCTCAGACCACAACCCTTTCCACGCCGCCACGCCACCCCACAAAAAGCTAAACATTGGAACTGAAGGTTCCTTCCAAAATAAAGAACTGGAAAAACTACTCATTACCCTTCTTATTACCCAGGAAAAAGTAAATAAAAATTAAAAAAAAAAACAAATCAGCTGGGTAGAGAGCTATATATGACCCTTTTATAGTAATGGGAAGTTCAAACATCTGGATGAAACTGGAAAAAATTAGGTTTTGTATCATAATGTGAATTGTGTAAGAGTGGACAACATGGATGAAACCAATGAATCGGATAGAATTGATGATATAGATGAAACCCTCAACATGGATGAAATTGAGGATATGGATATATCTGCCAATATGGCTGAGCTGAACTGAAACGTTGGGTCAGTTGATGAGAAGTATCCAACTCTTCAAATGGATGGAATGGATATATAACACATGGATAGATTCAACCATATGATTGGAATTGAATTACTGGATGAAACCTGATGGCATGGATGAATGAAAATGATGATATGAAATAAAATTGGATGAAATTCATGAACAAAAATATGATTCCATCAATGAAATTAAAAATATTTCAGTTGACTTCCGAGAATAAATAAAATTGATAATTATAATGAATAAACTGGCTGAATCTAATCACAAGGGTCAAAATGGACTATGGAATTGACAACATAATTGATAGTAATGACATCATGCTCTTATCCGTGTGAATCATAATATTGAAACACACGATAAGGATGAAACATGTTGACATGGATGAAAACCGATGAATTTGAACACACAAAAAACAATTGCATGGATGAAAATATGAGAATAGATGACATGAAGAAAATGGAATGTATTGGTCATGTGCATAAAGTCCAACCATATGAGACAGTTCAACTGTAATATGCCTCCCACTCTTTTCAGCTTGTGATATGTGACGTTTGAAGCTCATCATAATGTTTGTCTCTTGTTTTACAATGGATAAGGTCCCCTGGCCGCCCTCCCTCCCCATTCTCTGGGGAAAATGTTAACAAAAAGCTCTTCCAATTACTAGAGTCTAGTGGGCTAGAAGTAAGCTGCAAAAAAATTGTTAAATAGACCCAAAGGTCTTGAATGGCGGCTGTACAATGGCAGTGCTACATTCTTTTTTTACCCTGTCTGCCTTTGGATCCATTCAATCTTTTCTGTAGAAAACTTGGTGCTTCCCAAATACCCTTTGGTACCCATAACATGCCATGTTACAGGCACTAATGGGTATATGGCATGCTAGACACCTAGCATGCTTCCGAGCATGCCATATGCTTAACATGTTATAGAGTTAACATGCCATGACAATGTTCGTAACCTGGAAAGCAGGCTATGAACATGGGTTTTTAGTTGAAAATTTTGGTTCATGATCTTTTGCACAAGCTAAGTAGTTTGCAGTGCGGGTTGTAAGGTGTAGTAAGGCCCAGTGGCAATGACTTGTGCAAGTTGTTGTTTGGTGCAACAGTTACGAGCGGAGGCTTCCAATTAGCAATGCTGGGGTGAGACAGGAGTCAGGGCTTTATTTTGTTGTGTGATGTATGGGTGTAAACGTCTTGTGATGCATTTCCCTTTTGAGAGGATTCATGAGGAATTGTTGATCCTAATACAGCCAACCTTCTTGTTTTCGTGATGGGTGTCAAAAGGAATGTGACATTCTCATATTGTTGCCATGCAATGCGTTTATCCAGCAAGAGGCAGATTTGGATTTCTGCACTATACAATTCAAATACATTAAAGACACCAATTGGGTGATTTTATCTTCTTCTCATGTTATGTGTGGTGTATGGTGTATGTTATGTGTTATGTGTGGTGATATGATGCTGCTTATTGAGATACCTAAGGACTGAATGTCAACTTCTTTACTTTCTACTATATCATTGTTAAGTATTACTCTACACTGGCTAAAATTCAGAAAACCATTTTGAGATGCTGTGTTATGACAAGGTTGTTCTTTAGGCTAAAGTATATAATCATCAGATTTTTGGTTAAGAAAAAACCAACCCTATTTGGAACCTTCAGTTTTGAAATTTGAAAGAATTGAAACCAAACAGGTTCTTTGATTTCCAGATTTTTCTAAAAATTGAAACCGCAGGTTCTTTGATTTTTTTTGTTATCAAAAAACAGAAAAACAGAAACTGTAAGTTATTAAAAAAACCAAAGAACTGGACAACGTTGGTATATAGCATGTTAAGTAGCATTCTAGATACTTAGCATGCTATATAGTTAACATGGCATGTGACTAACATGCCATGCTAATGTTCATCACCATGCTAAGGAGGTTATGAACATGGTTTTTTTTTTTTGGGGTTGTTGCACTTACATCTAAAATGCGCCAAGAGCAGACAAGGTCAAAACGATTGTGTTGCCATTCAAATACCTTTGACCCATTTAACAGTTTCCCATTACTGGGGTGGGGAGTGATGGATGAGAGAGGGAAAGATTCCCCCCAGACTCAGCTACCAGTCTCAGCTACTAGGTCTCCCAATTTTTCAGGATTAATGGCCCCACCCAGTGGTCTTATCCTATAAATGGAGCTCTTCAAAATCCGAAGTTTGAGCTAAGAAAAATCAGCTGATCAGCTTGTTTGTGTGAATAGTATATATATAAAGTCTTTACAGCAGTGTTTCTTCACACAAATGTTGTGTGTTTGGTTGAGTTGAAATTTAAAGTCCTTGTGATGCTCTCACAGTATCTCCTTACTCAGTATTTTCTTTAAACTTAGTGTTTTCTATGTTTTCTAGGACTTTTTCTTGTTTTCAGTGAACTTATGAACTGTATTATGATTGTGTACTAAAAAATCTTTAGTTCCTTTGGTATTGCTTCTGCTCAGAACTGCAAAGCTGCTGCTACTTCTGATCAACTCATGACTTTTGGCTCTCAATAATTGCATTTTTGTTTTTCCTAGTTTGGAAAACATAGTCTTTGGAAGCTTACCTTGAATCTTGAATTCTGAAGGAAGATGGCTTTGGGAGCTGGGGATTCAGTTGTAGCTAGTGGTGGTGGTATTTCAGGAATCAAGCAGTATGAAGCACACATTACCATCTATGTTTTGTTTGCTTCTATTTTGGCTTCAAGTACTGCTCTCATGGCTGGCTATGATGCTGGAATAACTGGTGTGTATTTCTTCTTGGTTTCTTCTTCTGCTGTAATTAACGAACCGGCTTGCTGTTTTTTACATAGATCTGCAACCATGGTTCATGTTGTTGGCAGTGCTGGAGATTGAGGGTGAGTGTATTAGTGTTCCATGAGTGAGTTTGAGAAGAAGACTTTAAATGTAATTTTGTTGCATGATTTCGATTTTGGCATGATTAAGTGGAAAAACAAGAAAAAACATTGCAAAAAGGTTTGAAATTCAGAAATTGTAATTTGTGAGCTTGGGTGTTGGAATTCCTTCGATATTGTGAGTATTTGGTTTTTGGAGTTCTTCAGAAATTGTGAGTTTGGGTGTTTGGAAATCTTCAAAAATTGTGAGCTCAATGGGTGTTTGGAATTCAGAAAGTTTGAGCTTGGATGTTGGTATATCTTCAAAAATTTGTGAACTTTGGGCATTTGGAATTCTTCAGAAATTGTGAGCTTTGGGTGTTTGGAAATTTCACAAATTATGAGCTTGGGTGTTTGTGATTCTTCAACAGTTGTGAGTTTGGCTGTTTGGAATTCTTGAAAACTTGTGATCTTGGAAGTGCTTTGTTTACAATTGATTGCTGGAATATAGGGGAAGTTTCGACACATAGTTGTTGAATTATTAATTAATTTTGAAGATTCCATGTTGAACAGAAAAATATTCCAAAATGTTCTCTATTTTCCTTCCCATACTTGTTTTCTGTTTTACAAATAATATAATTAATGTTGAAGCTGCTAAGATATTACAACATCATCTGTAATTGATGATATACATTGAAGAACTGAATGTGCAAGTTGTTGGTATTGTATTTGTGCATTTCATTCAGCTGGAGTGGCACAAATGAACAACTTCTTGGAGAAATTCTTCCCAGCTGTGTATGCAAGGAAGCAACTCTCTGCAAAGATTGGAAGCAGTCACAACATTTATTGCCAATACAACAGCCAAGCATTGCAGGCATACTCTGCTTCTATTTCTCTTGCAGCTGCTGTGTCCACCTTGTTTGCAAGCTACTTCACGAGAAACTATGGTAGAAAAACAACCTTGATTTACGCGGGAGTTTTGTCCATCATTGGTGTCATCCTCAAAGCAGCAGCTCAGAATTTGGGCATGCTTCTTGTTGGTCGAATCATTATAGGCTTTGGTCTGGGATTTATGATGCAGGTGAGTGATGATTTTCACATCCTAGTGAGCTCAGAGAGTAAAAAAGAACATTTTCTCACAAATTCTCTCTTTTAAAAGAAAAGATTCTTCAACTTTTTGATGAAAAAAATTTTTCTTACAAGAAAAAATTATCACATTTTGACTGAGTTTTTTTCTGTTTGAGGCCAATTTTTTCATCAATTTCTTACAAACTTGTTGCTAGTTAATGCAAAAGTCTTTCTCGGGATGTCACTCACGATGCTACATCATAAAATTCATAAAAAAAACATTGTTGACAAACATTCATGACTATTGTTTTCAAATGGCGAATTAGTACTTCATTCAATTGCACTTGACTATATATGTTGATTTTTGAGGTGATTTTATAACATGATGAGTTGATGATAATCTTAATGAACTCTCAACAATAGTTTTTCTTAGTAAGAAGATGCAACAAACATGATGATCATCCATCTATAGGAAGATTTAACCAAATCTAGCTATAAAAACTAAGAAATAAAAATCTTTAATCATCCTTGTATATTTATGACTACTTACTAAAAACCAAATATAAAAATTTAGTGATTTTTACTTCCTTTTTTAGCACTTTATAAAGAGCGAAACCTTCAAAAAGTCACTTCATTTTAAATGTTTTTTTCTCCCTATAACCTAAAACCCTATTTGATTTTGCTCATAAAAAAAAGTGCTGGTGATGATCATATTAGTTTTTATGATGAGATCATTCCATGTGTGTTGTTTGTTTTTGGCATTGATCTTTGTAGGCTGCACCAATCTATGTGTCTGAGATAGCACCATTCAAATGGCGAGGGAGCTTGAATTTCTTCTTCCAAGCTTTTCTTGTATTTGGCAGCTTGATTGCTTCTTTGATCAATTATGGCAATGCAAGAACAGGCAACGCAGTTGGGTGGAGAATTTCATTGGGTTTAGCCGGCATTCCCGCAATCATGTTGACATTGGCTGCACTTCTAATTTGTGAGACTCCCAATAGTTTAGTTCAAAGAGGATATCAAGAAAAAGCCAAAAAAATCTTACAACAAATACGAGGTACACAAGATGTGGAAGTTGAATTTGAAGACATTTTGATTGCAGCCAAGAAATCTACAAAACATGATCATGCAAAAGTCGATCAATTGGACACTAATATTATGAATTCCATCTCCTCCTTCTTGAGTTTCAATGAATTTCAGAATGTATTGAAATCAAAGACGAGTCAACCTGCACTCATCATTTCTTGTTTGCTTCAATTCTTCAATTCTTTTGCTACTGGGGCTTTTGCGATCGCATTTTATGTTCCTATATTGCTTTCAACTTTCCATTTCAAAAGCACAACTTCTTTGTTTTGGTCCGTGATGTTCGCCATCACCATGGTACTAAGTACAATGGTTGGCTCGGTGCTCGTGGATAGGCTTGGACGCAAGCAACTCCTCATCACTTGCAATTTTTTCATGTTCATTTGTCTTGTAAGTGAACCATAAAACCCTAAAGCCCTAAATGCATAACCACACAATTTTTTGTCTTCTTCCATGCAATTTGTTTTTGAACCATTCCTCAAAAAAGAAAATCAAAAGTTTTTAATGTTCATTTGTCTAGTGAGTGAGTGAAACCCATATCCTAAACCCTAAACCCTAAACCCTCCACCCAATTGCACACCATATGGGATGGATGATGGATGGACATGAATTTTTTTTTCCATGGTATTCCTCTCACATATAGATGTCCATGACAGTTACTTATATGTCCTAAGTATCCACATGCATCTATGTATATTGTAACCACCAAGTGCCTAAGTTATCTACTTTACCTTCCTACATAGTAACCATTTACATACCCTACGTACTTACCTATGGAGCTTAATCACTTGCATAGGTACCATAGTTAACCTAGGTACAAGAAAGGGGAACTAGGATGTTTGTTGGGGGAAGGGGCAAGTTTAATTGTTGATTTTGAGAAAGATAAATAAAATAGAATTTAATTAAGACAAATTATCCGTAGACATATATAAGACCTTATACAAATACATCAAAGTTGTACTTGATGCATGAAATATGACCAAAAAGAATTCAATGATTTTTTAATAGTAAATGTGATGTTTTTGGGATTATTATTTCATATGCAGATTGGACTTACTATATTGCTTGCAACGGGGATAAGAGATGGAAAAAACTTATCACATTCACTTGCGCCTCCCTTACTATTGTTCCTATTCGTGTTCATAGCTTCGAGTGGATTGTCGTGGGAGCCATTGGCTTGGTTGATTCCTAGCGAGATTTTCCCACTTGAAACAAGGTCTGCCGGGTTAAGCATTACGATCTTATCGCGTTTGTTATTTAATTTCTTAACCCTTGAAACAAGCCTCTCCATGTTGTGTTCCTTCAAGTGGGGCCTTTTCCTATTCTTTGCGGCATGGGTGGCTGGTGCACAAGTGTTTATGTTCTTCTTTCTCCCCGAGACAAAAGGAGTTCCCATTGAAGAAATGGAGATTGTGTGGAGGAGGCATTGGTTTTGGAAAAGGTTCATGCCAAAACTTGATATAGATTGTGAAAATTCACCAAAGAAACAACACATAGATTTAACATCTTGACTTGGCAAAATACTTTGATAGGAAGCTTGTACACAAGTAATAGTACTAGACCTTTTGATAATGTAATGTGATAATAATAATAATAATAATAATAGGGTCAATAGTGAAATTAAATTTATGCAACTCCTCTTGTACCATGTGTGAAAAAATGATTATTGTGGGGGCACAAACATCATATCTATGTTTTAAATTGGTTTTTTCTATCACTTGTTTTAGTAAGTAACAATATTCATTATTCACATCATAATGTTTTAATCATAATGTGGTGAAACTTTGGGACCAAGCAATATATTATTACTATTCTTTTATTACAAATGTGGAAATAAGGGAAATTCCTTAGTGTGAATAATATAAAGAAAAATTTGAAAACTTGTATTTTACCTTAAACCACAACAAAATTTGACCTACTCTTCCCAACAAGTTATACCATGTTGTTATTGTATCTAAGTGCATGTGATATTCGAAGATTGTAGATTATTTTTTATTTCTGAATTTGAAAGCCAATGTGTGATGGCATGTAAGGTTTAATGTCCCCCCTCCCCCCTTGCCTTTTTGGTGACTTATAAACACATTTTATAAATTTGATGAATTTGTACTTTCTAAAGTAAAAATGATCGGAAAAATATGTCACGATCATCAAAATAGAGTTTAGTTCATTGCTCATCATTCTTATATAGTTGTGAAGCTAGGAAACACTATACAACCAAGAACCTATATTAAAAATTAAAAGTGCTAAAATCAAGTGCTTTTTGAGAATTTCAATGACTTAAATTTGATCAAAATTTAAGAAAAATTGTTAGATTTCTATACATGGTTCAAGTATATATAGCAACAAGTATAGAAGGATGTTTTAAAAAAATTTACTTTCATATGTAGCTTGTAGCCAAAATTTGGCTTAATCTTCCTATGAAATCATCACCACTTTGGCTGCATCACAAAATTGGCAAAAAAACAAAAACACTGGTTTAACTTGCTTTGTCCTTGTGTGATTTGGATCCATTGCTAGTCAATATTATACCACCAAACAACTTCGGATGGCTTGTTGTGTTGATTCCTGGGTTTACTTTGCTAGCTCTCTACTCTTTACTCTTTTTTTAATGGGAAAAAGCTTGAATAAATCGTTGATTTTGCTTTCGGTGTTTTTTCCACAACTTACAAAATTTGGAGTTGCATAGATACTAGAAGAGCTTATGCCATGTACACAATATTACATAAGCACATATTTGAGAGATTTGCACATCCCTAAGGAATAACCCAAAAAGAACAAGTGGGACAATTTTCTTCCTAGTGACCCCTATTGTTGGTATTATTAATTAGTTGTGGGGTGCATAAAGGCAAACCTAACCTTGGTTGGTAGTACTAGGAATTTTATGTCACAAATTTTTTAAACTCATCCAATTTTAGGGCAACATAGGACTCATTCGAAAAAGGCTTTTCATTTCAAATTTTATATCAAAAGATTATTCAATTTGTGTAAAATTTGAAATTTTAATTGAATTTACAAAAATTAAGTTCAATATTTCAAATGAGTGATGAAGAAAAAAGTTTCAGGAAAGTAATATTTGGGTTCTTTGTTTAGGAACTCAAAAGGAACATGTATTCTGATTTTTAATTTAAAAAAAAAAAATCTAAGAAGGCTTGAGATGGTCCTTTAAAAAAAATTGATTAGTAGATAATAAAATGAAGTAACCACAAGTATTTGAACAATTTTCAAAAGTTAGGATTAGGAGGTCTTGAAATGCTATTGTATTCATGTTTACAAATTTGTAACAATTCTCACTAGTTTTTGTTTCATTCAACAATTGGGATTACTATAGTACATTTACCATTTTGGCAACAGACAACCAAATACTTAATTAAATTTTAAATCTTAACTTTGGCACTTGGTTTTTTAATTTAGAAAATTTCGGTAGATAATGGTTATACATAATAATAAACATTGTGCAATTTGTGTTATGGAACAATTTAGTGTGTTTAGATTGTCTCAATTTTAAGTCACTATCCTTGAAGATTAGGGGGTTGAAACAATAAAAAATTTGGTTTGAAATTTCAGCGCAAATAATAAATAAAAATTCAAAATTTTGACCAAAATAAATAAAATAATTTATGCCGAAATGGTAAAGGTACCACGATATACTATAACGATTATAGTTGGTAAACGAAAATAATAATTACAATGGTGCAACTTGGTACTTAATGATAAGGGGTTCAGAATTTCAAGAACACATGTCCGAAACATTGTAAGAACACAAACTTCTTACTTGTGTAGTTTATGTAAATGCTTACAAATTTTTCATTGTGTACATAGGTGGGTAACACAAAGTCCATGTGATGCAAGTTAATAGTAAAAATATAAAATATAAAAATAAAATAAAATAAAACATTGGTGAGATGGTTCTTAGTGATATCATTCAAGGATGAGTTTGCTAATCACAATTTGTTTTTTCCCTTTGACAATGAATCACATTGATTGGTCCATCACCCCAAAAACAAAAATCAAAAACTTTGGGCACCCTCCCCCAAATAGAAGTGTATGCACACTCAAAATAAAATTATAGAAATGGTTCTTTTTGTTCCACTTTCAAAGGATTAGACCATGTGGCCCTTATTGTAATAAGAAGTTCAAGACTTTGGATGAAAATTTTGGATGATTTATTTATAACTAGACCATTTTTCTAGGGCTTGGCATTGTGGTGCAAGATTTCCACTTGATATTTTGGCTAGGAATTCCTGTGATATTTGATTTGAATGTAAATTGTCATGGCATTTGCACATTGTAATTTCAAAGTTTGAGGATAACGTCCCATTCCAAGCGATCCCCTAACATTACATATGTTCATAATTGTTGATGTAGTCACTACAAGAGTAGTGCTACCATTTTTCGCATTCAGTCTACCTTTTGCCCTAATTTTTGTCACGTCATCATGTTTTGCATTCATGACCAAGGGTTGTTGAGTTTTTTATATATTATTCTTTGAGAAATTACCTACATATTATCGACTAAGCATGAAAATTTCTAATGACCTAAACAAACTTGGAAAGTAACTTGATCAAACCTTACGACAAACATTAAACATGAGCAATGAATTAAATGTGGCACCAACCTTGATGTAGTTGCAAAGACGATACTTAGCAAGAAAAAATATTTTCAAAATTTTGTGATTGTACTCAAATTATGATTAACATTTTAATTGTCTTTTTTACACAATATTTTCAAAGGAAAAATTGATATAATGGTTAGAATCTAACTTTTCAACCAAAGGGTTGAAGGTTTCATCCTTTTCCTAAGTTTGAAATGGATGAGGAAAAAAAACCTTTGGACAATATCTTCAAGCTAAATGCTAAAGGGAAAAAAAGACTTTCCTTGTAGAGGAAATACAATGGTAGTCTCAACCATATCCCTTGGGGAGAAAAGGAATAACTTCTTGTAAAGAAAGGGATTAAGTTGCATTGGCGAGATATTTTCTCAAGAAAAAAAGACTGAATTGCCCCCAATGATCAATTTCTTTCAAGAAGTAAATTTTCGAATGTTTGACAAAAAAATAAAAAAGAATAAACTTTGTTCAAATCAAATGCTTTTTATATAATTTTTTTTGAAATATAAATATTTAAAATGATCTTGCATTCTTGATTTGAAGTTATGAATTAAAAGTTATCGTGAAAAGAAGAGGATTTCAAAATATTTTTCAAAAATTCAAAATTCTTTTACCACATGTAAATGGGATGAAAAATATATGACATGTAAACAAATTTGTACCTTTTAATACAAGAAAATGATCAATAAGACATTTTGTGAATGCTTGTAAATAAATTAATATAGGAAAAGCATGACAATATGTAAACATATAAATATTTAAAAAAAATTACCATGTTCATTGTTTATGCTAACATAAATATGATATTATTGAACCTTGGCTCTCTAGTGCTATGTCAATGGTTTTGATGCATTGTGATATCTAATATGCAAGGAATAATGTGATGTATGTTTATATGATAAAATCCTTCCAAATTAATTGAGTGTTCCCTTATGGCCACAACTTACAACTGGCAATTTTAAATTTGTTTTTATTTGTTTTGAATTAATTTTCCATCACCTATAATGTATGACTTACATCTAACCTACATATAAGGAGACAAAGATCTTGTACAATTCATTAAAATTCATGATGCATAAAGTATTGTTAAGTCTTGTTTAATTCTTAACAATCATATCAATGTTTTGGATTGTTTCATGTGTAGATTGGAATTGTTATACTCCTTTCAATGGGAATAGGAGATGGAAAAAAGTTATCACATTCACTTGAGGCTTTGTAATGTGTTATTTGGATGTGTCTTCATATTTGCATATGCATTGTGATGGGCTTTGAATGATTCCTAGCAAGATTTTCCCACTTGAAATGAGCTTTTCTTATATCATGTGTGAAAAAAATCATTAATCTGGGAAAGGACCATTTTTTTTCTCACTTAATTTTATTAAATAAAATCATAAACTTTCATGATTCATGTCACATATCTAGTGTGGCTTCTGCAACTGGCCAAGGTCTGAACTCATTACCCAACTAATTACTCCCTTCAAAATAGTTACTTGGTTTGAATTTCCAATGGCAAAGATTACTCAAAACTCAATATATTGCACACCATAGGTCTGGAAATGATGAAATCACCTCCGTAAAATCCCACTCATGAACGGCTTTCCCATAGTACTACTAGAAGTGCATCTCAATTTTCAGAAAAAATTTCAATTTTGATTTTGTTGAATTTTCAACGACAAGAAATTTCCAACATTCAATAAAATTTGCACTGTAGGTGTAACATTACAATGACAAAATTGTTCAATATTCAACCATTCTTGCAACCGGAGGTCTAAAACATTGACAAACCACCTTGGTGCACTCCTACTTATTGAGGGCTTTCCAATGGTACAAGGAGTGTAGCAAGAGGGAGTGCTGGGGTTTGGGAGATTTGAACATGAGAAACAAAACATACAACACAAACAAACAACCTTCCTTACAAGCTAGATGTGGTGAGTTGCAATAAAATGTAATAGGGTATTGCTTGCTAGTAAAGTGGATTGAATCAAATTGCAAAAACCTCTTACTACTTTTGTAGTGTAACTGGAGGCCATGTTATAGTGTGCAATTATTCCTCCACCCCACAAACAGGCGTTCTGATTTCATGGCAGGTTTTATGAAAAACTTGAGCTCCCCGCACTCTTCCCCCTACTTTGCACCAATGAAGGTTGCATTGATTTTTATGCCACATAAAGCCTGCAGGCGAGGGTATTACCTAAATCAGGCTTGCTCTCAACACTTGCCTTGTGCACCATTGTTTCAGTAATGCCCTCACCCCCAGGCTTTACCCTACACTTCAAAATTCAAAGCTTCCTGAATCACCGACCCCAGAGAAAGTACCTTTGCGAAATCAAAGGCTCCTTTTTCTTGATTGGAGCAAACAATTTGAAATTGTCACTTGCTATTCTTGATCATGACTAACAATCCAACGCTTAGCAGGAAACTCTCCCTTCATCTCACACCAAAACTGAATACACATTCCATCTTGTTGATTGAGTCAGTTGTGGAAAGCCTGCTGACTGCAAACAGAAGAAAGTCTTTTCAGAACTTTGTACCCAATATCCATTTTGCACCTGGAATTATAGCTGGCCAACAAATGTTCACTGTATAGTTAAAACCAGGGTCAAAAGATCCAAGCTGTCGAGTTACATTCTGCAATGTCTTTGCAACCTCCTTGGGAGCATTTGGAGCTGTGCAGGGATATATATACTGCACAATTCATACTGTTCTCAGAAAAGCAAGAAAGACACAGTTAACTACTAATAAATATGCATGGACCTTAAGGAAAGACGACCAGAAGATCATTGCCCAGAACAAATAATTTTGTAGACGAACAGATTTCATCTTATTTAGAGATAGCACAGTAACAGAAAAACTAGCATTGAGCATGTTTCACCATGGCCAACATAAGGCATTTGCCAATGACTCAAAGCTAACCAAAAAGCTTATCAAAAGACCAAACAATCTTTTTGACCAGAACACTAAGGTTTACATTCTGCTTAACCCAATGCCTCCATCATGTCATGGTTGACAGTTTGTGATAATGCCAACAAAAGAAAACTTGATAGGATCATATCATTTTGCAAAACAAAGGACTATCTATCCTCCCTTGTATGCCAGAACACAGTAAGTGCATTTCTTGTGTTACTGGAGTTGTCAGACCGCCCAATTTATCATACCTTTGGAGAGGGAACATTAGACCACTTCTGGTCACCCTCAGAATAATTGCATGCTGCACTAAATGCTATGTGGAAGACACTCGCAGCCAGACGCTTGAAGAGTGTGATAACTTCACTGCCACTTCTGAATTGTAAGGTTTCCGGCACCCAGGACAGCGCCCATCATCTGAAGAGATTCTGTGATAACAGAATAGACAAAGTTGGAAACCACAGGAGCAAGGCATGTAAGAAGAATCTGTCATATCCAGCTCTTCTGTGCAGATTGGGCAGTAAGACGGGGTTGAAGGAGGGCCCCACATATTCCCCTGCATTGAACCCCACCCATGACTAGTACCACCATTTTGATGGCCTGGGTAGGTATGCTGCTTTGTAAGCCTGGGTAGTGTAGGTGGCCGAGATATGTCATCCAACCTCCAAGCCCTTCCACCATTGCCTCTTCGGCCACCAAATCCACTGCTCTTATACTTGTATTCTGGTTTCAATTGAGCCCCCTGCAGATGATCTGGATGATGTTCTTGTGGCCCATTGCAAATATTACTATGGGGCTCTTTTGCTTCACTATGCTGCATCCACTCTGAACCTGTACCTTTGTGAGGAGTTTCAGGTTGAAATGTAGAACCCTGAATATGAAGTGCGTCAAATGCACTTTCCCAGTCATCTTCAGCATCATGAGACTCATCATTGTCTTCAGAGCCACTGCCATTATAGCTGCTACTTGCACAACTGCTACTAGACCTTGACTTGGTTCCCTCACTGCTAGACCATCCATTTCCTATGTCCTTCTTCTGCTCACAACCAGCAAGTGGGTCTTCATCAGCAAAATAGTGTGGACGATTCCTGGCTGCTGCATCTTTCTTTGGGGTCTTGCCTTCGGCAGCAGTGCCTGTACCACTAGACACAGATTGGGAGATCACAACAGGTGTCCACTCACTATTAGTGATGCTCTGCCCAGATCTTTGACTCTCATTGTACCCTGAAGGCCCAGCACTCTCCTGGCCTGCACAATCTGCCTCTCCTGTCTTTTGGTGGTTCTCACACCTTGGATGCTGCTGCTCCACCTTCCCTTGCTTCCCTGCACCCAAGATGATCTCTAAAATTAAGAGATTGTCCAATGCACCATGCATTGTACAAGAGCTGAAATGCCATCAACTACAAGCATGTAGGAATTTCCTGAACAATAGCAAACAAAACTGGCTCTTCTCCTTCAACAAAAGAGTTCATTACTTATGAGCTCTCTGCAGGCTCCACTTGACCGAGCTTATTCAACCATGAGATGGTTCTCAATTTCAAAAAACCTAATGTGTGCCTGCTTCACTTATTTTATAACCCTGACCTGAGCACAAGCACTCTGATTTATATTTCTCAGATAGACATTGTTTAGTTCTGCCCCTGCAGAAGTGATGTACTAGCACTAATATCTGCACCCATGTGACAGAGAGAAACATGCTGAACCTCCAGTGAGACTGAAGAAAATACATTGACACTCAAATCTACTGAAGCCCTAAACCACTAATACATGACTCTGCAAGCCCATGATCATCAAATGTGGATTTAAAGATAGTCAACAGGTTATCATTGACAATTAATACATTCAGACTGGAATGGTCACAGCCAGTGAGATTTTTAGTGGTGAAATGTTGCCAGATTCTGCCTATGATTTGGGTCTGATGACCACTACACTAAGATTTTGGGGGTATCTTTGAGGCAAAATTGTCAGATGGTTAGAGAGCCGGCCACCTCTATAGCCAAACTCACGGTAGACTTAAAACTGGTAGACATGTCCTGGTCCCTGGAATCTGTTTTTGCTGCCAGCTGAGGCACACTGTTGCCATTAAGCCTATTTGCCAGAATCCTTTAAAAAAACACTGGTCACAGCACAAAGCAAACCCAGAACACTACTAGGATTCTCTCTAGCCAATCAGAAAAAAGTTGTTTTGAAGGTCAAAAGTATCAACATTTTGGCAGAATAAGATACAGACCTATACACATAAACCTACTCTGAGAACCTAAAGGTTTTAAAAAGAAAACAGGAAAAATGTCTTTCTATGCAGCAGATCTATCATTTAGATCTGCAATCCTGTAAATCAGGCAGGATTCTGTGAGCCTCAAGTGGCTAAAGAACTGCAGATCTATCATTTAGATCAGACATCCTTATTATCAAACAGGATATTGTAACCCTTGAGTGATTAAAGGACTAGAGGTCTATGATTCATTCAGAATTTTTTTTCTCTGGCCACAGAAAACCTAACCATGGAAAAGGTCAGAGATGTAGGATACAAACAGACTTTTCCTCCCTTCTCTTGGTTTTGTCCTCAATGCTTTGAGGACAATTTGCACCAGCAATTATTGGACCAGTGTGAAATTCAGACCTCTCTAACATATGTTATCCAAGTACATAGATTTGATGCCTGAAACACTTCTAGCTAACAGAACATGCATTTCTGGCAATGTAGGCAGTACTTGTTCTCTGCTATTTTGCATCTAAAAACTCGGGGATGTAGTTAGGTCAGAGGGACCACATGACACACCTTGAGAACCTTTTGAAAGCCATTGCTCTCGCCGGGCATCAAGCTTGCACTGCTTCAGCTTTGCCGTCCTATTACCCTGTATCACAAAGATCATTGTGAGAAGCTGCTGGTGCATCAAGCCCATAGACAACTACTACAGGTGATTGCCACCACGCAAAATGCCTTCCGTTTCAAAACCCATTCTGCTGTGAATGTGTTACCGATGATGGTCAATTAAGAATTGACCAAAAAACAGCCCTGTTTATGGCTGTTGGGAGTCGTGCACAATGAAACACTCCTGCAGACTCAAGAATAGACTAGAGAGACACCAAAAGCAACAATGTGCGGACAACTCCGGTCCTCTCTTTCTTCAAAAATCATTCTCCATAGAAAAAGCCAATCGAAGCGACAAAACTCGATCGACGACCTCCAAAGGACACAGGAAGCTCCAAATCCTATAAATCGGGATCGAGGGAATCAAATGCCGGCTCCCAAACCAAGTTGAAGCCAACGGGAAAAACGAATCCTCTCCCAGATCCTGCACATGCAAAAGCTAGTCTATAAATTCGTCAACATTCTGTCTGCAATGACTCACCCTTTTCCGCCGGCTGGCATCTCTGAGGCTCAAAAACTCCTCACCAGACTGCGGATGCTTGCTCTCACATGCCCCGGAATGCAAGCGCACCAGATCCTGCTCCAGCTGCTGATGCGATTGACACCCGTTGTTCTGCCCGACTCCACCACCGCACCGTTGAACGACGACCCCCGAAAGCGCACTGGAAGTTGCCATGGATTTAAAACATTACACCACAGCAGAAATCACGAACGACAACCAGCAACTGCTCTCTCTATCTCTCTTCTTTCAACTCCCCTCTTCAAGTCCTTCCTGTCCTCTCAACCAAATCGAGCGCCGTAAAAGCTTGAGAAATTCCGCAAAATCACTTCCAACTCTCTTCCACAACTTCAGGACGATGAATACAAAAATCTCCTGCAACTACGTAGAGATCCAAAGCGACCGCGACGACAAAATCCTCTCCAAAAGACGAGAGCACGGCAAGCAAACGCAGAATGTTTTCAGCAGCGAGCAGCAAACCCTATCTCCCGTACCGCTCCCGAACCTAACTCTAACGGATAAAATTGTGCCACGTGTCCTTCCGAGCCTGAAGACCCACACCGCCCCTTACTCAGCATAAAGAAGTGGATAAAATGCTTTTCACCCAAGGGTAAAATAAGAGGATAAAATGAGGATAAAAACAACTTTTGTATTGGTAAAATAAGAGGGAAATAAGAGGATAAATTCAAAATTGTGTGGTAAAATAAGAGGGAACGATGAGTATTATTAAATCAAATTTTGTGGTAAAATATGTGGAAAACATGAGTATAAATTCTTTCTTTGTGATAAAATTTGAAAATAATTTCATTTTTTGTTGTTAAAATAAGAGGGAAACATGAGTATAAAATCAATTTTGTGTGCTAAAATTTGAAACTGATTCCATTTTTTAATTTTTAATTTGGTTAAAATAAGAGGGAAATGTGAGGATTATGTTCTTATCAATGGATAGGTTGATGTAGCTATAGGATGGCAAATTTTATGAATATAAATTATAAGAGGATGAATAGTAACTAGTTCCCTTATCAATGGCTTGTGTTGGTTGCATAACTTGAAGGCTATGGTGTGTTCCTTGACCACATATGTTTGCTTTTAGGCATTTCTCTTAAAATTTGAAATATTGACACATATTGGCCTATAAAAAATACCCAATTGTCAAAAGCTTGGAGATGTTTTATTTCCATTTTGGTTGATTGTTATTGGTTCTACCTTAAGGAGAATAATAGGGTTGGTAATTTGTATATTTATGGGGCAATTTGTGTCTTGGGTTTTTACAAATTATTTATAAAAAAGATTGGGTCAATTAATTATATGTGATAACATTTTGACTAATAAGGGAGATTGTTTACTCAAGTTAAGTAATTTACAAGAGTTAAATTTCAAAATTCTTACATTATATATATATATATATATATATATATATATACACGCATACATATAAACTTATTTTTGGGGTTTTGTTTGGTGACTTTGGGAAATTTTTACCATTTTAAGGAGATAAATTTATTGTGTTATATGGTGTGGTGATAATGTGAAATTCAAAACTTTTACTAGTTTTGGCATTATATGGATTGTGTATGTTAATGTTGCTCTTTAAACATTTTAAACTTGAAAGGGTACCAATTTTCAAAGTGTGAGTTCATTATATGAGTTCTAGGGAAGCTTTCCCTTGGTTCCAAGGAGATTGTAACTTCACGTGAGTGTATGTTTTTTTCATCTTGTATCTTGACTTCGTTATCACATGAGTGTATGATTTTTTTCATCTTGCATCTTGATTTAGCTATCGGACCCATTTCTTCTAGTGCTTCAACTTTGGTTATGGGCCCAAAGCTAAAATTGTGACATGGCATTTGATGGTGCATATAGTACACAAATGTTGTAATATGATGTTCTTAATGGAAATAGTTAGAATTACACATGGTCTTTCAGAGTTGAAGTTGAGGATCATAATATTTGCATGGATCATGAAAAGTTGAAGATTGTTAAAAAAATCACTAAAGCTTGTTGCATATTGAAATGTCCACACAAATGTCTAATATTCGGGGTTGTATGTAAAAAATGGAAATATTGGTTAATGGTCAAATTTTCTCAAGTTTAGAGTGTACATAGTTCATGATCCTTGACAAAGATGTCAAAACAAGGTTGATGATGTGTATAATATGACACACATTAGGATATCCATTTGAAATTTGACAAGCGTTTTGCTATCATTAGCCTTGACACTAAATTGGTCTAATCAAAACAAACCTTCATTCACACTTGATGAATGTTGCTCTTGGTATGGACCTTCTAGAAACTTCTCATTCACATCACACATTAGAGTTATCTTGATGTTTATGTTGTAATCCCTTTACAAGCAAGAGCTTTTTGATTGAAGTAAAGGAATTCTTTCTAAGCTCCATGCATTGCATTCCATGATTGTCTTTGCTTGATTCCTATTTGCATTGTTGTCCTTGAATTTCATTTGGGTGTGTATCAAATGAGCAGGAATTTCAAGCAACGTCAAGGAAAAAACTAAAGCATGCTTCATCCACATTATGCAACAAGGCAAACCCAACAATGCAAACACAACAACACAGTTGAAGAAGACACTTACACACACATAGGAATTTGTTGATTGAAGAAATTGTTTCTTAGGATATTATAGAGCAAGGAATCTTAAGAATACTAGATTGACTAGTGCGAGAGATCAGTTTAGAAATTGAGGAGAAGGACTCAAGATGATCTCATGGGCTTTTCTAAGACACTCATTCTCTTGATACTCTTCATTGATGTTAGCCAAAGTGCCAAATAAATCCATGTAGAACAATGACTAGAACTTGTGGAATTCTATTTCTTGGAGTCCGATTGAATTAGACTTTCAATGCACAAGTGATTTCTATCTAGAAATCTCAAAAGAATATGAATGCAAGCATGAAAGTTTTTGAGATTCAAAATTTTATAAGCTTGTAGAGGACGTGGTGAGAGATCGCTCAATTTCTGCAAGGCTAGGGAGGATGCAAAAAACATCCAAGCTCCACAACTATTGGAAAGCTTTGTAACATTGAATTACAGAGCTGCTTTGGCCCATTTTACATAACATCAAGCCCTTCTTTCAAAATCTATGTTTGGGCCTAGATTCGATGTTAGCTACCACCAAGGAGTTACCACCGTGTGCCAACAAGGATTCCATGTCAGCAATTCTGTTATGTAGTAGTGCCACATATGTGTGAATGCATGTGGAAAACAAGATATATTAACAAGGAGTTACCACACTTTTAACACTAGGTGTGAATCATGCTTTGGATCTTGATTGCACTTTTGCTGTCATGAACACCATTGGCTCCTCTTGAATGCCCACATCACTGAGAAAGACAATGTCCATGTTTGTCATTACCACATACCCAAGATATCATCTCACCAGGAAATTAGAAGCAAAGTAGTGAAATTCAAATCTGCAATAGTTTTTTTTGGGGTGTAATTACATGATGCTGATGATATGTGAGAAAGACAGTGAAAAGCTTTGTTGATATTGATGCTCCCAAAACTGCAAAATCTTGGGACTTCAAGATCCAGAAATCTTGGAATTTTCTATGAACTGGATCCAGATCTAAAACCTGCATGTGAAGAAACTCTTGCTGCTGAATGTAATGCTACTCTAGAGACTCAGCAAAACATACCTGTTTTGGGTTCTCAAGGCTGCTTCCTCCAGGGTAAGACAAGCTTCTTCTTCTACAGGAAAGAAGAGAGGTTTCTTCAGCAAATTTTCACTAAGAAAAGATATACAAATTGAGCAGTGCCCACAATTGGAGGAGCTTGGAGAGGAACACACACCTCTCTCTCTACTTTGGCAAACATTTGTGTACAAAAAATGTGAACAATTTTTCAAGAACATGGGGACTTGGATTCTTCTTCCGTGATGAGAAGAAAGAAAGCAAAACAAAGCCGTTACTGATTGATGATACAAACGGGAAACAAACTCACGAGGACAGGACGGACGCACTCCCACGACGACAGACTTACGGATCCATACGAGGTCCATACGGGATGCATACGAGGGTCCATACCTTGAGGAGGAAGTATTGAAGCATCTTGTTCTGCAACATTGCATTGCTCATCGTTTGCTCCTCGCACTTGCAAGAGTGTCATGGAATCGATCGGCATCAGCAATTTGCAAATGGAATTGCATCTGTCTGCAGTAACCCATTGATCATCATCACCACCCATCATCTACTTTCAAATATTTTTCCCATTCTTTCTTTCCAGCTTTGTCTGACATCTTGTTTGCATCTTCTGTAGAAGTTTGCAGCATCGGAGGAAAGAGAGAAGAGGGAATCAGATCTTAGCATTGCTGTGTTGCATGATCAAAAGATCTATGGAAGTTTGTGGAATTTCTTCTTGCAATTTTTTTGAAGTTTGTTGCTGAATCGTTTGCTGGTTTTGCTGCTGTCGCTGCTGCAATGGAGTTTGAGATGAAGGGATTGACTGCTGGTGCTGGTGCTGGTGCTGTAGCTGCTATTCGTGTGCCGATGCTCATGCAGACTGCTTTCAAGGTACTTGTTCAGGAGGAGGACCACTTACCCGCAATCCTTTTTGCAATCTCCTGAAATGAGCATGAAGTTTTGGATTTCTGCATGTTGTGTTTCAAGAAGATGCAGCAGCATTGCAGAAAGAATTGTAAAACTGTTGCACTCGGAAAGATGCAGAACGCAAGAAAAGAAAGAAGCAAATGGGTATGGATGGGTGAGCTTGCTGCAGGTGGACCAGGTGGTAGCAAGTCTTGAGGAGATGCAATGCACCATTGCGGGATCATTGCGACAACGTCGTAATCGACCTCGCAGCAGCATCAAACGCACAAGGTACGAGCGGCTGAATGAAGCCAAGGGGAAGAAGAAGATAGAGGCGACATCATGGGAGGAGGAGCAAGAAGAACCCAATCATCATCGTTCTTCTTTGATGCTAGATCCTGGTGCATGGAGGAATTGGTCACCTGCAGCCAAAGAGGTTCACGACATCGTGATGGAGATACTGATTGCCAGCCGATTTGCAAAGAAGCTCGCAACGTTTGTTGCTGCAGACGCTACACTTCATAAAGAAAGTTCTCGTTCCACCTGCTCAGCTCTGCACAGGTTTAAGATTCTGTTTCCAAGAGAAGAAGCTCCTGCGACAAAAGCTTGCTTCAGCAGCCGAGCTCAAGCAGCAGCAACAAGAACTCGTGACAGACCACTACTACTGAAGGAGGTCCAGCTGGTTTCTCCTTCTCCACCTACTCTTCTCCTCAAGAAGCATCATGGACCATCATCAGCTCTCGACAAATATGACGAGAGAGAAAAGCATCTCCAGCAGCAGCAGATTGGTTTGTGCTCTGCATTGTTGGGTGGTGCTCCATTTAAGGGATTGTGCAAAGCTCGTCATGGTTGGACCATGTTCATGACAAGGCAGATTGTGACAAACAAGCTCTGCAATGTACCGGAGGCAACGATGACACAGATTGAAAGCTCAAACTGTAAACCATGGAAGCCCAGATACAGCTGCAAGGGCATGATGCCCAGGTCATCATCATCATCATCATCATCATCATCATTGCCATTCCCTGCTGCAAATCTGCACATGGGTGATCAAGCAGGACACAAGCTCTGTGCTGTAAATCTCCACATGGGGAATCAAGCAGGACACAAGCTCTGTGACAAACAGTCTGCACAGCAATCAATCAAGGGTCCAGGTTCTGATACTACCAAATTGGTCATGGATGATCCTTCTCCAAAGATGAATCAGCAATTGAAGCTGCAGCAACCTGATCAAAGGAACAACAAGCTTCAAGGGATGATCAGGATGCTGCGTCGCTCCCGTAGCATGTCAAGCTCCTCCTCTTCTGCTACTAGTGTGGAAACTTCAGTGCAGCCAAGCATGCAGATCAGTCAAGTAGTAGCCGATCTGGTGAATGGCAAACAGAACAGTGCTCACCTAACAACCACAGGCTCACATAAAACATCTGGGATGTGGCTGCTGCGAAGCTGGTCTGGACAGTCTTTGCTTCACTGTTCCTCATCAGTCAAGACAACCTCAGGTACCGTACTGCATCAAGATTGAGATCTCTAGATAACATCAGTACACTTACTGTTTCTCTGTGTCTCTCCAGCACTGACTGATATCAGTTTGAAGAGTAGTAGTACTACTGGCTGCAAGAGATCTGTCAATTCAAGTTTTTCTTTTCCATCTGATCATTCCTCTGAGCTTCAGTTTGACAGTTGTGTTGCAGCTAATTGTAATTGCACAGTTTTTGGAAAGAAAAAAGAAAGACAGGCTTGGAAAAATGTTAATCTTAATCTTGTTATTTCTTTCTGTTCTAGTTTGCAGGAATGTATGTATAGAGAGCAAAAGACTTTTGAGTGTACAGTAGTAGAGATCAACAAACACTGTGGGTCTTTGACAGGTTTCTCAGGCATGCTGAAGCGGGTGAAGAGTTGGGTACATTCTCAGAGCATGAAACCACTGAGGCAAGGCCAAGAATTGAAGCTTGCCACATGAAGATGATTCCAGTACTAGTTTCTTGCAGCAACGAATGACGTAGCTTTGCTCATTGAACTTGGATCTCTTCAAGGAAAAAGAAAGTACTAATGTGGTGGGTCTCTTGCAGCAGCCAGTTTTTGAGCTTTTCTCTAAGGATTGCAAAATGTCCATGGATTTGCACAGATTTGTCGTAGACTAATTCCCATCTGTTCAGAATTTCCACTGAGTGTTTCATGATCAGCTGCAGCTGCAGAAACAAACATGCTTTGAGTGTTTCTTGATCAGCTGCAGCTGTAGAAACAAACATGCTTTGTGTGTGTCTTGATCAGTTGCAGCTGCAGAACAAACATGATTCATCTATCATGACAGTGACTCCTCCTTCCTTCATCATTCATCACAAGAATTCCAAGCCCCCCAGTCTTCATAATTTCTAAACTAGTAGAATGTTTGAGTAAATCTGTGTACATGTGCTTGAGCTCCATGACTAATAGTAAAGAATGTTTAGGACCATTTCTGATTTGGGAAGTGATCTTGTGATTGGATAAGAATCATAGCAGAGAATATGCAACTCTGATTTTGCAGCTAACTTTTTGTCCATGAGATGAAGCTTCAAGCTTCAGTATCAAAGAAGCAGATCTCTGTCTCTATCTCTGTCTCTGTGCTTCCTCTCTCTTTTGCCTGTCTGCAAGAGCACTAAATCTGTGTACACTGTACAAACACACAGGCATGTTTGCACCTACTCTCTCTCTTTGATTTGACAGAAGAGTTGCAAAAAGAAAATTTCTGAGAACTATTCATGATCTGTAACTGCAACTGCAAAAAATCCGAAAACTGGAGAAATGAATGAATCCTGCAAAGAATATATATGATCTTCAATGATGCAATGCTAGACTTGTGATCTTGTCTGGAACAACCATGAGAGCAAGGAACGAGAAGGATCTAGAGAGCAGGTAACCCAAAGATTGCAGAGAACCTTTTTGCTTCCTGGTAGAGAAGATTATGTTGATGCATGAGAGATGAAGGAATTGATTCTGCAACAAATCTCCAAACAAAATGTGCATGCACGCACTAGCAAATCCTCATGTGGAAAGAACAAAAGAAAGAAATGGTGGGAAAAGGATTTTGCAAGAGATTGAGCGGGGATAGGAGGGAGAGCAAAGTAGTGGGCTTGTCAGTTACGTGAAGGAATGGGCGGGATCGTGTTGCATGGGGCGCATGGATGAAGATGGCGATGGAGCTTGCTGCTGCTGCTGCTGAGGGAGCTACAGGTTGTCCGCCAAATCTCTGCTGCAACAAAACACACAAGAAATACCAGCGACCTAACACTCCTGATGATCTGATGATGCTTCTTCGCAAATAGTCTAACTGCTAGCCGCGTCCTTGGAGAACAACCTGATCAGTTCGGAACTGTGGGGAGAGAATCCTGGCAACCATGCCGACCAGGGTAAGGAGCACCACCGGCGTTGTAGCTCGACTGCTCTCTCGAGTTGTCGTCTACATGCAAGAGAAGCAAGCTCTAAGAACTTGTACCACCCAGGTGAGGCCTCGCAGGTGAGCCTTTCCCCAAGTTCCAGTTCGTTGCAAGAGATGATCATGGATTTGCTTGTTTGCTGCATCTCAGATTCTTCTTCTTCTTCTTCTTGTCCTTGCCGTGTTTCCGGATTTGAGTTCTCGATTCTTGTTTCCAGAATGGCCCCAATGCTGCCGCTGCAATGGCGAAATCTTTGCTCGTTGGTTCACACACAAGATCGTTTTTTCTTCGAGACCATTTGATCTCTAGTTCTTAGGGGGGCGCGTTTCTTCCTCTTCTGGTTCTTGGGTGCTCTTGTTTTTCTGTTTGTTGTCGTCGTTTACGGTGCGAATTTGGTTTTTGAGGGTCTTTCTCTGACGATCTTCAAAGACTTGCTTGCAGTCTGGACAGCATCGATCATGGTCTTGTCCTTTTTTTGGGTGGGTTCTCTCATGTCTTTTCGGCTCTTGATCATATTGATCATCACACTACACACATGTGACGCTTACCGCGTTTCTCTCGAGACCCAAACATCTGAAAAAGGCTTGCCGATCTGTTGTGCATCTGCTGTGCAATGGAGCTTTTCCCGGGTTTGATGTGGCGATCAATCTGCATCCAGGGAGCTTTTCATCATGGGTGGTGAAATTCTGTCTTTATTCTTGAGAGATTTGAACCCTTGAAAGCTTTCCAAATTCTGCCAAGAACCGATCCAATGCCCCCTGGCAGAGTTTGCACAATGTAGATTCATCAATCTTTGAGCATTGAGGAGATCATTTTGTGGATGATCTGTGTGTGGTTGGTTATGTTCTGCAGTCCACAACCCATCATGGATTGGAGCTGCTCCAGGCTATGAAATGTTGGCGACAAGAAGCTGGGTACAAGAAAATTGCAGGGAGGGGATTCAGGCTGCTGGCACTGCTAGGAGCAGGTGCCACAGGCATGCTAGGACTGTCAGGCTTGGCTTATGCAGATGAAGCAGAGCATGGGCTGCATTCACCTTACTATCCATGGACCCACAATGGCATCTTCAGCTCCTATGACCACACCTCGTAAGCTCTCTGGAGATCATCAGGATCTGTTTCTTGCATCAAGATCACTCTTTCCTCTTCTCCAGTTTGCGATGCAATCAAGTGATCAATTTCTTGACCCATCTTTAAAGTTCTTGTGATATTTGTAGCTCTCTTAATGAGAGGGGGATGTGGGCAATGTCATTGGGGGGGGTATTGAACTGATCACAGCATTCGAAGGGGTCACCAAGTCTTCAAGCAGGTGTGTGCAGCATGTCATAGCATGAACCTGATTGCATACCGTGATCTCATCGGGGTTGCATATACAGAGGACGAGGTCAAAGAAATTGCAGCTGAAATCGAGGTAGAGAGATCTGAGGCATTGCTAGTGACTGAGAATGTTTGCATGACCAGGGTCTTCAGCCTATGGTCTTCACTGTGTTCTTGATCAGGCTTGGAAATGGCCGCAAGCTCAATTGGATTCTTCTTCTTGGTTCCAATTTTGTTTGTTGCAACTTCCAATTTTGTTTTTATGTGTGTCTCCTGACTCCAGGAGATGGCAATGCTGATGGGGAAGCATTTGACAGGTGCAAGATGGACCCAATGATGAGGGTGAGATGTTTTCTCGACCTGGCAAGCCCAGTGACTACTTTCCAGCACCATATGCTAATGAGCAAGCTGCACGCTTCTCCAATGGTGGTGCTTATCCTCCTGATTTGAGCCTCATCTGCAAGGCAAAAAAAACTCCCTCTCCTGCAATGCCTGTGATGTTCCAGGAATCTTTATCACACTCTTTTGCAACTACTCAGATCATTGCCCTTAGTACAAATTGATATTGGAGTGACCAGTTTTGTGAATGAATTCTGCTGCTGATCATGAGCTGTTTTCTTTGTGCGCTTAGAAAGGGGTGCAAGCAAAGCTTGGGTGCCATTTTCATGGAGAATTCTTAGACCAACTGGGTATCAGGATTGCAATGGGGTGTGGCAGGCACGTCACAATGGCCAGAACTATGTGTTTGCCTTGCTCACTGGCTATCGTGAACCTCCTGCTGGAGTTTCAGTAAGTCAATTCTTCATCATCATCAATTCATACACATAATGCTTCAAAACCTGGTTCCTCAGATCCACTTTCTCTCTCCACAATTGTTGCTTGAAGTTTCTCAATTTGCCTTCTGTCTCTTCTGTTTGGCCATATTTGGATCACATGAAAACATGCAAATGAGTGTCCATGGCAAAGGAAGTAGAATGATCATATCTGTCTCTGTACTAGGAGTTTCCACCTTGACAGCGGTTGCAAACAATCACAGGTGAAAGATGGATTGTACTACAATCCTTACTTTCCAGGAGGTGCAATTGCAATGCCCAAGGTAATCAACGATGGTGGAATTGAGTTTGAAGATGGGACCCCTGCCAGTGCATCTCAGGTAAAGCATGCAGGGTTTATCCACAAAAAAATTGCAATCTATCTCACAACCCTTTGTACCTAATCCACACCTGCCTGGTGCACATGGGAAGAAGCTATATGCAAGAATTGCAGGGTGAAATTCTACATGGATGCACAATGGAACAAATGAAGGACCTGCATTCAAATTCCAATTGGTGGTGGCTTAAATGAGGAGTCTCTAACACAAATCTATTTGTGTCTCTGCAGATGGCAAAGGATGTTGTGAGTTTCCTTACATGGGCTGCAGAGCCTGAGGCAGATGAGCGTAAGCTGGTATTACTTCTGTTTGTTCTCACACTAATATCCCAGTGTGCACATTATCTCATTGTATGGTGTTTCCTGCTGGAAGGAATTTCCTTTTCTTGGAGATCTCCTTGAACCTATGCTAGCATTTCTGTATGTTTGAGAAGCTTTAACACCAACCTCTTGAATGCATTTGAAGATGCTAGAAATAGTGTTCGTTTGCTACTAAGTCTTGGGTTTCTCTCACTACCTCTCATGATGGTGCAAAAGGGCCACACAATCTGAGGCTTGTGTGTTCTGATGAAGATGTTATTGCATGTGTGTGTTGGGGGGGGGAACACAGATTGGTGCAAAATGGATCTTTGTAGGCTGTCTTTTGTTATTCCAAGTTGGGCACTACAAGAGGTGGAAATGGGCACCCATCAAATCACGAAAGCTGGTGTTTGATGTTGTCAACTGATCAGGCATGTCCAATTTGAGTGAAGATCTTGAAGTTTCTAATGTTGCAAATGGTGATTGCTACCTTCCTATGCTTGACAGTTGCAGACATATAATCTGCATTTTGTACTAAGATTAGAAAACCAACCTTGGCTGTTTCACAAGCATGGGTCAGGATTAATCTCCTCTCCCTACAGATAACCAATTATGATCCAGGCAAGAAGAAATTAATATATGTGGTTGCCATTGTGAAACTGCATCTCACATTACTGGCATATATGACACACATGCTTTCTGTTATGATTGAGCTCTGTAGAAGTGTTTAGGGTGTGGATGTTTGTGACTGAATTAAGTAGATTCGAGAAGCTTTGTGTAGAAGAAATTCAAGATCACCATTTAAATGTGCTGGATCTCTAATTCAAAAGAACTTCAGAAGAGAAAAATCAAAGCATCTGAAGAAGAATAAGTGCATGAGAATATAGTTAGAATTTTTTCTGAAAAAAATTAGTTGGCATAATTTTCTTCCAAAAGGATGCTCAATATTCATTTTTAAAGGATGTAATTACTAAAGACCTTTAGAAGGATAATGAGATAGAAACTTTTAAAAGACTTAAGTTGACAAATTTTTAAAAAAGGTTTATGAACTTTTAAATTAAAGTTCGTGGATTAGTATAAATAAAGGACTTGAAAGCACTATCTTTTAATCTTGCAAATGTGAGTTTTGATTTTAATATTCTTATTTAAAATTTTCAGGCCTAACTTCTATAATGGCTTGTTCAAGTAATAAAATCATTTAGATTTTGTTCATTCTAGAGTTCCTTATTTTATCAAATTTATATAGGATCTTTTCAAAATCTTTGTTTTGTCTTTCAAACATAGCCCACAAGGGTGTTGTTAGTTTTTGGAATGATATGTACCAAACGTGTAAATATTGAGTTTCAAAAAAATCAATAATGGTTCGTAGCGTATGAATATTGGGGTTAATAATCGAATCATTTTTCAATAACTAGCCAACACTAAATTAAACCCCCAAAAACATGAAAAAATTAAAACCTTGTTCACATTCAATTAAGTTCTAACAACAAATAATCATTATGTAAAACAATATTTTGTAATAATTACTTGACTTTTATTACAATATTGGTTGGCAACTTTATTCTTCTCTTGGTTTTTTTTAAACCTCTTCAAAATATTCCCAATGCATTCTACATATTGGCGTTAAAGATTATCACATTCTTTTATATTTAGTGGAGGTAGGCCTGAGGGCTCAAAACGCAATCTAAATTTTCAGAGTGCCACGTGGCATCATTTAAAACACTTTCAAAGGAAAGCTGAAGGTGACCAACCAGTCATCAGTGTAGGTGCCACAA
>Ga0209611_10000069_pt1 | contig 106844 bp, 89 predicted proteins | sample S1TSphgellanicum_3_FD_187693 | JGI IMG/M metagenome (GOLD analysis project Ga0209611, IMG submission 187693) | Host-associated microbial communities from peat moss isolated from Minnesota, USA - S1T2_Fc - Sphagnum magellanicum MG (SPAdes) (version 2) | ecosystem: Host-associated > Plants >... | reverse complement strand
TTTTTTTTCAAATGTTTCATATCAAGGTGAAAATCTTGTAAGGTGTACCACACAAGATGGAAAAAATCTCGTTCTTATTCTTATATTTTTATCCCCATCGAAAATAATGAGTCAAAAATTATCAAAATTTTTAAAAGAACTGTATTTTAACCCACCTATCAAAAAAATTGTAAATTTTTTTAAAATTTTTTTTAAAATTCAAATTTACACAATAAAAAATCTAAAGAGTTCCCCAATCTTTTTGGTCAAAACACAACAAAATTTCTCCTTGAAACCCCCTTACCCCCCCTATCACAAAGAATATTTGTAAATATTTTCCAAAAACATTTTGATGGAAAAAACAAGAAAAATACTCAACTTTTTCGGTTCACATTTTCCAGAAAAAAAATTATGCTTTAATCAGATACCCTACGGCCTTGGCAGTTTTGACACTAATTATATTGTTTTAAGAAATGTTGAAAATTTCAAGAAAATTTTACAAAGAACAAAAAAATTGTGTGAAGGAAAATTGTGTGAATCTTGAAGAATATTCACTATCTATTGAAATGAAAATTAAAAATTTTAATTAATTATTTGACAAACATGTGTAGAAGCTGCCAAGGTCTATGGTGGGGTAAATTTCGTGGTACCTGGGTATCTTGGGAAAAAGGCACGTTAGAGCTTTGGTAAGAAAAAAAATTAGTTTTTTACAAAAAAATAATAATAAAATAATAATAAAATAAAAAGTGGCATCGAAATTTTCTACTTTTACCCCTGTGTCCAGATACGCACGAGGCGTATAGAAAGCCCCTGTACATGAGAGCGAAATACAAAACGTGCGTCGCCACGTGGCAGCCGCAGCATAGCGGGGTGGGAGATTCCTTGTGCTTCCAGGCGCGCAATGTGCGGCAATAATGTTGCCGTAGAAGCAGCAGAAGCAGGAGGAAACAAGAAGCTTGATTCTTTCTCTTCTGTCCACCACGATGAGGATTCCTCTCCTCGCTTCTTGGAAAGCCGATGATGATGATGATGATGATGATGATGCTTGCCGCAGAACATGCACATGATCCCAACCAACACGAGATTTGCATTCCATCAATTGCTCGTACTCTAGATCAGAGCTCCAGTCATCAATAACCAATTCACCTTCGGATGATATTCCCGGTTCAACCGGAGCTCCTTCTCTCAAGTACTGAACAATGATCGGTTGTAGTAGTTCGCGCTCAAGAATTCGTGTGAGAGTTGATCATAGCAATCGAGAATTTGTGATTGATTTGTGCGTTTAGGAATGAGATCATAGTGATTTGAGATTCAAGTGGATTGGTTCTGAGCTGCAGCTGGGAAATTTTCAGTGGGATTGAGAAGCAGCAGCTAGCTCTCTGGAAGCTGCGATTTAGTTCGGACACACATGATTCAGAAGCTTGGAGGCTACTGGAGCTCTCGGATTGTTGCTCAATTGAGGCTTGAATTCCACACAATATTTTGTAGCTTCGTTTGTAACCCTTCTTCAGTATGTGGGACCTGTACATCGTGCCGAAGTTCCTTGAACTTTTACTCCTGCATCGAGCTCAATTGATCTTTCCTGCTCGACTTGCTCCGATTGCGCAATTGTGGAGATATTCAGAATTAGAAAGAGATTGCACATAGATCTGTTTGAAAGAATTCATTCGAGCGTACCTGTAGGATCCAGAAGTATCCCGGCGCAGCTGGTGAGCAGTTCGTTATCTATCTGTCTGTCGCAATTTTTCCAGTCCTTCACGCCGCAGCGTGCGACTCCAGAAATGTCCGGGACGTCGGCGCGAAGGGGTGAGGCGAGCTCGCAACGACAGTACCGGGGGGTACGCTTGCGGCGATGGGGAAAATGGGTGTGCGAGATCAGAGACCCAACGACACGAACTCGGATATGGCTAGGCTCGTTCCGATCGGCAGAGGAAGCCGCACACGCTTACGACGCAGCGGTTGTGTGCATCCGAGGACCCAACTCCCAGCCCAATTTCCCGCACCACACACCCACTATTCCGAGTGGAACGCCGGATCACTACACCAGGCGCGAGATCCAGGCAGCCGCAGCAGCTTCAGCTGCTGCTTCTGTCGGACGGCCCTTCAATTACAGCGGATTCAGGTCACCGGATGCGTCAGAGATGAGCGCCAACGAGGGCGGAGAAGAGCTGGAAGACATCACATACACAGACGGTAACCAACAAGAATCCGCCCCGGACCAAGCCACTGCACAGACCCGTATTTCCAATAACAACTGGAGCTGCAACACCGGTACTAACTTCGACGATCCTTACGAGCGCGAATGGGTGAACAAGATGATTTACGCACCTGCTGGTCCGGCGAAAGACGACTCAGATGACGATAACAATTCCTTTGTTGAGGCATCCTTGTGGAACTACTGGAGATGAACACTAGAGACGATCACGACGACCCATTTCAGCTCAATCCAGAACTTCACAGCTTCATCAGCAGCTACAAGATGAGAATTCCACCGGTCTGCACATGCAAATCTGATTACGGCTCAGCTGGGCTGCTGTAATGGGTACTGAAGCTGCAACGGAGTTTTCATTCTCCTCATAACTGCAAGCAAATCATCACGAGAATTTTGCATCTCCGCCTCAGTCTCTGAATTGGGTGCCGTTCCAAACACAAAATTAAGCTCCTGGAGTGAAGCTGCTCCAATTCAAAGGGCTGTTGATTTCTCATCCACTTGAGCATTTCAATCACGAGTTCAATCTGCTTTTCTCATGCACCAAATTCACAGCTGAGGCTGCTGTAACTCCCATCATGGAAGAAAGATCAGAATTCTAGTAGCGAATTCTGAGCTCAAGATCGAAACAATAGCGAATTTTGAGCTTAGATTCCGAGCTCAAGTCCTATCAGAGTACGTTGTAGCGAATTCCGAGCTCAAGATCAGAATAAGTAGCGAATTCTGAGTTCAAATTCCGAGGTAAAGAACAGAATAGTAGTGAATTCCGAGAACCGAGATCAGGATTGAAGTAGTGAATTCTGAGTTCAAGATCAGAACGAGTAGTGAATTCCGAGGTCTATAGCTGAGGATTGAATCTATACATGGTGTGGGTTTGCAACAATTGTCTTGTGAGAGATTTGCAGCTCTGCAATTGCCAAATTCTGTGCTAGAATACCATCTGTATGTGAAATTCTATCACATAATTTGGCAATTGTAAAGAGCAGTCCACTAATAATTCTGTTCTAAATACCATCTGTGTATCTGTCTGAGTGATCAGTTTTGGTGGTTTGGTAGAAGTGTAGGGGCTATGTGTGAATTGTTTCTTTTTTAATCAATTTGAGCTCCACGCTGCTGCGAATTGTTTTTTCTTCAACAGTTTGAGCTCCGTGCTGCTGCGCACTACTAGTGACGATCGACTATTTTGTTTTTTTCTTAAGTTTTCATACTGTTTTCAATAATTTATCAGTATTTATGTCAATGTCAAATTTAATTTATATTTATATACATTTCATAGACATGAAAAGACACATGTTAATTTATTTTTTCATATTCATGTCCATGTTAGTGGATAGTGAAAAAAGAGTGAGGTAGTCATAAAATGGAGGTAGTTATTAGAAAAGGTAAGAGATTATTAAGAAAGTTAATAAAAAAAAGTAGTTATTAAGAAGAAAATGAAGCAGTTAGGCTTGAAAATGAGACAGTTATTTTTGAAATTATGTTTGGAATTGTCCATGGATGACCATAAGAAGGATTCCAAAAAATTCCGCATATACCTGTTTGGATTACTCGTCACTGGAATTCATCCACCATTAGTTTTTTCTTACTGTAGTCATGTACTAGTGTGGCATGTTCAATATCTTGCGTTTCTGTCTGTCTGTCTGTCTCTCTCTCTCTCTCTCTCTCTGCAAATTTTGGCACTTTGTGTACAACTTTTTTGGAAATTTTTGGATGTTTCTGTTTTTTCAGTGCAATGTCAACTATTTTTTTTAATCTGTCATCACTTCTTTGAGCTCACAATTTTCTTTTAAAAAATCCCATGTTCTTTAGCATGATACGTTCCTTAGCTCCATGTGAATTTATCTCTTTTCATCTTGCAAGCAAGGGTCTGAAGAGTATCCTGATTTGTTCAAAGGCATTGTGAATCATTTTGAAAGCACACAGACTCATGGGTATTGAAAGATGATAGGTCAGTTTTCTTTTGCTGATCTAAACTTGATCCACATATGGTCATCATGTTGTTGCCGCCGTACAAGCAAGAGACAGTCACTCTTATTCACACTGGTAGTTTTTGTAGTTCATTTTTAAACTAGTTCTGGTGCCCAATGACATTCACTACCATGCACTTGAACCTTGTATTCACATGGATACTCAATCTGCACGCTTGCAGGGACCCAGGTCCAAGTGAAACAATGTGTTTGAACAAGCAAAGTTGCAGGGGTGAAAACAGGTGGAGTTTCAAGATGAATATTTGTTGCTGGGATTTTCCTTTTGGAAAAGGCTCGTGAAATGGGTGAGGTCAATCACCTGCTGCAGATGTGTGACTTACACCCCAGAATCTCCTCAACTAGGGACCTTAACAGATCTAGCATTTATCCATCTTGGGTGAGCATGCTATATGACATCCAATTCTGCTAATTGTTTTACACTCTAATGCTGCTTGTTCTCCTGGTCTGCACTCTTTGCAGTCCCATGCTTTGTTTGGAGGCTGGCATTGGAAGGATAGCTTACTGTTTCTAAACAAAACCTTCTACAACCAAAAAACACTCAAGGTGAGCAATAGTGCACATTCTGGAGCTTATATATTCCTGACATGATATTATATATAATATCATAATAAACCCTTTCAATGCAGTTTGTTGAAAGTGTGCGGCTGAAAAGATTCGCAATGCATTTATGTCCAAGATTGTTGTTTGCATCCAGAAAGTAGTTTTTTCAAGAAGTTTTGGAAAAATGCAAATAGAAATATGTTTTACCATTATCAAAGGATTATATCTCTACAACAAGAAGTTTTGATCTATGGATGTTTCATGTAGCCCATGATGTTTTTATTCTTGTTATTATTTTTTCAAAAAGGGATTAGAAACCAAAAAAATTACTCTTGGACTATTTGAAACATCAGAAACTACAGGACAAGCATTAGCAAAAAGTTTGACAAAGCTATTGGATTGACATTTTCCAATGATGCTAATGGGTGAATGGGCAAGCATGAGTAGGCAAGCCTACTCAAGTGAGCAGAAGGAATCTCAAAGCATATTCCATGCCATGTCATTGAATATTCTTACTATATTCATTTGCCACATGGATATTATTAAATGATGTGATAGAATATTCTCTGACAAGCCATGGAATATTTTGCCACATCACATCCATGCCATTCGTTATCACGATGGACAAATACAATTATAGTTAATTTTCAAAATTATGATGCATAGAGATGGCAACAGGCAAAGTCGGTGAGATCCACTGTGCTAAAGAGAGAGATATTGAAAAATGAGTTATGCCACATTTTTTCTAAAATTCATTAACAAAACATCAATAATCATAAGAACACAAAATTAAGAAGATTAAATTTCCCTTCAAAAGCGGCTTTTATATGGTGACTTAGTATATAAAAATATCTGGAATGGAAATAAATATGAAAATAATAGCTGCAATAAAGAGATGTTAATTCAATATATTTCAAAAAAAATATTAAAAGAATAAATATTTAATTATGAATATTTTTTATTATGATTTATAATTATTAATAAAACCCTAATTACCTTTTAATTTTCCAATTAGTATTTTTTTATTTGTATATTTATAAATATGTGTGTTGGAAATTATAAAAGAAAATACTAAATGACATATCTTCTAGTAAACGTTGAAGTTTGTAAAAAGGGAATAACTATTGTCTTTAGTTAATTGTTATGTTCAAAATAAAGCTATAGTTTTAGATGTAGGAAAAGGGTGTTGATCAAGAGAACTTGAGAACTCCAAGACGAAGAAAACAAAAGCAAAGTTTCCAATGGACAAATCCTAAGTAGCAAAGACACAATATCAAGATGTCAACCAAGAAAAAGTTGCAGCTAATAGAGGATATGCAGTGTGCAACCACTTTTGCATGAGGGGTGATCATATTGAAAAGGCAAAAAAAAAAAAATTTAATTTGTAACGAATATTACCTAGTTTATGAAACGTAATTTTGCTTGTTTTTAGTAGAAAAACCCATTGATCATTTGTTTTAAAGGCCCAAAAGAAGTGCAATTTGTTCTATGATGCACATTAGAAGTTCCTAAAACAAGTTGAGTGGATCTAAGTTGTGTCCATTTAGCCCTATAGCAAGTATGAATGAAATGATGTTTTTTGAGTGAAAAGAAAACAAAACTATGCTTGAAATTGTGCTTCTAAGCTTGGTTTCTTGAAAAAGGTGTGTTGGAAAACCCTAATTTCTTGCTTGGGATTTTCACATATATATTCATTGTGTTTTTATTCTTGTAGGAGGTGGGGGACAAACAAACAACACAACAACTTGAGGTAAGCTTCTAAGTTTTTCCAATTTCATGTATTTGAGTTCTTTTTCTTTCAAGTTATTTGTTTTGTTTTATTTTAGTTTTTATGTTTACATTACCTTTCTTATAGTTTTTTAGGATTTTTAGGACCTCGGCCAAAGCAAGAAAATTTGCCTTAGCCTTTCTTAAAGCTTTCAAGCTCCATGCTCGATAGTTCCAAAAGAGGCTAAGGCAAAAAAAATTACGTTCAACATGTTTAAGAGTTCATGAAGAGCAGCCAAGCGTAAAAAAATTGGAGGCCAAACAATTTTTTTTTAATTAGGCCTCTCGTGGAGCTCCCAAGCTTCATGCTCAAGGGTTCCATAAAACGCTAAACACAAATTTTTTTTTGTTCAGCCTCCAACTTTTGATGTCAAAAGTTGGAGGCCAAGCAAAAAAATTTGCCTCAAGGTCTCTTGAAAACCAGAATTCCCAAGCTTGGAGCTTTCAAAGGTGCAAAAATTTCCTCAAAGCAGTTTCCTCAATGCAATTCTTGATTTTTGTTTAACCTTTTTCCCCTCATTTTTTAATTTTGCAGAGATCTATCGAAACAAGGAGCCAATCTATAGAGGTATTTTTTACTCTTTCTTTTTCACATTCTATTCTCAAATTATGCATCTTACTTTCTCTTTCATATAATTCTCTCCTATAGGTTCCTCCATCTTTGGAAAGTGCTGAGTTGATTGAACAAAGGTTATTGGAAGAGAATTCTAAAGAGGTATTCTCACTCTTCACAACTACCTTGTCTACTTAAAAGGTTGGCTTAACTTCTAGGCCTTTTATGCAATTGGAGGCAGTCAACACAACTGGAGACAAAGAAATCCTCCAAGTCCAGATGGAGCATAAAGTCAAGATAATCAAGCTACTAGAAAGACATAAGATTCATCCCAAAGCCAAGGCTTGGATGAACATACCCCTTTGTTGCATGATATCCATGCTGGTTGTGAAACCAGCCCTTAAAATCAATGTGCTCAAAATGGAACAAATGTTCCAAATGGGCTATTGAAATGGGGACAAAGTGTTTTATGTCTCTCCCACAAACTAGCAAGGGGAGGAGGAATTTGTTGCAAATCAAATCCATGAGTGGGATGATCATTGGAAAGCTTTGAATGCATCATTTGAAAAAGCCCTAAACGTGAATGAAGATCTACAAAAGTTCAGTGGGAGAATGTTCTATGTGTGCAATGGCAACCATTGGCTATAAGCCTAAATTCTTTATATCTCAAAAGTTCACCCAAATGACTTCTCTTGGCACATTGCAATGGATTTTATCATGTTGGGTATGAGAGAGGGCCTTATCCACATCCTCATTATAATGATAGACATGAACAAATAAGATTCAAACTAAACACTACGGATTTCAAAATTCCAATCCTTTCTTGCTTTTAATTTGTTTTATTTTAGTTTCTTGTTTTGTGCATTGAAGATGAAATTCTCTATCAATTTTGTTTCAACCCCCTAGGTCTGTCGAATTTGATCACGTGAAACTTAGTTTAGTGCATGATTTCTTCCGCATCAAAGCATTGGCATGATTCCATTGGTTTAATTCAAGGATGTGATTAATCCCAATGTTTACAAGAGATGTGAAAACAAGTCAAGGAAGACTTGGTACTTTTTGATGCAACATAGTTTTTTTGACTATATGTATAAGTGTGAAGGATTCTTGCACAACCTTTAACTCAAAGACATGTAAGTACTCACAACCTTCATTCAAGATGGAATTTTTACATAGTTGTGTTATAACGAATAAAAATGTGGTTCAATGGAATGTAACTAATCATATGAAGAAACATATTATGTTGTGTCCTTTTATTAAGTATCAAAACATGTTTGGAAGAATCAACACTTATCATGACAAAGTATGAAAAAGTATTCTTGGTGTCATTGGCATTCACGTTTTGGCAGTTTGACCCCCCTTCGTTCATTTCATCATAATGTCTTCATACAAATTTCAAATCTACCATGCATAGCATTATTGGAAAGTTAATCTCAAAGGCAACCTTGGCACAAAGTTTCATAAACTTTTATTTTTACACTCTGAAGATATGCCCCAAAACCCAAAAGCTATTTTTGACAATGTTGGGAAAAAACAACCTTAGAACCCTATTACTTTTAACAAGTGCAACTCTTTTACAAAAGCTCGAATGTTGCTGAAACTTGGAGAGAACGTTTTCCAATTCATACTCTAAAACTAATTGAAGTTTAACACAAATCCAATGGTAGATTTGAGATAAAAAAATATTTTAGTAAAAATCCAAAGACTTGTCCATCAATAATATTCCATAAAATTCCAACTCCTATTTTCTACATCTAATCTTCTTCCATGCTCCTTTTTCTAGCACACATTGATGTGCTCATGAACAACACACATTCACACAAATTCAATTAACTCATCCCTCTCACACACTTTTCCTACAACATATACAACACTTCACACACCCAATAAGTAAAAAACTCTCGAGTCCAAGGAGTCTCTCACTTCACCCGTCCTTGAGTTGATTTCCCTTGGCCAATGAAAACTTGTGGAAATCCTTCCAATCAAAGGCCTTTTCTCCCTTCATGAACTAACGGGATTGGATGATGATTCCACCCTCCAATGATGTTTAGGATGAGAATCCTTGTACCCAATGGAACACTAAAGATGTTTCCATCCACCATTCAAATTAGGATAATAATCTTCATGACCACTAAATTTGGAAAATTCATCCTTCCCTTATCTTAGATATTTCAATGGGATATCTTAAGTTTGATCATCGTTAATCCCATATGTTTGACCTATCATCCTAATTCTTTTAAAGTAATTAACCCTTATGATAATTATTGATAATAAGAAGTAACATCCTTTGGTTCTTCTTTAACCAAGTCAACTCAAAAACATTAATAACCTTCCTCCCAACCTATGTACTATTTACTTCTTTAGTACATACTAGTCACTCATTACCATTTATTAATTATTTGCATAATACATAATAAATTATAGTAGTTACTTGTGAATAAATCTTCCGCTATAATAATTTTTATGTATTATCTAGATCCATTGTCGAAACTAGGGCTTAATGAATCTGTTGGAACTAAAGCATCAATTTTTTCTCATAATTCTACCGCCATAACTTGCATGGTCACAACTATGCCTACCCTAAATTCCCAAATAAAATCATCATCCTTCTTTCAAATGCAAATCCAAGGTTATTGCTTTGAACTACTATTTTAATTTTTGTTGACACATGCAAGGATCGAACCATGGTGGATAATGCCACTACATCTTCATCTCTTCCGATTGCACCAGTATAATATGAAGAGCTTGAAGAAACACCAATTGACATGAATGTTTCCCAATGATCGCATGAAAAAAAACTGATTGAAAAGGGTGTTATGCACTTGAATGGTTCAATCAATGTGGGGTCATCACGTGTCACCTAACCCTCATGCTCTTGCTATCTACCTAAAATTAGTTCATGCCTTAAGAATTGGGTTTGAAAGATTTGATGAATGTTATTACGAGGATGACGACATTTGTCTTTTTTGCAGGACCTAGGTCCATGGTGATGGACATTATCATTGGTTCAAAGGTCCAATAAACCCATTGCTGATGGAACAAAGAGTTAAATACCTTGTTCGCACCATTTGTCGACTAATCAAGTTTTTACAACTATGAAGATTTGCTAGGCTTTGGTTTAGGTTGTACAAATTTTGTTGTTTTATCCTTCATAGGATTTACTAATAACATACAAAACTTTCCTACATGCCCATTAATAAAGCATTATGTTTACTTATGGAACACTGTTGTACTTTCGACCTTTGCTTAATCAAATGATTTTTTTGTATTCAATTATATTCATAAGCTTGGTTTTATGGATGTTTCCTTGGCAAGCGATCAAATCTAAAACTACACCTACAACTTATATAATACTATAAATATTTTTAATTAATAATAATTAAATAATTAATGCATATCTCATTATACTAATAAGGCTATTCAACCTCTAATATTTGAATAATTATCCCCAACTTACATAATAAGTTTGAAATGGCCCAAAACGTTCAATTTAATTATAATTTCCTAAATGTCATTAATACATATTTTCAAAAGTTACTTATTGGATAAAGGATCAATTATGAGGCTTAAGGGAAAGGATATTGTTAAACTAGGGCTCACAATAAGGTTTGATTCTTGCCTAGTCTTTCCATTTGAATATGTTGATTTTTTAAATTCAAACATGGGAGTTACAAAAATCATTTTTTCTTAGTGGAACATTAATTTTTGACTTCAACGGACGTTGTCATAAAATTTTATTATGAGGAAGTTTCGGAGGAGAAATTCAGTTCAACTTCTAGCCTACATGCACTTATGGACAAGGTGATGGATTAGGTCCAAAAGGATCATACCTCCACCCTCACGAAACATTTGCCAGTTTACGACCCTACTTTTGGTCCTGAATTCTTTGAAACATATTTAGGTCCACTACAATATGAACTCAAAGCCAGAAATGTTTACCAAGAAATTACAGATGTTAAATTATGTACAAGTCACGAATGAATAGAAGGTATCTTGGTTGAAAATTTAGAACCAATCCGGTGTGTTGAAGGAAGTATAAAAAATTTCCAAAACATGGATTCTCGGATGGAACTTTTGATAAATGGCTTCATAAGTTGACTTTTTAGTCTCACATAAATATTTACCCATCTGAGACTTTGAATTTATTGTTCTTGAAGCGATTATAAACTGATATTTAGCATATTGTGGTTGGAGGTGGAGGCACATAAACTATATTCTACCACCATTATTGATCTTTCCATTCAACTTGTAGAATCTAAAAGATCTGCCTACATTATCAAACTACATTCAGGAATGGAAACTTTCTCTTTATGAAATTTGTTTCTTCAGGGAGTTTAGGTCCAAAGATGGGATTTGGAAAAGTAAGTTGTGGGAATAGTAAATTGGTGAGACCAAAGCCTTTAAACAAATGGTTTAAAAGTGATTTCTTATCCAACCATTCCACATTTATATCATCCATTGTCAAATGCAAATTAATCTTCCAATGTCATCTTGATTTCATTGCCACTAACATTCGTATTATTTTTTGACCATTATAGGTATTTCCATTTTGTGTTTTTTTGGAAGGGTGCCATATCTGAGACTCTAAAAATCCTTGAGATATGGAAAGATCCAAAAACAAATAGCACAATGTATAAGAATGACATGTTGAAAGATTGGAAATCTGCACATCTCTGGAATTGTGCTTAGTATATTGATTGCTTGAAGGAAAACACTCCTACTTCAGAATTCGAGATTCGAGAAAAACATGAGTTGGGATTTCTTCAAGGACTTGGAGCCTTAGAGAAGGAGACACCAAGCAAGAAGAGATTGGAGGGGGGCAAAAGGAGGGGAAAGAAACAAGTTTAGGAGTATGGATCAAAAATGCAAGACAAGGAAAATGTTCCCACTCAATCCTAGAAAGAAACAGAGCTTGCTATCTCTTCAAGAAATTCCAATGACTTCCACTCAAACCATCCCAACTAAAGTAGACAACATGACTATAGATGTCCAAGAGTTTCGTTCTCCACAATAGGAACGTCGAAAAAGATGACAGGATTAAACTACCCTTAATGCAAGAGCATCAAGTATTGGGAAGAAAATTCCATTGCTCACTCCTTTGCTCATTCCCAGTTATGCACACTACCGTTCAATTTAAGATTAATTCCTCCTTGGAAAATGTGAGTGGATAATTTTATCGAATTTGTTGTGGTTTTTGTTGATAGGTTTTTATCTTATATAAAGGGGCTGTCATTATCATGCATGCAGATGACCTATGAATGTTGAAGGAAATTCATTCTCACCTAGTAAGTTACCAATTGAAAGTTTACATGAAATGGATTGTTGTGAATTCAAGCCCCCAAATGAGTAGTGAGGATCCATTTTCTAGAGTACCACGGATTTCATTTATCCATATGTTTTCACATTTTACATTCTTTGAAAATTAGGATTGACCTAAATTCTGCCTTTTCCTTGTATACTCACCCTTCTCATGAAGGATCCAACTCTAGGCATTGTGTTTTCCTTGAGGTTTCAATTCTCCACCTTTTCTATTGAGTTGGTCGAGAGGGGTATTAATCCTGAAGCTAAAGATGTCTTCTACAATTACACCGATGCAACCTCAATGACCAAACCCCAGACTGGACAAGCTTTCAAGGCAAGAAAGGAGTTCAATGTGATCACACTGCAAGCTTTCATCAATGTTTGCTTACCACCAAATTCTATTGTTGTGGACCTTAATTTTGGACAAGTACTTGCATTCATCCCTCTCTAATTGTTTTGGATTCCAAGTTAATTCTGCAATTTAATCCATCTTTAACTTCTATATTTGATGGTTCTTATAAGGAATAATATTTGTGCTTGTTGAGTGCTAGGGAGGCCCATCCTTGCACTCAATGTTAATTTAGAGATCTTTGATGAAGTTCTAAAGCCACTTTTGGATGCAAAGTCAAGCGAGACTAATATTGTCCAGCCTATTTTCAACTTTGATATATGATGATATGATTTTCCCATCTAGAAAAGAGCTAGAATTAACCTCGATTATGAATAAGTTTGTTCACATCCCTTTACTTATGCAACTTAATTTTTTCAATGTTTTCACCACTTTTTAATGTTTTGGTTTTTATCTACGAAAAGGCCACCAAATTGAAAAGACGGAATGTGCCATTTTTTGTTCATCGTGATTTTCTTTAAAGTCCCCATTAGAGCTTTATATTACCTTCATATGCCGAGGTTTTTGCACTTGCATTGGCGGACCTATGCTCCATCCCCCCGTTTCCAAAGCCTAGGACCTATTACCATCCTAATGTTGAGATATTCATTGATGATGAAGCGAGAGAAGTTAGTGTTTAGGACATTTTTGGACTATTTTTGCCTTTGATTGTATTGCGTTTGAATTAAATGGAATAATGGCTTTTCCATTCTTTTTTTCTTCTTACAGTGACAACTCTTTGAGTCACTTCGCATGAGTTCTTTAAAATCTCCTTTCTTTTATGCATTTTATGCATATGGCCTCTTTCTAAAAGAAATATATTCTTGTAATTAATTTCTAGAGGGTTTCGGTAGGTTTTGATTTTTTTATCAAACAATTGTTCTACTAATATACATTTACAAGTTGTTCAATTTGGAGACAAATCAACAAGGTGTGAAAAAATATATATTTCATGCAATATGAAAAGTTTTGTTCATGGCAATGAAAACCTAAAAAAATCTCAAATATAGCTTTCTTTTGCAAAAAGTTCAAAGGTACTATGAGGTTATCTCTAATAATGGATGAGTGTTCCACTATTGTTAATGGATTACCAAAACAATCTAATGTTCAATGCATTTCATATTTTTATTTATATTCCACCACATTGTTTCAATACATTGTTAGTATGTCCTTGAATTCTATAATATCGATCGCTCTTTATAATGATTAACATTTCATCCTTGAGGAGAGTGCTATTGAGCATAGCATGTGATCCCGCACCAACTTCAAGGAGTTCATCAGCTTTGTTTTTTGTCCCATGTTGTAATAATTTCTTTTATGCAGTCTCTATTGGGATCAAATAAATGTTTTCATTAAACTGTTCCTCTAAGTCTTCTATGATATTTGATTTCCCATTTCACAACATCTTCCTATGTGAATATTGATCCTCCCTATTACTTTCTAATCTACCATCTTCATTGCAATCCAAGATTTAAGGTGAAATGAAGTACTCCTCTGATTCCCCTTTATGTGGTGCTTGAACCAACAAGGTCATTCTATTAACAGGAGGCATTTTGATTCTCTAAACTCTTGAATTATTTGATATGCTCCATGACCTCATTTTCAATTTCTGCACAAATATTCAAACATGGATGTCAATCATTACATAATTAATATTGAAATATAAATCCTTTATTCAAAAAAATCAAAAGTCTATTTTCAATGATGTTATTTATATGCAGTGGCTACCTTTTCTTGCATTTTAAATTTTGAATATAGAGTCTCCAATAAATTGATGATTTTACCTAGACATTCGACCTTGTTTTCACTAATAAAAACAAGTTTATCTCTCTTTATGTAATACTTCACTACTTGATACACATCTTGAGAATTGTTTTGGGTTCTGTTGTTTCATCCTTCTCATTTTAACTCTTCAAATCTATTGTTTCGAGGCTCCCATAATAGGATTGCAACATCTCTACCAAAGGTCTCCACAGTACTCTTGATTAAGCTTGTGGAATGTTTTTTAACTCTCTAACGGTGTTCTTCTAACTTTTCAACAGTCTAAATTATTACAAAATGCATATTTGATTTCCTCCCATTATTAGTTCTTCTCCAATGGAATTTTATCTTGATTTAAAGTGGTTGTCCCATTCAATTTGACTATCTTTTATGACAATTGATTGCAAAGTGTAGCTTGAAGTTAAATGTTTTAGATTAAATGCAAGAATTTTTTAAGGTTTCTTCATAATTCTTTTAACTTCTTTGTGATGTTTGGATGCATGACTATCATTATATATTTTATTTACAATTTTTGTCATTTTTTATGCTAGTTCATCTTCCCAAGCTTTTTTTAAAATTTTCTATTATTACTCATGCAATGTCTTATTATTCTTTGTACATGACATTCAATTATTTTAAATCCTTTTTATATAGAAGAAATAAAATGAAAAATTTGGGATATCACTTTTGTTAAATATCTCAAATTGTGATGCCCATTTTGAAATGAATAATATTGTTTACTTTAATTAACCTATGCATTTTTTATAGTTATTTTTTCCCCAAATGTTCTATTCAAAGATAGTAAACATATTACTTTGTTAACTCAAAAATGAATATCAATTCAAAAAACATTTTCTTCATACAAAATATATATTTTCATGCATCATAGCCTTAAAAAGTCATGTCTACATGTTAATTACTACACATAGTTCTTTGAAATTCTTCTCTTGCCAGGCTTTATAGTTGTTGTCAATTTCAATGGCATCACCAAACTTTGTTCTGGACATATTGAGCTAAACCGAATGCCATTGGTGGGTCATTCAATTTGTTGGAACCCATTGTGGACTGTGGTGTAACTATTGAATGGTGTCCTTTGAATTCGTCGTCTCCTATTTTCAGTCCATCATTACATCTTTTAAGTATCGTGGGGAGCTCTCCTTTTCCATATTATTTTTAGTAATACAACTGGCCGATAGAAAATCCAACTTTCTATTGCAAGCAAGTATTGGTGTTTTGTATGCATCGTCTTTAGTGTTGGAAGCGTTCCTCGGCCACTTTCGTAACAAAATTGATTTGTTTATTCTCTTATCAGTTTGAAATCCGAGCACGTAGTCACGTTGCCTATGAAACCATTTTCTATAATTTTGATTCGTTGGGGGTGTTGGCCATGGATTGTTTTTAAGAAATTGTCACGTTATTCAAAAACTTCGGGCAAAACATTTTTATCATTGTCCCATATATTTTGTAATCTTGCAAGTGGTTAAAAGATGCCCAATACCCAACCTCTGCTTGGAATTTTACATCTATACTCTTTAGCTCTTTTCTCTTTACTAATGGGTAATACTCCAAATCTCTTAGTGTTCAACAAGAGTGCCTGGGATATGGATATCGTGACATTGTGTAAATGAACAATTCAATTCAGAACTTATTTTATTTGATTGCTACTTAGAAGCTCACCGAAAGATACTAAACTCTACTCGTGCAATGTTACAAAGTTATAAACATCTCCCAAAGTCCACATTTTTATAGGGTCGTTATTAAATTATTGCATTCAATGGTCTCTTCAAAATTGTCTAACTTTCTTTGGACCGTTTGGATGGGACTAACTACACTAAAATGTTATAATTGATAAAACAACTATGTTTCCTACTCGTGTCATGTGTGGTGTGTGTAACACGTAATTGTGATCGCTTCACTAACCTTTGGGCCTGATGTGGCTTCATGTTATTTTTTGTTTGCATTATTATTTATATGGGCCATGTGTTTAATTCATGCCCTTTAGCAACTATTATTCCTATACTTCATTGCACTCCTACATAGACCTTCATATCAAATGTGAAACATTCAAAACATTTTCCAAGCTTCAATTCATATTTGGATGTACAAGATGTCTTTAAATATGTAGTGAGAGTAATTAAACAATCATGTGAACAATATAAATAGGTATATATCTTAACTGATGTGTATTATAAATCTTGGAATTGGAGATTACACATATTGGAAGTATTTAATTTAGTGCATTTTTCACCCTTTGAAATCCATGTGGCTAAGTTGATGGCCTAATCAATTTCCATGTGAACATCCTCCATACCTGCACATTGTTTTCATGGTTGGTTGCTCAGAAGCTTTGTAATAAACATTTTCATCACTATCCCATATATATTATAATTCTATAAATGACTAGAATACCCCATCATTCAATGGTTACATGCATCTCTACATTTATAGTCTTAAAATTTCTTCTTTCTACCATCAAAAACATATGCAAATCTATGGTACTCATGAGTGTTTTTAGTGGTTATTTATCACATTCTTTATGACTTTTTGTTTCAACAATAACATTCAATTTTTTCAATAATTAATTTCAATGTTCAACTTCAGCCACTATTCATTTTAACACTTGTATTGTTCCATAGTTGATTGTAAAAAATGTTATTATTCTTTCTCCTACAGTTTTTGATCCATCGTTTCTTTCGACTATCATACACGTCTTGTGGTTTTGGGGCCGGCCTTGTCATCTAATGATTCATCAGTTGTTTTAAAACTTTGTTCCTTAAATCTTATGGCAATCAGGCTTGTTTTCTTGGAGTTGCATAAAATCATCTTCGAAGTTTCAAGAATTATGTTGATAGCAAGTTCCCAAGGGTTACTAAATCCTTTGTCGACAAATCGCTAAGTAAACTTGTGAAAAAATGTTCTAGAATAGACTTCTTCAAACTTGTGTGTTCTTTAAAAAAAATCCATGGCATGTGTAAACATTACCCAATGGTAGTCTTCCAATCCTCCTTCGGAATGTTTACAATTTGTTTCAATAATGCAAGACTTGATTTGTCTATCTTCACATTCACCCATCGCCAAGCCACCCATTCATCTATTTTGTCAATTATTCCTTTCCATTTTATTCCCCATGTTTTAATTTCCAGCAAATGCTGGAGGGGGAGTAACTAAGTGTCATCTCTTGGATATTCCCAAGTTTTGTTGTCATCTCACATACTCTATCTAGTATGCTTGAAATTAATGTATATTCAATCATTGATTCTAATGTGTTTGGTATGGAAATTGGTGGCAATTTTCTTCTTGCCATTGTAAAATAGAAGCTTGTTGTATAGATTAGGCAAATTAGTAGTATAGGAAAAAAAAATGCAATTTGATTATGCAAATAACAAGAATGGTGTTAGACACAAGAGGTTGAAAGAGTGAACGAAAATAAAAAATAACTTGAACTAGTGTAGGCAATGTGAAGTGTCATGGGTTATTTCATATTGTCTTTGTTCCTAATGGGCACATGTTTTTTGGTGGTGAACAAGTAGTGTTCGGATTGGCACATACCTCTTGGTGGGTCTATGGGATTTAATTTAACATTATGTATGGATTAGATGTTGCAAAGCTTGAATATACTTTATATTAAGGAAATATGATGTATGATTTTGAAGTGTGACTTGAATATTTCATTTGTCAAATTGTTTTGAAAGAAACCAACATAAATTGTTTTGACCCTGTTTCTTTTGTTTAATTTTTCACAAAAATAACGTTTGTTGCCAACATTTAGAATAAAGTTCATCCATATTTTTCATCCATAAAAATCATCCATCCATGGACATGTGGTAGAATATTTTTCCACGTCAACAAAAATTCTATCCTACATGTCAAAGAATATTTTTTTGATATTCTATCGACATGGATAAAATATTCTAAAAAAGATTCAATTTTGTTCATGCGTTCATGCTCGCTTGCTCATGCTCATGCTCGCAGGCTCGTGGACTAGCATCTTTGGATATTTTATAAGGAAAAAAATAACTACCTATGTTAAAAATGAAGGTTCTAATTTGAATGTGATAACTAATGCCCTAAAGTAATATTTTGTCATTATTCATTGTTTTAAGAAAAACCATCACCAAAGAACAAGAAAAATCCAAAAAAATTGCCACAATTGCCCACAAAACATGAAAGGATGCTTTAAGATTTTATATTTTCATATTTTGAATATTGCTAAGTTTAGTTAAATATATTTACAAAATATCACCACTTGAACAACATCACAAAATTGAAAAAAGAAACATTGATTCTACCTCTATCTAAACCTTAGTTAGAAATTTGGTCCAATCTATTCATCCATGAATTGGATTGCAAATCCAACCATTAGATTCAAAACTTGCAAACGTGAGCATAGTTCTTTAATAAAAATTCCATCAAAAAGAAAACAAAGGATGATGAGATAACAAAGCTATATTGAAATCATAAAAGTTTGGGCAAGTGTTACCCAAGGTTGGATTTGCAACTTCACTAACCATTTGACATGGATTAATAATATGCATTCTAATATGGCACTCACAATGGGTAAGTTAGCTCACAAAAAAAAGAATTCAATCCAAAATGCGATTCTACAAGTAAGAAAGAAAGTTTGCAAGTTTTGGAATGTAAATATGAGATTCTTGAAAACAAGCAGCAAATTCAAAGAATTTCACTATTGGAACTCCTATGTGAGCCCATAAATGAGTTTTCAAAGCTAGCCCCACTAGACTAGGAAGGCTAATTGAAGATGGGGTTCAGCCCTTGGGCAGCCCCCTCACATGTAGGAAAGTGGATGCATGGGGTTTTCTTCACAAACCCATCTCTAAATCCACTTAAATCTGTTTGGGCAACAAATCATTGGAAAGATATTTTATGCATGCACCCAAAAATATATATATATAATTTTAAATCTCTATCATTTGATCAATTGAAAATATTTAAAAATCTTGTTTGGATTATCAAGCATTTACACGTTAAAGAATTTTCATAAATTAATCTTTCTGATTATGGGGTTGGTTGTAAGGTTTCTAATTTAATTGAATGAGACTAAAGTGGACTTACATGAAGAACTAGAGCAATTTGAAGGGTCATTTAAACAAGATGGAATTATAAAGACATGCTGATATGTACTTCTTGTAAATTTATATAATGGAAATTGTGTTTCTTATGGTGGTCATTGGAATGATGCTTTCAGACTTATCATCTTTTTTTTTAGTATTTAGAAATAATATTAAAATATTAATATTCTGAAAATGTAATTTTATGTTACAAAACAGTTTGCATATGTACATTCGACTAAATATCATCTAAAAATAAGAACCAGTTGTTTAAGAGTCATCTTTTCTTTTTTTTTAATTAAAAACTAATACCTCAAAAGGTTATGTTGAAATTGGAAAAAAAATTGTTCTTTGAAAAAATATATCTTAAAGAATTAGGGCAGGCAGTTTTTTTTGTACCAAGCCCAACATTGGTGTCAAGTGTTAAACTGGTGAACTGGTTTATTGTTGCTATTGTACATAGATAAACACATAGAACTTGGAATCTTTGAACTAATAGTACAATTAATCAGTAATGTGGGTGAGGGTTAACATTGTTTGGTTTGATCTTGTCACACTAACACTTTATCTTGATGCAACTACATAACACTTAAATTCTCTTACTAAATTTTGCAGATCAAGTTCAATGGCAAAGCATCAAGGGCATGACAATTTACTTCATTTCCCATCGCATGTATTGAAGTTAATAATAAGTCACTCTCTGATTATTATTATCTTTGTTTCATAGTAATTAACTGAATATTAATCTAATTAATTAATCTCACTCAATTGATTTAGATTAAGTATCATCTAGGGCATGGCATGGAATTTGAATAGAGGAATTTGAAGGATTGGTTTTCCAGAAGCACACAACACAAGTTAGCATTCATCAGGAAAGTAAAGCTGCCGTTGCTCGAGTTTCAAATTGTGATATCTTTTGGCTGAGAGCTCAGAGTTCAGACACCAGGGAAATCATTCTCCAGTTGCATAATGTGCAAACTACCAAGCACCCAAATCATTGTACTCTTTTTTACAGTTCTGCCCTATGAAGATTCTGTGAACACATAAAACAGTTAGGTAACATTATATACAAAAGTTCCAAAATGTCAAAGATAAAAATAGGTGGACTTCTTCAGGCAATTGAAAGGAGAACTTGAATAATCAGGCATATTAAAATTTCAACTGAATTGTATTTGAAGAATTAATGATGAAAAATCCCTTCTTTTTTTTTAATGATTGTTTGTTCTGTTGTTTGAAATCATGAAAGATTGCACTTACCACTACTCTGCAATCTTCATGGTTGCAAAGAAAAGAAATATGACACAATCAACCATTGATAAGTTTTTTTTTGCCCAATCACGTATCTTTCTACTTCTCTCTTGATGGACTTCAATGACCTAAAAGAACTTGAAACACCCAAACATTGGATACTTTTCAAAGTGGACTATGGCACCTAGTTAATTTTTCACAAACCCAAGTCCATCCCACCAGTGTTTTTTTTTTGTGGCAAATTTTCACCACATGGCAATCAAAGAAAAGCCTGGCTAATGCCTGAGTCATACATAGGATCTGAAAAAATTACCATAATATGATGACATGGATGAGTGAAGTAACCATCCTTTCGACTAATGATCCCAATCATGTGCCACCCACACTTACCAATCCCCTTATTGGATGCAAGAAATGTGATTTGCAATGAGTTTCCATCATCACTCTGCTGCCCCAAATGTGGCTCCCATTGTTGACACTAATGAAAGCTCAAAGGCAAGATTTGTTGTCTGATTGACACAAGAAATTTCAGTTTATGTCTAGATAAAATTTATTCAAAAATATATGTTTGTTATGAGCAAATCCTAGATGTTCTAAAAAAAACTTATTATTATTTCTTGAGGAGAAAGTATTTTGATTTAATTTATTTTTATCTCATAAAAACATAGATTGAATAATTTGGGCAAAATAATAATAATTTAGGAAGTTTTCAAAACTTATATGGGACTTTAAGGGTTTAATATTATAGTAAGATGAGATTTTGTTTTTGTGCCTTGATAGATATAGTCTTGAATGCTTGAATTGGGCAAGTTGCAATCATAATAGGTGCAATGGAGGAGCATTGCAAGGGCAAAAATTTCTTGGCTTTGAAGGTAAACCTCCAAACTTCACAAGTGATTTTTTTGCAAATCTTCATGTTCCTACCTTAATCATGTCATTTTGTGATGGTGAATTCAAGATTAAATGTTCGTTGTATGTGGCTTCTTTAATATTTAGAATGGCGCAATAACAAGGTACCAACATATTTTTGCTTTTGAAGATATGCATAGACTTGAATTTTTTCATAATTGCAATTGACAACTATGAAATATGTTTACATGTTTTTGAATGTTGGCACATCAAGGATTGGAATGTTGCAAGTTGTAATAGTATGAAGTTCTAAAGTGAGACTTGGCGTCACATTCATTGTCCAAATTCTTCATTAATTCTTATTTACATATCTCATTTCCTTTTAAGTGTAATCCCACTTTATTTGCTAATCTCCAATGTTGTGAATGTTTTGTGTGTTATCCAAAACCTAAGTCTTTTAAGTGTTGTGCGAATCATGTGTGTTATGCAACCTAGATTTTGTGCAAAATGTTAAATGTGTTGTGCCAAAACCCAAGCATTTGTGTCTATTGTGCATATCCAAGCATTTGTGTCTATTGTGCATATCCAAGCATTTGTGTCTATCATGCATACTTGAGTTGTTTTAAAGTTTTGTTTCTCAACAATGGTGCCCTTTTAGGTTTTGATAAATTTTCAATTTCTTTTTTTTTCAAATCCTTTGTAGCCACCAATCCTTTTCTTAGAAATGCAAACCTTAATTCTCCATATTCAATAGAACTTAATCTATCACCCAATTTTATTTTGGTCTTATTGTGTTTGTTCCTATGGATAATGCATTTTGAAAGGGAAAGGAAAAGCTTTGTGAGGAAATTATTGCATGCTATCTTACATTTTTTTTAAAAACCATAGTCAATGAACCAAAGATGGAGAAAGTTTAAAAAGTCATAATGGGAAATTAACGAGGTTACTACTAAGGATGGGTTCCAAGGTTTATTTGGTTTGAACCTCTTTGTGGCAAGGATGTAAACAAGATGAGGTGCAAAGTTTGCTCCAAGATTCAAGGGAGAAATAAATTGCTAGTTCCAAAGTTTGATTATCTCATCAAGCATTTAAATTTAAGAAAATTCAGTGTTGTTAGACTTGGAGTGGTTATTAGTGCATATTATGTGAAGCCTAACAATGCACATGTGAAGAATGAGAAATTGTATGCTTCCAATAGGCGTGACATGATTGTTGATCTAATTGAAAAGGTGGAAAAAACAAAGAAGAAAAAAAATATTTGCAATTTGTCAATCTTCCTTTGCCAATCCTCCATTAGCCTTTCATAAGCAAAAACTTGATTTGATGAAGTTCAATTGCACAAATATGCCTCCAAATAAAAAACAAAAACCAAGGATGCAAATTTTGTGTGATGGTTTAAGCAACTTTTTGTTGTGCATGGTTATGGGACAGAAGAAACATAGATTGATAATTCTTCACATTCAATAACCACAAAACCTCTCATGTTGAAACATTTGTCACTAGAATGTTATGTTGTTCAAAATCCAATAGTGATTCAAGCTTAAATATTGAAAAAATATTTAGCCACTTGAACATACAACACTTAAAAATTTGTCACCGTCAAATTATGCACATGCACAAATTATAATAGCCACATCTAGAGAATTTTCTTTCTATGCACCCAATTGGATCCACTTGTCCCCAAAACAAAACCACCCTAGCATATAAACATTCACAATTGTAGCCAACCAACCTATGTCACAAATTTGAAAAAAAACCATTGCATCCCCCCCTTGAAAATTGCCTAATCCTTCCTTTTGTATATGGGTTATTTTTAAAAAATTCATATGAGTCTAAACTTGGTTTAGGTTCCTTTTTAAAACTTTCATATTATCCTAGTCCTTGTATTCAATTCAAATTTTCACTTTGGTTGATATAACATAGGTACATACTTGATACTGAAACTAGTATAAAGCAAATATACACCTAATATTACATTAGGTCCTTACTAAGGTACTACTAAAATAGTGTTGGTATAAAATTGGCATTGCTTTAAGTCATACCAATTTAATAGGATATTTGATATGAGTGTTAATATCAAGCACATGCCTACATGCCACCAATGTGAGTTGGAAAATGGAACTAATGTTGTGTCATTGTTTGAATTTTTAAAGAACATCCAATTTTGGGTTTTTTAAATATTCAAAATCAAAATACCAATTTTTTTGGTTCTTTGGAAACAAAAAAAAAAAGAACCACATGTTAGTTTTGGTTATTTTAAAAATCTTAAAGTTAAAAAAAATTCATGAAAGAACTAGCAAAGGTTTAACTATTTTATGGAAATTTATTTGATTTCTTAAAAAATGTGGTTATGAATCTTATGAACCACCCCAATAACCACCATGGCCTGTTGTTTATTCTATTTTTTTTGTATCTACCCAAACACTAGTTAAAACCTTGAGAATTGAAATTCACATCTTATTTTGAAAGATGGCAATTCATGGCTTAATATCATTTTACTTAATGTTTGAATTTTTATTTTTTAAGAGTTGGGCTTTAAGGTGGCACCAATCTTGGCTTTACACATAACATGAAATCCTAACATTGCTTGATATTTTCATTGAAAAGCAACTTTGGTGTAATATATTTGGTATGAATTTTAGGTTGGGGTTTTAAAGCATCCTTTTTTTCTTTTGTTTCAACAATGTGTGAAACTATGCGACGTGCTCCCAAGTCTCTAGTTAGCCCCAAGTTGGGGTAAGTCATTCAAGTTGTGGAATTGAGAAGGACTTGGGGCACGTTCCCAGCTCTCAACACTAAAAAGGGTAGAGGGGCGTGCTGAAGTTCCAGGATTGGACTAGGATGAAGGACAAGTTATTCACTCACTCGAACCTACATCAAACCAACCAACAAGTTGGTTAATTCGTATTCTGGAGCACCTTTGGTGCTAGGACAAACCACGGGCAACCTTGAACTCACTTGACTCACCACGGCCTGGACTTGGGGGAAGCCACCACCTTCCCCCATATATTATTCTTTGCGTCTCACCGCCGCACTTGCATCCAAATGGCACTTTTTCCCGGGACTCCCAAAGTGGAGTTTCAAAATTGTCCCGATTTGGACTCCAGGGACTTTGGGCGTTCATAACTTCTCACTCCAACCTCCGATTGGGACGAGGTTTAAAGCAAAGTTGTAGCTCTCCTTGAGAACTTTTCAACGATGTATCACACTCCACCTGCACACACCGGGATTGGGTCGATTCTCGACTTTTAGTGGTCGGGAGTCAAACTGCTAGTTTGACTCCCGGCCCTTCTTTCAACCATAACTTGTGCTGCATATGTCCAAATGGCTCATGCGAGGCCATTTTGGACATCTACACTTCAAGACCTTTCTAACGGTATAAATAACACCTCAATGCAAGGTTTTTTGACCCCTGCAATCGTGTTATGAGTTTTCGGGAATCCCGAAGGACTCCCAAGTCCCATTTTCAGGAGTGTGAGTGGCGACCTCACACTTCCCTCAAAGTGGGGTTGCGACACTATGTCCATGAACTATGTTGAAGATTTTTTTGATCATTATTGGGAACAAATGGACAATTCATTGTATAAAGGAAACAAAATAACAAGGGGCTAAGGAGGAACTTCCCACCCAACAAAACAAACCAACTCAACTACCATTAAAACAACCAATAGCACACCTCACTTTTTTGCCATCCTATGCACAAATGGCTTGATGCAAGCACTAAACCCTATCAAACATCTCAAGAAGTTCTCATTTTCAAGGTGTTTTTTAATCTATAAAAGAATGCGATTCCACTTTATTCTACCATCATCCAACAAATCTTCTCACATTAGACTATCTAATTTAAAGTCATGTGATTTAATGTCATTGAAAACTAGGTCATTTCTCTCTATCCAAATGCACCATAAGGTGACACTACAAAGTAAAGACCATAGAAAACTAAACTTTCTAAGACTACTAGGCAACCAAGCCCTTAAAATGAAGTTTTCATTATGAGAAATTGTGTCCACAAAAACCTCAATACCCTACAACTAGAGGATATGAACTATGAAATAACTACAAATCAATTATAAATTACAAATTAAGTACAAGTTGATGGTGGATGAAAAATGAATGAAGTCTATCCATGATGATGTTGGCACTAGTGATGTTGGCCAATGATGATGTCTCTAACAACAATTGATCACAAAATATATTATAGGAAATGAAATGGTGGCTCTTTTCCAAGTTTGGGTCATGGCATGTCTTGTGAATTTGACTTGCCCATGATTCATTTGTGCATAATTTTAAATTCAATTAATTGAAAGGTTTCTAGATGCAATTGAGGTGTTGGAGAATCTTGAAACTATATAGGAACATAAACACCTATTTCCATGCCATTTTTGCTCTATGGCATAGCTAGAATCTATGAATGAAGGACTCTATAATTGCTATTATACAAGAAGGACAATCCATTTGCATATTTCTAATCCATGTTGGCTTTTTAAATGTTGATTGCTAAAGTTTAGTGCCACAAAGACCACAAAAACCCAACGTCTTTTTTGGTTTTATGTTTTATGCATATTTTTTTCAACATGGATTGGAGGTCCAATGTGATATCTTTTGCCGACGTCTCAAGTACGTTGCAAATAAGCTCTTTCCTTGACTTGAACATTTTTCTTCCTTGTTTTGCACAATACCTTGTCAATTCTTTTGGATCCCTGGCATTCCACTTCCAAAGCCATGGGTCAAAGTCTTGGTCACCAAGTTTTCCATAGAACATCTTGAACTTTAACCCTTTAAATCTTAATTTTGTACATGCCTTCACCCTTCTTAGGATTCCTAAAAACTCCTTGCAAGAATTCCAAGTTTGAAGCAACCTTGATTAAAGACTTACCTTATAGGCCTAGACTTCATTATGTAACACAACATCTTTCTACAAACATATATCAACCATTTATAGAATGAATGGGTCATCATTTGGTTTTGTAGACACCTATCCACTTTCCACAACTTGTCTCCGTTGTAGGGACAGTGAATTCATCCACCTAAATTACAAGAACACTTTCAATAATCTTCTCCCATATGTATTTTTCATTTTTTACAAGGTTGAACTTGTTTTTAACTTCATTCCATAGGTGGAAACATTTATCTTGTGTGTTCCTTAAGTCCCTTGATGTGTGTGAACTTGCCCTATGCAACACTTGAACTCTTGAGATTGAAATCACAAACTCAATTCCTTTGGAAGTTGAACCCCACCAAAAATTGCTCTTCTTAATTAATTTTGTTTGTTAGAAAAAGTTGAAATTGGATTACCTATCATACATTTCCACACTTTCATAATTTGTCCACAAACTTTGGACCCAAGAGGTGATATGTGCCCTTTCACCAAAGCCCAACTCAAGTTTAGAATCCACCTTTTGTGTCAAGATGGCAAGCAATGAACTAATTTAAATTTCAAGAAGGTTTTTAGCTTCAAATTTCCATGTTTCAATGAACTCAAAACCTATTTGCAAAGTAAGGCTATGAGTGCCTCTTCAAGGTTACTTAATCCAAATCCATTGATATTTTTATGAATGCAACAATCATGTTAATTAACTTTAGCCTTGATGTGATACTCACTGCTAGCCCATTGAAAATCACGCAACATCGGATTTTTTGAGCCCCCCAAACAATGATTAAAAACCAAAATTTAAAAATTAACACTGCATTAAGAATAACTATTTTGCCTACTAAAAGAAAATGCAATGAGTTATGGTATCTAAATTTCTTTCTCATTTTTTCAACTAGAAATTCATCTACATCTTTGACATTTAGGTCCAAGTCCGATGGGACTCCTAGAATTCAAACAATTCAGTAATCAACAAAAAGATCTCCAACATATTTACTACATTTCACAGATTCCTTTGCCAGCCTTGACTAATATTGTTGTGTCATCAGTGTATTGTGAGGAAGTTTGTTATCTTGTGCCTCTTGGAAAAAAGATGCCTGTAATTTTTCCTAGTCTCTTTGTTTCCTTTTATAAGACCATAAAATTGAAAACTTCATACATCATAACGAAAAGATAGGAAGCTAACATGGGCTCCCTTGTTTAACCCTTCTTTCAATGTTGAAAGTCCTCATGATGCCCCCATTAAGGCATACAACCACCTTTACACTCTTGAACAATAGCTCCACCATTTCCATATATTTAGTAACCATGCCCATTTTAGTAAAATGTCAAGCTTACCTTATCAAAGGTTTGGCAACTCATGTTTTGGACCTTTGATTGATTAGGATGTTAGCACAATCTAAAGTCTCTTACACCAATAGAACGTTATAAAAATGTAATGGAAAAGCAATCGTTTGGTCTACATTTATCACCACCATGAAAATTGGTTGCAAGGTAAACTATAATGCATTTGGAAAAATCTTGTAGGCCACATTTACGAGAGTGATGGGATGCCAATTCCCTGGGCACTTTCTCTCTCACCTATTTTGAACAATAGTCCAATCAAACCTTTGTTCACCCTGTTGGGAAATGTTCATCATGGACTACCACACTTATCATTCTAAAGAAGTCCTCTTATTATATCCCAAAAGAAGGTATAAAATTTTGTGACAATTTCATCTAGACCATCTATTTGAAAAATGTAAAGTTGTCCATATGATACTAAAAGCTCGAAAAACTCAATTATGGGAGCCCAATACACATGACACGAGAAATAGAAAACCTCTACAAGGTTAATGCAAGAAATGAGAAAAATTGTTATTTCAATTTCAAGAACTAGATCATGTCAACCTATGTCCTTTCAACCACATGCATCTAGCACATCTTAAAGGCATATGGGACCAATGCTTTAGGCAATATAGGGCCCATTGAACCCCAAAACCAAGAATAGACAATCATAGCATGTACTTTGGCTTGGCTTTGGTTAAGGTTGTCCTATGCAAGCAAACATATGTCCCAATGCTAAGCAAAACAAGGGTGTAAAATACACAAGATCCATGCCTTGACATTTAAGTTAATTCTGCTTAGTTTAAAATATGATTTCACTTCAGATTACTTCATTCACTTTATAGACAATAGTTTGTATTGCTTAGTATAAGATCAAAGGGCAACTAGATCTTTGAAATAGTTGGAATATTAAATCATTTGACTCTCCTTATCCACTTCAAAGCTTTAAGCCTAAAATACTTAGTCTTTAAGCTAGTTCTACGTTGCTAGGTATTTTATATAGGCATCGATGTTTTTTTCTAGGAATTTTTGTTTGTAGCTAAAGTGGTGATCATCCCTAGGAGGATATAACCAAATATGGCTATTAATGAGAAATAAAATACAAAACGCTATTCATCCTTTTACATGTTTGGCTACACAATGAAAACCAAATATACAAATCTTTGATATAAAATTTTTGAATTTTGAATTTTTCTTTTTGATGAAATGTCTCCAGTTTAAAAATGCTGATAGGTATGCTTGAAAAATTACATATTTCCCACCATAAAGTCCAAGCTACTTATAGCATTAAGGTGTTCTAAACCCGCAAGAATGCATAGTCCTTGCCTAAAGGCCTGGCCCAAAAACACACAATCCGCACAAAGTCAAGTACTTTGATATGATCATTTGAGCAACCATAATACTACTCTCTTTTTTGCCCCCTTCTTCCCAGACTATAATATATTCAACAAATAAAATTCCTGACAAAAGAACATTACTCTAGATCACCAGAAGAACTAAACCCAGACCTTGTGACCAATGGCTACCACCACCCAAGCCCAAAGCAGAAGTGGTTAGGTCTAGGCAGATGGTACGAAAGAGTCCTCACTATGCATCACTATAGTCCTGCTAATCTATCTATGAAGGAAGGTAGTTTGTTCTTGGTGTCTTTGGAAAGATCTCAACGACGAGGGGTGCATGGGCTTGGTTCCATGATGTTTGGACTTGTGGTGCAAAAGTTCTTGAATATTGAATGATTTCTTCACTGAAAATTAGATTAAATTGTAGCTGAAAATTTCGGAGGAATTGGAATGTGCCTTTGGTGTTGTTGGAAAGATCTTGACGAGAGGATTTAATGGAATTTATTTGGTAAGATTTGGATTCAGAATGTGAGAGATATTGATTTTTTTTCTGCCGCTGAAAATTCAAATAAATTCCAAAAAACCAGGTTTTGGAAGGAAGAATCAGTTGGGGACGTGGTAACACCTGGGCCAACGGCACAGGCCACACTAGTTGCAGTGATACAAAAAGTCACCAGTCAATCACCCAGCTCACTCATCAGGCCAAGTCCATCATCCTTTTAGCATTAGTCTAAAGGTGCATTCACACCAAATGTTAATTCAGTGTGAAGTGAAAATCTGGGTGGCATCTTAGGTGGCACCCAATGTTAAATGGGTGATTATTTAATATTAAGTATAATATTATTAACTATTCAAAGAATCTTTGTGATAAATAGGTTTAGGTTCTAAATGACTAGCTTGGTGTTAGGGGACTCAATACTAGAGTCCTTGAAACCAAAGTGTGAATGCACCTTAAGTTCTAAACTCAGGAGTGGAGTCCCCAATAGGATGGAAGCATTTTAGAGGTTTGGGTGGTTCAGCACTCAGATCAGAATTGCCAGTCCCCAACTCAAAGGTTTGTGATGCAGAGTTATGATTAGCCCAACTTCAATGCTGCACAAACAAGCTTGAGCACAAATAAGTAATAGGCTAATAACTACTAGTGAAGAACAAGGGGTGTGTCACAATGTGGCCTTGCCATTTACATTAAAAAGTATCTGAAGGCAAAAGAAAGAATTATGGAAATTGAAATATTTCACTATGCAAAAATATAATCCTCAAAAAAATCCTCTAAAAGAAACCAAAATCTTTCAAGATATTATTATAACTCTATAACTCTATTATAGCTCTGTAAATAATCTCAAGTTTCAACACAAACTAAACTATCATCTTTCAAAAATCCTCATATAAAATTAGACCTATTACCTAAAGGGCCAAAATCCCTTAAGCTACTATACACTATAATGAATCTAAACACAATATCCTTGCCTTGATAGGCAAGGCCAACAACCTGCTCCTCTGGTGTTGGTTTTGTTCTCATGTGTGGCCATAATTTTCAATTGGGTTTTTCCTTTCTTATTACAATCCCCAAGATTTTGCAAGATATATTTGGTTATCAGCAAGTTTCCCAATCAATCAATGGGTAATGAATGACAAAATCTGTATATCAGTGCACCAACCATGGCCCAAGTAATCCCATCCAGTGATTTTATTTTTTGTGGAGAAAATTTGCCATTTTGTGAACGAAAAACAGTTTCAAGCAAACCATGCTCAAGGGAACTTTTTGGAGAAATTTCACTAAAATCACCAGATTTTGAGGATTTTTTCTTTTTTTGAAATTGTCAAGATTTTTGGAGGACTTTGGGCAGATTTTTCTAACTTTCTTGTTTTGAAATCCCCATATTGAGCTAATAGGTTCTAGTGCTTCAACAACATGTAACAATATTCCTAGATTTTTTATTTCTCCATTTTTCTTTTAGTCAGATCTACCTAAATCCTCTTTTGGTTGATTGCCATGTCTAGAGCAACGTTTTTTTTTGTGGCAAAAATTTGTCAAAATATGAAAAAAAAAAGGGTTGGCAAAAACGCTTTATAAAAATTTGGATTTTTTTTAAAAAATTGCCAAATTTCAACTTTGGCGAGGCATAGGATGCCACTTGTGGAACACGTGGCAAGGATCAATCACTACCTACATCAAAGGCCATCATCCAACCATTGTCGCTATCTACCCTCTTACCTATGTTGGCCATCTCCACCTTTGTAATGACGGGAGAGGCACCATTCCATCACATAGTGACATTGAGAGAAGTTTCATTGTCATATGCTTATTCTTCCTTGTAAGTTTTCGCCACCTCCTCTTAAATTAAAAATTTATGTAAGTTAAGTTTGATTAGTTAAACTTCTTGTGTTCAAGTTGAACATTAAAGGTCTTAGGTGGCTACTTTTCTACATTGAGGACAAGAATTGTAACTTGTGGTAAGTGTGGTGGTGGTGACGGTAAGTATTCGTTGTGACTTGTGTTGTTGTAAGGTCTAGGTGGCAAAACCTTGTTGGAGCTTGAAGGTTGAAGGCTGATTGTGCTACAACTATCAACATAAGAACGAACATAAATTTCAAGTTTTTTCTTTTACCTTGCATTGTGTTCTATAATTTGTTTTGAATTTGAGGGTTTAGGTGTGCACACTATAGTCATCCATGATGCAAGTAATGCTGCAATAACATTGTTTCACTTCGATTTCAAGGGTTTAAGGTGATAAAAAAAATTGTTGGTGAACTCTAAAGTCTAAGGATTGATTTACAGAGCTAAAAAGATTTTCCAATTATAAACTTTGTGTTTGTGGAAGAAATAACAAGCTGCAACAATGCAACTTGCAATGTAGTTCCTTTAAAACCTCCTAATTTTATATACAAACTTTTTTTTGGGTTCCTTGTCATTGTCAAATGCACAATTCAATTCTACATCTGAGATGAATCTATTGAATGCTTCTTCTTTCTCTAGGTTTACATTTAGTTCATAGTCATTGAACTTGTCAAATTTTGGTTTTGTCTCTGATTCATCAAGTCAATCAGGTGTAGATGGCAACCATGGATTACATGGATCAATTTAAGGATTTGTTACATCTAATTTGGGTGCTTCAAGTTATGTTGGCTCCCTAGGTGTTTCTAGTTCTACTGGCACCCAAGTTAGTTCGAGATTGGGTTTTTCAAGTTTGTCAAGGAAAGAACCAACATTGACCCCTGCCACTACTAATGCATGTACTTTTACTACTCACGTCCTTGCTTTTGGAGAACCAACAAATAAAAAGAAGAAAGAAGCTGATATTAACAGAACATTCAAGGATGAGTGGGCTGCCCAATTTCCTTGGGCTAAACCTATGGTAGATCTTATGGGGAAGATCCACATGGTATGCTACAAGATTTGTTCCCTAGTTGAAGGTAAAGATAAAATTTTAAACCCTAAATTGGACGGTTTGCAAAAACATGCAAGCAAAAGGAAAACCCTAGTTCCTCTTCCCGGAGTTTTGGTTAGTGATTACTATATCAGTAATGATAGCTAACATTAACGGAATGAAAAGGTTCATGTTACTTGGGGTCCAAATTTTATTGCAAATCTAGTTGTTAATGGAGGGAAAGTTCAAAAGAAGAAAAAAATTGTCCAATTTGTGGCGATCTTCCATATGTTAAAACATGGCAAACCCATCATAGACTTTGAGCACATGAAAGGTCTATTTGACTTCCTAAAGGTACATCATATTCCAAGGAAACATTGGACATATTTGAGTGGTTGGGAAATGCCACCTACCTTGCATAATGTGGTTTTGAAGTAAACTAAGTCATTGGTCTAGCAAGCTAAATACATTTCCATTAGTTGTGATCATGAAGTCACCATTTTGGATAATCAATCTTGGATTTATGTTCATGCCTATGTTGTTGAAAATTGGCACATGGTGCCAATTCTTCTTAATCTTGAAAGAATTGTGGTGGAGATACATTTGACGACCTTGCTAATGTTATTGTTGCAACCCTACTTTGAGGGAAGTGTGAGGATGAAACTCACACTCCCGAAACTGGGACTTGGGAATCCTCCGGGACTCCCAAAATTGTAGTAATCAAAACACCTCACATTGGAATGTTCTTTATATCATTGGAAAACTATTGAAGTGTAGATGTCGAAAATGACCTCGCATTGGCCATTTGGACATCTGCAGCACAAGTTATGGCAAAAAGAAGGGCCAAAAGTCAAACCGGCAGTTTGACTCCCAACCACTAAAAGTTGGGAATCAACCCGACCCTGGTGCGTGAAGGTAGAGTGCGACACACCGTTGGAAAGCTCTCAAGGAGAGCTACAACTTTGCTTTAGACCGCATCCTAATTAGAGGTCTGAGCAAAGAGTTATGATCGTTCAAAGTCCCGGGAGTCCAAACCGAGACAATTTCAGGACTCTTCTTTGGGAGTCCCGGGACAAAAAGCCATTCGAATGTGGGTGCCACGAAAAGACACATAGTATACTATATGGGGGAAGGTGGTGGCTTCCCCCGAGTCCGAGCTGTGGTGAGTCAAGTGAGTCCAAAGTTGCTCGTGACTTGTCCTAGCACCAAAGGTGCTCCAAAATGTGAACGAACCAACTTGTTAGTTGGTTTGATGCAAGTTCGAGTAAGTGAATAACTTGTCACTTCATCCTAGTCTCATCCCGGAGCTTCAGCATGCCCTTCTACCCCCTTTTAGTGCTAAGAGCTAGGAGCGTGCCCCGAATCCCCCACAATTTCGCAACTTGAGTATTTAGGCCCAACTTGGGGCTAACTAAGGACTTGGGAGCGTGTTAGTTATCATATGTTCCCTTGTTTTTGGTGGGATGTCTAAAATTGAACTTGCTAACAAAATTGTGTGCTTTGGGGCTAATGATGTAATAGTTTTCCAACTGATTCCATAGTTTTGTGGATTCGGTGGAATTCATATCTAATGTGTTGCTTATAGTTTGGTACCCTAAACCCACCACACAAATGGACTATGCTGCCTTTTGCTTCACGGAGCAATTTTACATGTTGCACAAAATTGACAAAAGGATTGGAGTTGTGTCTATGGTCACTAAAGAGGATTGGGCAATTGTATGCCAAGATGTCAAGGATCAGTGCACTTTTGTTGCAAAGGATTGATCCTTGTGCTTGATGAGAGATTCCCAACACAAAAGCTAATGAATGTTAATGGCATTATTTACCCATAATATTGGGTACAACCAAAAGTTGCCTTGACATTCCTTGAGCATATGTAAATTTTGAAATCACATTACTATTTTTATAAGATGTCTCAACCAAATGGAAATCATATGTGCCTTTACTAGATCATGTTTTACTTGAACAACAATTAAGCTTTTTTGTGACCACCATGTAGTCCAATAGTGAGGTTGCCACGAAACCCCCACATGATTGCAATCCAATAACTTGAATGTGGAGGAGGTTTGCTTCTAGTGTGATTTTGAGAGATAGGATTTTGAATACTTCAAGTTTATTGAACTTGCAATTGTTGAACTATTCTAAGGAATGTTGAAAACGAACATACCTTTTCTATTGTTAATTTCATGAAATCCAAATTAAGGAACTAACTTCTAATTTGGATCTAGTGGTTAGAATGTATGCTCAAGATTTTTCCATTTTAGGTTGCCATCACATATTGGAATGAGGCAAAATCATGCTATTGGAGTTGTAGCATTTTGGAACAACTTTATTAGAAGACAACCTACATGTGTCATGGTGTTTTCATAATTTAACTCCTACATTTAAACAAGCTCATAAGTCCTAACCCCTATTTGTTTTCCCTTTCAATATTGTTGTTTGTAGATAGGGGTTTTAAGGTAGTAATGTGTTATGTTTTCCAAGTCTGCCTTCCATTGCAATAAGGCAGAATCCTTTTTATGGACTAAGGTTCAATTCCCTTGGAAGGCATTATGTTTATGAATGGACTTGTTTGATTGATTATTTTTTTAATTGGGCATTTGAGGATTGTGGCATGTGCAAATACAAGGTATACAAATGATTTGTTATTCTACTTGAATTTATAATGAGCTTTGGTGTCAACTTTTTCAAAATGATCGGTTTGCCATATTTTGTCCACTTTTATGCCCTATGTTTCACATTGTCTTGTTGGTTAGGAGCTAATGAAATCATGTGTATGTTATGATAGGTGGTTTGTATAAATTGTCGTTGAGGGTCTCTGAACATTCATAGTCCCATTGTTGTTTTAAAAACTATTCCTTAACTTTTGGTTTTGTTTCTATTTTGTGTGTGTGTGTATGTGTGTGTGTGTGTGTTAGGTTTGGTATCCAATTTTGATGTATTGTCTTGGGTTGGGTTTGTTTATAGTCTTCACTAATGTAGCCACAAATGATGGTAGTATATAAACCTTGATGATCCATATTTGTGCTAAAGTGGTAGGACTCAAATCGATCTATTTTGGCCTAACCAACCTAGTAATGCAAACTGGGTATGTTACTTAGAATGCCATCAATAATTACAACTTATGCCATGGTGTTGCATGAGTAGGAAGTGTTTTAGCCATAACTACTAGGAAGTTTGGGAGCGGAATAGTTAAATACCCATATGATAGTGCTATTTCACCAATACAGTGAAAATTCGTCAAAGTGCTAAAACTCTTGGGCTTCCCTCATAATCTTGCATTTACCCCTAACAAATTCATGTTGCCACATAACTTTAACACTAAATTAAAACTATCACCATCATAATATTTTTTAAGAAACATATAGCCATATGAGCAATATTTCCACTTGATTATTTGCCACCTCAACCTACCCAACTTGGAAAATAGGGGCCAACTGAACAACAATGGAAAATCCAAAAAAAATCACTAGTCTGGAGCAACATGAAAAAATTGAGGAAAAAAAACACTGATACTGTCTAGTGTTTTTTTTGTGGTGAAATTTTTCAACTTGGCGAATTATTTTCTCATAAAATGAAAAAATGATCTTAGGGAATTTTTTCCATTTTTTGAAATAAAAATAATTAAATTAACCACATCTAGACCTAGCCACTTCCTATGGTGTCACTTGTAGCAGCACTTTTGTATAAATGTCATTTAATTCTAATTACTGCTTGGGATCCTTGCCAAGGGACTCACTAGAGGAATTTGAAAAACAAAAAACTTGGTCCCATTCTTTTTCTTTTTCTTTTCCCTCAATTTGTGATGTAACTGACCTAGGGATCATCTTTAAGAAGATCTAGCCAAATTTGACTATAAAAAAGATATGCAAGTCTTTTAAATAAAAAGGTTCATTCTCTATTGTTGGCTACCTAGGAGGACCTACTATTTCTACAGGGCAATTTCTATAAATAATTTGGGCTACCCCACTAGAACTCTCTATAGAAATTTGGCAATTTTTCTTAATTTTTGTCCAAAATCTGGTGATTAAAACCCTCAAAAACCACTTGCTTTTCGCATTTTCTATTTTTAAATTCTTCATAAAAAGGCACACTTCATCCCATGTGCTTTCAGATGATAAGGTCTAGGAGATGAGTTTTCAAGGCCATATGTGGGGGGGGCAATGTACCCAGTGAGAGGTAAAAAGGTAGCAACAAGTTGATGGACAAGTAGGGTTTAGGGTTGTTACTATGGGGACTAAAGATGCGGCAAAGATCTCACATCATAGATGCACATTACTACCCAATAAACATGTTCCAAACAACCACAACCCTCTTCTCTTCTCACAGGAGGTAATTAAGTGTAGTCCTCAAAGACCCTAATATTTTCGGGGTATTCTTTCCTTTGGAATAGCCCTCAATACCATACTAGCCTCAACATCAAATAGCCAATGTGCAATTATGGGTATTCTTCTGGCAAAATGTTGGTGCAAAATGGCTATGGAGATCATACCTAGTAGTTGAATTCATTCCACACTAGAATTATATTCTTCTGGAGGATGATTTTGTGCTTCTTTTTTTGGTTTGGATTTAAGGTTGGGTGGTTGGTTCCAGTGTTGGCCACTTATTGAGTTTTGACCTGGTTATTAATCACCTACCAGTTGGTTATTGAGTTTTTGATAACCGGTTAATAACCTAACGTCTTGATATTGAATTTTCAAAAATCTAATAACCTACTCAGGTGACCTGGTTATTATCCAGATAGGTTAATCAATCCTAAAACACTAAACATTTTTATGATAGGAAATTTAAAAACAGAATTTTTATTTTTATTTTAAAAAAACCTATAACCAGTCTATAACTGGAAGGTTAACCAATGGTTATCAATTAGGTCTTTTAAAAAACTCCCCTTATGCATAATTGATGGTTATTACTTATTAAATATTACTTATATTGATAACCTAATTGACAACCATTTCTTTATATCGATATTGATGACATGACTGGCACTCAATTTCCTATTTATAAAAACCCCTCCCCAGTCCCCCCTGGTGGTTTTGAAAAAATATATATCAATAACTAGCCAACACTGGTTGGTGCCCTTTATAGCTTTAGTTGAGAACTTGTCTTTGCACACCAAGGTCAAGGTGATGACTTTGGGTGCCCATTCTTCCTGAACTTTTGAAGTGGTCATCTTTACCTTGTGAACATATGAAGAAACAAAGGGTGTGTCACACTGTGGCCTGGCCATTTACATTAAAAAGTATCTTAAGGAAAAAGAAGAGTTATGAAAATTCAAATATTTCACCATGAAAAAATTATAATCTTCAAAAAAATCATCTAAAAGAAGCCAAAACCCTTCAAGATATCATAACTCTATAACTAATCTCAAGTTTCAACACAAGCCAAAATATCACCTTTCAAAAATCCTCATATAAAAATAGCCTACTACCTAAGGGCCAAAATCCCTTAAGCTATTATATTCTATAATGAATCTAAACACAATATCCTTGCCTTCATAGGCAAGGCCAACAAAAGCCCCAATCTGCATAACTAACACCCCATAGTGTCATTGTACTAGGGTAGCCTACCCTATGACCAAACACCCAAATCACTATTGGGGGGTTAGCAAATAAGAATTGCCCTATTGGTGTTCATATGTTGCCTTATCGTCGAACGCTTGGTGATAAAAAATTGCATTTGGCATTTTTTATAGTTCCAACTAATGACATTTAGCTTATGTCTAGTCATAAGAGTGTTAAAGAATTTTTATAAGGAGATTTTGTTCATTTATCTAGTGGGAGGTGTTTGGTGATGAAGGGTTAAAGAATAGTATAACACACATATATGTGTACATCTATATGGCCCATTAACCACACTATTGGACAAAATTGTTTGGTGAAGGGGGTAATTAAATTAGAATTATAATTCTTGTTGTTCTATGACTAAATGTAATGTTTGGACATGGGCTCATATACGTCACAAAATAATGCACATACATCTTGCAAACCTAAGAAATTCAAATGTACTTGGGGCTTTAAGTGTTTGGTGAAAGGAAAGATATAGGGTGGATTTACAAATAATGAACTCCATTATGTGCTTTTTAGTGTTTGGTGATGAATACAACTTTTAGGGTTGAAAGGGGTACAACACATTAAAGGACTTTAGTAGCACATTAAACTGCAAAGTTTCTGAACCTAAGGATCTAAGAAATTCCAAAGTCTCTTTCTCGTCAAACAATCCATCATAATCATAATGTTGGGTGTCTAAATGCAATTGTATTACATTTAATTTAACTTAACTCAATTGCAAATGGACATGTCTAGAGTACCACAACATGTGGAAGATGAACTTCAAGCATTTTAAGAGTTGTTATGTCTTAGTGCAATAGTACTCATATCACAAATGCCTAAGGAAAGTATAGAGGTTTCAAGCACACTAGTCAAAGAAGAAAGATTGAGTTGCTTAGCAAAGTGAAATAAGAGATCATAGAGTTGCCCAACAATGGGAAGGAAGAAACCAAATAGCTACAAAGCAAAGGGAAAGAGAACATAGTGTTACAAATTGTGAAAGAGGAGACACTAGAGCTACCCAAGATAGAGAATCACCAAGATGAGAGCATAATTGCATATATTGACAAGATTTACAAGGAAAGTTTCAGCAAGTTCATTTACTTTCGTTGGATAGTTAAATTAGTTGTCCTTGTAGTAGGAAAGAATGAAAAATAATGGGTCAATGCAAATTTTCTAGAACTCAAACATAATGTACAATTAGATACACTCTTATAACTTGCACAACAATAACATATGAAGATTTAAACTGGACTAATTTTGTAAACATTTTTTATCTAATCAACACTAGTGTATTGATTCATGAATATGGATTGCACAAATACCTTGAACTAACACACTTCTTGGTTTCTTGGTTTGAACATAGGAAAAATAAAAGATTACCATTAATGGGGCCTAACTGCATTCCACCAAGCTTTTGGAGGTTGGGTCTAGGAAAATCAAGAACATCATGATGTTTAATGTCCCTCATAGGAGACAAAATGGGGTGCTAGACCAACAAGAAGTAAACAAAAAGAATGTCCTTCCTCAGAATATCAAACATAATACAAAGGTCAACAAGAACAAATAGGGTGCCTGCAACAAATCCAAAAGGTAAGTGGTTAAGTGAGTCATTAGAAGCAACCACGGATGCAATTGAAAGAAGCATAACTTCTTTATGAAAGGTTAGCAAGTTTTGGGGCATACCCGTAACTTCACTTTTTGACCACTTATATGGGAAGACCAAAAGCAAGAAATTGGACCACCAAGTGTACTGATAGAAGAAGAAGAAAAAAAAAATTCTATTGTTGTATGGGTTTTGAGTATGTAGGAATGTGGGCTTTCGATAACATTGCAACAACTCAAATGGAAGGTGACAGAAGTGACTTAAACCTGACCCACCCCATTTTGAAATGGGCTGCCTAGGGACTCATGGTGGTATTAGTTTAAACACATGCATCCAAAATTGAACATTCATCTTGCAGAAGGATTAGACATCAGTAGAGCCTAAGGTCTAACTACCAAATTTTGCAACTTGTTTTACTAAAACATGACATCCTTGTACACCCAACATCAATACAGGCCAGATCACATATGGAACTGTGATGAGATTGGGATTCAAGCAAGGAGGTAATCATGAGTTAAAATTATAGGAAAAAAGGGATTTCATCAAGTGTATAACATTATCCCTAAATGTAGAGAATGGTTGACCATCAACTATGTAGTGAATGTAATAGGGGGATCCATACTAGGGCCTCACATATTTCTAGGTGAAAAAATAAGAGATGATTACATTATGCACTACAAACTTGGAACATGTATGGTAGTCCAAACCAAAGCATGGATGACAAGATTTTTATTCAAAGAATTTTTGTCATTTTTCAAGAGGTTGGTCCCAAGTGGTATCTCTCCAAGCAATTATCATCTATTGACTCTAGATGGACATGGTTCACATGTTAACCTAAAGGCAATAGAACAAACACAACAGTTTGATCTAGATATGATTACCTTACCTTCACACATCTCCCATGTCTTGTAACATTTAAGCCCTTTAAAACAACTTTCAAAAAAGAAAGAAACAATAGCATGGTTGGAATCAATTATAATGAACAAGACAAGGCTACACTTTATAGCATGGGTAAACAAGGCATTAGATGTAGTTTTGTAAAAAAGAAACATCAAAAGTGGGTTTCAAGTTAGAGGAATTTGACCTTTTAATCCAAAGGTTATGGATGGAAGGACTAAGCCCAATGAAGTCTACGTTGCCAATCGTAACAACAGCACATTAAATGAGGACAATGAAAAAAACTTTGATGAAACAATTAATGATATTGAAGGCTAAGGTGAAGATGGAACAGTTGCAAAGCTAATCAACATAACCACCACTACATATGACATTGCTACAACTAGAACTAATGTTGATGGCCAAGAACAACTACCAAAATATTATGTGAAAGAATTTACAAGTTTTGGTATCATAAAAGATATAGGAACAAAAGGTACATTAAATTATATAGTTAATCTATGTGAACCTACAAATGCATTTGAAAGGGAGTTGCTTCATTCTAGAAGAATTCCAGCTCTAATTTGCTTTCAAAATTTGTTGTCCCTCTCACATTTGCCTGCAAAAAAACATGCGGCAAAAAGCTGTTAATTAATTATAGTTAGTCCCATGTTGTTAATTTTAATGAAATTTGTAGATTATGTGACAAAAAGCTATGGACAAAGAAGCAGCATATGTAATAAGAGAACAAAGGAGAAAGGAAAGGGAGGAAAGAAGGAAAAGGCGTGCAACCGATTCACAAAGTGTTACAGATAGAACAACTCAAAGGCTAGTTGAAAAATGACATAGAACATATTTCAACTAAGCTTGGTCAACACTTGCAATTAAAGAAGTAGGCGACAAATTTTACCAGAACTTCCAAGTTGGTTTCAAAGTCCATCCTTTAGGGTACAAAGGTGTCAACTTGGGCATTTCAACAATTGCACAATCAAAAGTTAAAACAAGGGCAAAGGCAAGGATGCTTACAAAAGGCCATGTTTCAACAAGGTTGCACCAACCTTCCATTAATTAGTAAGCTGCAAATTGTAGTAGGATGTGGGGGGTGGGGGGTTGTAGCAAGATGTGGGGGAGAGCCAAGAAGAAAAGATAGATAGTGAATGGGTGGAGTTCGAGAAAGTCAAGACTAAATGAAAAGAGCAAAGCTCCATTTCGAATTTGGATAGTTACAACAGGTACATGAGACAAAAAGAAATAGGTTGGAGTTTAAAGAGCTTGGACATAAAGAAAAGAGAGAAAAATAGCCTTGGCCTAGGGAGAACAAAAAAATGATGGCCAGGGATAAAGAGAGTGATGGCTAGGGAAAAAGAAAACAAGCGGCCAAAGAAATAAAAAGTTTCAACAAAGGGGAGAGAAAGAGAAAGCTTTGGCAGAAAGGGGAAAGAGAGCACACCCCAAAATGTGCTATAACAGAGAAGAACGAAAAAGAGAGAGAGAACTTCAATGCTAGGGAGAAAGAGAAAGGGAGATTTGATAGAGGGGAACAAGAAAGAGCTTCAACAAAGGGGAGAGAAAGAAAGAGCGATGGCTAAGGAGAAAGAGAGAGCTTTGGCAAAAGGGAGAGAGAAAGCGCACCCCCAGATGCACTATAACCAAAAACAAAAGATAGAACTTCAACGCCAAGGAAAGAAAGAAAGAGGGAGATTTGACAAGGGGAAAAAGAGAGGGAACGTTGGCCAGGGAGAGAGAAAGAGCTTTGGCATAGGGGAGAGAAAGTGCGCACCCCCGGATGTGCTGTAATAAAGAGGAAAGAGAAAGAGAGCTTCAACGTTAGGGCGAGAGATAGAAGGAGATTCGGCAAAGGGGAAAGAGAGATATTTAATGCTAAGGAGAGAGAAAAAGTGATGCCAAGGAAAAAAAGAAAGCTTCAATGCCACAAAGAAAGAAGGAGAAAGAAAGAAAGAGAGAACAATGGCTAGGGAGAAATTGAAAGCTTCAATAAAAGGGAGAGAAATAGAGATTTGGTAGAGGGGGCAAACAGAGAAAAAACAATGGTTAGGGAAAGAATGAAAGCTTCAACATTAGGAAGATAAAGAGATTTGACAAAGGGGAGAAAAAGAGTACACCCCAAGGATGCATTGCAACAAAGAGGTGAGAAAAAAAAAAAGCAATGGCCAAAAAGAAAGAGGGAGATTCAATAGAAGGGAGAGAGACACACACCCCCAAGATGCATTACAACACACACACACACAACAATGGCTAGAGAAATAGAGAGGGATATTTGGCAAAAGGGAGAGAAAGATGCACTCGCGAGATGTGTTACAAAAGAAAGTGTGTGTGATGGCTAAAGAGAAGGGGGGGGGGGGGGGGATCCGGCAAAGGGGAGAACATGTGCACCCTCGAGATGCATTGCAACAAAAAGGAAACGTAGAGCTCCAACACCAAGGAGAAATGAGAGTAATGGTTAAAGAGAAAAAAAGGCTTTTGTTGAGGGGAGACAACACATGCAGATTTGGGAGACATTGCAACAAAGAGGAAAAAGAGAGAGCAATGGCTAGGGGGAGAAAGAGAAAAATATTCGGCAGAGGAAAAAAAGCGTGCACACCCTTGGGATGGGTTGCAATAGAAAAAAAAAAAAGCTTCAACATTGAGGAGAAAAAAAGAGAGTTTCAACGCATGGGAGAGTGCTTCAACACCAAGGAGAGAAAAAGGTTCGTTAAAGGGGGGAGAAAGAGAGAGCGAGCGGGCGATGGTTAGGGAGAAAGAAAAAGGTTTGACAAAAGGGAGAGAAAGAGAATGAGCGATGACTAGGGAGAGAGAAAAAGGTTCGGCAAAGGGGAGAGAAGGAGAGCGATGGCCAAGGAGAAAGAAAGACCTTCAACAGAGGGGAGAAAACACGCACACCCCCAAGACATCCTGCAATAGAAAGGAGAGAGAGAGAAAAAGTGATTGCCAAGGAGAGAGAAAGGGTGCCTAAACAACACTGACTTGCAACGGATGAGACCAAGAAAAACACCTGCAACCAAAGAAAACTTGCAACCCAAAAACTCAAACACAATGTGCAAAGTAGCGACAATAAAAAAACTCCAAAGCCTTCAATCATCCCTTGTTTCATAGCCTACACACACGACCAATAGGTTAATGAGGTCCCATGAGTAGAAAAAAATGTAAAAAGAAATTGCAAGCTTGGAAATGATTTCGGGATAGGTTGAGAAAGATCTTTGGTCCAATATAGAAACCACAAAGCACACCAAAAGGAAGGAGCACCTCAACGACGCTAGCATTTCCAATGACAGTGAGCAACAACAAACTCAACAAACTCTTGTTGCAGTGCACAAGAAAGAAACTAAAACCCTAAGTGCACAGGAGAGAAACTAAACCCTAAGTTTGCAACGCCCATTATAGTTTAGAAAATTAGGGTTAATGGAACAACTTTTTTGCTATGATCGTTGATTGGTCTCATTTTTGAAAATTTTAATCTTGGCCCTTCATGTTTGATGAATTGTTTTGTATGAAAAAGTTAATGGTGTTGGCATCCATCCAATTTGAAAACGAGCATCATGTTGTCCACTTGTCAACAGATTAAAGATTGATCATGCGAGCATCATGTTGTCCACTTATCAACAGATTAAAGATTGATCATGTAGTGTGATATGTTTGTTGATCAGTCACCCATGTGTTTGCTTTGTACCTCTTCCAGCTTTTAAAGGACCTATACTTTGAATGGGCATATCTCTGTTATTTCTCAACCATTCCATGCGATCTAAGTGGCTATGAATGCGCCCAGATTTACAAAAAGTCTTTGAATAGTAGGACGAGCCAAAAACTTAATTGGCTGCTATTTTGCTCTGAGCGCTTAAGTGTTCAGTGACCGGCCGGGCTGCCCTATGTATTGATTTGGAAGATCATTTTCTTCAAAAATTGACAGATGAATCTCTATGTATATTGTAGTACATGCGCAGCTTCAACACATTTCTGTCAAATAATTATCTAATTTAGAAGATTTTTAAAAATAAAAATTATATATATATATAATATGAAATTTTCACAAATAAAATAATTAGTGTCAAAGCTGCAAAGATACTATAGTACATGCGAGGTGCACAACTTGAAAACAAAATAAATTGTGAAAATCAATCACCCCACTTAGGAAGGAGAGAGAGACAAAGAGAAAGAGCTTTCCTCAGAGTGTGTATCACTGCAATGACACAGGTTGCCAAACTACCATCAGTGTTTATTTGCTCTGTTTGACAGGGAGAAACTTACAGAACATCAATGATGCAGAAAGTTTCATTTGGTCCCACATTTTGATGAATGTTCACCAGTCAATTGTGGGTTAATTTTTGGGGAACTTGATGGAACATTTCCCTATTGCAACTCTTGCTTGGGTTTGTTCATTTGATCCCACATTTTGTGATGAATGTTCACCAGGTGTGACTATGAACCATGAGTTCATTCTTTTGGCAAACTTCAGGGAACATTTCCTATTTGAACTATTGCTGGTTCGAAGTTTGAACTTGCCATAACAGGTATCATCAGGCAGGCAGCTTGTTTGAGCTGCATGAGTTAGTTGCAAATGATCCTTGGCCACAATATGGATGATATGGGGATGAGCATAAAATTTGATTAGTCATGCAAATAAATCTAGAATAGGTAGCACTTTGTTGTGGCCGGGTGGTGCAGAACCCAAGTACAGAAAAAGGGCAGGTGAGTGCAAAGGGGCGCTCCTGTGATGAGAGCATGTGCTATGAAAAAAAGTACCAATGCCAATCCTTAAGCAATCTCTGCACAACTCTGACATCTTTTTGCTCTCATCTCCCCACCAGGCCCCCCCACTTTTTTTTGAGGTGTGAAATTTGACACTGTTGTGAATTTTTAAAATTTTGTATAGCAAATTCAATTGACTCAAAATTCAGGAAAAAAAATTCCAAAAAAATTAACCTTAAGTATCACCAGATTTCTGTACATTCTTCAAGTAGGTAGCCAAAATGCCATAGTACAGGAATGGTTTCGGCATAAATTAAATTAGTTTTTTATGTTTTGTCAATTTTTTTGAAATTTTATTTATTAATTGTGCCAAAGTTTTTAGGAATATTATAAAATTAAGAATCTGACTTAAGACTGACACTGTTGTGAATTTTAAAAATTTTGTGTAGCAAATTTAATTGACTCAAAATTCATGAAAAAAATTCCCAAAAAAATACCTTTAGTATCACCAGGTTCCTATACATTCTTCAAGTAGGTTAACCAAAATACCATAGTACATGAACAGTTTCAGCATAAATTAAATTATTTTTTGTGTTTTGTCAAATTTTTGAAATTTTTATTTATTATTTGTGCCGAAATTTTTATGAATATTATAAAATTAAAAATCTGACTTAAGACTGAGACAGTCTAAACACACTAGACTGTCCCATAAACATAACCAGGATGTGTTTATTATTTTTTATAACCATTAACTGCAGAAAATTTCAGAATCAAAAAACCAAGTGCCAAAGTTAAGATTTAAAATTTAATTAATTATTTGGCAGTTTGTTGCTGAATCCAATCAAGGAGTACAGTATATATAAGGATGTTAAAACTTTCCTTTAATATTTTCTTATTGGCCAAATCTGGCTAAATCTGCTTATGGATGATCATCACCTCAGCTGAACCAACAACAACCAGCAGAACCCCAATGAGAAATGGATGGTGGGTGGACAGAAAACACATTTCCATTGGGTTCCCAGTTCCCTAATTAACCAGCTAACCACAGTGATTAGCTTAGTTTCTATTTCTACTACCTACCTACCTACTTAGAATCCACTAGTCTTTACCTATGTACTGACCATCTACATGATGTACTACTTACTTAGTACTACCTATCATCCTACTGACCTACCTGTATACCTACCAACCTGAACTATGCTGTAAAGGATAGCTCACCAAGGTTAAACCTGACACTAACTCGCTTATGGTTCATCCACAAATGAATCATAGCAGGCTCTCCAAGTGCTGAATTTTCACTTTTTATTTCACCTGGAAAATATGATTTCAACCAATAGAAAAGGTTTTTTCATGAAAAAAAGCCCCAAATTCAGCATTTAAAATTTTTTTTTCCTAAAATCACCAGATTTTTCCAATATATTCCAGTAGGTAGTCAAGAATATTGAAGGATCCTTCTATTTGTTTTATGGTTATCTCTGGTTTATTGTAGTGTTGGGCATTTACCTGGTTTGGAGGGTTAGAGCTATTGGTTCTGGTTTCAGTTGATAAAAACCAAATCAGAATTGGGTCTGATTTTTGGGAACTGGTTGCAGAACTGGAACCAGAAATTTTTAATTTTTTAAGAACTGGATCAGGAACCAGATTCAGGAACCAGATTTCCTATTCCATTTATGTATGGAACCAGAACCAAGATTTTTGGGAAAAAAACAACTAGAACCAGGGGCTAACCAGCTATTAACCAGTGGTTCCAATCCAGGTTACCCAGAACTGTGCTGGAACAGGGTCTGATTTTTGGAATCAGAACAGAACCAGAATTGGATTTTATTTTTATTTAAAAAAAAAAAAAAACCAGATCAAGAACTGGATTCCTGATTCCATAATGCCCAGAAGCCAAAGGGAGGAAAAGGCACCTGCCCAAATCCAAAACCCAAGGCCATGTTCTAAACCTCTCACCCGCGCAAATCCAAAACCCAAGGTTAGGTTCTAAACCCCTCACCAGACGCTTGAAGCAATCAGACAGAGAGAGGGGAGGGAATCCTGAAAGAGCACCAAGCCTAGAAGAGGCGTCGCTGCTACCAACAACAACTACTAAGGTAGACCGGCCTATGACCGATCAACTACCTATGACCAAACATTTATTATATCTTCATCATATGTGCTTCATTTTGAGTGATTTAAAATGTTATGGGAGCTCTATCTCAAGCTCTAGAAATCATCTTTGAAGTGCAAATGAAAAGGAGTAATGAAAAAATAACAAGGAAAAGAAAAAGCTTTCCAACTTACAAATCGTGTTTTTTTTTTTCTTCGCTTTGGACCCCTCCTATTTTCAAACCTCATAACTTTCTTATGTCTTATTCATTTTAAACAATTTTAAGTGTTATAGAAGAGCCACTTGAAGTTTTACAGATCATCTTTTAACTCTAATAGCAACAGAGCCACATACAAGGAATTTTTTGGGTGTTTGGGAACTGACTTTAGTAGTGTTCATGGATTTTTTTTTTGAGTTCTTGACCACCTTTACTGTGGGGGTGCTGTAACTTTCTCATTTCTAATCTGTTTTCGATGATTGTTAGTGTGTCAGATGCCCCATGAGGAGGGGTTCAAGTTTTGTTGGGACACCAGAAACAACTGAGCCCTCCCCTTGGATTGGGCTTGCCTTGAGCGCTTAAGTGTTCGGTCACCGGCCGAACTACTACAGGGAGATGGTGCTTTCGTGACTGTTGGTTGAGTCTGGACAAAGGGCAAGTCGGCAATCTACCAACGTTCAACAAAGAAATCACACACACTGTTACCTCTTGAGAGAGACAGAGACAGTGTGTAAGAAGAAGACGTCACAGCTCTTGTGAAATTACTGCAACACAATATTGTATCCGCATCATCACATTTGTCATCTCTCCTTTTTGTACTTGCCTTGGTACAAGCAGTAGACTGACTCTTCCTCCTCCTCCTCCTCCTCCTCCTTAAGTTTCAGCATCAACTGGGACCTGCCACACAAAATTTGTGGGTACTTAGACTTCAGTACTTTACTTACCTGTTCGCTGTCAGCCAAAACAACGTGCTCACAGGCCAAGAGGTGCATCATGAATCATCATACCATCTAAACTAACCACAACTGAAAACATGATGACAGTACCTACTAAATACATAGGCTTATCCTTGCTCTTACAAGTGAAGAAGCTGAACAGTAGTCCTTTTTGCTCCATTTAAGAGATTGTAAGAAACTGAGACACCCACTTACCCAACTCTCATCATGCTAGGCTACCATCCAGTCCAGTGGTTCCTTTAAAAGATTTTGTGATGGAGCTAAGGCAGGTTTTTTTTAAATTAATTAATTATAATTAATTTTTTAATGAATTATTTAATAAAAATTCCCCCAATTTTGTGATGTAGCCACAGTGGCAAACATTCACAAGAGGGGAAGCGCCAAATTTGGCTATAGGTCAGAGAGGACAGTCTGCATTTTCTAGAATCCTGCATGTTTATTCTCCCTCAGAATGTGGCTGGTTCAAACCCTAAACCCTTTTAGTTCGCCACAAAAAGGCATCTAACAGGGATTTTGTGACAGTCCCACAAAAAAAGTGTTGCATAGATGCGAAATTTTGCACAAAATAATTTGTCTGAGCTTAGATAGTGAACCTCCATTAAGAGGTTTTGCCAAATTTGCTATAAATGAACTATGATTGTTAGAAAAATCGAAACATCCTTGGCCCTACATACCTCAACATGGTATTAAAATCTGGTGATTTTTCAGATTTTCTTTTTTGGGCAAAATCTAGCAAGAAGAAACTTCCAAAACCACTTGTTTTTCAAAAAAATCGATGATTTTCACCAAGTGGCAAAATGTTGCACATCAGGGGAATTTTAAAAAAAAACACCACTACCATTTGTTGCAGGGTGCATGGGTTTGATTTTCAAGAGGGTTGGGCAAAGTTCATTTACACCTGTAGGGAGCTACATCATTTGGAATAGTGTTGGTGAGTACTATGATATGGTCTCTTCCACAATACCATGTAATGGCATACAAGATTGATTTTCATTTGATATTTTGTGGATGAAAAAAACCATTGAATCATGCAGTGAAATCTGACTGTGATTGCACAAGTTTCTTTATTGTTCCCTCCTACATATGCTCTTTGGAACAATACCTGGAGATTGGCAACAGAGGAGCTGTAAAATTGTGGAACCCACACCATAATAACTTTGCCAAAGTGCAAAAAGATACTTACAAAAAATATCAGACCCCTTCAGGCTCCCAAGGACTGACAAAAGATCTGTACTTTTTGCTGTAGGATGATTACACATAAAGAGCAAATATTACAGGTTACCAAACCCATTCTCATATGAAACTAGGGTGTATGGAAATGCCCAGAATTATTTTCCAAAGTCACAGACTGCAATATCTGTCACAACCATGAATCAAAGAGGTGTTCTTACCAGTTTGGCTACAAAAAAAATGACATGCAAATCCCTGCACTGCCTTAATTTGAGCCACTTAATGAAGACAAGCAGCAGTCTGCATCTACCTCGCCTTCCTGTCTAAGGGGAAAAGGAACTCCCATTGCCTAGGACCATGAATTCAATACCCACCGTCTCTAACTAACATGTAACACTCATCCAGAGAACTCACAGGCACACCCAACTCACATTTGTTTGATAGGGTGCTTGAACCTTGTGCCAAACATTGAACTACCAGAGACCAGAAGCCAATGACCAAGAGCTGGACATTCAGGAGGAAAAAGAGAGGAGATAGGACCCTTCAGATGTTTTTGATTTGAAGGACACATCAATTGTGCAATACAAAGATCTCTGTTGAGAGAGAGAGAACCATATCAAACAGTTTCCAATAGCACAAGAGTTCTCCCCAAAGACAACCCAACAGCATCCAAATTTCAAGTACCCACTACCTGACATTACCATGCATCCTAACCTCCTTTCCCTTCTTGAGGGAAACCAAAACTTAGACACACAAAAATGTCTGTGGAACCAGGAAGTTGGCTCCCCAATGGAGGACACATGAGGAACATGCAACCTCGGGCCTAGGCAACAGGAGGTCTGAGGACATGGTCTTGTGAAGTGTCAACTGCAGCAGGTGGCATCCATTGCCACATTGCCATGCCTGGATAACCAGCCATCTGTGCTGCCTTGCTTGATGCAGCTTGAGATTGTGCTGCAAAAGCGGCTGCTGCTGCATGAATGGCTGCTGGATGAGGTATGTATCCAGTTGGTATAGTCATGTCCTTCACTTGCTGCTCCAATTTCTCCTTATCAGCCTTTAGTCTTGTCTTCTCATCCCGTAACTCAATTTTCTCCGCCTGCATACACATAGGCATAATAAGGAAAAATCTTTAAATTGTCAACTTTCCAACAAACACATAGTAAATGCCTACAGCAACTATTGCTACCGTGCTTGAGGTAGAAAAGCCAAAAACAATACAGAATGACAGCCAAACATCTCATCATTACTGATAACCTTCCTTTTTTGGTTTGTGGACCACAGGTAGGGTTGGGGGCTTGGGTGGAAGATTGTGGCATGTGTGCAAGGGGTTTCGGTTGGAAGCTGGACCTTCAAATCCTTAATGGTATCACGCAACTGGTTGTTTGAATCTTGAAGCTGTTGAGCCTCAGAGCGAAGCTGTGTTAAGATACGAACGGCATCAGACAGGATGGTTGCCTTATCCGTTTTCGGTGGCTTTCCTGGTTCTAGAACTGTGCTTAATTCCAGGAATCTGCAAAACCATTTCAAGGGGTCATTCACTACCAAATAGACTGCACAACATCTCTCTGCACACAGTTTATTAATTAAATGCGGTAAACTCTAGGAGCCATGAGAGATTGTCACCAACAGAAAAACTCCACAAATAGGTGAGGACAAGACAATAACATTGTCTGTGAAAGATACCATAGAAATGATAAGAAACAGCAACACATCCAGCTGTTTTTGCAAAAACATTACCACATTGCAGTTGCTTGAAAATTTTGATAGAAGCACTCTGATAACCATGCAGTATCACAAAGGTCACTGCCTCATCATTTTCTAGAAGGTGTACAACATTAGAAAGATTGCTAACCTGTCATTCAGGCGGTCCCTGCGCATCTTTTCACGGCATGCCTTGTTGCCTGCTCCACCACAAGCCTCCTCCCGCAATCTGAACAACCAACTTCCCATGTCCCTCTCACAACCAAGTACATACAAGAGCATATAGCTAGAGGCCAACCATAAACCTACAGAGCAATCCAACATTAAGTTCAGACATTAGAACAAACTCAATAAACTAGTAGGCAACCAACAGCTCAGCATGATACATTCTGTTGTAATGTTCTCCACCAGGAACTCATTACAGGATGCATCTGAGGTTGCACTGTTGATGCAATTTCAGCCTCCTCTCTCACTGCTACACATACCTTTTCCTTGTGCACCCTTTGTCAGGAACATCTGACTCCCCTTTGGAGCACTCATTGTCTGCACTGCATTCCATCACAAACAGACCAAAGAATGTGAGTCACCAATTGAATGAACAACAGGAAAGCATGTCACTACAAGTCTGGAATTCCACTATCAGATTTGCAACTTCCGCACAGAAGCTGCAGCCAATCCTCCAGTAAACAAAGCCCTCATAGATGCACATTCCACTGAGGAGGGTTGGAGACAGAAAGTGATATCTTGCTTCTGCCATCTTCTAGTACCTATCTGAAGTTTGTTTGTGCACAACATATTAGAAAAGGGTTCAAGATCTCTAGAGATGTCAACCAGCTAATACTCAATCCATGGCTCTAGAGGTACCTATGATTTCATGATATCCAAGTACTTCTGGAGAACCCTTCTTTGAGACAGGGCTCTTTCGATAACCAGTATGTGGGCAAAACCTAGACGAAAATGCAAGCTTGAGTGTACAAGCCAGGCTCCCAACACAAGGTTATAAGAAGAAAAAGAAGATATTCTCAAGTCATGGCACGTATGCATGTATGTATGATATGGTGTTCGGGCGACGGTTTCTTCGGAATATCTTCAAGAAAAGATGTCTATCAATACGGAGGTTTCAGCTGTGCCCCAATAATCGGCAACTTGCATTGGACGAAGGTCTTCGTCCGTGAGGAGGACACGAAAGAAAGACGTAAGTAGGTACCTGCAATCGACTTGTCCCACAGGTTGCTGACCGTTGCACCAAAAAAATGGAGTGGATGGCTGCACTTCCTCCTCCGCTAAGAAACCCTCCGCAAGATACGACATCCACTTGGTCGCATTCGACGGCGAGGACATTATGCCGCTCTCTTACTCTGTCTCTGTCTCTCTCTCTCCACGCCGCTGGATCTCTAAGCCACACACGCAACAGCCGCCGGGCTCCCTATCTTGGAGACAATGCCTCTTTCTCCTTCCCCACCTCGCAAAGTTTCCTCACCTCCCCCCGGCCAAACCCCAGCTTTCCCCCAACTCCTAGCTCCCAGTCAAAATCCCGCTCTCCTAAGAATCCTCTCCTCCTCCAACAACAACAAAACCACGGCTCGACCTTAAAGTTCGAGGTCAAGCCAAGTTCTCCATTCCCCGAAACATCACGCACGCACGCACGCACGCATAAGTAGGCACGCCCACACACAAAACGAGACCAAGCGGGAAAAAAACCAAAAAAAAGAGCGAAAAAATCACCCCAAAAAACCTGTGATGAGATGAAATCCGAGAAGTACTCTACACTCAAAACACCAGGAAAATGCGAACGTCAGGAAGTGTTTGACAAACCTTCGTTGCAAAAGCAGCACTGATGCTCTTCGTTGCAACAAGAGGAGCACTAAGCACCACCACACAACGCACAAGACGCAAAACTAGCGAAACGCTAACCAAAGGGAGGCGCAGCAGCACCGCGAAGAATTACTAATTACAGCGCAGTAACTTTTATATTAACTCCTCCCCCCCCCAACTGGACGGTAAAACTAAAGATCGCCCCGACTACAGGCCACCACGTAGACCTTAACGCGCCACCACTGCTTTTTTACTTTACCTTTTTTGTTTTAACTTTTAACTTTTAGCTTTTTTCGACAGTCTCAAATTTGGGTCTCGAATAATAAGTTACCCTTTTTGTCTTTTTAAATTTTACAACAAATGATTTTTTTAGAAAAAAAATTTGGTGCTTTTTCGACCCAAAAAATTGAGAAAATTTTGGAAATTAGTCGAATTTTTTCAGTTAGTATCTTAAATTCTCCTAATTTTTTTCCGACTAAATATACACTAATTGGGGAATTGTTTTAGTGTAAATCCTCCTAATTAGTAAACTAGAATTAGTGTAAATTCAACTAATTTTTCTTTTTCTGGAAGAACTCATCATTTTTTCGATATTAAAAATTTGAAAGAAAAGCCCTAAATGAATACCAAGTTCGCTTGTTATTATTTGTTTATTTGATGAGTAAATTCAGGATCTCGCCAACGTGGTCTTCTAGTCACATCCACGCCAGACATTCTGGTCCAGATGCCGAGATTGAAGGGCCACGATAATTTGTGGGATATTTTGCACGGAAACTTATTAAACCGAAAGACGCAAATGACAGGAAATATCAATTAATTTCAGGGCTATTTACTCTAAGTCAAATGCAACTGCCAATGAGCAAATCCATTAATAATAACTAATTACGGCGATTGAGGAAAAAATAAATCTTGCGGGGTGGATGGAAATGGGATAGGATACCAAATCCATTACACTCAGGTGTCAAGCATTTTGTGAACGTGGAATTAATTGGGGTAGATTAATTTCTGATACATATTCCTAATCAATTTTTAGGACAGATTCCGCCAATTGTAAGGGAGTTTAAACCGCGGAATAGGCTCCGTTCTGTAGATTTGGGGTCAAAAAGACAAACTGAATTATCAAGTTTGGTTGAGTGCCGGAGTCCATTTCAGTCTTGGGCGGGTATATAAAATCGACTCTTAATATATCCGCTGGGTAGGTTTTAATTTTAAAATTTATATATATATATATAAGCTTGGTAAAGTTACATAGCCTATAGGTTTCAAAAAAATTCCAAATTGGGTAAATTGTATTAAAAGGTTTTGAAATATTTATCAATAAGAGTAAGGGTAAAAGATAAAAAGTGTAAATAAACAGAAATAAAAACCCAAAAGAAAATTTGATGCTTTATTACATAGTTCATCATTACCATAAATTTGAACAAATTCCCTCATTACCCACATGCATTGCAAAAATATGAAACAAAATTATATATGATATAGAATTATTTTTCTGGCTTATGTAATATACCCGCCTCAAAACCATTGCCCTCACACGGGTAAGAATAAATCTGGAATACGTAGACTAGACGGTAAAGTAAAGACAAGGTAAGTCTGAAATGTTTACAAGTGGAGTAATTCAACAAATTTACCAAATCAGATAAGGCCTATCTATATCCCTATTTCCCACAAAAGGTAAAATAACATACACTTGCTCTCTTTATACCTTCTGACCTAGTAATTCAACTTTTGAGTGGTCATCAACAAATCGGATACTGTCACGTGTCATACCCGGCTGATTACAAGGCGGATTTTCAGATTTGAGTTGATTACGAAAAGAATGTGCTGGCGTTTTGCTGTGTCTAAATTACAAACAAAAATAATGGCAGAATGGGGCCTCTAGTATTATCCTAACCTGAACTATTCCCACCAATTTGCTAACGCTATCACATTACGCCATGTTTAGGCCTACAAGGAAACTAAACTTGGAAGATGCCATTCCAACAGGTCTGGCTAATGATCATTATCGGACGTAATTGGCATTTGGGGACAGATTCTGCCACATCATACCTCATCGTGTTGTATGTGCCAGTCACATGCATTTGGAAGAGCTGTTGACCCTTAGTAGGGGTATAACCTCTCCAAGGGTATAGTCTCTCCATGGTGATACCTGCTATATATTTATATACCCTGTTGATTGAGTGGTGCTTCTTTGAAAGCCAATGCCAAGTTCCAACCTTTTCTTGGTGCCTGGGTTATTTTGTACAGTGGCTATGGTCATAGGGAAAAGTTTCTATGCTCATTGGTTTCAGATTTGGGCATAAAATTTTGGCTTGAACTTGACCCAATGTCAGAGTGACATTAGTCATTATAAACATTTTGGAATAGAATTTGATTTGAATTTATTAATTTATTAACAATCTAGGCAACCAGCTAGTCCATATATTTCAACTTCAAAAGTCCACTATTGATAATGAATACATTATTTTCAAAATATAGTTTTACAAATGTGTTCATAATCATTATGTTAATGTATTACCAATTTTCAATTGACAAATTCAAAATGATGTTATTGGCTATAAGCATTTAAACATAAATTTGCACCATGCAGAAATGACCATTATGACATTAAAAGTGAGCCATTCAACCATGCATTCACCCTAATTACTAATTTTGGAGGTTCTAGTTGAAAAACCTAATAGTTCAAGATGACTTGTTGTACATTATTGTCAACACAATACCACCAAATAACTCAGAATTTACTAATCATAAGAAGTAGAGGCTACTTGCCATGATTAATCTTTTAGTGAAAGATATTATCATACAATACATTGATGATATTGATGATCCTTGTCAAATTTGGAACAAACTAGAGATATTGTTGGCATTAACAAGTTTAACTTGGAGACTATTGATTAGGCATTTGGATGCTTTGAAAATTACAAAGTTGATCAAAAAATGAAATAATAAAATTAGGTGTGAAATGTCACTATAAGGAATCTTGTCCATACCAACCCCTGTATTTGCGACTTGTGTCAATATTAACCATTTTTGCAACTTGCAATGCAACTATCCTTTGTGGCACCATAGTAAAAACGACTTGTAGTCGCATATTCTACTACAAATTGGTCTTCAATTGCATATGCAACTATAACTTGTGACTACTATTGATTTGGATGAAAAGGAAAATGAAAAGTGTAGTCATATCATCCATGACTAATGGCATCTAACAAAAGATGAAAATGTAGTTGTATTTTCGACTCATGACATTCATAAGTGACTGGACACCACATGGTGTTTATTCAACTTGAATTATGATGATAAATCATATTTGCAAATGTAAATGTCTAGATGTGAAGAAAGTACATATGTTAAGGCCATATGTGACGAATTATTAATGAAAATCATACGAAGTTCATTCATTCATAGGTTTGTACATTTCACACACGAATATCATGCATTGAAAACATGTTTGACACACAGATAAATGTGTTGATGAATGAAGTACGAACGTATGAAGGGACAAATGTCACATGAATTTCGCATCTCCCAATAAATTCGTGTGTCAAATGTGTTTTCAATGCACAATATCAATGAGTGATACGTACGAATTATGAATGAACTAATGTTACATGGTTTCCATTTGTAAGTCGTGAAATGTTAAGTTTGTGATGATGTTTGCCATGACTTGTTGACTTTTAGGTTCTTTGTGAAGGACAACTTTCCAAAATGGTGTTTTGGTGTCACTCAAAAAATAGACTTGTTGAACTTTTGACAGGAAAACAAAAGGCTCATCAAATTCATGCAAGAAACGCAAAAAGTTGGCAAGAAAAAACCCAACATCATCTCGCATGTAAGTTGGGTTCCTTCTATTATGAGTCTCATTCTTCACCCGTTGACAATGAAATAAAGTTATGGGTGAAGATATTAAACCATAGTTTAATTGCAGTATTTCCTTTAAAATCCCAGCATACTGGATTGTTCCAAGCACTTCATCCTCCCTCCCTTGGGATTGTTTGAAAATAGATGCAACACCATAATCATATGTAATTAACAAGTCATTTTAGTCACTATCAATTCGAAAATGGTTCCTATAGGCCCTCATCTTGTTATACCTCAACGTTATGAAACTTGGGGGAACAAAGAGGTGGACAAGATCTGGGTCAATAGTCATATCTAATGTTGCAACTTGATGGGCATGGATTGCTTTCCTCACCCACTTTGCCAACTCCTCAACCTCTCCAAGGTGGGCTAGAAATGCCACTGGTTAACTAGAGAACATAGGGTTTGATTCCCATGCACATTCAAAAATAGTTCTTTCATCTTCAACCTGCACCTTTTCATCCTTGTATTTCCTAATGCAACCACCAAATCTTCATTATGTCATTATGTATTGCAACCTACTTAATTAATCCACATTAAAAATCAAACATAAATTCAACATAACATAAGCCAAATAAAAGGTCATAATTAACCAATGCATTGGCCACTAGTGCATCATGAAGGATGGATTGTAAGTGGTTTGAAAAATAATTCTATTGGTTTCTAGTTCTATAGTTAATTATGGTGGTTAACTCTATTACTTATAAATAATGAAACCAAGTTGCCCGTGTATTAAATAGTGGAGTTTTATTTACCTACAAGTACCATATTCACCTAATAACACTACATCTTAAATAATAGGGTTGCAAAACTAGAACCAGATCATAACTCCAATGATGTTCATCCACACTTGAGTCATAGACCAACATCCAATGTATGCCCCACTAGAGTGGTGGGCAAGGTTCAATTTGCCCTTGAAAACATATAACTCACATGAAGATCTACATTGCCAACACATGTTCAAACAAGAAAGAACATTGGTTACAATGCAACACTCGAAAAATTCCACTAGAAAAAAATTATATCTAGCACTCATTAGTGCACCATGAAGGGTGGATCTTATAGGTAGTCTAAAACAAAACCTTTGAATAACTTAATTGATATAATTTGAACATCTACACCTAATTCATAACGGGAATCAAATGCATCTACACTAAACTTGTGGTAGGTTTAGTTTCTATCTAGCCTTAAAAACAGAAAACACATGGGGTATGTATCTAGATTGCATGCACATATAAAAATTCTAAATAATATATTATGTATAATACAACAATGAAACCATTGGACTAGAAAAACAACTTATTGTACCATGGTGCCATGATTTTTATATTTGTTAACACATAATTGTGTGCAATCTCACAAAGTGGAACTAAAGACAATTTTTTCTACAGCACCTTCTAGTACCTCTCCAACCACTCCCTCTTCTTCTTTTGCATCCCAAATTTTTCTAGATACATGTTGGAATTCTTGTAAATACTTGTCACAAATCCCATAGTTTCATCCAATACATATCCTTTGATTTTTAATTAGTATGGTGCAAAAAGGCATAGACGTCTAACCTATGTCATTCTTAACATGACATTGGAATAGCTTGAAAACACATAATATGAACTTATAAAACATGGATTGAAATTATTGGATATTGAATGTTGTATGACAATCATCACTAAAAAATTTTTGAAAAATAATGATTCAATTCATGATTGGGTTTTAGTTGTAATGGACAACTACAATTACAAAATGTTTTAGTCATCTTGAACACTTATGGGCCATGGTACAACTAATTGCAAAAGACACCACATCGCATGGAAGTCACGCCAACAAGTGTAAACCCATATGATTATCTAATTCATTTTCTCATCCATTGCCATGAATGAACATGAATATGATGCGAACCCCAAATAGCATACATTGAAGTTGATTTTACAATTAAATTTGTGATTGCATTATGAATAGTCACAAAATGCAAAGTGTCCTAACTAGCTAGCTAGATAGCCTAAACTATTAAGCCTACTTAGCTTAGCCTACTAGGCTAGGTATTTATTTATTTACCTAGGTAGAATAATAAATAGGTAGGCAATAGGTGCTTACCATAGGGTAGCTTACCTTACCTAGCTTAAACTAACCTCTAAGGTGAAAATATAAGAACGTGAACCTTTCACCTTCACAAGGATAAACCAAATCCTTAATCATCACATGGCCACACCTTCATAAAAACATCTCCATTACACAATAGTAAAGGACACATGTATAACAAAATAATTTAATGTTTAATGTTGATTATCCCCACTCACGAACATCAAATAGTTCATTTAAAACAATGTTTGACCATTTAGGCATTTACATCTAGACCAATAGTTGTATGTGACCTAGGCAAGGACACTCTTCTTTGAGTTTACAAAATATGGAAAAAAAAAAAACTGCAATATATTAGTTGTTGGGTAGAATTGATAATTTAATTAATTTTATAATAGGGTTACAATTTATTATGAAAATAAAAATATAATTAATATAAGGTATGTGTTAATCCCCAATATTAAAAAGAAATGAAATAAGGTACCCATTAAAAACTAAAGGTATTAAAAATAATTACTAGGTTTTATTAATATGTTAGCAAATGAATTAATATTAATAATTTTAATTATTTAATTCGTAAAAATGTAACAAATGAAGTAGTAACAAAATGGAATGTTAGGAAAAAATATATGATGAAATTTGGGCTATGGATTAAAAAATGTTGAAGATCATGTAAACTATACATGTGGACGATACTAATGACATGTATATCAAATGTTCTTTTCAAACTCATGAATTCTTGTATTTTTCCATCCTAGATTCTCGTGTCTAAGTTATAATAGAAATTGCTTCAAGCTTACCTAAACCTTTTGAACTTCGGGCAAATACTAAAACTTTTTTTAAATGAATATAAGGTATTGAAATTGAATGTGAATATATATAGGGTAGTTGAAATATGTAAATGTTAGATAATTAAATAATAACAGGGTGGGGGAAAGCAAATTTTCCTTACCTAATATGTGTTTGACACATGTAGTTTAAAAATTGAATAGTAAATGTCCGACCCTACGTCTCTAACAACTCCATAGCAAGAGATTGTATTTGAAGGTGTTCCATAGGCTTCAACATTTTGACCATTTTTACTATAAAGTAGCAAGATTTTCACTATCATGTTGCAAGAAATAACATAAAGGTGTTTTTATCACTATGCAGTGGAGATGTTCTAAGGTGATAAATTTTGTCAATTTATTTATTTCACATCTTATTACATACATTAGTTACCTAGGTAGGAAGGTAGGTATATGGATTGTTTACTTATCTACTTATCTATTTACCTAACTAAATAAAATAATAGTGGGTAGGTAATATTTGCTTACCATAGCCTATTCAGCCTAGTTCCTACATAGTTTAACAGGTAACTAACCTAGTTTAGCTTGTTAGGCCTATATAACCTAACCTAGCTTACTAGGGTCCACCCATGCTAATAGAAGCCAATAATCAATATGAAAATTTAGGGTATTCTGCAACTAGGCTTACAACTAGATTATTGTAACTATTATGTCATTACATTGCAACTACTATGCAACTACATAGGTAACAATAATATGCTAACATGGCAATGATGTGCTAACAAAATCATTAATGGACATGTGGCAATTTTACCTTCATTTTGATATTTAATATTTTATTAATTTAATTTAGATCGTCCAACTTAGGGCCAATAATATTTGACACAAAATGCTTAGGTCAATAAATAAGTAGGCATAAAGTAGGTAGGCACTGCTACCTACCTTTCATAGTTTGTGTAGGTACATAATTTGGCATTATTTTATTTTAATTTAGTTTTAACCTTTAGGGCCAAACCTTTTTTATTGGGTTATTTCAAATGTCACTTTTTTTTAATAACTCTAATGCACCTAGTTATATATTTTATAAATTTGAAAAGTAAGACAAACAATATGGGACCAAAAAATTAGTTGCATCCTATTTGTAATTTATTTGCAACTACTGCAAAATAGGTTAGTGAGTAAACATTTAAGCTTTTTAAAAGCTTTAGATAGTAAAACATTATCGTTTGTTTTTCAAGTGTAAAAGGTTTTTGAAGACCTTGACTTGGTGCACCAATAGTTGTTTAAATTATTGAAAAAGGACACAAAATGTGGACAATATGGTTGTCAAAAGTATACATGGTTAGTATCTAATCACTAGTCTAATTCACATTTTAAGATTCAACACATTCATATTTTTTATGGTTCATCTATGTTGTTCATTTACCTTTAAAATTCAAATAATTAGTTTAGGTCTTAATTTAACACACCCAAGGCACTTTAAATCATTGAAAAAAAACAAGAAACAAGGAAGATACGAGGTTTTGAAATAAAAAGTCATTTAAACAAAACCACACCATGCAATTTTGACATGTTTTGTATTAATTTTATGTTGTTCCTTTGCCTCTAGAATTGAAACATATGATGTAAATTTTACCTTGGCATTCTTATGATGATTTACATCACACAAAATAAACAAGAAACAAAAAAGATCCATTGAAATTATTTAATCATTAACCAACAATTGATGATGGACAATTCTACCCTAACATAATCTATCTACTAATTAAGGATACTAACTATTAATTTGAAATCTATATACAAATGTATAATAGTATTATTATTATTATTATTAAATAATAGACTAGGCCATCTATTATCAACTTTTAATTATGTCAGGCTAGGTTATGGCAGCCTAGCCTATTATTATTATTTTAGCTAATAGTTGGGTAGTTGCACAAATATCCAATATAGTAGTTGTAAAGTAATTACAAATAAGTTGCTAATCAGTGTTTAGTTTATTCTAATTGTATTGTAATTGTCATGTGTGACTTTTGCCCAACTATAGGTGCATTAATTTGCTTCATTGTTAAATGTCTCCATGAGATGTGAACCAGAAAGAACTAGACCAATGGATGGTGCCTCGAAGTAAAAGCAATAATATATTCATTTATGTTGACATTTTATCTATGGTCCATAGGTTCCCATATTTTTCTTTGTTGCTACCTACCATGAATCAACAAATGATTGGAATTTATTATTATTATTATTATTGGAAAACAATGGAACCAAATCCATCAAGGTGGAAGGTTGGGTGCACATTAAAGCCTATTGATTTATTTTCTTTGGATGCACAATGAATTAAACCAATGAATTAAAATTAATTAACTCATAGGGATGATGTAGTTGAATTGATTCACCGAGCTTGAATTTTTAAAATAAAAAATCATTGGAATTTTGGGGAATTTTCATTGGGAATGAACATAATGGTTAGATGAAATAATGAAAAGATAAAACATAATGGATAAAGGATAAGCTCATATGATTGAAGTGAAATGTGTGAAATTCATTAATATTGATCATGTATAAAGATAAATTGAATATAATTAGAAGGACATGCTTGGAAACCATTGTAATACCCTTACCATTCCAATGGAAATTATATTATTTACAATAGATGTCAAAAAAAATTAATTAGCTACTTAAAATATAGCCAAAAAAATTTCTCCTATTTGTGCTTATTTGTTGATTTTTTTTCCCACCACACTTGTGCCCAAATTTTCAAGAAAATTTTATTTGTATTGCCAATAAGAAAAATGAACACACACACACACACACATACACATACCAAGAAGATGCCAAAATGGTAAAGGTATTTTCATAACACTAATAACCATACACTTCACATTCTTTATTTTATTTCAATATACCCTCTGATCCTATGTAATGACAAATGGTCTTCTGCAAACCATGTGTTAAATATTAACTTACAAAAGTTTTAAATGTGTAGGGTTAAGAAGCCCATAGAAGGGCTTCACTAATATGAGGTCAATCTTGCAAGGACATTAGCCCAAGCTATAGTGCCCTTATTTTGGTGAGGCCCAAGATGGGTTTTTTTACCCCACATAAACAAATTTTGAAAAAAAAATCTCGTTCTTTTCTTTTGTGTGATAGGAATGAATTTATGAATACAAATTCTACTAGGTTCTAATTAGTTGACTTTATGGAGTGTAACACACTTATGTGTCATAGAATGACATTACATGTCATAAAGACATGCAAATAACAAAGGGAATTTTTCGAAAGTTGTTTACATTTGAAAACATAAGGTCAACACTAATGTCTAGGAGGGTTATTGTCCAATTTCCTTGAAACAATGGGAGGGCCAAAAGGAATATAAACCTTCCCTAACATAAAACACTTTTGAATTTTTTTATCTAACATACCTTCTAATGCATAGCCTAGTTCCCTTTCATTTTGACCATTTCCCTAACTAAGAACCTAATGGTGGTTAAGGGAATAAACCTTCCATACCATAAACAATTTTGAATTTTCTTCCTTTGATAGACAACATATCTTTTGATGCAAAACCCTAACCTTCATTTGATGAAAAAGAATGAGAACTTGCCTACTTGCTAGAAATTTCAAGATCGCCTTGCAATTGGGTTTACAAATTTGAAACCACTAGAAGATCAAACCAAATCTATCCATAAGTTAATTAAAGGTCAGGGTGGGCCTCCACTCACCATTCACCACACATATATGAATAGCAAAAGAACAATCACCAAACTAGGGTTCTAGTGTTGTGTTTTCTTTACTTCGCATATAATTTTATTACATACCCTTATGACCATACCTTCTTGCAAATTCATATTAATTAGTTGTGGGTGCATGTTTAGGTGGGTTTTTTTTTGGCAATGGGCCATTTGGTTGGCCTATCACCAAAAACATTATGAAATCCCCTTAAGTAAAAATCACATTTTTTACATTGTTTTACATTTACAATATTTTCCATGGCCATGTAAAATCATATAAACGTATTTGTTTTACACCTACATTGTTTTACACAACATAAAATAAATTTACATGGTTTTACACTTACATTTACATGTTTTGTGTTCTACATTTGCATGAATGTAAATCAATATTGGACACATACATTTACATATAGTGTAAATACCTTTCATTATGGGATTTACATTTACATGGAGTGTAATTCACAAACCATTTACACACATAACATTGTTTTCAATCCCCCCAATGGACTCTAGATCTAATAGTAATCCATGCATATATGGCCCTAGGTCTAAAAATGTATGCATATCGAGCTTGGGTCTAAAAGTCTATGCAAATTTGACCCTAAGTTATTGACAAATTTGTATATACAAGTTCATCTATATTGGGCATTTTTCATTAGATGAAAAATGTTGACTTTATTTAATCCTATGTTTAAAAAACTTAAGCTAAGATGGTAGGTGTTTATAATTGTTGCCTTATCTGAACAGTTCCAACTGAAAGTTAAACAATTGTTGATAGAATTCAAGGATGTATTTGCATGGAGTTATAAAGAACTAAAGGGAATTCCTAGATTGATTTACAAACACAAAATTGAATTGATTGCCAACACACGTCCAATTAAACAACAACCCTATCAAATGAATCCCAATTATGCTCAGAAGATCTTGATAAGCTTTTATATGTAGTTTATCTTCCTTATCGAAGCTACCCAATGGTTATTGCCATTGGTTATTGTACCAAAGAAAAATGGAAAATCACACATTTGGGAGGATTACCGAAAATTGAATTCACAACCAAGAAAGATCCATTTCCATTACCTTTTTTAGATTCAGTATTGGACACAATGGCTACACATGAAATGTATTCTTTTATGAATGGGTATAGTCGTTATAATCAAGTGAACATGGTTGAAGAAGATAAAGAAAAAACATCATTTATCTTTGAATGGGGAACATATGCCTATAATGTTACACCATTTGGATTGTGTAATGCTCCAACCACTTTTCAAAAAGTAGTTACTCAAACTTTCAAAGAATATCTTAACAATTTCATGCAAGTATTTTAGATGATTTTAGTGTCTATGGATAGAAAAAAGAATGTTTGAATCATCTTAAGAAATATATGACTCAATGTAAAAATATGCATCTTGTGTCAACTTGGGAGTGTTACTAGGAAACATCGTCTATGAAGATGGACTCTTGGTAAACCTAGGAAAATAAATATCATCGCAAATATGCCTACCCCGACGAGTGTGACAAAGTTAAAAAGATTCTTAGGGAGCATCTTTTTATTGACAATATTTTAGAAATTTTGTTGTTAAAGGTGCCCTAATGTGCAAACTTTTGAAAAAGGACACACACTACTGGTGGGATGAGGCTTGCGAAGAAACCTCCAAATGGATGAAAACAACCTTGACTACATTACTAGTATTCATTGTCCTTAATTAGATAAGAGAATTCCATGTTCACACAAATGCATCGAATTATGCTATTGGATCCATGTTAATTCAAAACCCTAACAATACCATTGATAAACCAATTTATTATGCTAGTCGATTAATGACTAAAGATGAGAAGAATTATTCAACCACAAAGAAGGAAACCCTTGCAATGATTTATGTTATTAAGAAATTTTGTCATTACTATTGGAAAATAGCTTCACATTTTTTGTAGGTTGTCAAGCCTTGATTTACTTAATCAATAAACCAACTATAACCAGACAAATAACACGATGGTTATTATTATTGGAGGAATTTACTTTCAAAATAATTTATAAACTAGGAAAGGTGCATTTTGTACCAGACCACTTGTTGCATGTTAAAAATGGCGAACATGTTGTTGGTGTGGAGGATTAGTTACTTGATGATGTTCTCTTCTTATTAAATGTTGGTTGGTATACACCAATTAAGGAATATCTACACAAGGGCTATTTTGAAAATGATGTCCCTTAGGAGGAGCAAAAACATTTCAACATAAAATCCAAACCATATACACTGTATGGAGAAAAACTATACAAGTTAGGATGAAATGGCATTCTTCGATAGTGTTTATCACCTACTAAAGCAAATGTTATCCTTACCGAACTTCATGATGGGCTGGTAGGAGGACATTATGGTATAAGTATTATTATTAAAAAGTTATTTATAACAGGTTATTGGTGGTCAACAATTCAATGAGATGTGGTAGAACTATGTCAGTCTTGCGATATCTATCAACGATTAACACCTATGTATAGAAGTGGCAAAGGTCCACTATAACCAGTTCTTGTTTTTGAACCATTTATGAAATGGGGGCTCAATTACATGGGTCTAATCAAACCTTTGGCACGTTATATTGGAAACCAGTATATTATAGTTGTTACCAATTACATGACAAAGTGGGTGGAAGCGAAGGCATTATGAGATATATAGCCAAAAACATTATGAAGTTTATCAATGAAAACATCATTACACAATTTGGTCATCCTACCCATTTGGTTAGTGATCAAGGGAGCCATTTCATAAACAACTTTATTGAATTATTGGTGCAAGAATTTGTGATTACGCATCATAAATCCATCACTTATTATCCTCAAGGAAATGGTTAGGTCGAATCAACCAATAAGATGTTGGAGCAGATATTAACAAAGTTGGTAAATGTTAACCGAAATGATTGGGACATAATGCTACCTACTGCATTATGGGCCTATCAAATTGCATATAAGGTGTCCATACAACATACACCATATGAACTGATATATGGGTTAATGTCATTATTACGTACTAAATTCGTATTCCCAACCACTTTCTATGAAAGATGGAAGTTGGATGAATGCATTATTAGTTCGAATGTAAGATTTAGTTCTGATTGATGAAAAAAAAATTATAACAAAAGAAAACATTGATTACATCCAAATATTAATAAAAAATTAAAAAGATGATGAAATTCTTTTTTAAAAATTCGAAAATGGAGATTTGGTGTTGTGGCTTCCTAAATAATCCCAAAATTAAGGAAGGGAAATTCCTTTTTCCATGGACTGACCCATTTTGAGTAAAGAAGGCCTTCAATAACAATATTGTCCAATTAAGCACATTAATTAATGAAAATATAACATTGATTCATTTCAATAAATTAAAAGCTTACCAAAATCCAATCATTATGTTCACTACAATCACAATAATCACACAAGATGAAAATAGAATCTTGCCAAATGGAATACGAAAAAGAATAATTGGTGGAAGAACACAAATTTATGAACGTTTGAAGTTCAACAAATAGAAAGGTGAAGCACAACACAATAATGATTACAATAAAACTATTATAACATTACTTAAAAAATGGATTAGGATCATGAACACCAAAAAAATGACATCATCACTCATTATGAGACGAAAGTCAAACCGATTTCTAAAACAAGAGTAATTCCACCTAATAAACCTTTATGGCTGCCATTTCCGTACCTAATTCATCAAGAAAAGAACCACTTACGAAATTTGTGGTAATAATTTCGACATCATGGGAAGTTATTACCTAAAGAAAATAGTTATTTGAATGATTGGAACGAACGTGTAATAGAAGCCAAATTGGATGATCTTTGAACTAATTATTTTGCAAGGCAAAAGAAAGATCAAGCAGAAGAACAAGGAATTTCTGCAATAATTAGAGGGAGAAAAGGAAGGGAAAATGGTGCAAGGAGTGGAAGAGAACAACCAATGTACACCCCATATTTAGAAAAACTTTGGTTGTTTTATGATAAAGAGGTAGAGTGGGAAACATAGCAATAGATGCCTAGTAGTTCAAATCTTGAGGATAACATTTTTTTCTTTCACCCTCATCTCATTGTTGAAGATTACTTGGAGAAGTTGAAATGTATAGAGAAAAACTTACAGCCTACAAAATTTTGAATGTGTATTAGTGTAGAGAAAGTATATCAACGAAAAATTATAACATAGTTTTTTTAGGGTCTAGAGATACTTGCATGTGAAGCAAAGCGAAAGGCTTAGAACATAGTTTTTTTAAGGTCTGGAGATACTTGCATGTAAAGCGAAGCGGAATGCTTAAAACATAGTTTTTTATAGGGTTTGGAGATACTTACATGTGAAGCGAAGCAGAAGGCTTATAAGAATAACAACAAAAGAGGAAGTAGAAATTGAAGAGTCGATTTGTCATCTAGGACTAAATTATTTTTAATAGGAGTGATCAAGCAACCGGTACACCCACCCATTGTAATGATGATTTTTTTGTTGTGGAATAGAGAATTGAACTATTACAAAAATGGCGTTTGGAGTTAGCAATGGGAAAGCATAAGCTCGAAATTGCGTCATCTTCTGGAACAAAAAGGATGAAGTCCAAAACAATGAATACAGACATGGAAATCAAGCATGCAATGCTAGATCAAATTCATTTCCCAACGTGCATGTACATCACAATGTGGGCAACTAAGAAGGAAGAGCACACCTAGATGATCAAAGCAAAGCTCAATGACTTTCGCCAATTCAATTGGAGCATAGTCGACCTCCTTGTTGTCAAGGAGATTATTTGCAACTTCTAGGTTCATAGTGCGGTAAGCATTTTACGGGGTAAGCAAAAAAATTTAGACTCTCCTAAGATTACTTGAATTTTCAAATTACTGGCAAAAGGGATTGCAATAATTGCGCAAGAAATGTACAATGAAGAATCGTCAGAGTATTTTGAAGGAGGAAAAAAAAAACATTACAAGCAGGATTTAGGGTATATCCTTGTGAAGGTGCGCACTTATGGGATGCAGATGCAACTCACAACATTAGCAAAGGTTACAACATTTTGGCAAGGTAATTGTTATGTTTCAAGAACCCTATTATCTATAATTAGTGCAACTGAAAGAGGGTCAATTAATTAGGCTGAATGGTTCAAGGTACAACTTCATAAGGAGATGATCGCAGTCTAGAGGAAGGCAAGGAAGGTAGGGAATAGTTTAATTGGACTTGCCCTCACTCTTGTGGCAAAACATTATGTTACATTAGAATACATAGAGGAAGATGAAGAGGAATTAATTGCTTTTTTTCAACGCCCAAAAAAGACAAGGAAGAAGACATTTTTAATCCTCTCAATTCCATTCGTAGGCATTAATTTGGTTGTAATGTCTTCACAAGAAGAACTTCTACCCGTGGAAAGGGAGTAAGTGCATGAGCAAGCATATCTGTTGATATAAATAATGTAGGAAGGAGGTCCTTTTCACAATGAGATATAGAGAGATGAAGAGGTGTAGGAGATGATTACATCTCAACCAAATTCCCAAGATCAACAATCCACTGATATATTGTTGGATACTTCCATGGTGGATGCATCTCATGAAGAGATTGTTGCACAGGAAGATGACTCCAAAGCCAAGAATGTTCAACTAGATTCGATAGGAGATAGAAATGAAGCCCAATTGAACTCAGGAGTAGTCCTTGCGACCTAGTTGGTGTCAATAGGTACAACCATTGGTAGACAAGTAAATGAAGGAGTCCAACTGGATTCGCCAGGTATGCTTGTCAAGTATTTTGCATTAGGGTTTACCCATGAAGGTGGAATAGACCTTACTCGAACATGTGATGTTAGAGATGACTTTATCTTTGCACTTGATTATTATTAGGAAGGAATGTGAGTTGAATATTCTTTAGAGCATGAGGATTCCATGGAGGTACATATAATATAATTGGTACATGCATCGGCTAAGAAAGCAAGGGACGTGAAACAATCCCATGGGAAAAGAATTCGGTAGTTTTATTTAGAGTTGGAGCATCTACAGGACATAATATTTTATGAGTGAGAGTGCGATGAGTGAGAGTGCGCTGAACATCAAATTGATCCTTTAAAATTTGACACCCACAAGCAAGAATGGGAGAAAAATAATGCAGGGCTTGTGTTTGCTCAAAGACAGTTGGATCAAGAACTCCACGAGATTCAATAAAAGTTGGAAAAGATTCAAGAGGAGGAGGAGGCAAAGGAGACTATAAAGGATCTACAGTAGAACTTCGCAATTTTGGATGGCACATTCACTTGAGTGGTGGAAGAGATGAAGAATGCAACAATTCGTCATGAAGAAGCACTAACCACAACATTGGTTAGACATAAAAAAAAGATGGAGTTGATGACAGAGTGCTTAAAGAAGGTTGAGCAAAAATTCCTTGATATGTAAACAGAGAAGGAAACTTGGCATGCCAAGTGCCTAAGCTTTGAGTTGGAGGTACAATTGTTCAAAGAACATAAACAAAACATTATGTGAGCCAATGAAACGTGTGAAGGAACTCTACTAAAGAAGATACAAGGTTTGGAGGAGCAAGTTCAACTTGCCAATGCCAGAAAGATGGAAGTAGCTACACAAAGGTAAACAAAAGTTAAGTAGGATGCAAAAACAATGAAATGGAAGGCATTGGCATTAGAGTAGTCGACTAAAGCAGTAGTGTTCAATCAACTACTCGAAAATTAGGGCGAGGAATTCTTTGTACTTCTTATTGAAGCTCGGTTGTCAATGGTGCAATTGTATTACTAGAAGGAGCAAGACATGGTAATGTAGCTGAATGCAGCACATGTGAGCTTAAGGGAACGAGAAGAGTCTAAAGGCACAAAGTTAGAGGAAGAGGAGGAAGACTAAGATGTAGGGCACGAAATCATAGTCACTGAATTTTTTGAATAGACTAAAAGAAAGGAACAATTGGAGGGTGGTAAGAGCGAGGAAAAAAACCACAACGAAGGCAAAAGTATGGGAAGGGTAGGATTTCAAAACACCAACCTAAAGATTCTCCACCACAATAGCATTCGCCATTGATAGATCATTATCCAAGTTGCATCTATCTTTCCATTTGTAATGAACAAGTAAATATTGTCCCATCAACATCTGATGCAAAAATTGTGGAGATGAAATAGTGTAGCCTGAATGATGTGTTGCACATTTTGAAGGAGCTAGAGTATACCTTATTGATCAGCCTTCATTCGGAAGACTACTAGTTTATCTATCGCCTACAGACATGTCTTTCGATAGGATTCACCCCACTAATGTTCAATGCCAGAATCCTCATTGAAGATTTTGAACACATGTGGAAGATACATGATAAGGAATTTCAAAAATACTTAACGTACAACATTTTCTATGACTACATTGTTTTTAACGATAGCCATGGATATGGTGTGTTGGAGCATCTATTTTGCTATCTGTGTGCATATGCGTTGTGATACTACTACAAGTTAGAAGTGGTGTACAACAAGTACTACCTGAAGCACACCACACAGTTAATCACAAGCTAACCTTTGTCATGGCCAAAAGGGACCCCATATTGAATACGGTTGAGAAGAGGGTAAAGGAAGACTCCATGGAAACATGCTTGTGGGCATAGAGGTTAGAGGATCTACTAGAGAGTTATGTAATCAAGGATGTGGTAAAAGAAGCAATGACATCAATCAATTGGCGTTGTTCAACAAAAGGGCCAAACTTGCATGTGCGAAAGTGCATCTAAGAAGAACCCCCATGGCATTACAAGTTGCCATTTTCAGAGTAGACCACCAGGTAAGACAACTTTGTATGAACTTGAAGAGTTTAATGTTGTGCAAATTTTAGTAGTGTTTGCCCTTGTGAGAATTTCTTGCACACTTCCACCACTAAGATATGCACTCACAAAAAACTCGGTTAGAAGTGGAACTACTATGTAGTTGAAGTCTAACGAGTTAGGTGGTTCGAGGTAAGTAATGAAATTTACTAAAAATCTAATGCGTTGTGTCCAAATCTCATGATTTTATTTTTATTTTATTTAATTTTATTTATGTTTTTGACCAAAAGTTAAGCCCGAAACTAAAAACCACTTGTTTAGATTGAGGGAAAAAAAAAACAACAACTCAACCTCCTCTACTTTCACAATTGTAACTCCTTCACAGTAAAACCGATGATGCAAAATTTTTGGGAGAAGCTTCTACACATTTCAATCTAAAACTGATCTAATTTTAAGACAAATCTAACGGCCGATTTGAGAGAAACAATTAATTAAACCAAAAGTCCAGAGGCTTCCCCATGGAAATCATTCCATGAAACCCACTTCAACACCCTCTACTTTCAACAACTGTAACTCTCTCACAGCAAAACCGATGATGCTGAATTTTTGAGAGGAGTTTCTACACTTTCTGAACTAACACTGATTTAATTTTGAGACAAATCCAACGGTGGATTTGAGAGAAATAATTAATTAAACCAAAGTCCAGAGGCTTCACTACGATTATTTGCTACACACAACTCCATTCCATACTTCATTTTTTCGTAACCTTTCCATGAACACCTCCACACACAAGAACTAACAACCTTTCTCACACTTCATTCTCCTTTCTTCACATACACACAATACTTTTTTTTTTCTTGGCAAGCCTCCATGACCTTCCTTGAGCTTGTTCCCCTTGTCCAATGAAAACTTTGAAATCCTTTTGCACCAATCGATGGCCTCCTCATCCTTCAAGGGCCAATGAGAATTTGAAAATGAATGGCCATCCCATTTGAAAATCCTTGGGCCCAATGAAACACAAGAGATATTCCATCTTCTAATCAAAGAGGATGACAATCCTCATGACTAATGGGATTGGAGGATCTAACCTCCCCCTTATCTTGGATATCTTGATGAGGTCTCTTGAGCTTGATCCTTTTCCGTCCGTTGACCCTCGCATCCTACTTCTTCATCCTAATTACTTCAAGTAACTAACTACTAGGATAAATTATCGGTAGTAACAAGGAAGAGTCCTTGAGTTCTTACTTGATTAATTCTATGGTTGAAGTAACATTTCCGTGTAACATTCACTCCTTGATATTCCCTACTTATTTACTTTACTATGCACTAATTAACTATGTAGTACATAGTAAATTGGAATTACAATTTGCATCACAAAAAAAAAAAAAAAAAAACTCTCACATACTTCTAGATCCACCGTTGAATTTAGGGTTTGATGAATCCTTTAGATCTAGGGTGTTCGAGTTTTGATGAGGTTCCGTCGTTGCTCCCACACCTTACGCCTATCCGAATTTATTAAATAAAAAGGCCTCGACCCCTTTTGAACGTAAGTACCACCTTGTTGTACTACCTTCTTGGTTTTTTTGTTGATGCAGGTGCAACTAGTCATGGCGGACGATGACGTTACGCCTTCAAATCCTCCAGTCGCACCCGTACAACAAGAAGAGCTTGAAGAAGCACTGTTTGACTTGAATGTTTCTCAACGGCCGCGCGAAGAAGAACCGCCCAGGAGAGTGGTGCGCACTCGAGTTGCTCGGTCGGTATGGGATCGTCGATTCTCTCCTAACCCGCGTGTTTTAGCAATTTATTTAGAGTTTGTTCCTGTTCGTGGAGCCGCGCTAGAAAGGTTTGAAGAGTGCTAGTGTGAAGATGATGATGTCCATCTCCATTGTCGAACGTGGGTTCCCGGTGATGGCCATTATCGTTGGCTACGAGGCCCGATCAACCCACTTCCCTTAGAGCATCGAGCCGAGTACCTTGCTCGCACCATTCGCTGCATCCTAGATTTTTTACAACTGTGATCTATCCTTTAAGTCAGTTATTCAGTTGTAATTCACTTGAAGCTACTCAGGTGGAAATGTTTAATACTTAAGTTTGAATTGATTCTATTTAGAAGTCTGATAGAAGTGGAATTAAATAAAGATGTACTAGGACTACATCCTAAAAATCTTACAAATACATCATTAGTGTTTGAATATTCTTCTACATACTAACTTAACCTTGTCATGGCGAAATGCTATTGTTAATTATGGGCTTGTATTTCCTACATATCAATAAATCACATCTAATTCTACATCCCCTTTCCCTTCTCTTCAACATAAAAGGGATAATGTACTCTAAAAGGTTTACTAAGTGCTTAACTGATTAAGCGTTACATCAACTGAAATAAATAAGTACTATATGCCTGGAAATGTCACAAAGGCTGATTCAACTATTAATAATCACTACTTGGAGGCTTATAAGCATTCAAATCATTAATACTAAAGAAAATTATGAAACTAAGGCTTAACTAATTGTTAAACTATAATCCATGGCTCACAGCCCCCTCCATTGGTTGTTGAAAAGGACAAGACGTATTGCAAGTTTTAGCAAGAACAGTGCCAGGGGAGAGTTTTGAATCAGAGGTTGATTTTGATGATGATATTGACAACTTCCTAATTGTAACCAACTTTTCTCGATTTCAAGTAATAGCTCCACGCAAGGAATAAATTTATTCAGAAATTTGGTGACCTTGTGTGGACACTAAGGTCCTAAGGGGGGGATGATGTTATGAATATAATGTTTATCGAATGGTGAACAATGGGTATTTGTAGAAGTCTTCGTAAGAACCTTGTCGAAACAAGGAAATATGTCTGTTGAATTAAGCTATAACTGATCTAAGGTAAACGTTTTATTGATATTCAGTAGGACTTAACAAGTTCGACTGTTAACACACTTACCTACCAAACCCATGGGTTTACCAAAATGATGTACGTTTAATTATATGAAGGTTTGAATAAATAGGGAAGGAGATGGAGATATTAGGGGAGGTGCAAAGTAGTCTTTACCAAAAAACCTAGGATAAATGATACTTACATATTTAGACTTGATAATACATATGTCGCAACCCTAGTCTTAGGCTCGGGACCAAGGCAAGGGTTTGCAAAGGTGTGGGCCAAGACTAAGCCCGGGAGTCATGTCTCATGCTCCCGGGAATGTAAAAGAGTGTGAGGGAATGAACCCTCACACTCCCAAGTGAACTCCCATTTTGGGAGTTGGAGTCCCAACGGACTTCCAAATTTTCAGAGGGCGATTGCAAGGGTCAAAACTCATTGGACTGAAACATTCCTTATATCATTGGAAATTTCTTAAAACTTAAATGTCTGAAATGGGTTTGCATGACCCATTTGGACACTTGAAACACAAGTTATGGCCAAAAGAAGGGCCGGGAGTCAAATGAGAGTCAAATTGGCAATTTGACTCCCGACCACTAAAAATCAAGATTCACCCTAATTTCCTTGTGTACAGGTGACGTGTGATATACCATTGAAAAGCTCTCAACAAGGGCTATAACTTTGCTATAGACCTCATCTCAATCGGAGGTCTGTAGACAAAGTTATGGGCCCCCAAAGTTGCGGGAGCCCCAAGTTTGGGAATTTTGGGACTCCCACTTGGGAATCCTAGGACAAAATGCCATTTGGATGTGGGCCTTGTGGAGAGGCACAAAATATACTATAAGGGGGAAGGTGATGGCTTCCCCCAAGTCCAGGCCATGGTGAGTCTTGTGAGTTTGAGTTTGCTCGTGGTTCTTCCTAGCACCAAAAGTGTTCAAATTATGCACTAACCAACTTGTTGTTTGGTTTGTGCAGGTCCGTGTGAGTAATTGATGCTTGTCACTCTTCCTAGTTCCCATCCTGGAGCTCCAACACGCCCTTCTACCCCCAAAGTGCTACGAGCCAAGGAGCATGCCCCAACTCCTTACTTTTCCACTATTTCCACCTTAGATTCATATTTGAGTCTATAAAGGGTGTTGGGAGCGTGTCAACATACTACACTAATTTTATGATCGTGAGATGTTTTTTATATGAATGTTCCATCTTCTGCATTGTTTGTTGGTAGCATTATGTAATTTATAACATGTTTTAACTACTTGGGTATGTGGTATTACGTGTAGATGGTAGACAAAAACCCAACAGCGATGACCATCCAAGTCACATCAAAACCATCACTAACATTAAGCATCCTAAGAAATAGCTTAAGCAACCTTGGAAAAAGCTTAAAAACCCTAAGAAAGAGCCCAAACAACCTATGAAGAAACTTAAACACCTTAGGAAAAAAACCTAGGTAACCTAAGCAAAAGGCCATGAAACCTATAAAAAAAAACCTAGGCTTCTTAGGAAAAAACCTGAACAACCTATGAAAAAATGAAACAACTTACAAAAAAGTCCGAGCACCTTAGGAAATAGCATGTGAAGTTCATGAAAAAACTTAGGTAAATTAGGAAAAAACCTAGGTAGCTTATGAAAAACCTTAAAAGTCCTAGGAAACATTTAATCAACCTAGGAAAAAACCTAGGACCTATAAGAAATGTTTAGTTAGCTAAGGAAAAAGCCTAGGCAATGTAAGGGAGAACCCACACAACCTATAAAAAAACTTAAGCACCCTAGAAAAAAACCTAGGTGGTTTATATAAAAGCCTAAGCTCCTTAGGAAATATCGTAGGTAGTCTATGAAAAATCCCAGGCAACCAAGGAAAAAGCCTAAATAGCTTAGAAAAAAGTCATAGCAATTTAGAAAAAAACCAAGGCCTACTAGCAAAGCTTACACTTATTTACTTCTAAATGGTTCACTAGGGCTTCTTTCCTCTTCCTTTTTTGTTTGCTTTTAATTCAAAGACTATCAAACTGCCTATAATCAACTAAACATTTTAGCCATTGGAGTTTAAACAACCTAAGAAAAAGCCAAGGCTTCATAGAAAAATGTTTAGTTAGTTTAGGAAAATGCCTAGACTCCCTAAGAATAAACCTAAAAAGCCTATGAAAAAGCCCAAGCTACAAAATACAATACCTTCATCTTGTGTGTACACATGTACACACAAAAAGTACATATATGAAAGATGAGGGTATTGTAAATTGGTATTTGACTACCTATAGGAAGTTCACAACAATGAAGGTGAAAATTGGAATACCTTTATGCATAAAGAAGGTATGCAATAAAACTCACAAAAATCCAATAAAAGATTGATGGCCGGAGCCATCACGAGGAGACAAAAAGGGAAGGCCAAAGAAAGGCCAAAGACGTGTAACCCGCAGGAACCAAGAAAAAGAGAAAGTTAATCCTTCTTGTGATAGAAAGCTATCTCACCCACGACCTCTTTAATGTCACCTACATGCAAATTGTGAGATTTAATAATAATGGGAGGTCTAGAACAAGCATCACCTGCCAACATAATTTTCCTCTCTATGGTAAAGGCTAAAGCATGTTGAAGAATAATACTAACACGTTGTCTAAAAAGACAAGGATAAATGACCTCCCGATTGTTTATCATGGAAAAGATGGGCACACTCCCTGATGAAATGATCCATATCACGCCTAGGTGCATCATGCACCTCCATGGCCATTAAAATATAGTGGTGCCCCACATGAAGCCTTTACTTCCGGACTTTATCAATGGTGTTAAGTTCTACCATTACACTTGTTGGTTGACTAATGACACTTAAAGGACTTAAAGCCATTGTCTCCCGTGTTGGGTCTATAACCATCACATTGGCAACAAAGACCTAGTCCCACTAATAAAAAAACATGTATTTTTTGCCTTCATTTTATTACATTTACCTTCATTATGTATACATGTATGAATACAAGATGAAGGTAATGTAATTTGGTACTTCCTAATGTTGAAAAAGATAGTGAAAGATAGCAATATTTTTATTTTACTGCATATTTTCATTATTTATATGTGTATACATGCAAGATGAGGATATTGCAATTTAACACTTGATGGTGTTATGGATTCCCACATCAATTATAATTCAAAAAATTACAATACCTTCATTGTTTTACAAACCTTCATTATGCATACATGTATACATCCAAGATGAAGGTATTGTAAGATGTATTTGACAATCTTGAAGAAGTTTCATAATAATTACAATGAAAAATCAGAATACCTTCATTTTTCTACAAACTTTCATCAAGTGTACATGCATGATGAAGGTATTGCAATTTGTCATATACCTAGGCTAATTAGGCTTTTTCTTGGGAGCCTAAGTAGCCCAAAGTTTTTCTAGGGCTTCCTTGGCATTTTTCAAGACTACTTGGGCTCTTTCCAATGTCATGCCATGCCTAGGATTGGGGATGGGCTTGTCTAGGTCTCTTTGGTGATTTCCTAGGTGACATTTTGCTATTCAAGGGGTAGACTTTTTTTTATAGGCTACCTAGGGGTTTTCCACTTAGTAAAGGCCATGGACATAGCATGGTATTCCAAATGCGCTTGTCTAGGTATTTTTGGTGATGTCTCAAGCTTCTTAAACATGGGCCTAGGCTTCTTAAGCACTATGCAAGGTTATTCATTAGTGCCCAAATTTAATTTGTTTAATTGTTCATCAACAATGAGTGTCCATCATGTAATTTGTTTGTTTTCAATTGTGATGTCAACAAATTCATCAAATATCAATGTTTCTCCAAGTTCATGTTGATAATACCAGAAGGGATAATTAATATTATCTCAAGTTGTGCCATTCCTACATATACTTTGGGTAGGAATTTTAATTATTTTGGACTTATTTCTCCAACATGCCACAACTTTGGTATGGCATGGTATAAACATTCCTCATTTCCATCCATCAATCCTCCTTCCCAATCATAAATATCATCAAGATTGCAAGGTCTTTGGGAAGGATGTACCATTACTCATTTATCTGTACTCAATGTCATTGTTTTGGTATCAACAATGATTGTTAAACTGTTATTACCCCAATCATGATGAGTTTTAACTTGCTTTAGCCATGGTCTTCCTAAAAGCATCAAATAAGCTTATAGAGTATCTTCCATCTGTGACACTATAATTGAGATTTTGAATGTACACCCTATTAAGTCAATTTTGAGGTTTTGTATTAACCTTAGTGGTTATACCTTCCTTTGATCTTCCATTCTTCCCATAAATGGTGTTGATTGAAGTTTCTTCAAGCCTAATTTCTTCTGCATATGTTCGGAAATAATATTTACTCCAAATCCACCATCTAGTAGAACATCCATGATTTCATAGTTTCCAATGGATACCTGTACAACAGGTATAATTTCATCAAAGTCATTTTTGTGGTGTGTACCAAATCTACACACATTTGGTACATGTTCATTTTGCATCTTTAAAAAGAATTTTGCTAATATTTTTTGTAATTGGGGGCAAATCTTGATTAGTTGCCTCAATTTGACCTCCATTTTCATATTAAAAATTTGATCATCGAGCATCCCTTCCAACTTCCCTTCAAGAATAATTAAGTTTCCTTAATACCAAATTGTTGTTCATTAGCCTTGGTTGTTTTTATTCATGTATCATTACAATATTATTTCTCTTTACTTTCCTCATAGTAAGGTAAGATTTCCCAATCTTGCTTTGGTCTTTCTTTGGTATTGATTGTTAATTTGTGGATATCCTTTGAAGTATCTGGATATAGTTGTGTTAGAACATCCATCTTGGTTTGTATTCGTTGTATTTCACCTACAAGTTTTTGACGTATTACCTTCGTGCGATCCCACTTCATCCTTCTCCCTTTTGTGGGATTATTTTCGCTAATGATATTTTCTTCTTCAAGTTCCTTCAATCATTGACTTTGAGTGGCTACAAATGCTGGTATAATGAATATATACACTACATAATAACAACATTGACCCCAACCTTGTGCTAAGAATTCTTATTCTCATGTTATAAATGTTGTTTCCATAGTGGACAATCATTCTTCTAATGTCCTTTTCAACAACCGAAACACTTCATATCCCCTCCTTGCCAATTTCCATTATTTCAATTGTACTTATTCCAATTATAGCCATTTTGGTTATACCCATTTCGATCTTGTCAATATCCTGGAATATTTTGCCATCCTTGATTTTGTCCATGTTAATTGTCTTGCCATCCTTAGATTTCCTTTCTTCAATTATCATAGCTAGGATTATTATTATTTAACTACCAAAAACTTTGTTCTTGCTTAACCTATTCAACTGGTGCTTTAGGTTGTACTACATTGACCGGGGTGTCCTTTTTGACATACTATCCTCCTGATTCTTTCAATGGATAGTCATTGGTTTCATGCCCTTATTTTCGACAAATGTTACAAATTGTTTGTGGAAGTTTACATTCCTTTGTCAAATGACCTTCATTATGACATTTTTGACATAATACGCTTCATCAATATCCGTCATCTCACTCCTTGCAATTTTTCTTTATTTCCTTCTTTTGTTCATCATTAGCTAATTCTTCATTTAAATATTCACTATCTGACAATGTTTGGGAACGTCTACTCCTACATGGTGTAGGCATCTTTTCTTCAATTTCTTTTGCCAAATTAGCTACTTTGACAATTGTTGATCTAGGCATTCCAATAATGGCTAATTTTAACTTTTTTCTTAGTCTTTCCCTAAAGGTCTCTCTCAAATATACATCATCTAGTTGTTGTGGTATAACAACACACAATTGTAAAAATCTATCATAATAATTTTCCAATGTTTCATGTTTCCATTGCTTCACTTCTCTCAAAACTACTATGGCTTATTTTTTGCTACACACATCACTAAATCTTGAAATAAATGCACGTTGAACCTCTTTCTAGGTTGCAACAAGATTTGCTATCTTTTAACGGGTAAACCAACTCACATTTTTTCCTTGTAATGTTGTAGGAAAATATTGTAATTTATGTGCATCAGTGTCCTCACCATTCATTACACATACTTGGCTAATCTTTTAATGTGGGTAACCACATAATCACCATCATGGAACTTGGGTAATGGTATTTGTAATACATTTGGTGCCACTATCACCATTGATGGGGGCACATGTATTACAATTGCTATGAATTGGGAAAATAAATTGGTTTGTTTGTTGCGCAACAAATGTTGGTCTTTCTTGCCATGGTGATTATTGTTCAACTGCTTCAAACAATGGATTTCTTACTATATTGATCATTTATGGTGCTACAATGATGAGATTGGTTTTTCTTCGATTTTAATATCAAATTTTGTTCATAGATTTTTAACTATAATGAAAAACCTTTATATTGACTTCAAAGATTGTGTTACTATTTTTGTAGGCTTTTGTTTAGGTATGAGAATTTTTGACTAGGATTGAGTTTCTCCTTCCTATAGTGTTGATGTTTCAACTTTGTTGTGTTCTTCAAGTGTGGTTGATGTTGTGGACTGTGCATCAGTGTCATTGGTAGTGGATTGCACTCCTTCAACCATTGTTTGTGCAGCCAACACATATGCTTTTTAAAGCAATGGTTCTTGGAGTTGATATTTGGTCTTGCTCCCCAAATGCTGAACTCTTTCCATCAATTGTAAGTATCAAAATGTTTAACCCAAAATTCAACATTCCTAAGATCTTCCCTCACTTTTCTTCTTAAATTCTGCTCTATATTAACTTGATCTCAACTTTTCTTCTTGTCCATCATGGGTTCCCATAAACATATACCTTTTATCCTATCTATCCCTCATATTTTGATGGTTTATGGCCTTTTTGTTAAAGGTGGAATCAGTAAAGTAGGTATCAACATAGTTTGTTTGTATTTTTCTAAAGAGTATTTTTCATTTCCCTTTGTTCTTAAACAAAATTCCCCTTTCTTTTTTCCAGGTATCCATAATGCATCACATGGCATCCATTTTTCAATTAAAACGTTGATATTTACTTTGTTAAATTCTCTACAATCTAGTAGTTTAATAACATGATGTGTTCTATAAACATTTTCAATTTGTAATAATATAAGTAAATAGACTAGGATGGCAAGCCAACATCTATACTTTGTTAATTTAGATGTGTCTATAATCAACGATTTATGTTGAATGCACCATGTTTTCGTATTCCCATGTAATTTTTCTATGATTAATGTTTGAACATTCTGTTGTAATTCCTGAATTTTTTCCATAAAACACACCCATGTTTCTTTTTCTGGTACCCTTTGAAGTGTGTACATATATTTTGTTATTGACCATCCAAATTTATTTGATTAACGTAATCTTTTTTGAACCATGTCTATGGTAATAACCTCTTTTAGTTTTTCTTCCCCTAGAATGATTGTAGACATTGCTCACCTTCATTCGTGCCATCCTTGATAAACATTATTATAATAATTTACTACTAATTTTTATTTTGCCATATCTTGCTCATAATAAGTGAAAAAATTAGAATGCATATTTATGTATTCTACTTTTCTACAATCATCTTTAAGTGAGATACCCTTTATTTCCTAAGTCTATATATTCCATAAAAATCCTTAACTCCACGTGGAAAAACAATTGTTAAAATGTGCAAATAATAAAACTCTAAGTCAACTTCATATATTTCTACAAACTTTTCTTCAACCATTTATAGTAATAACAATGGTATTTGCTTTTCTTCAGTGGATAATTCATTTCCATACCTATATGCTACCAAATCCTCGATCCATCTACATCATAATTGTAACAAATCAAGAGGTATCCACCATTTACTTAATGCATTAATATTTGGTTTATTTATTTTTTATCATCTCTCAATACTTACAATATGATTAGTCGTTGTTACTTTGTCCACTCTTGTTAAAATAAGAACATAAAACTATTACTAATAACCATTTTCTATATTGACATAATTTTTCACTATTAATGTATATAATATAATTTTGTAATGACCATATAGTTGTTTTTCCATGTAATTTTTGTAAAATTAACTCCAAGATTCCTATCAGTAATAATTTAAACCTATCCACAAATTCATTCCAATCGCATTTTTGTGGACATGATCTTGGGGTATATAAATATGCATGTAATGTCCATCCATACATTTAATGATCTTTGAGCAATGTTTTGCCTCTTCTAATGGTAATGTAATTTTTTCCCAAGGATCAAGATTATACCATCTTATCATGTTTCCATACCACTTTTGAGTCTACGAATAAAGTACTCTTTTAGACACATCTTGCATGGTATTGTTCAATTTCAAGGAATAATTCAAAAAAATCTTGGACATAGTTGGCACCCTCCAATGACATATTTCTTAACATTCTACCGAATTGATTAACATGAAAAGCTCCTAAATTAAAACAACATTTACCCCCATATTGTAATTGTATCCATTTTCTTCAGATGTACACAATACAAAATTCTACATTTACGAGATATAATTATGCATGTTCCATTAAAAACTTATGTTATTCCAAATTTAACAACACCAATATCCCCAATATGGTTGCCAAATGTTAACAATGGTTTTGATGTGATTTGGGTGGTCATTGTTGTTGGGTTTTTGTTTACCATCTACACATAGTACCACATACCCAAGTAGTTAAGACATGTTATAAGCTACAAACAGCTACAAGCAAGCAATGTGAAAGATGGAACATTCATATAGAAAGCATCATGTGATCATAAAATTAATGTAGTGTGTATTATCAAGTCTGAGAACATAAATATTATTTGTCTTACGCTACTTGGTAAAAATTATTCTGCGTTTTTCCTAATATTTCCATCTCCCTCGCTGTTTCTTCACACCTTTAAATAATTAAGCTTACGTTGTTCCAACAAACCCATGGGTTTGGCAAGTAAATGTGTTAACAACCAAACATGTTAAGTCCTACCGAATATCAATAAAACATTTACCCTATATTAGTTATAATTTAGTTCGACAAATAAATTGTTTTGTTTTGACAAGGTCCTTACCATGACTTCTACGACTACCCATTGCTCACTATTTGGTAAACATTAGATTTTTATCACCTAGGTTTTTTTCCTAGCTACTTGAACTTTTTCTTAGGTGCATAGGTTTTTCATCAATTGTTGATAATTTTTCCTATCTCCATGAGCTCTTTTGTAAATTGTTTAGGTTTTTTCTTAAGACACCTAAGCTTTTTCATGGGTTATCTAGGCTTTTTCTTTGGCTACCTAGGTTTTCTTTTAGATTTTTTAGGCTTTTTCCTAGGTCAACTAAGCATTTTCCAAGGCTTTTTAGTCTCTTTCATAGGTTGTTTAAGCTCTTTCCTAAGGTGTTTAGGCTCTTTGTACATTGACTAGGCTTTTTTTAGGGTTTCATCACAAACTTCCCATCCCACAATTTGATAATGGAAATTGTGTGAAAATTGTTTTTTCATGGGTTTGTACGTTTTGCACACAAATGTCTTGTGTTTAAAACACAAATGATGCATGTATAAATAGGATGAAATATTTTCATATTTTCATGAAAAAATTCATCCTACTTATACATGCATCATTTGTGTATTTAAATGCAAAACATTCGTGTGCAAAACGTCCAAACCCATGGAAGAACAATTTCCACATGATTTCCATTTCCAAATCATGGGATGGGAAGTTTGTGGTGAGTCTTGGGATTTTTCATAGGTTGCATGGGCTTTTCCCTTGGCTAATTAAACTTTTACGGAAGGTGCCTAGGTTTTTAAAAATAGCCTGGGTTTTAATTTCCTACACTAGCTAGGTTTGTTTTTTCTACACTTTCTACAAAAAGATGTTGATTAATATAATTGAAAAAGTGTCAATTTGAACTCAAATAGTTGAAATTTTAACATTTTTTAATTACATTAGTTGACAAATACAAGTTGAAAAACACATGTTTTTCAATGATTAAAGAGGATCCTCTTTAATCATGTAGAGATTAGCTCATAATGAAATTCGTGACATAAGGGTGTACCATCGCTCTCTCCATACAATATGCCCAGTCTTTACAAATATGCAATAAAATGAAAGCATTGGCAAAATTTCTCACTAGTGCAATCTAAAAAATAATCTAGTGCCATGTTGTACAACAACTTTTCTTGGAAAAAAAAAGCACCAAAGTCACCACATGAGGAAAAATAGTTTGAAGTCACCATATTTAGACGATAAGTTCCAACATTTTTTTTTTTGGGAATGTTTGGCATTTGGTGAGATTTTTTCCAAAAATTTATATTTAGTCAAATACTGTAGTACACTGGCCATTTCAACACATGTCCGTCGAATAATTAATTAATTTTGAAACATTCATTTCAACAGATGGAATATTTTTAAGTATCCATTATTTTCCTTCACAATATTTTTTGATTTGGAAAAAATAATTTCAAAAAATTTCAACATTTCTGAAAATAATATAATTAGTGCCGAATTGGCCAATGTACTAAGGTATTTCTTTTTCCCAGAAAAACGGGTGGGGGGGGGGCAACAATCGAATTTTAAAAAAAAAATCGATGTTTCTAAACATTGTTCAAGCAAGTAGCCTACTGGCGAGGATATAAAATTCATAGTTAGGGTTTCCTCTTTCCTTTGGATCTGGTGAATTTGTCGAAGGAGACCAGGGAATGGAGACAGACAGACAGACAGAGAGAAAAGAGGAGAAGAGAGTTTTGAGAATCTGCTAATTCGCGGCTATAATTTCGGAGAGTACCTATTGTTGCTATTGTTCTTTGCGACTAAGAAGAAACACGTGTGGCATATTCAAAATCACGGCGGAAGAAGAAGAAGAAGAAATAAGAAGAAGAAAACTTGTGAACAGATTTTCAGTAAAGAAGAACAAGATTCTATGAGAAACACTTGTGGCATATTCTAGAAGAAGAAAGCTCTTTAGAGTTTCTCGAATTCTTTTTTCTCATACGGACTTAGAGACTGTTTTGTGCAGATTTCTTTCGTCGATCGTCGTGCAGGAGTTTCTTGTTTCCTGTAGCAATTTTCGGGTAAATTTCAAGCCAAAGTATCGAGAAAGAAAGAGGAAGAAGAGAGAACAATAGATGCCTTTGCGATACAGGGCTGCAGCAATTTGAGGAATTCAGAACTCGCACAGATCCTTTTCCTCTGAAAGATTTGCAACACAGGAACCAGCGGTGAGCATGGAAGGACGAGAGCTTGCTGATTGATGCAGAGGATTTTTGAGGCATGGATCCATCAGAATTTCGTCAGAAGGGGATGATGACTCATCATGGCCAAGCTCATGCACCTCCTCTCCACATCACGGATATTACACAGTCTTGGAGACAACCTCAACAACCACAGAGGGATGTGTGCACACGAAGAGGGGCTGTTCATGATGGGTTTCGAAAGGGTCTTCCGGAAATTGAGCAATTGGAAAGGGAGCAGGGTTTAATCAAGGGAATGCAAGCTCTTGGACGATTCATGCAAACACATCCTGACTACTGGAATGAATCCTCTTCTCAGTTACTCCTTGAGGTAAAGTCTTACTGGTGTCTTCATCTTCTTGAAGTGAGACACTTCATACACAACAGCTATGTCACAGCTGAACCCTAAAACCTTTTGCATCCGATGTGAACCTTGCACCTTGTTCCTTTTAGTTTCACCCTTACTACACACATGGAGGAAGAGTGAAACTACTTAATCCCCACTCTGATTATAGTTTGAAGCTTGCTGCAATTCAGTATGTTTTCATGCCCAAAGGTTAACAGTGGCAACAGACCTATGAATGCTTTCATGTCCAAAGATTAACAGCAGCAACAGACCCATGTTTGTTTTCATGTCTAAAGGTTAATAGCAGCACGAGACCAATGTATGTTTTCATGTCCAAAGCTTAGCAGCAGCAACAGACCCATTCAACTTTTCTTGAGAAAGATGATGATCTCCTACTTCAAAGCTGTACAATGTTTCTGTACTTGGTAGTTGGAAAAACGTGTCATGTTGGAGGTTCCTGCAATGGTGTGACACCCATATCTTCATTTAGATCTATTTTGAACCTATTATCATAGTTTGCTTTGCATCATGTATGAATTGTTGGCACAGCAGGCTGCAACAAAAAAGAGGGTTGTGTGATCCAAGACCAAATTGCAATTTTAATGAGGACAAGCTATACAACAAATGGAAGAGATTGTGGTCTTGACTATTGTGCACAGTGGAGTTGACAGGAGGTTGCCAATTTGAACATTGCAGCTTCAAGTGGAGAAGTCCATGACCATGCCTTATTCATAACAGGCTTGGTGGCCCCAATGATAGAGATTCTTGATGCACAACAAGAGACAGTGAAAAAGACAAGGCAGCTTGCAGCAGAAAAGGACCAGCAGGCTACAATGGCACTACAGAAACTGCAAGTTGAAAACAAGAAGGCGCTTCAGCAGTTGCAAGAGGGCTCTGAGAGGGCAGCCCAAAACAAAGCTTTCTGTGATTCGCTCTTACTGTAAGAATGACTATCTGCACCAGATGCCCAGGTCCTACTAATTTCTTGTCCCATGAAACAGGCTTTGGAACATGTTAACCCCGAACCATCTTTAGTTGTACCTCATAAGGAGCTTTATTCAATTGGCGTCTTTACCTTCTTGTGCCCCTTGTGTTGCACTACTTTCAAAGTGCATAGGAAGGAGTTTGGTTTAAATCCTACACATTCTTATCAGGATGGTAAGACCTTGGTTGCAATCATATGTAATGTTAATCTCCTACAGATGCATAATTTGCCTGGGTCATGTGACTCCTGTTAGGTTTTGTATTACTGCTGCATTAAGCATTCACTCAACACATTCTTTTGAACAGGGATTTGGAAGCAATGAGGCATGCAGCACAGGAGGCACAGTGTCAACTAGAAAGAAAAGAGAAAGAAGTTCAGCAATTTCTGGAGGAGAAGCAAGCACTGCTCTCTTACCTTGTATTTGGAGGACCTTCTGCGTTTGTTGAGTGGGCAACAGAGGAGATGCAAGAACAGGGTTTCGACCTTGCAGAAACACTTGAGCAGGTTTGGTGGCCACACAAAAACAGGCAGGACCTTGTCCAAGATAAACTGCCTCTAGAAAACCCAATTGAGAGTCATGTACAAGAGGTATCTGTTGACAGACAGAGCTCATCAAGGAACCAGGAGCTTTCATCTAAAGAAACCAATGGACAAAATACGTCAGATCCTTTATCCAGCATTGGTGAGGTGGAGAAGCTACTGTGGTTGATTGGCTCAGAGGTATTTCAACAAGGAGTGGAGAGTTATAACCAAGTAGCTGCAAAGGGGGTCTTTTCTGTACCCATGGCTGTGATTGCATTCTGGTTTGGTCTGGCTGGTCGAATGATGTCCCTTGGGACACACATCCTTCTGTCAAAGTTGATCAAACAGTAAGCCTGGTATCCAAAGGTTTGCTGATTGTCTCAAGAAAACAATATTCAGGTTGGGACTCACTTGTCAAATGATGTCCCAGAGAACAGCCATTATTTGATCAAAGTTGGTCAAACAGTAAAAAGTCATTATCTCAAGGCTTGCTGATTGTCTCAAGAAAACACAGCTTCACAGGAAATGGAAATCAATGATTTGCTTCAGCAAATAGCAGGAGGTGTTTGATGCACCTTGCCAATTTCAGAACAGGTCCAGAACAGATGTAGGTATTCTAATAGATGTAAGTGTTCTCATTTGTACAGAAGTAGGTAGGCAGTACGAAGAACATATAGGTGTAGACTAGAGATTGACTGAATCATATCTACAACAGAGCTCTGCTGCAATATCCAGCCAGGAAAAGGATGGTTCGGTAAGTAGTAACTGGAATCCTCCATTCTAAGGGAAGTCTCTGTACACTACAGTTGCATATTTATGCATCTTTGAAAACTAATGTCTTACATTGCATGATCAGTTATTGGAGGCTTGTGCATTCATCATCAACACACTGTTTGTGCATGGTCAAAGTATTTGGTGCAAATTGATGTCCCCACCTTTGGGGCATATTGTCATGGATAGATAGATGTGAAGGATGGGCCAACGGCTAAATGTGAATAACATTGTGCTGACGGTTGGATGTGGAAGTTCATGAGAGAATTTGGAAATACCTGAAGTGGGCCTGATACCATGGTGACAAATGGAGGTGCCTCATTAGAGTGTGAGTATGATAGGGTTCGAGCAAAGAACATAACGCACAATGAGGAATACTTGAAATCTCTCAACCTTGTGCCTCTTCTCCTTAGGTGAGATTTTATGGACATCTGGAAGTAGTTGACCAATGTTTACAGTTCTAAAAAAAATTGCTCCAAGTAAAGTGCATGTCTTTTCATTGAGCTATGGTTTGTATGTGTCTTATAGTGTCCATGCAATCTCATAGAAAGCAGTTGCGGTGAAAGGGCATTGTGGCATCAAAGACCTGCAAAAGCTTCCAATATGTCGTAGTTTGCGATGCAAACACAACATAGTGGTACTCAATGGCTTCAAGTTCAGGTGAAAGTTGTGATGGTAAGCACTCTAGCTCACCTTTAGGTTTAGAGTTTGCAGGGGGTGAAAAATGTGAGCCTTCATTAGAAGAAACATCAAAAGAGTTGGAAGTTCAAGCAACACACATTCAAGCCATTAATCGATTGAACTTGATTATGCACAAGAACCATAAGGTAGGCTCTTCACTCACGCTTCTTGAACACCCTTACTCAAATTTTTCCTCTCATGGTATTTATTTTGAATTTTTTATTTCCATTTGAATTCCTGCACAAATGCTTCAATTGCATGTTCCTTGATCAAACTCCTTCATGTCTTCTATTTAAATTTCTAATGTCAGTCAAATTACCACCCAAGCACTTGAATTAATGCACATATGCTCAAACTCAAATCGTTCATGTTTTTTTTCATGGATTTTTGTTGTGGATTTGAAAGTCCTCCTTGAGTGCTTGAGTTGATAGGTTCTTTTTCAGACTCATCATGATGATCTTTTTTATGGATTTTTGCAATCCATTTGAAAGTCTTGCACAAGTGCTTCAGTTGATTGGTTGTTGCTCAAACTCCATCTATTAACCAGTTTTTTATGAAGATCTATTCTCCATTCGAGAGTCTAGTGTAAATGCTTGAACTAATTGGATGTTCATGCTCAACTTCCTAGGCTACATTCTCTTATGCATTGCAAGTTTTATTGTAGATTCAACTAAATGAATGTACAAGGTTGTGTTACATTGTCCTGTGCATTGCAAACCTTATTACAAATTTGACTAAATGAATGTATAAGTTGAAGTGTCAAATATTTCCACGTGGGGCTTGTGATGAGGTTTGTGATGAGTGCACTTATGTTTGCAGAAAGTTGAACTATTGCAACCTTGGAAGGTGAGAAGACCCTCACAAAAGGCGGCCATGGTTAAACCAGGAAACACCAACAGAAAGTTACCTAACACCAACAATTCTAGAACATTGCTTTAGATGATTATGAGGAGAAATATAAATGAAAGAGCATCCTCATCAATAGGTGATGACAATGACACAGTAGATCAAAACACAAATGGCGAGCTATTGCACCTGCCTTTGATTGATTGGCAAAAGATGTCAGCAAATGTTACCACCAAACTGAGTTTATCAAAACCCACAAATGCCAATGCAATCCCAATGCTCTTTGGTATGCAAGGCACATGTGATTTGAATGGTATGTCGAATAATATCTTGAATGTGCAACCCTATAATCAAATGCCTAGGTTGAACAATGCCTTGCCTAACAATTTTAGGAACATTTGTTTTGGAATGCAAGGGGGTTTGGGTGGATTGTTTTGTATGAATTTGGGGCAATGGAACCCTTTGCAACAAATGCAAGCTTTGCAAACTTTAGCAATTATGCCTTTTGGGATGTCAAAGAAGTAACATGCAATTGTGCAGCGCAAGGCATGTAAGCAATAGTGGCCAATGCACGCAAGATGATTATGCTAAAAAGAACTAATGGGAAAAAACCATTTTTTGTGACTTGTGATTTTATGGGAAACCCAAACCCCCTCATCGGAACATTTGTTTCCATGGGACAACAACATTTGTATTTGGATCAAAGTTGTGTAAGGTAACAAATTTGGGGATGATGCCATCCATATATCTCCTTCTCATAAATTGAGATCATTAGATCCAATGTAGGTACAAAGATATTTCCAATTATACCTAATTATTCATTCATGTTATGTTACATGGTTGATTGTATGAACATGGTGGTTTGCAGAAAACCATGACATTCAAGGGTTTATTGTGACATTTGTAAATATTAATATCAAGGATCAAGGTTGATTTCATTAACCCTACTAGCAAAATGCCATTTGCCTTAGGGGAAAATTATGGTGTGGTAGGGATAATGTTCCATGGGGCCCAAATTCAACTAGGGCTTTGTACTGTAGTTGTGACATGTGTGAAGAAAAAGGTAATTAAACTACCATGTTCAAATGAAGTTGGTTCATAAATGAAAAAGATGGCAAATAATGTTATGTGGCGTGGAAAAGATGTATTATTTAAGTAGTCCATTTGTTGCAATTCTTAGTAAATGGCCATATTCAAGATTGAGTCTACATGTTAGGGACAAGTTTCAGGACTTACTAATCAAAGTCTTGATCAAATTTTTTCCCTATCAAAATCAGCACTATATCCTAAAAGTCCTTTTTTTGGAGGGATTTTTTGAATTTTGACACAATGTTGCTTAACTCAATTGTGCCCCACCTATTTTTCCCTATTCTCTTGTGCGTAACTTGTGGGTTTCATAGCAATGTCCATTTTTTTTTCTCCTTTGTGTTTGAGCTTGGTGGCGTTTTTCTTTATAACTTTGTCATGTAAAACTTTAGGTTATCTTGGAGCTACCTGAGGTTTTCAAAAGCTTTAGGTTTTCATACCTTTCTTGTGTGGCTCACAGTTTAAGGAGTTAAATGATTAATGTTGGGAGGTGCAAAAAAGACAGTTAGTGTTGTAGTAACACAAAATGATGAGGTGATTGTTGCTAAGAAAAGGTATAAGATCACTATTGAAGATTTTCAAAATGTGCATGCAATGACTACTACATAGTTGACTATTGTTGAAGAAGTTCTATAGATTGCCTTACAATTGACACCCTAGTTGACACTTGAGTTTTCTGTACATCATTTGTCAAATGATTTTGAAGGCTCATTATGTAACTTGATCAACAATATTCCTAGAATTTTTGAAACTAATGTAACAAGCCCAGAAACAAATGTGGTTCTTGTGCCAAGAGATTTTTCCAACATTTTGAAATAACTTGAAACAAAAAAGGTGTTGGTTCTCAACACGAAGAGGTATCAAATGTCAAAATTGAAGGAACAAGAATTGGTTTGGGTAGATCAGGTAGCCAAGCTTTTAGACTTTGTTGTTATGAGAAAAGTAAGTCGAAGATATCTCAACTTGAGTTTGAAGTGACAATGCTTCAAGAAATGTTGAAGAAAATGCAAGAAGGTGGGGGATTTATGTTTTACCCATAACCAATGCTTCATTGTCCTAATTATACATTTGATGCTAGTGATCTATAATGCTCAGGAAAATTCATTGTCATTGTCAATGAGTGCCCTATTTGTGCATAATCATTTCCTTGTAAAGACATTATTGTTGCTAGTTGTGGGCACACATATCATGTCTCTTGTATTGCATATGTTGTTGCTACTCATCAATTTTGCAAGGTTGCTAATTATGGGCAAAAATCTCACCACAATTGGCTATCAATGATTAGAATTTGATCCTTGAATGAAGATGCCTTGACCTCCTTGAAAGCCCAATCACCAATGCGCTTGTCTTGGTTATAAAAATTGAAAAACAAAGCTAACATTTCAAGTGATATTTTGCTTGAAGCTATTGAAGTTGATTTCTTATGCTTGAATTGCAAATGAAGTGACATGCTCTAGAATGATTATGATTGTTTTAGGTTTGAGTAATCCTATAAATCTCTTAGGTCTCCTTTGAGAAAATGTTTAGAAGAGTAATCATGAGATATTTGCAGAGTTCTAATTTTAGTCCAAGATATGTGCTTGGAAGTCATGGATTCCATTTTACATGGACTTGTTCCTTGAAGGTCCCTTTGAAGTCTATGAGAAGGCCATGGAATCCAATATATGTGGAAGTCATGCCTTGAAATTCCATGGAAAGTCCATTGAATCTAGATCAAAATCTTGATTCCTTCATGTTCAATTCATGTTAAACAGGTGCTTGCATATGCTTGGACATGTCCATTTCTTTGAATCCTTGTTTTTTTATTTAGGACTGAGTCTTTACAAGCATTTGCATAGGGTTGTAAACTTTAGCTATAGAATACCTTATGATTCATGTGTTTTGAATTACCTCAAATGTTTTTAATGTTCTTTTTTCTTTTCATGATTTTTATGCAAGGGGTTGCCAAAAAAAAGAAGGATTTTGTGTAGTTTCAACATCTAAAGTTGTTCACGATAATTTGTAGAACATGTTGAACAATACAGTAACTAATGGATCAACTTATTATTGTGTTGATTACATTCCATCACAAACCACAACTACAAGTCTTTCTACTATGCAGTGTATGGAATTGGAAAAAATTGATTGTACCATAAAGGCTTCAATCACAAAGTCATTCACGCAAAGTCTAGACACAATACCAACAATTCTCTGCATTACATGTAATGTCAACAAATCAGATATTGTGTTGTAAGTAACCTGTCATCTTTACTCAATTTCAATGAACTATTTCCTGAATTTATATACATATTTTTGTGTTATATCAATGTTTTAGAATCAACACCTACAAGTGATCAAAAGTTGTGATGGGACATGGTGCGACAACACAAAAACTTGTGGAGATCGAAGATTCTAGTGATGAAAACAACAAAACAAGTGTTGGTGCAAAATAATGATTCATTGAAATAGTGCTAAAAGTTTGTGAAACCACATAAATCACATTGAAGGAGGTGTAGCCACAAATGGCAGAACAAGAATTCGTGTTTCCATCATCATCTCAATTGGGTTTGAAAAACTTACCAGTTTCTGTACCAGGAAATAGAAAAGAGCATTTGTGGAAGATGGATCATAAGACTCTCATGCACAAAGAATAATAAAGATTTCAAAAGAGAATAAATATTTTTTCATTCCAACTAAATAAAATTATTCCAAACAGGTGGAAAGAATGGAGATGTGGAAGAAGATGGGAGAAAGTGAAGATGTTTGGGCTAGTAAGGTTGGTTTGGTCACATTGTTGGCCATTGAGTGGAAGGAACCACATCATGACACTTTGGTAGAATTTTTGAACACCTTTGTGATCAAGGGGTCTGAGATTTATTGTGGGAGGATAAACATAGTGTATGTCATTAACAAACAATTGATAGCTGATGCACTTGGTGTCTATCAAAGTGGGTATATTGAGGATCCTAAAGGATCGGTGACCAAAACGTTGGCAAAAGAATTGTTGTTTAAGCATGATATCAAACTTCCATACACCAATGTAGATTGGTGGAATGTTAAGAAATGCAGAATGCCAATTAACATTAGATACCTAATTGTCATATTTGTGATTTACTAGAGGGAGAAAGTGAATTACATGAGCAACAAGAATGCATTGACATTCATGAAAGTGGAAGGAATTGAAGTAGTTTGGGCATAGACTATGTTCAATAATTTGTGTAGTGAGTTGGATAGATGGACAAAGATGTACGAGAAGATGTAGGTAGGGGGAAAGTAGAAAGAGTTGTTTTGGTACATGTTTCAAGAAGACCTTGAAGTTATAGAGAAAGAGATAACTTAGAAACTAAAAAAAAATCCAAAAGGATTAAGGATGAGTTACAACATGTTTTAGATAGTAGAGGGGAGCAATAAGGGGATCTTTGAAAAATATGGAGAAAAGAAAGAACAAGTTTGAGGTTGGAGAAGGATTAGAGCAAAGAAGGAAGTCAAAGGAGGATGATAAACCTTAAAAAGTTATGCAAGGGTGTGTTAGATAGACACGAGTCACAGTTCCAAAAGTGGTTACAGAAGGATTATAACTCAATGCACGAAAAAGAAAGGAGGGAATAGATGCTACAAATCAAATCATAAAGGAGTAGATCACCCTAGGTGATAACAACATTGCAAGAACAACAAGAACAAATGCAAAATGATGCAGTTGATGATTTTTATAATTTTCATGTTCAGATGGAGGTTCATGAAGAGGCTACATTGGAGGTATAGGTAACACAACCACATATCACTCAACAACAACCACATTCACCTTAGGTACCACAAATGGTGATATTAGGGCCATCATTTAATGAATTTAGACCACATGCAATCATGGTACCACAAAGTAAACCAAGATCAGCAAAAGGGAAAATGTTGGAAATCGATCTGGGGTTACAGGTGAGGGACATGGGGATGTCATCAAAAGATGATTATAAGGAGGAGACCCCATAGAACTTAACACCTAAATTTGTCAAAGAAATCTCAAAAGATGTGCTAGAAAATAACAAGATTATTGAAATGTTTCAAGCAATGGTAATTCATGTTAGTACGAAGATGGGTAATTTGGGTTTAAAAATGTAGTCATTAACCACAGTGGAAGGAGAGAAACAGGGATTACTGAAACATATGATGAAGGAATAGGAAGGTTATGAGGAATTTAGAAAGCATATAGTGACGCACTCCTAACTCCTCAAAGGACTCAAATGTGAGCCCAAGTAAAAAGCAATGGAAGAAAGAGGAGTCGGAGCACGCTCCTTAACTCACAACACTTTGAGGGGTAGAGGGGCGTGTTGGAGCTTTGGGATGGGACTAGGAAGAGTTGACAAGCTTCATTCACTCACACGGGCTTGCACATAACTCACACAAAGTGGTTAGTGCATAGTTGGAGCACCCTTGGTGCTAGGACGAGCCACGGGCAACACGGACACACAAGACTCACCATGGCCCGGACTTGGGGGAAGCCACCACCTTCCCCCTTATAGTATACTCTGCAGCTCTCCACGAAGGTTACATCCAAATGGCTCTTTTTCCCAAGACTCCCGAGTGGGAGTCCCGAAATCCCGCCAACTGGGACTCCCACGACTTTGGAGCCCCATAACTTTGCGATCAGACCTCCGATTGAGGTGCGGTCTAAAGCAAAGTTGTAGTTGTCGTCGAACACTTTCCAACGATATGTGGCACGCCCCCTGCAGCTAAGTAAATCGGGTCGATTCTCGACTTTTTGTGGTTGGGAGTCAAATTGGCAGTTTGACTCCTGGCCCTTCTTTTGGCCATAACTTGTGTTTCAGATGTCCAAATGAGCAATGCGAGCCCATTTTAGACATCTACGTTTCAAGAGCTTTCTAATGGTATAAAGAACGCCACAAGCCATTGGGTTTTGACCCTTGCAATCGCTCTCTGAAGCTTTGGGACTCCATCAGGACTCCATCTCCCAAAGTGGGAGTTGCCTTGGGAGTGTGAGTGTTCAGTCCCTCACACTTTCTTACACTCCTGGGAGTATGTGATGTGGCTCCCCAACTTCCTTTTGGCCCGCACCTTTGCAATGCCTTTGCCTTGACTCCCGAGCTTCCTTCCTCTTGGCCCGCAACCTTGCAACCCCTTTGCCTTGGTTGCGAGCCCAAAGCTAGGGTTGCGACATATAGTGAGTTAGAAAAAACAGAAAATCAAAAGGGAAGAGAAAGTGAATATAAAAATGTTGGAGTTAACCACATAAAATAAGGAGCTGAAGAAGAGGATGGTTGAATGGATAGCTCTACATAAGGAATGCTAAGAACTAAAGAAGAAATAGGAAGCATGGAATGAAGCGGATCATGCGTAGCAAAAGGCATTGATAAAATATAAACATAAGAATGAAGGGTTGGAAAAAAAGAAGGAAATTTGGTTGCAAGAAAAGGAGACCAGAAATTAGACAATTGAGAAGACGATTATACAGATTTTGTAAATGAAAAATATGGTTGTAGGAGAGGAGTTCTGTAGATAGAAGGTAAAACATTAAAAGGAGATAGTAGTCATGGAAGTGTTTGCACTATGGAAGGAAATGATCAAGACCAAGACAAAGTTGAAGGACTTGTTAGAGAACAATAAGGATTTGGATCCAATGCATGTCAACAACAATCTAGATTAAAAGAGTATGATGAGTTGGTAAACATTATTTTATATTGCGTGTTAAACAATACATGGAAGATTCTAATGCTGAACTTGATGAGTGGTGGGAGTTGGCATAAGCATAATTCAAGAAGTTATGTAGAAAAATTTGGTTGTGCATAGGAAGGATGAAGAAGCGTTTATCTACCTTTAGGAAAGCTTTTCCAACCTTTATATATCATAGTCCAGATAGCTTGGAACCATCCAATCTAGTACAAGAGGTGGAGGAGGTTGAGTGTAGTGTAGCCACATAGGAGTAACATGAAGAAAAACCACAAAATTTAAGAGGAAGAGGATAGGATACTCCAAATGCAAAGGTTGAGGAGCAAGTATAAAAAGTTTCACAACAAAAGAAATGATTGATAGTTGATGATATTGGTAAACAAAGGAAGCCAGTTGAAGGTGTGGAACAGGTGGTGGAACACATACAAAAGGACAACCAACAAGGTACAACAACATCATTGCTTGAAGTTTTAGTTCTTCAAATGGGTGTAAAAGGTGAAGGCCATCTAGGATAATAGATTGAAGGGCAGGTAGAAATATCAATAATTCAAGATGAGTAAGTGAAGCTGCAAACAATTGACATAGTGACTTGAAAAGCAATTTTTTTTACTACAATAAGGATTTTGAGGATCGAATCCAAAGTGGAAGGAGGGTAATGTTACCTAGTGAATGGAAGAGATTTAACAAGGTAGTGATTACTTAATGAATAGCACGTCATCCAACAAGACATTGGATAGGATTAATATTTTTGATCACTTGATTTCAAATTACTTTTGGAGGGAAATTTTTTTATAAGGATGTAGTTCTAGAAATTGATGGAGTTAAGGAAATTGTTTTGTTTTACACACATAATTAAACTTAGAGAGTTGTTGGAGTTAGATTAAAGACACAATATGAAGTTCACAATTTTGTTGGTACTGAAAACCATAGATTTTCATGTTTTCATTTTTTATTTCTACTTTTAAGACCACATATTTTTTATATGTTCAATTATGAGTAAAGAGAATAGTGTGAAATTGATAAGGAAACATTGATCATACTTTGTGAATATTGTTTTTTTTCCCTTGAGATCTAACTATAACTTTGACAATAGATTCCTTTTTTCAAAAATGAATTAGAACCTAAGGAGAATGAATAGTAGTTGTAATGAAAAAATTGTGTAAAAAATAATCTACCAAAATTATTTTGAACAACTAACACCAGATATTGTAAGTGTTGAAATGATGGATTGAATTTGAATTTGTATTGTTTTAAGTAGGCAAAAAACAATTCTAAGATAGAATTTGCACCTACTTGGTAGATTGAAAATATTTTATTTATTTAAGCTTTGATTCCTTGTGTAGAGTGGGCCTAATTCCACTAGTTGGATAAGGGGTTAACATTACATTTTAAAATATGCATTTGCTTCCTTTGTTATCATTTTTTTTTGTCTCTCCCATTAGGCCCATTTCACATTAGGAGTCATCTATAATGTTCAAGTTAATTCATGCATTCCTTTTGGTGCAAAAGATGAAATTAGCCCCAAGGGTTTTACATTAGGAGGTAATGTTGTTATAGGAAAAACTCATTTCAATCTCCCATGACTTATTATGATGAATTTTATGGCCATTAATGGCCCCAAGGAAAAATATATATTCCAAAAGAATTGGGAGCTAATTTGCTTTATATTGGGGGATTTTTTTTCCATTTGGCTTGACATTAATCCTTTGTTTTGACATTTCCTACATAATGATTATTTACTAATTTGCCCATAATTGAGTTTTTTTACATTATGTTTTTTCCTTAATGATTTTTTTGAAACTAGAATCTGAGGGGTAATCAATAGTTTTGTTTTTAATTTCTAGAGTGATGAATAAGTTTTCTTCAAATTATAATTTGAAAATTGTTTTGAAGGTTATATTAGATTTGCACATTTTGTTCCCATTCTTGTTTTGCTACTCATTTTTGTCTTGTTATTCAATGTTCATTTGCCGAATTCCCTCATCATAATTACTTGCATTCCTCTTTGAGGTGTCATGTGTTTCCCCTTTTTGTATAATTTAAGAGTTTTCCCATCACTAGTTCCATTGTTAACGTCATGACTATGACCATTTTCTATGCTGAGGGATGACTTGAATTAACCATCTTAATTGATGAATTTGATTCAACTGTCATCTTTGAACAATGTTTATGTGTTATTTCCCAAGTAAGTTCTTTGCATATTTCCAAGGATGTAGCATACAATGTGAACAACAATATCTTAGGTTTAGTGTACTAGATGCCAACCACTACAAGTGTCGCAACCCTAGCCTTGGACTCACGACCAAGGCAAAAGGGTTGTAAAGTTGCGGGCCAAGAGAAAGCCCGGGAGTTAAGCCAAAAGGAAGTCCGAGAGTTAAGCCAAGAGGAAGCTCGGGAGTTAAGGCAAAAAGAAGCCCGGGAGTCACATCACATACTCCCAGGAGTGTTAGAAAGTGTGAGGGAGTATGAGGGAGTGAACCCTCACACTCCCAAGGCAACTCCCACTTTGGGAGATGGAGTCCCGCTGGACTCCCGAAACTTCAAAGAGCAATTGTAGGGGTCAAACCTCAATGTCTTGTGGCGTTCTTTATATCATTGGAAAGATCTTGAAGCGTAGATGTCTAAAATGGGCTCGCATTGCTCATTTGGACATCTGAAACACAAGTTATGGCCAAAAGAAGGGCCGGGAGTCGAACTACCAATTTGACTCCCGACCACTAAAAGTCAGGAATCGACCCGATTTACTTAGCTGCAGGGGGCGTGCCACATATCGTTGGAAAGCTCTCGACGAGAGCTACAACTTTGATTTAGACCACATCGCGATCCGAGGTCTGCTCGCAAAGTTATGGGGCTCCAAAGTCCCGAGAGTCCCATTTGGCGCAATTTCGGGACTCCCGAGAAAAATAACCATTTGGATGTAGGCTCCGTGGAGAGCTACAAAGTATACTATAAGGGGGAAGGTGGTGGCTTCCCCCAAGTCCGGGCCGTGGTGAGTCTTGTGTGTCCGTGTTGCTTGTGACTCGTCCTAGCACCAAGGGTGCTCCAACTTTGCATTAACCACTTTGTGTGGATTGTGTGCAGGCCCGTGTGAGTGAGTGAAGCTTGTCAACTTTTCCTAGTCTCATCCCGGAGCTCTAACACGCCCCTCTACCCCTCAAAGTGTTGTGAGCTAGGGAGCGTGCTCCGACTCCTCCTTTTCCGCTGCTTTTTACTTGGGCTCACATTTGAGCCCTTTGAGGAGTTGGGAGTGCGTCATTTACAAGGATAGTAGTGGGTTGTGTGGTTTGGACAATACATAGTTGTTAACGACAACGTTTTGACTCATTTGCAAGAAACTATCTTGATGCTAAATACTATTGCATCTATGGTCAAAACAACGATTATGAAGATAAATATGAAACAGGAAATTGAAAATATTGATATTGAAACATTCTTCCATCGTCCATGTTCATTGATTTGTTTAGTTCATTATCAGGAAAAGAATTGCTCCTTAGCTACATAACACCACATCACATCAAGCCCATGGTCCTTCTATTCCCTCACAATCAATGTTCTTTGACCCACATACCACCTCTCCATGTCCTTCACAAGTGTTCAGTTAGTAGTTGATTACCTTCGCACAATGTCACTCACATAACATACTTTTAATGAGTTGCAAAATTTTGACTATGACAAAATTGTTATTCAAGATGTCTTTTTCTTGTCCATGACATTCAATAGTGACATTTTGTTCTAGACATGCCCCCCCTATCTAGTAACAGTCACTCCTGATCACATATGCAAGGCATGGATACAAAGTACAATGAGCATGCTTTGGTCCAAGGTGATCACAACCAACATCAAGAATAGTTTTGGCTTGAACTTTAGAAAGGTTTCCTACTTGTGCCATTTGCGTTGTGTGTAAGACGATTGTGATCATTTCGTTTGTTCCAAAGCTCACAATGAGATGATTTGGATTGATGAGTTGACCCACACTTTGGTCAAAGGGCAAATTGTCTTTGGTCCTCCTACTTCCTCTCTTGGATGCAAATGTTGTAATTCCCTTCCATTTTGTGTCGACAACTACAAAGGTCAAATTTATTACGTTGTTCATAGACTCCAATCCATTCAAGAGCTTGGTGTGCATCTACACCCTATTGTAGATGGTAAGTGTAGATAGATTATGGAAGAGACTAAAACATTGATAAAGGAAGAGGTCAACCAAACACTAGATGTGAAAACATCCATCATTTCCTTGAGCACCAATAAATCTTTCTTGGCCAAGCATTTGATCAATAATAGTGTTGATGACAGCCTCAAGCGTCTAAAAGGCGACCAACTCAAACAAATATAGAACAACTTTGTAGAATTGAGCTCTCCACATGTTCGTAACCTGATTGCTTCATTCAAACAATGATCGGATGGAGGCTACGTTGACAATATACTTGAATTGAAGTTCATGAGTCATTATGATTATATCTAGGAATGTTGCTTTCTAGGCCAAATTTCTGGTCAAAAAGTTTTCATTTTCAAGATGTCTATTGACATGGAGCGGAGTCGGCCTTGTTGCACAAATACAGCCTGGGGGAGATCTTGAAAGTTCTTGGATCATGTTTGACCATATCAAACACATCGCTGGCTAGACCACTATGATTACATCTGGTTGGAGTGCATCTCCAACAACACACTACTGGTATTTGATGCATGTGATTCTACTATCATCTCTTGCTACATACAGTGCCAGCACAAGAGCAGCAGATAAGCCTGCCCCATTCCCCAGCCATTGAATTCTCTTTCAAAGGACTAGCATCATTAGAACCTTGTCCATTGTTTCCTTGACTCACAGCTAATGTTCAAATCGTTACACAAAAGTTTTGTACTGGTAGTGGTGGGGCTGTAAACTTGCAGACAGTAGTGTCACAACCATTTTAGTAACTTTCTTCCTGCCTGATCTTTGGCACCATGCTCCAGTTCTTAAGCTTGTCCAAAAGTTATTACTTCCTCTTAGACAAGAATGCAATTCATGATTCAATGTGCTGTTTTGACTGAATTGCAAGGAAATGTTTCTTGTACCTGAATCTTGGCACAAAAGAAAACAACTTCTTCACCATGTACCTGTGGGGGTTAAGAACCAAGGGAGCTTTTTTCCTTGAAACTTTCATGTGGAAAATGCAGAGAGCCTGGTATGTGATCATATAATCCAAATCTGGTTCTTCATCCTTTCAAACACCACTCCAAAGTCTTAAGATCACATGACGGTTTACACTTAGAAAATTTTGCCGGCATTGTTGTTGATGTGCTGCTGTACTCCAGAGCTGCATTGTAATCATGGCCAACATTTAAAAGCTCTGGGGAGTTTGCATCTCTGTCTATTTGCAAGTCCCCAAATATGAGAGCTCTGTTTGCAAAATGTTTGGACAAAATCCCACTGCAATTGAGCTAAATAGACACATACAAAAACCAGTATTTCTTCCCATGAGGAAAGTACCTTGCTTCTACAGAGGCGGACACTTTGTACTGTGGGCAACATGTGTCACTTTGAACAGAGAGCAATTGGGTGACGTTCATGGTCAAACAAGTGGACAGACCAGTTGTTGGTGGCAGCTATGGACCTACCTACCTATCAGTCACACCACCCACTTGATCTCGAAGTAAGCAAAGTTCTTCAGACGTTTCTCCTGGTCAAACAGGCCAAGAGGCCAGCTATCAGTGGCTATCAGAGTGCTTTCATTTCACTGAAGACTAAGTAGAAGGGATGTCCTGGAGAGTTATGATTATGTCTCGATTTGTTTCTGACCTCTGCTTCTGCTTCATTGCAGGGACACACTTCAATGCCAAAGAGAAAGGTACATTTCTAAGATTCCACTGATGAGTCTACTGCTGGGATAATTTCCTTTCTTCCTTCCCCCGTGGTGAATCAAAAATAAAAGTTCAAAACTGTACTGGAGAAGAAAATGGAAAATTGGGGGTAGCAGGAGGAAGAGAGGGGAGTAATGTAATGTCATGGATGGGGAAACTACTCTGGAGTTGGTACTTCCATTTTGGGAGGATCTGAAAACTATCAGAAAGACTGATATTGCAAACAATGATTTGGGTACTTCTTTGTTTGTTGTTTTCTATAACTGGATGCCTCATGTAAACAGCTGCCCCAAGGGTCTATCAGACGCTTACCTTTCTATCAGACCCTTCTTCCTGGATTTGAGGCACCAGGTCAGTAGGCTTAGTGGAGGGGAAGAGTACCCCAAATCATTGAAGAGCCAAAAGACAGACTCTTCTCCCACAATACCCAAACCCAGAATTTTTTTTCTTTGGCAGCTGGTAGCGAGCTCTTGAAATCTGTAACTTACACGATCCAATCTTATATGATATGTGCAGTTCTTAACATACAGTAAGCAAAAAAATTGATGGGTTTTTTTTAATGTAAGGAGGGTGAACTGCCAGAAAAGTCCTTTGGTTTGCAATTTAAAGCTAATCCATTAGAGTATTGATTTCAGTAGATCTGCCCATAGTTTTTTAGTTTTTCAGATAGTCAAGGTAGAAGACAAGGAGATAATTATGAAAAGTGAGGTCAAAGAATAAGAGAATAAGTGGTTCATGAGAATTTGGAAAAGATAAGAAAGGCTTAGCACATGATGAGAAATCACATTCTCAATAGGAGAAGGGTGTACTTGTTGTGAGAGAAGATAAACAATGCATTGAGCTCTGAAATTCAATCATGCAGCATAGAGAGAAAAAGAGCAAATAACACAGGACAACATTGAACAGTATATGAAGAGATATTTTGACTGCAGGAGAGATCTGCATGAACTGCAGAAAAGAGAATGGAAGTTCCCAACTACTGATTGGCAATTTTGCCTAAAATAACAAAAAGCTGGAGGAAGGTAGTAGTTGGGGTGAGAGAAGCAATTTGTATCATCAGAAATATTGTCCCCTTGCTAACATTCCTTTGGGTTTAGAACTCCATCTCTACCCTGGAGTTTCTACAACCAAATTTTGATGTGAATTGGGATTGTTCTGACCAGTGTTGTATGGGTATATTAACTTTGCTACCCGATTATTATCAATCTAAAAGACTAGATAAATTCTTTAAGATTCCTGACTGACTGGGCAGATCAACTGGATCTGGGTAGCACCTAATTTGTATCATTTACCCAAATATGTACCTGTTGGTTATAACTGTGTCGCCTATGTACCTGCACAACCCTGGTGATGACTAACTAGGTTTATGTACCTGTTCCATTTCTTACATACATATTATTGTGCAACTTGTTTTGGATTTCACTTCATTCATGTGATTAGTTTCATCTATGAACACAATCACATTCATTGAATTTTATTGATCCTTAATAAAATTGCATATTTGTGATGAAATTCATACATGACCAATTTTCCATCCATTTTGCATACTTCATTGTTGACTTTTATTCGAATTTATTGTTTCAGCCAAGTTTGGCAACTCCATTTATTTGATGATCTTTCTTCCTTCTTTCTTTCTTTCTTTTCCCTCTTCCAACTTTGTCTCTTCCACACCCCCTTTCCATTGCCTCCTCACATTTTCCCCCTTTTCCACTTTTTTCCTTCCCAATCCCAAAGTAAGCCATGGTTGGGTTTTCCTTCATCCGAAGTGAACTATATGTTTTCCATATAACAACCAAAACATTGTGCTTCTTTAATAACTTTAAGCTCTCAAAAGACACATTAGAATTGAAGGGTCCATGCTATACAAATTTCCAAAGGTGACAAAGGTTGGTACGGAAATAGACAATTATGTAAACATCACACCTAGAGACACAATTTTTAATTATGTGCATAAAATCAATTGATTAATATTTGCTTAAATAGTTGCAGCTGCAACAACTCCTTTATTAGTAGTTGCTAAGATAGTTGAAAAGTCACTATTACATGCATGTGTTCAATACTTTACCTAGGGTCAATTATCACTGGGGTCAAATTTTAATACATTTTCGATTTAAAAAGGAACCTTTAGTCCTAGTTTTGAATTAAAAAAGTTTTTGAAGGGTTCTTTGGATTTCAAAACTATTAATTTCGATTTTTTCTTAACAAGATTAGAGCCTGATTCAATTGAAGAACAAGTCCAATCCAATCCCATCTCCATTACACATAATTAAACATTAAAAAAAAAATTTGTTCAACTAGTCCACACAATTCAAAATAAAAATTCTGTAGTATTAATTAAGTACAACCAACTAAAGCTAACTAGCATAAAAAAAAGTCATGCTTTTACTTTTTTTGAAAATTTATACTTATCTACCTTAAGAACCTACCTATTTAAAAAGAGAAGTGGGTTAAATAAATAGGCTTGAAAAAGACAAGTTATTAAATAATTTCAAGATAAATAACATGTATATCAAAATGCATATGTTAATTTGGTTTTTCATATCCATGTAGGTGAATAATGAAAAAGAATGAGATAGTTAGGCTCGGAAGAGCTAGGTTCAACAACACATAAACACAATTATATAAATGTTGTAATATAGATCTACTAATTTCGTATCTTTCATTTAATTTCAATCTTCTTAGTCTACCCTTTGCCTCTCTACCATCCATAGAGGTAGTTGCACCCCCAATTTAGTCTAGAGCAAGTGATAGCGAAGCTACATATTTGGACATCACCATAGCAAACACTCTTTTGACAAATTGAGCTGTGGTTGGTTATAACAAGAATCAAGATGGACTTGAAGGTACATAAATTTCAACAAACTCAGGCTTGGATCAAGCACACATGGTGCTCACTTTAACCCTTTTCTCTCCTTTTGACTTTGGTTTGAGCTCATTGCGAAAGTTGGTACTTTAAAAAATAATTGGACTACCTTACCATATTTTTGAATTGGAATATAACTTCTTGAGTTGCTCTTGCTTTCTTGACCACAAATTGTTTAAGATCATCATGTACTCATATTAGTTCTAGTGTTGTGTGGGGGTACATCCTTAAATAGATAATTGGGAAATGGTTATATGTAGCCCCCAAAAAATAAATTCAAAACTTGGTATACTGGTCTTGTAAGAGCATCTCCAACGGTGCCAAGTATGTGATCCTGCACAGTAAAATTAGATGAAGAAGATCCAAAATATGCCGGTTTGGCTCAGGAAATGGTTTTGGCTCAGCATAATTTCACAGTTTGGGGCAGCAGCGCTGTGCACCTGCAGAAAAGAGTGTAATAAATATGATCTAACTGATGCTCAGTGTTTCTGATTGGGCTATAATAATGATTGATCCAGGTGGTTTGCTATTAGTAGTTCCCGACGACCTATACGCTCTCCCTGTTTCAGTTTTATGGGTGAGTTGCAAAACAATAAATAACCAAACTTGAATGTGAAAAATATTTTTGCAGGGTCACATACTCTGAGCATCTCCACCCCAAAACTGTAAACAACTCCTTTATTGTAGAATAGAATACCGTTTAATGGTCACCGTCCCCACCCACAAACGTCATTACAGTCCCTTTAAAACACTGAAAGACCATCTATGTTTTTACATCTGGATGAGTAATAGTCACTGTCCAAATCCATACCTAGTAGGATTTTTTGTAAAGGGGTTAAAATGACCACTGCAAAATGGACATCAATACAGGAGCGCAGCAGGATACAGCGCTATCCTGCTGCAAGATTTAATGAAAAGGGGTGTTTGCGGGTGTGGGGTGGACATGCTCTCAGCACCTCTGGAGCTGCTCTAAAGCTTCAAAAGTCATCTTGCACAAATTCTGAATTTGTGCATACAGTACCCGAAACTAATGTCACGCAATTGACTTGACTTATGAGTAACTTGAGTTGCAATATTACTCCATCTGTATATTAAAGAAATCTAGTGGCAAGTTCGGTGGGAGACTGGTGCTTTTTCTGGGGGCCAAATTTCGCACTTGTGGCAACAAACGAAATCCCCTCCAAATTGTACAAAGGGTCTTTTTGGGGGAAAATGAGCAATTTAAAATTCTAAAATTCTATTTAAAGAAAAATTACATAATTATAAAATTTAGGAAAATTTCGCCATAATTTTAGGAAAGAAATTAGAAATTGCTGTATTTAAACATTGAGTTTGTGGAGGTCGTCATAGGGATTCTAAAATTTTTCGACTTTCCTGTGTGACCAACTTCTAGCCAAATTTGGCTCATCCCTGTCCTGAATGATCATTGGTCCACCTACTTGACCAAAATGGCTAAAAAAAAGCCCCCTTCTCCCATGATCCATCCCCTTGTTTTTAGGACAAAAATTCATTTGAAAATCTAGTCAAAATTTGAGACTTTTATGCTTGCATCTTACACCACCAAATTCTTCATCATGTGTGTGCGTGTGTGTGCGCGTTTTGTCACCCACTCGGTGACTTAATTTGTAATTAAAGTTGGGGACCATGCACTAGAGGCAGAATGGGCCATAAGGGATGCCTTCTCTTGTATTGTATGTAGTGGCTTTCATGTAGCATTTTCTGCCTCTTTTTAGTCACATTACGAGGCACAATTGACTTGTCTAGTCTATTTGGGTTGAGCTGCCCTCACTACAGCTCAAAATCCACATGCCCATTGTGCAATTCATGAAAACACTTGTGTTATTGGATGTGCCCGGTATGGCGATTGTGCCCATTTCGCCTTGCCCTATAGTAGGCTCCTCAAAATTCCTCACAAGCATCTCACTGGGCACAATGACCTGTACCTTGCACCAAAGTTTTTTTTTTTTTTTTTTTTTGGTG
>Ga0209611_10000067_pt1 | contig 107404 bp, 86 predicted proteins | sample S1TSphgellanicum_3_FD_187693 | JGI IMG/M metagenome (GOLD analysis project Ga0209611, IMG submission 187693) | Host-associated microbial communities from peat moss isolated from Minnesota, USA - S1T2_Fc - Sphagnum magellanicum MG (SPAdes) (version 2) | ecosystem: Host-associated > Plants >... | reverse complement strand
TTGGGTGTTGGGACTTGCCACGGGCACTTGGACACACAAGACTCACCACGGCCCGGACTTGGGAGTAAGCCACCACCTTACTCCCTATAGTATTCTCTGCGGTTGGTCGCCAAGGCTACATCCAAATGGCACATTTTGTTGGGACTCCCGAAATGGAGTCCCGAAATTGTCCCGGCTGGACTCCCGGAATTTTGAACGGCCATAACTCCCGACTAGGGAGTCCAATCGCAACGAGGTCTAAACCAAAGTTATAGCCCTCATCGAGATCTTTCCAACGCCGTGTTGCACTCTCAATTCGGACGTCGGGAAGAGGTCGATTCCCGACTTTTAGTGGTCGGGAGTCAAATTGTCAGTTTGACTCCCGACCCTTCTTTTGCCCATAACTTGGGCTGCAGATGTCCAAATGACCAATGCGAGACCATTTTCGATATCTACGTTTCAAGACCTTTCCAATGACACCAAGAACACCTCAATGCGAGGTGTTTGGGCCTTGCTGTCGAGCTCTAAACATTCGGGAGTCCCAGAGGACTCCAAATCTCCAACTTTTCCAAGTGTTGGGCTTCACCCCCACACTTGGCCAAAGTGGGGTTGCGATATCTACATTATGGCAAGGAATATTGCCAATGGCTAACGGCAAATGGAAATTGCAACATGTTTATGAAGAATTGATGCAAATGTGAACTTAACATTAAAAAACAACCAGTTGCATGAGTAAGAAGATTTAGTCATTGATGACATCAAATTCCATGTTGTTGCAAACACACATCAGCTTCCAAGCTTTTAAAATTTAGATAAGTTATTTTCTTCCCTTGAACCCTATGTTGTTTGAAAATATTGATAAAAATTAAGAGTCATTGATGGTGTTATTGCCTAAAAATATTGATAAAGACTAGGAGATTCAACCTATAATCATCAATCTAGAAAATAAGTTTTGAAAATGTAAATGGGAACTAAATCACATGTTCGAAGAGGTTTGGGTTGTGAAGTTATCATGGACAAAAAATGTGATGGGGTGCGATGGCAAGTTGAACATGATTTGCTACAAAGTATGTAATGAGATTGATGGAAGGGAAAAATTGTTGGTGCCAAAGTTTAACAATTTGTTGAAACATGTAGGGAGGTGAAAATGTAAAGTTGCACACCTTAGGTGTGTTGTGGGGTAGTCCTTCATGCCCATAGACAACCAACATGCTTGTTTGTCATTAAAAGTTGAAATTTCCATTGCAAACATGGTGTGTGTTGGAGGTTTGGTTGGTGAGAAGAAATGGAAGTTCTTGAAGTTTGTTGTCATATTTTGGTTTTTCAACCTATAGTTGATTTTGAAAGCATGAAAATGCTATTTGATTTCTTGAAAGTGAAAAACATGCCTTGCAAGCACTAAAGTGATTCCACAAGTTGGCAGATGGTAGAGATAATTCATTGCATTGTCATGAAGTTCACAAAAGTTGTTGTCCAAAAAGTTAAATACATTATTGTTAATTGTGATGAAATAACCACTATCAATAATCGATCTTGGTGAAATGTGCATGACTACATTGTTTCCAGGCTCTAGGTGGGTGTCATTGTTGTTGAATCTTGAGAAGGTGTTTAGTGGAGGCATTATTAATAACCTCACCCAACTGATATTGAGGTCATTGATGGAGCATGGGGGCTTAACAACAAAACATGTTGTTAGCAAATTTACATGTTTTGGATCTGACAAGGTTGTGGTGTTCACAACCATACATACTAGTGTTATTACAGAACTCAAGTCTAAAAAAACACCATTTATAATTGGAGTGCACTATATGGCACATTTCACCAACCTAGTGGTGTAGACATTTTCTAATCAACCTTTAGTTGCTAACCTTGAAAGCTTGTTATAGACCACTTACACATATTATTCTTTTTCACATGAAAAGGCATTTTGAACATGGTAACCTTGTTAAGCTCTTTGAAACAAAAGGTCTAAAATTACTGTGCAATGTAATGCATAGGTGGATTTCCATGTTATGCCCAATGAAAAAAATGTTTGTTGATTACAAAACCACCTTAGTGGTTCACATGAACAACAACTTAAACCATGTGGTGACAACAAAGACAAAGTTCCTTGAATATTTTTGTGACATTGAGGTGGTAATGGGGTTGATGTGCATCAAGCCCATGTTAGCAGTAGTTCATGCACTCATTAAGTTTGCACATGCACATGACATGTGTGATTTTGTGACTGTTGTTAAATAATGTTGTGTAGAATTATACAAGTTGTATTTTGATCTGAAGACAAAGTATGGCCAAGAACACATGCTTTTAAGCTTTACTCTCCAATTCAAGTTCTTAATTGGGTAGGTGGTTGCAATTTGCCTCCACACAAAAAATGGTGGCCACTGTTGCACACACCATTGAGATGCTTGCCTTGCCAATTAAACCTCCACATTGGTCTATTTGTAGCCAATTTCTAGAGCTTGAACTGTCAAAAAATAAAAGGTTGTTGTGTAAACTTTTATGGCTTGTTCTGTAGGAAAAAAAACATGAATTCCATAACTAATCGATTTCTCCTCCAAAACCAAAATTTGTAATTTAATTGAATTTTCAATGACAAAAACTACTCAAAATTCAATATATCCCACAACTTACATCTAATTTTTTTGAAATCAGTTAAAAAAAATCCTATCCGTAAGGGCCTTCCCCCAATAGCAAGAGTGCACCCAGATTCCCCCATAAATTTTAATTTTGAGTTAAATAATATTTTACTGAAAAAAAATTCAACATTCAATAACTTCTCCCTAGTAGGTCAAAACATTATGAAACAAACTTTGGTGCACCCCTATTAATTGAGGGTTTCCAACAATACCAAGAGTGCAGCAAGAGGTATTGGCAGATCTCAAAGTGACAAACAAAACAAACAAACTACCTTCCTTCATAGATGGATGTTTTTCTAGCATACCTAGCTCTATCTCTCCCTTTTATGAAACTACCTCCTGTTTTTCTCTCACTCCTTTGGAAGGCTTGTGAAACAATTAATTTTGTTACTTGCCTCTTGACCATTCTACTCTTTTTCCCTTCGCACCATCACCACTATCTTTCTCCATTTACCCTACTTGGTTTCCAGATGTAGTTATTGACTGCAGTTGCATGGGCCATTAATGACATCACTTGCAGTGTCTCTCTACTTTCAACATGTCAATATCAGAAGAGACACACAGTCTTGCATTCGTATCCAAAAGTGTGAAATTGTTTGGGTAAAATATTTGCTTGCTGAGCACTTTTTGTTTTTCTTCCATGAGCAGTTTTGACACTTGGAATGATTTCATAACTGGAAATTTGCAAGCAACCGTTGGACTACTTTTCTTGCATGTTGTTATTGTCGCCATAATTAGTTTAGGGATAACTCTATTGTAGCCTAATGTGGAATGACTTTTTGGCTTTTTCCATTATAAGGTTCCATCCATATATGGTGCTTCCAAATATATACTCACATATAAGCTATCTAATATGGAGCAGCTAGCGACCTCCTCTAACAAATGAGTGAAAAATATCACCATGTAGGTACTGAAAGAAATTATCTTTCAGATAATTTTGTTTAATTTCCAACAAGCCCCCCACCAAAGTAGTACACACACACACACACACACACATATATCAGATATCACATTAATTAAGTTTCTTAATCCTTTCATTAACTATTAATTAAATGTAGCTACATTGTACCTTCTCAAAAATGATGAGAACAAACATTTGAAAGCATTTTACAATTTATTGAAAAAATATATAAAAGATATTAGGTACTATTATTTGAGTTTGAAAAGATCCTCTAAAATAATTCTCATTTTTTTGTGATGAAAAGATTCTCTAAGTTAACCTTGAAGTGGAAAAGGACAGAAAGTTGAGGAACTTGGGTCCCACTCCTTGATTCATTGATTCATTGATTGTTGTTCTATCTATACCTAGATGACCAGCCCTGCTGATTCTGCTGGGCTGCAACTTGCAGCAGCAAACTGAAGGACTGACAGAGAGCTTGAGAGGTTGTATGTTGTAAGTTGTTATGGTATATATACACAAGATCTAAATGATTGTTGACTGTAGTACATACTCTATGACAAAATCTCCCACCCCAAAATAGTGCAATAACTGCTGAATTGTTTCATTTACACCCAGATTTTGAAAGATGTGATCAGAGCTCCTCTAATGTGTTCAAGTACATCTTCCAAACAACTTTATTTTTGCAATTTAAGGCAAAGTGGTCTTGAGCTGGCACAGCATTAGCCATTAGTCTAACTCATTTAGTGTGAAGGTCCATTACAAACAAAAAAAAAAAACAATTTAATACTTCAGTGTCAAATATCCCCTAACCAAGTAGAAGTTAAAAGCAAATGATAAAAATGAAGCATAAAATCACCATTAAGTTATGGTACTTGACCTCAAGATGAATGAATGACAAGTTGTTAGTTCTTACTACCTTAGTAGTCTTTTTTTTATTGGGGGCAAAGTTGATTTTGGGGCTTGTCCTGGTTTAGGCGATTAATGATAGGCTTGTGGTGTGTGCCCTGCCTGCCACCCCCCTCTGTGGGGGTCTCTTTTCTTTTTCACTCTATAAACCAACAAGAATGGGCTCCCTGCATCCCCATTTATGAGCAAAGAGAATGGGACAAAAAAATTAAATAAAAAATTTAAAAAAAAAGAAAAAACACTCTGCAAGGAAACAAGAGAATGAAGAGAAAAGAAAGGATCGAAGTTTAAAAAAAAAAACCCCAAAAATGCAGAATGTACAATGAGGAGCCCTAAGAGGAGAAATCATGAAACCTAGGACCTAAACCCATCACCAGTAGCATGAAGCAAGTCGTGCAAGGAGATGGACAAAAGGCTTATAACCTTCTTGATCCAGCCACAGCGAACCAGCTCTCAATAGTTATATGGATCCAGTTACACTAGAGGCTGGCAGCCGTTCACCAGTGAAATACAAAATTGCTGACTGAAGGAAAAGGTTTGAGTGGAAGGAATGTACCTTAGAAGTGCAGGCCTAAGGGACTAAGCAAATGCAAATGGATGAAAAGAGGACATGGAATAATCCTACATGGCTAGTAATGAATTAATGCTTCAAGGTTCAGGATTCTCAAAATTTTCAAATGAAATCTCTTTCAAACAAGGAAATGGGGGGAATTTTTATGACTTCCCTCCAAATTCTATATTAAAAGTACCCCAATTTTATGTATGATCATACTAGTACTCTTGATGCTCCAATGCAACATGCAATCTTTACACAAAAGGGGATTCTCTCTCTAGCCCTCCGATGTCTCCATATTACATCCTTTTTGCTCCAAAATCACAAAGCCCCACACCACTAGCCTTGATGCTCCAAGGTGACGCACATTGCACAAATCATAAAGAACAAAGTGCACAAGTAATGTGCTACAACCTGTCTATACATAGCTATTACACATCGATTGTTAGTTCACTCAAGATAACTAAGAAACTAATTTAAATGACCAAATCTAGCAATCACATTGGCTTGCAAAAGAAAATCTTTAGGCGAACACATAACCCTATTTTGTTGAAGGCTGAAGATAATGCTCCCTTTCTAGCATTTCCATTGGTCCTCTAAAATTTTCACAAACCTATCACACCCTATTAAAATTTAAGTTAGTTCATTCAAAATAACTAAGAGAAATAATTCAGGACACTTAATTCAGCAATTTCATTGGCTGTAACATTTGTTTTTTGAATACCACATATTCAATACCCTAATCATGGTGGTTAGCTCAGTTGCCTTTGTTGTTTCTTACCCATCTATCAACAACCCACAACCCACAAGCAGGTCGTCAGTAAATAGGTAATAAAAAGCAACCCTTACTTATGTATAAACCATTTGACTTACCTAGTAGTTACCTTATTTTTTTTTACCTATCTACCTATACTTGAAACCTATTTTCCTACAGAATGGGTTACCGAGGTGAAACCAAATATTAACTCAGTTGAGGTTCATCCACAACTGAGTAATAACAGGCATCCATCCAGTGCATGGTTTAGGGTTTACTGTGACCCTCTTACACAAACAAGATGGGAAGACACCCACAGGGGCCAGGTCACGGCGGCTTTTATTTCGTTGTGTAAATTTTAAATAACTAATTAAAGTCTTGCCGGGGAAATCAAGAGACCTGGCATGCACCTCGTCTTAGAAGCCCAGAAAAATACAAAAATACAACAATGCTCCTTAATTTATTAATGGTCCTCCCCCACCAATTGAGGTGTACAAGTGTAATTGAAGGAGGTATTTTACTATTATCACATTTTTGACAGTGTCTTTTCCAAAAGCTAAAAACTATTCTAAAGGGTTTAGGGTTTAGGGTTTAAACCCTAAACCCTAAACAAGCAGGTGCCTACCATGCAGGAACGAAAAAGCTGAAAACCTGTTCCGAGTTAGTCTATTTAAAGCTTCTATGTAGTTGTACATAGTTTTTCCAAAACTTTTCCACTTTTCTTCCCCCCTTATCCTACTAGCCTAATTCACTGCTTACCTATTACTAACTACTTACTAACCTATTGACTACCTACCTACTAACTACCAACCTACTGACCTATGCCTTATTACCCACTGGCATTGCCTTACCTATAGGGGCTCATCTACCTACCTATTACCATAAACCTATTAAACCTACCAATGCAAAAAAGAAAATGAAAAAGGATGTTGTCATTGTCACAAGTGAGTGTTGCAAAAGCCTTGATGTTCTCCTTGAGCACTTCGATGATGATTAATTTAAGGTGAAAATTTTAATTATAAATAATAAGCTATTTAAGAGACTATAATATCTTCATGTAATACTAGAATCTTAAAGTAGCAATAGGAAAATCTGTAAGGCAATGCAATATTTTCATTGTTTTGTAAGGTCTTTTTGGATTTTTGAAAAAAAATATAATTTTTTCATTAGATTCAATATATGCCATTGAGATGCAAAAATGGAAATGGATGCATGTATTAAAAGATTGGCCCAAATAAAAAGTGCATATTTTGTGACCCTTATGTAGATATCACAGTTTCAATCACATTGCATAATGAAAAATTTAAAAATTATGTAGGTATTGCATTTAGTCACACAATGTGTGTGTATCCAAAGGATTGCAATATGAATTAAAAAAAATAAAATTTGAAGTAAAACTAAACATTGAACTAGGAGAAGAATGACAATCAAACAACTGCAATAATCCACATCTTGCTACTTTGATCCATACCACACAATTTGCTAAACTTAAGAAATTGAATGCCTTGAAAGTTATTTTTGGTATTTTTGGTACATTATTTGAACAAGGTCAACACAAATTCACATAACATTTAACCAAAAAAAACTTACAACCATTAGTTGACAATCTTCTTTACACCAAAGAAACCGATCAAATATCTATGAAGAAAAAGAATCATGAGGGGCATGAGTACAAAGAAAGGGCAGGAGAGAAGAGGCAGAGAGGAGAGAGGGAAGGAAGAAAAAAACTTGACTTACCTCCTATTCACTTGGAGCTACAAGGTGTTTCTCTCTTCTTTTTGACAAATCTCAACAGGGCTCCTTCTCCTCAAGCTTGAATCTCCATGGGAATGGTAGTGATGAGAGAGAAAGGAGGGAAAAAGAAAGAGGTGGTGATGGTGGTAGTCATAAAGAGATAAAAGGAAGGGGAGGGTTTAGGAACTAACCAGGTTGGGGGTTGCAATTCATCCAAAAATAGCCAAAATGACCTCATCCCCAATTGGTGCATTGGTGAATGCTAGTTCCCATGGGTGCTCCATGGGTAATGGGGTTCTAAGCTCCATTAATTTTGGGCAATGTGATTCTAAGCTCCCCTCACCTATGGGCCACCCCTCAAGTAAAAGTATAGTGAACTTAGATCTATAATGGTGTAAATGCCTTACAACTATACATACACGATAAGTTGGGTATAGTCATTATGGATTGGTTGTACTAGGTTATGTGTAATGTAAAGCTCAAGGGTGAGGCAACTCCAAAAATAGGGAGCCTAGGACAAGGCATTAGCCTCATCCAGCCTTGCATTTTGGGCATGTCCCCAACCATGGGCTTTACCCATCATAAAACACTAAGTGAACTTTATCATGAATTTAACACATGTAAAGACCTACTAAACATTTCTAGTGTATTTGGAGGCAATGTTCAAGAGTTTGTCTACAAAAGGCTATTGCTTTGAAGAGCAAAACTTTTTCTCCTATGAACATTTCACATTTTGAAATTCTTGGCCTCTTTAAAATTTTTTTTTGGGGTGATACTTGACAAATAAATGAAGTCTTCATCAAGAATCACCCAAATTTTTAAAAAAATATGTTACTTGTCACACTGTGGCTTGCCGTTTACATTAAAAAATATCTTAAGGCAAATGAAGAATTGTGAAAATTCAAATATTTCACCATGCAAAAATATATTCTTTAAAAAATATCCTCTAAAAGAAATCAAAATCCTTCAATATCATAACTATAACTAATTTCAAGTTTCAACACAAGCCAAAATATAATCTTTCAAAAATCCTCATATAAAAATAGACCTACTACCTAGGGGCCAAAATCCATTAAGCTACTATACTCTATAATGAATCTAAACACAATATCCTGGCCTTGGTAGGCAAAGGCCAATGAACGAACGTGGCAAAATATTGGACCCTTTCAACTTTGGCTCTTTTGGTGTGCATGGATTTTCCATAATCCAAACATGAATACCTACATTTTGAGCTTTTTACAAATTTGGACTTGCTATCTTGTCAATTATTGCAAAATGGATGGTATAGCGGCAAGCCATCCTGTGAAAGCAACTTGTTACCATTGATAGACTTGCCCTGAAAACAAATGTTATGTGGGCCAAGACGACCAGGTGGTGCTTTTGTGATCTTGTGATTCTCAGCATGAAGTAGCGTAAGTCTTGTTTTCCAGACCCATTTGCAGCCATGAACTTTAGAGCTGGAAGAGGAAGGCGCCAGCAGACAGCGAATTTGCATCCTGGCAGTGTTGAGGCCACAGGGTTTGAAAATTTGAACATGTGATTTTCAGCTTCTTCTGCACTTGCCAAATTTGCAACCCCTGTTGCAGACTTTAGTATCATGTGACTTACTGAGCATCTTGTTACACAACTCCATAAAGTCCATCAACTGGCACAGAAATTGTTTTTGATCCTAATGACTGCATTATACACAAGCTATGGGATAATCCCTAGTTTAAGTTGTTTTATGAGTGACCCTTCACCTACTTTAGAGCATTTTGTTGTCTAGAGGTGCATTCACACCTAATGTTAAGTCAGTGATAATTGAAAATCGAGGTGGCATCTTAAGTGGCACCCAATGTTAAATGGGTGATTACTTAATATATTAAGTGAATGTTAACATAAAATCTTTGTGGTAAAGAAGTCGGGGTTCTAAATGACCAGCTTCGTGTTAGGGGACTTAATACTAGAGTCATTAACACCAAGTGTGAAGGCACCTTAAGAACACCAAGTGAACTACTTACTTGGGTTTTGACATATGAACTTCGACATTGGTTTCTAGTTTTATCTCCTGGTCCCTGGACTATTGGGGGTGTGTGTGTCCCATATGTACAAATCCCAGGAAGTTTGAATTCATCGAGGTTGATCCTCATTTGCACACATTTAGAATCTGTGTAAGAAAACAATTTGCTGTGGCAAGGGCACCCAAAGCAAAAGATACTTACCATTTGAATTCGTTGTAGAGCACACCTCTGGTAATCCATTAACAATATGCATACCACTGTGTTCTTTGATCAATTTTGTGATGTTGCCAAAAGTTGGGATTGTCCACTAAATGAAGATTTTGTCAAATTTGGGTTAAAAGATATAAAAGTGAAAAAATATTTAAGCAACCTTCCTTACTTTTGGCTACCTGTTGGAACCAATCATAGAAATCTGGAGATTTTTTTTCCTATTATGGATACTAAGAAACCAACAGAAATTATTTTCACATTCAAAAAATTTATCCTCAAGAAAAATGTTGTATAACAAGTGGCAAGGAGGAAAGCTACTTTACTTGAAGTTTGATCAGCGATAGCCTTTTTGCCATCTAGTTTGTGTTAACTTGATGTTTTTTAATTCTCCCTTTTTTTTCTTATAGCTTTGTACAATTTTTTGAATCAACTGTGTGTTTATAAATAAAGTTTTCCAGACGTATGATGACTTTTAAACTGGTGTAATTATTTAAGAGATTGCCTTAGCTCCGTAGTATAACCAGACCGGAGACAAGGTCTATTCAGTAGCTTCTGTTCAAATAAGGAATAAAATTGGTGGTTTCCTTGGTTTGTTCCAAAACAAGATTTTGGTTGTCCCACTCTCTCTCCCCATCACCAGAGAAGAAGAAGAAGAAGAAGCTAATGATACTTTCTCTGCGGATGCCACAATTTCTCACTAATAATTTCATTCTTGGCTTGTGGTTCCAAAAATAACCCAACTCTTGTCTTGCACTTAATAAAAGCAGCAACTAAATTCAAAAAACACCTCCTTCAATGCGGCTACTTGTCCGTGCCTCCCAACCCCATGACAAAAATGGGGGTCAAGAATATCCAGCAGCTTTTTGCAACAGAAGTAGCAGAGAAGTCCTGAGAATTGCTACCCAATTTTTGTTATTAATAAAATTGGACACTGGATTCTGAGTTTGTGACAGGTGGTTTGTTAGTTACCAGTGTTGTGCAGTTCTTCATCTTTAATAGAACCTCCCTTCCTAGTGCTGACATTTTTGTTGGCCTTTTTGCCTACCAAGGCAAGTATATATTGTGTTTAGATTCATATTTTAGAGTATAGTAGCTTAAGGGATTTTGGGCCCCTTATGTAGTAGGTTTATTTTTATACAAGGCTTTTTGAAAGATGTTATTTTGGCTTGTGTTGAAACTTGAGAGTAGTTAATATAGAGTTATAATATCTTGAAGGATTTTGGTTGCTTTTAGAAGATTTTTTGAAGATCATATTTTTGCATGGTGGAACTTATGAAACGTCAAAGGAATCCTTATGTAAAGCATTTTGAAGGGGAAAAAAAAAAAGAACACTCATCCACTCTTTCACCTTGGAGAGAGTGAATCCGTGCCCCATGCAAGTTCATAGGATTAACTCACTCCAAATGCAAAGAATTTTTTTCCAAACATGTTTTAGAACAAAATTAAAATCAAGGATTGAATAGGTATGGAGTTGAACAATTATCTGATTAGAATTAGTATTTAAATATAAAATCAGCTCATTTGTCAATTTTTTGAAAAAAAACAACTTGCCTACCTTAAAAATCTGACTCTATGTTTAAGAGTGTTTTTTCATATTTTCAATCATAATTTCCAATCTAGCAAAAGATTAATTCCATAGTCCAATTCATGTGCCAGTTCCAAATAAAGGATGTTAACTTAGTTCTAGGTCACAAGAATATGACTTGAACTGTTGCATTTAACCTTTACCTTTATGAAGTACCTTTAGATTAAGGTTTTTTTTTTAATGGCAAAAAGTTGTCAAAAGGCAACAAAGGTTTTGAGCCTGCTATAGACCTATTGGGAAATTGGGGAAGCACATCAAAAGTTTTTGCCTAATGATCTTGCCATCGCCTAGGAAAATTGCCATCACTAATATTAACCATAACCCGAATTCACCACCTTCCATCCCAAGGCCACATCATTACCATTGCTAGTTATTGCTTTGCCATCATAACTTCTATCACTAAATTGTATTCACTAGCAATAACAATATAATGAAAAGTAGATTTCACTAGCATCATTGTTTTATGTTCATCAATATGTTTATGAAGGCTAGGCTTTGCATGACAACAATAGTTTAATGAATTGGAGTTATTGGAATCAATATTTGGGATATATTGTTTTGTTCACAAAACCAACTTTACCATCATAGCTGTTTTGGATGTCGTTTTTAATGCATCACCTAGAAAATGTATTACAAAATTTATATGCATTTTTGGCTCACAACCTGAAATTTATTAAAAATATATATGTTCTATATGTGATGTGCAACTCATTTAAGGCTCCCATGTATCCTCCCATTACTTGATTATGTGCATACAATGATCAAGCTTGCTGAAGGTAGGGATATTTTGGTGTGTGATTTTGTGGAATCTCTCAAGCTAGCCCAACATGAGCTTAAGCTTTATTATGACCCTTTGGGAAGTTTGAAAATTCATGATTAATGAATTCAATGTAGTTGGGCTTTAACCAATGAAACCTTCTTTATGTAATGTTGTTCTAACCTAAATGGTGGTGAAGACAGTGCAAAATATCTTGCATCTTTTTTGGACATAAACATCCTATCTACACTTCTAACATTCATGGTGTTAAATTTCATTAGCATATCACCAAGGTTGCCTTCAACATGGTAGTAATCAAAGTGAAGGATGAGTGCTAAGGATCAACCCATGGCCTCAAATCTTGAAGAGCTTGAAAAACATTGCTTTCAGCATGAAATCATGACTATTCTTGAAGAGCTTGAAAAACATCACTTTTAGCATGTGAAATCATGATTATTTTAGGTGTGGATTATCCATGGTATTGGGTTGCAAATCCAAAGGAGATGGAAAATAAGGTTTTTTTTTCACATGGGTGTGTTGAAGGCCACCTTTTGTGCCTTTTGAAAGGTGGGTGAATTTGGTTTTTTTGTTTTACTTTTAATTTAAACACTTATGGTCCATGGAATAATCTAGTTTTTTCAAGATGACCATGTTGCATAACTTTGTGGCAATTTTTTTTGAAGAGGATGAGTTCAATCCTCATACAAAGCTTTGGTGCAAAGTATTTACATGTATAGTTTTCAACCACAAGCTCTCAAAATACATGAAATTGGTAAAAATTATTGTAGTCTAAGTTCTTAGGTGTATTGAAAATGAACAAACATTTATCATCATCTCCTTCATGAAGAACAAGTTACTAAATTATTTGATTACACACTTGGATTTGTGTAGTTTGTTTTTTAATCAAAGGTTTTTTACTTTGCAAAAAATTTCTCATGACCAAGCCATTGCAAAATGGTAGGGCAAATTGCATTATTAAACGTGTAGTTTACAACAACCTTTGTGAAGTTGGAGGTTTTTAGTTTGCAAATGTGGAGTCTACAAATTAGATAAGATTGTGTGGAAATTTTGATATATAAATTAATATATATTTTTTACTAGACCTATTGAATGGGTTTCAACTTTCTACATTCTGAATTCTTGAGTGCATCAAATTTGAACTTCTATGACATTGTATGTTCAATTTGCTTCAATCTTTCTAATCAATTTTTTTTCTTTCAATAAGTGCATTACTAATAGCTTATGGGAAGGTTGAAACTTGATTGAGTGATTATGGGTGAATGAGTGAATCTGGTTGAATGATTGCTGTTGATTTTTCAATGATATTCTTTGGAGGTGCAGATGAAAAAGGCGATGGTGTCACAATGGTTGTAGGTTAGTTCTTAGGATTCTAAACTTTGAATACTTAATACTTATGTTACTTTTGTGCAAGTATTTTTTTCAAGAATTGTAACAAAGTTTGCTTGTTTGGGCATTAGTAATTTAGGTTATAATAAATTCACCCAACTTGATTTTGTAGGCATTGCATAATATTGGAATTTGGAAGCATACCACATATCTAGTTGTTGGTGCATCTTCGATTGAAACTTAAATGAGTTTTTTGCAAAATTAAAATTTTTTTGTTCTCTAATTGAGTTCTGGAATTGCAATTGGTAGCACTTTTATGGGGGTTAGGCTTCAAATCTCCTTTGAGAATCCTAGGTCTTTGCAAAGTAGAGCACAATGCAAGTTGGTTGTGTGCAGGATGGCAATAACGTTGCAATAGTAGTAGCAACAAAACAAAATTGGAAGTTGTGGGTCATGGTAATTTGCAAACATAATTTCTGGAAAGATATGTTTGTAAAGCCCATGGACAATTTGATTTTGTCATCTTCTTCACAAGGATTTGTACCTCAATTCCACCATCAAGTGCCATTTGTGCTAAAAATCTTTCAAAACTTTCAATGGATATTTGGGGTTGAAACTTCACGATCTATATGAATGTTTCCTCATCTCCCCCCCCACCTCTCTTTCTTATATTATCACTTCTTTTTCTCTTGGGTCTAAAGTTTAGAATGACATACGTTCAGGGTTCTATTAAGTTATAAGTTTTAGAGATGATCATCAGGACTTTATAGGAGATTTGAACCTTTTGTTGCTGTAGGTTGTCAAATGTACTCCCCTTGCAAGAACTAATTGGTAGCCAAACACACTTAGTTGGTGATGAACATATGAGTTGTTTCTTGGATCACTCTTGTTGTTGCTAGAATTAATCTGCAGACGTTTGCAAATGACAACTCACCATTATACGCACTTTTCAATTTAAAAAAATTGCCAAAAAACGAAAAAAAAAAAAACTGCTCCATATACGGAGTTCTTTAACACTCTGAAGAACCTTCAGCTCCCATTCTAAAAAATAAACTAGGACTATTTCAGTTATGGTTCCACACATTAAGGAAATGAGAAATCAGGTTTCGGGTCCAGTTCTTCAACCAAAAGAATTCTGATTCCATTTCTTACTAACCTAGACCAGAACTGCCAATTTAACTTCTAATTAACTCCTGAATAGGTATAGTGTTCTTAAGGAGGGCTATTAGTCCAGGCCAAAAATAGTGACAGCCAATTTTAGGAATAGAATTTTTAGGGGGCCGGGGGTTTCAAAGCAAAGAGTTCCCAAGTTTCGGACATGTTCCCCAAGAGTTTCCAATAACACCTCACTTTTATCCCATATGCTTTGGCAAATGTTGTCCTCCTTTCACCTATATATATAACTGAGCCTAAGGAGAAATGAGCTTTACACTTCAAAATAGAACCTACTATGTTGTGTAGTCCAGGGTTTTTTTTTTTTGGGAGTGATAGGCCAATCAAATTAGCTCATTGCAAAAAATTAAAATTGAACTTGCAAGGCACCTCATCTAATGAATAGGAGAAGTGAATAGTCATTGTATATTAATACCAGTTGTAGTCAGTTTCTTATCAAAGACATTTATTTTGGTTTTAGTTCCACACGTAAATAGAGCCAGTAACCTGGTTCCATGTCTTGTGCCTAAAATAAATAAAAATCCCAATTCCAATTCAGGCTCTGAAAATCAGGCCCAGGAACTTTACTAACCAGAACCGAAACGGGTATTTTTATCTAGTTACTAGTTTTACGAAGACCCAAGAAAATTGCATGCGTTCCTTTTCGACAGTTTCTTTCCACACTTTTGCCTTCGATGCCATTGTTTGTTTGTGCTCCCAGTTACAATTCTTGCAGCTATTGTAAGGTGGGCCCGCACGCAATTTAGAGGCGCCGAATTCGCGAGGCAGTGGTGGTACAAGAGAGAGAGTCTTCTTGCTTCTGCTGTTGTCAGTCGGTGACTTCCTCTTCTTACAATTTGTTTTGGGAGCTTGATGAACTTCTTGTGGGTGAAAATCTGTCTTCTTCACATTTGCACTGCATTTTTATAGTAACTATCCTGAACATCCCTTCCTCACCCATTTGACTGCTTCCCACATCCTAAGAGGACTGGTTTGCACAGAGGTGCATATTTGGTTGCTGGACTTGAATTCCCTTTGTCTTTCTCACTCGCTCTCCCTCGGTTTAGAACGATGGTTCGTTTGTTGTGAAAGCTATAGGCCAAAATTTCCCTTATGGGTTTGAGTCCCCAGCATTTAGATTCTTCAAGTTCCCTTTTTTGAAGTCTTCCTTCGATTCTTATCCGTTGTTTCCGTCTATCTTCCTTTGGTCGAGTTACGAAGTGTTTGTTTGCTTGAGCGGCAGAGGAGGAAGAGCACAGGCTTCCTTCCTTGGCGATGTCCAGTTTACCGACCACTCTTGACCCGGGGATTTTGCAGTACTAGGACTGAAAGCTTCACTGCTGTATTTCTTGGTTGCAAAATAGGGGGCGAACTCATTCATTAGTACACGCGTTGTTTTTTCTGTCAAAGAGATTTGAGTTTAAGTTTCACGAAGAACGATTTGGAAACATTGATGGGAGGGTGAATGTGGTAGACTTCCGCTTGTCGCGCTTAGAAGAATGTGTATCGACAGGCCCGCGAACCGCATACCACTGCCTCCATCCCGCCAGACTTGTACAAATCAGCCAGTAAGTTATTTGCTCTCTTGCGATTAGTGTGTTGTTTGCCAATCTCTCAGTTTTCTAAAGAGGTGTGACTCACATAAAATGTCTACCTACGCTTGCCCTTGCAGCAAAAGGTCGGTACCGATGTCACTCACTGCTCAGTTGTAGAATTGTTGATAACTGGATGGCGTCCGAGTTGCCTGCGGTGAGCGCTTAAATATTCGGTTACACTGCAAATGTGATCAACTCTCCGGTGCACTCCAAAAATCAGTAACCTCCTTCTTGAACAGCAATCTCTAGTTGCGATGACCATCTCAATCTCCAAGTCCGTGCATCGAGTTTCCGCATCTGTGGAAACCCTTTGCTTCAAGGATTATTATGTTCAGCAGAGACTCCCGTCCTCCGACGACAGTAGTAGTAATGCTCCCGACAAAATCTCTTCGTTCGCCAGTGCTCTTGTCCCAGAACGGCGCTCATCGGGTGAGCAGCGTGTTACGACCTCCTCCAATGACAAGAGAACAAGGAGGAGAGCAAGATCCTCACTTGGTGGCACAGAGGACTTTGTGAAGGGTCTTGACTTCGCTCCAGGAGCTCCACAGCCGGAGAAAAACAAATCAGTTCCTGTCTCGATATCCAAAGGTATTTTGCAAGTATCCTTGTAGACAAGTTCTTTGCAATCGTTTCTACTTCTATCAGATGCGATGACAAGTGCTCGTTCATTCCTACACAGAGAAATGCCTGCAAAAGACTTAGCCAAGGAATATGAAGCTATCGGCTCTCCTTATATGTTGTCCCCGTCGTAATCAGACTTAAGCCCCGCTGACAACCAACAAAACTTTCTCTCTGTGTCGTAGTTCAAGGACTCAACGTGAATGGATGCGTACGCGCCAGTGTACAACCGAGTCCTACATTGGCAAAGCGAACAACAGCGTCACCGGTAATGGAAAAGCATGGAACGGGGAAATCAGGAGCGGACTCATTTCAGTCCTCGACACTTGAGCGCTCCTTGTCGGAACGAGAATCAGCTAGAATTGCAAGCAGGACACAATCAGATATTTCTACATGTCTGAGGTCTCAGCCCACAGTTGGAGCTCAGTACAATCTCTCGAATGGCAGCAGTGAGGATACAGGAGTTGATGGTGACCTGCGAAAAGTGAATCAGCAAGACAAGATCGAGCCTTGCACAGTGAACCAAAGACCAAGTGAGAGCCCAGCCACTGCTCTCCTTGAAGAAAAAGGTGCTCCTCATCATGGGATACAGCCAAGCATCTTGCAGGAACATGATGACTGCCCCCTTGGCAAGGAGCAAGAGGATGCCATGACTTCATGCAAACCAGGTAAGGAGTTGAGCTGAAAGGTCATGGAATCTCTATAAGAACATGGGACAAGAGAGGAATTGAAACAAGTATTGTAAAGTGAAAGGAACTGTGACTTCTTGGCAGGATGAGTTCTTTGGACATGGGGAAAAGTTGTTGCTTGATGAGAGGATGTTGCCCTTGTCAGCTTGATTGTCTTCAGTGGCCTGTTCGACATTTTGCCCCCACCTTGTTGAGTCTAACTTCCACAGGAAGTAGTTAGCCTGTAAGCTCTTGAAAGCACATCTAAGCCAATGCCTGGTACTGGAGAGGCTGATTCTTCCTCCTGCCTGTTTTCATAGCATATAAATCTTGTCATCTTGCAGATTCTACTTTTGCTGGGGGAAATCTGAAGCATGGAACATGGCATGCAAATTTTATTGGAGAAGACAGTGCAAAGAAGGAGCTGATTGTTACAATGGGAAAGCCCTCAAGTTTCTGTGTTGAAGCATCTGAGATGGGGATGGCAAAACTGAGTAGTCTTTTTCATTCAGAACAGAGGCTGAATTCAAATGCAAATGCTACCTCCAGCTTGAATGTGGTGGAGCTGCCATCTGTTGCTTTGGAGCAGTCAAGTACTTCTCTTGCTCACCAAGACCCAACTGCAGTCGTGGACAAGCTCCAACACACAATAGCTTTGGAAACATCCTGTCCAGAGCTACAGAAGCAAAATGAACTGGGTGTAAATGAGTTAGTGAAAGAAAGTATACATGAGCTCTCTGCATCATTTCCAACTCCATCACTTGTACTAAGCTCAGATACACCAAATGTAGGGGACCCGCTTCTGGAAGATGTTTCAGGAGCCAATGGATGCCAGAACATTGACATGTCTATAGCCCCATTGGAACAACAGGAGAGAGAAAGTTTTATTGAGCCAGAGGAAAATGAAGGAACATACAACTCAGCTGCTCAAGATTTATTAGACTTGACTTCAGTCCCATTTTATCCTGGTTCAGAGTCCTCCACGACACTGGATGTCCATGAGCAGCTAAGTGCAACCACAGACAAGAGCTCTTCCAGTCGGTGGACTTCAGCTACTTTGGACTCATTGAGTTTGCCAGATGCTGACCAGGAGCTCAGTGTGACAGGGCATGGGGTGAAAGAAAAGAATTTCAGCAATAACACTGTTCCATTCACTGCTGAGAAAGTCACTGAGGAACAACTAACTGAAGCTGCATTTTTGTCAAACCTTGGTTATAGCAAAGACACAATAAGGTGTGCAAGCCCAGAGGAGTATCTTCAGCATCCGTGTGTGAGTTCAGCTATTAGAACGAATGCATTTCGTTCTAAATCAACAGGAAGTCACACTGCCAAGGTTGCTTTTAAAGAGGACACAGGGTTGGGTGGTGTTCATAGTGATCTTGAGAAAGAGGTAAATACTTCATGTTTTTGAGCTGAGTTACACCACCACCCTTGATTGCAAAGTTAAATAGTCTCAGGATTGAAACCAGATACAAGTGCTGCCCAGGTTGAGAACACCATGAAGCTGCATCAAGGTGCTGCTCTGCAGGGAATACCTAGTTGGAGGTGATATAACATACTGAAACACATATTACAACAACTTTTAAGTCCATCAGGATGTGGAATATTTACATGGAGGGACTGCAGCATTCATATATCTTACAGCCCTCTAGCCTATGCAGATGCAATCTTGAAATCTGTGAATTGATTAAAGAGAAGTGAATTCTACATTTATCCTTTTGCAAGGGCAAAAGTGAAAACCTGCGTGGTTTGCCAATTTCTGGGTTTAATATGTGCTTACTGACCTTCTCATGTTTTGCTTGCACAGGCTAGTAAAGTATCAGCCATTGCTGCAAATCATTTGCTATTACACCCTCAACGGAGTAGTTCGAGATTCAACAAGGTTGATTTAGACAGGGCACTACCGTTGCAATTTCTTGATGTGACCTTATCAGGAAGCTTCAGATGCCACGTTCTTTCTGAGAAAAAATTGGCAGACAACAACACAGTGACCTTGTCTGAGGCCTTTAGGTCTCCACCAGGTAAGGCAGGGTGCTGCTCTATTGATGAAGGTCCCCCCAGTAGCAGAGAAATCAGTGAGATGCCAAACTTCTTCTTGAAAGAGCCAAGTAGGGTTCAAAGATATAGTATTTGCATTTATGAAAGAGAAAAAAGCACAGCTGGTTATTGATCAACAGTCTCTGTTTCTCTCTTTCCCTTCAAGTGTATGGAAATGGGTTCACTTAGCAGAAAGAATTGCATAGTTAGTTCATTGCCCAACAGTCTTAAGGAGAATTGACTTTACAAAGAACTTTTATGCATCTCACCAGCTAATTTGTCAGGGTTTTCCATTTGTAAACCAGAAGAAGCGCAAGTGCCTGTCTCAAATCAGCAAGATGCAGATGCTACTGTAGTGAAATCTGTAAAGCTCCAGAAAAGCCAAATCCCAACTTCACTAGACAGCTCTGCTTTTCCAAGAGGTGTTGCGATGCAGTCTGGCTTGCCAAGTGAGAGACTGGAGGGAGCAACCCTTCACAAGGAAGATGCAGATCACCTGGAGGGTTCTCTTGGTCAGCTGCTTGAAATGGGATGCACAGGAGTGATTAACAGAGCCAGTGAACAACTAAAGGATGGGATGGAATCTAAAGCAAAACTGATGGATGATTTTGCAGGTATAGCTTTTCACTTGCACCTGATATACATAGATGTACACAAGCTGACATAACACTCACTATCTGATTGCCACAGCCTTTTCATGGCAGCTATATACAAGTGAGCCTTCATCAATCCAGATGGAAGGTACTTTGCTGGTCTATAAGCATGAACAGAGATTAAAGCCCAAGATTTGAAGGCCAGTGCCCATAACTCAGGATGGTTGGGACTCTGAATTGTCTCTCTTAAAGACTCTATTTCTTCTGTGTCTCTAAGAACATAAAAGAGTTGCATTTCAATTTGAAATTTCTTGTGGTAGAGAGAAATTATGTTATGACAACCAGAAATCTGGTGTAGTGCTGTAATGAAACCTTCCATGTGTGTGCAGAATGCCAACAAGAGAATGCTGACTTTATGAACCCAAGGTTTGGCGTGGTGCACATTACGACCAGCAATCATATCAGCAAACTAGCTCACTCGATGACAAACTCCACAATTGATGGAATGGTGACACTCACCCATGAGAAGTCACAAAATATTAGGGAGATGCTGCTAGTGTCTCCTCCACAGAGTCTTGAGGACTATCATCTGGGCCCTTCGTCAATCTCTATCCTTAGCAACCCCTCATTTTCAAGCTCCCAGCAGGATAGATTGTGGGAGGAGCAAGCAGAAGCATATTCAAGTGGAGGAAGAGGAACTCCTGGCCGGGAAGATAACTCAGGAGCAGCTGCCTTCCTTGCACTCCGGCCTGCTGCTCCAATCCCAGTTGACACTCTGCTTCCATTCTCTGGGTCACTGAGGAAAGGAGCATCAGATGCAACTGTAGTCCCCACCTCTGATGTATGCGGTGAGAGAGGCAAAATTCATGATGGCAAGAAGAGGAGGGGGAAAAAGAAGGGCCAACCTCGTACCCCTTTACGGAGTCTACTTGCTGAGGAAACAGATGATAAGGATTCTGGAAGCCACTCCAGGCGGTCAAAGTCAGGTGCTAATCCTTGCTTAAAGCAACTGATGTCAAGAATTAGGGGAATGACTTCAAAATCTTCTAGCACAAAGAGCCAGCAGAGCAGACCACATAGATCCAGTTTCTGGAGTAGTTGCATTTGCTTCTCTCCTGTCAAATAGGTGCTTAGGGAGAAGCATACTTTGTTCTGACAATTGGATTTGATAAGGTAACTCTCATATGTGCCACTATAGATTTACACCAATTTGAACTCAAAAGCTTCATAATTTTGGTCTGTCAAAATGTAATCTCCAGTTATTCTGAGCTCTAAAACCTCATCCTCTCTTGGAGTGTGCCTTACAACGCACCCTGTCATCAGCTATGTGGCTTGATTTGAGGTGGTGACCATGTAGCACTAGTGATATGGGCTGGGGTTGTAACATCTGCATTCAGTACCTGTACATGAAGATCCCATCAGTTAGAGTTGCATACTGAAGAAATTTAGATTACATTTTGTATCAATGAGTGGAGAAATGCTCCTCATGCATGTGCCTATGTCAGTTTGCAAGTAGGCAAATTAGAGCAGAACCTTGCCAAGATATCTGGATATGTACATCCAGAATTCTACGGATTTGCAGCAAAAGCAACAATCAGCATCAAATCCTGATAGAATGCAATACATAAAGTGCAGCAGAAGTGCACAGAAGTGGAAGGTCCTCCATAATTTTTCTGAGACAAGAAAATTACCACACCAGTATTTGTATATGATTCTGATCATTATCAATTTGGGACCATAAGGAGCAATTCTTGTGCTTTGTATATCTCCCAAGGGTGATTGTTGCAAACTATGCAGAGACAGTGGAGATGGCTTTCAATAATTCTAGAAATAAGGAACAATTCTTGTGTCTTGCACATTTCCCAATGATGGTTGTGGCAAAATATGCAGAGATAGGGGAGATGGTTGTCAAGCTGAAACTGCAGACAAAGCCCTGCAAATCGGGTAACATATTTGTGCGTTCATCTGCAGTAAAATGCTTTAGATTCTTCTCCAGATTCAGGCACTACGTCTCAGAACATTGTAAGTGGTTATGGACCTCGAGACAAGAAACCGCTGAGCCAATGCCAAGTTTAACCGTCAGATGCACACGGTCTTACCTCTTCGTCTGCCCTTCCTAGAAACGTTTCTGTTCAGCAGGAGCAAGTGCAAACTTCTTGTGCAGATCACGTGAGTTCTCAACTCATAAGATTGAAAAATGAGGATGCTTTATGTGTTTTACCCCATGTTATTCTTGGATTGCGCTAATGTACATGCCGCAAGGGTTGCATCCTTCAATCGATGAGTCCAACTCTCCCTCATTAATTGTCCATTTCTGGAGGCAGGCTTTGCAGAGGCGTGACTTCGTCATCTCCTTGTGACGACGTTTGCATTTGTTCACTCCCTTGCCCAGGGATTGCATTGATACCTATTGTCCAGCTGCTTCAGAGTGTTGATGTCGCCGAGCATAGCTGATCCGTAGTGTTCTATCGCTATGATTGCTTCCGATGACAATATTTCCATGACAAGATGCAAATGTCTCCGCTTGCAGATATTCACTTTGAAGCTGCTACGAGATTATGTGCAGATGATGCCAATGCATGTGGATCCGTGTTGCAAATTGGCGATCCGCCACAACAGCCGGAAATTGTTCATGTAAATGCAGATACCGCGAGTACATGTCAATCGAAGGGCGATTCATCAGGGAGTCCCAAAAGAACAAGAAAATTACTCGCATGGTGTGGGCATTGGTCACATTATCCCATCCCTGACGAGTTTCTTGCACAGAAACAGCGCCCAGGTACGTCAGGAATCGGAAGCTTATCCCGATGTTCCCAAGGGGGTCAACAAGGTTGTATAACCAGCAGTAGTAAGGACTCACAATCGATCTTCCGACCTCAACCTCCGCTTTCTTATTGCACTCTTTGCGGCAACCCCGGACATGTTGCAGGTTGTGGTTGCGACCGCAGCTATGGACACGGCTACTGGAAGCAAAACACTCAGTCAAATAGAGAAACGGATGCACGGCGCGCAAAGGGAAAGGGACCAAGGCCAAGATCGTCACTCCCCGTGAAACTCAACGACGATTACGAGAATTGGACTTCAAATAAGAAAATTCTCTTAGCAGCTACTTTAATGATGGAGCTCAATGGTTTGGCGATCGCATCCGCGAATTCAAGTGTCACTAAGAAAACATCATACCCCGCTTTTGGAACGAGATCCAGCGGAAACTCTTCCATCGGCTCGGTCTCTTGTCAATCTAGTCCCCAGAGACCCGCATCTCCATCCCCTCCTGTTCCACTTCCAGGTCCGAAGATCGTCGACTCAGCCGTGGTAGTATGGAAAAAGGAACAACTTCAACGCAACATCCCACGAGACCGGAGAAGTGTTCCTCCAGAGATAGTGCTTGGATCGGATCGAAACTCTTCGATCGGCGGCTCAATCTCTTGTCAATCTAGCCCCCAAAGATCTGCCTCTGCATGTTCTTTTATTGCTCAAGATGGTCCAAGCAACGTTGAGGCAACCCTTCTGATGGACACATATCCAAAGATGTCCCAACACTTGAGAAACATGTCTCCTAAAACTGTGCCTGCATTGTACAAACCTCAACGGGCCAGGCCTAGAACGCCTGAACATCGCATGCAAGTATGCAACAGTCACCATCCACCAGATAGACCCAAAATCCTTAAACGCACAAAAAATGTTCAGCATCAGTTTCGTCCAAAATTTCAGCACGTTCAAAAGACATGCAACAGGGAAGGTGAGGACTGAGTTTTCCCATAAGACTAGCTTACTTTGGAATGCCTGGAACATTGCCGTTTGTCCCTCCTGGTCCCTCGTTGAACCTTTGTGTGAAGCTCAATCTCAACTTGTTTTGGCATGAGCTCCACTCAGGAAAGTACTGGTGGTATTTTGCTCCCTTCCTTAACCTCAATTTGTGGTGGGACCACGGAGGGCTGGAATAGCTGTGGCAAGGAAAATCACTCAACCGGATAGCAATGTATCTGGATATGGTCGTCATTCCTAGTTTGTCATGTTCTGGTGCAAATTCTGTTGGACTGGAGGTGTTGATGTTTGAGCACATTGTGCATGCAGCTTGTAAATTGCCAGGCAATGAGCCAGAATCCTCTTCAAAAAATGGCTACACTTTAGAGCAGATCTAGAACTTATGTAAACTAATTCATGCACAATCTGGTGATCAAACAGACTTGTCTTGTAGACAGACTTTGACAGAGACTATACTAGGAAGTCTGTGGATGAGGAGAACCGATACATAATGGGTGCCTCAAAGAAACCAGAGATGCAAGGTTCAATTCAGTGATGGGATCTAGGCAAAGTTGTTGGTGCAGGAAATGTCCAAGTCACAATAATGTTTCTACTTGCAGAATCAATCCATGCTCCAAAATCTTCAGGAAAGAGGGATTCACTCTCCTTTTTCAAATTGAGAGTCTCCACAAGCAAACCCTAATTACCCTGCTTTTCATCATTATTGCAGTTCTTGTGTGCACCAACTCCTTGCCAAACAACTTGCAGACTGTGTTTGCTGGAGAAGGCTTGATGTGTGACAGGTTCTTTCCAAGCTCTCTGTAAAGTTGATCTGCACTCCTACGTTCCTGGGCAATTCGATTTGCAACTTTTGATATCTTTCTGAGTCTGCAGAGTTATGACTCCAGAGCTTGTTGCTGCACCAGTAAATGGTGATGGACTTTAAGGATTAACGCACAATGAGTTCTGGACAGCTTACAAGCTTGCAGTTTAGATCCAATGTGTAGGACATAATTACTTGGTGACGCCTGATGAGACCAAATGATTTCCACTGCTCTCAAGCATCAAACATGACCTTGAATGCAACCTATGCTCATGGGCTCCTGGTATGTCAAGTATCTTAACAGTCAATCTCAACAACACACCAATCTCAGGTCCTTACTGTTGTTCCCAGATTCAGCATCCTAATCCTACACCCTTGGCAAGTCACTCCTTCCACAGGATTATCTTCTTGACAATAATTTGAACTGTGTCTCTCTGTTGATGCTTGTTCATACCTGTGACAACAATCATGCATTGACTGAAGCTCCCCTCTTCTTGCTCTCCTTCCCTGGGGCTGACAATAACTCCCCTCTCGCCCAGCAATCTCATACTTCTCCCCATCTGAGCCGTCACTGCAAATTGGATACTGTCACTGATGGCTTTCCAAAGAATTTCTGACAACCAAGGATTGAAGCTTCTACAGATCCTTTCATACTCTGCCTCAAGCATATGGCCAGCTCCCTGTTGCCATTTGTCTTCTCTCCTTTGACTCACCCACCTGTTCCTTTCTTTGTGGTCCTGGTTTTCCGGATTCTGCCATGCAATGCATACCACCCCATGACATCTTTTCTTGGTTGTACAAGTTGACAGGGACTAAGAACTGTGTGCTGACAGCTTTCTACCAGAAGGTCATTTTGTTAAGTCTGTCTGCACCAAATGGAGAGATCCCCTTCTCTCAATATAACCAGATTTATTGTGTATTCAACATGGTGGTCAAATTCCCAGATTTGTTAACTGCAAAGCCAGCACCTGTGCATCTAATGTGAACATTTGTGTATCTGCTTGCAACAAATCAACTGCATCTATGTTCTTTTGCACATGTGTTGCAGCTGTGCATCTGATGCCTCATATGGTTTTTTGACAGGGATGTGTGCAACATGATTTTCTGCATTTTGGGGCCAATTACACAGTCCGCTCAAACACTATTACTCTGAACTGATAGCTCCTTGCATGCTTCTCCTGCCCCAGTATTCAAGTTGGCTCGATCAAGGACTCCTGAGTTAGCATTCCCTCCCAATTTACTTCAGCTCTTTGGTACCATACTGCACCCAACTTTGACAGTCATTTTATGTGTCTTGGCCCCCTCCTCCTTGGACGCACTTGGAGTCTGCAGCATGTGACAGGTTATCACAGCAGATTTTGATACACATCTGGTTGCACAGTGAGCATGCAAAGAAGCTTGCAAGCTGTTGGGCCAAGTCTTCTCTTGCCAGTTCATTCTCAGTTTCTGCCAAATCCCCTCTTCCAAGTTTGCCTCCAATGTTTTGTGGCCATCTCCTTTGTGTATCCTGAAGACAAAGGAAATTGTGGCAACTCCTCCTAAATTGTACGGGATCTCATTCAGGTGGCCTGCAGTTCTGAGCTCTGCTGGGGCTTCCACAAGTGGAACTTGACTTATTGATTGACTCATTTCAAGGTTCAGTTCCTGGGGGTTTTGCCCATCCAAGAGGCTCCTCTACCTTTTTGCCAATTCATGTGAGGGTGGTCTGATGCTTCATGACTTGACATTCTAGTGTTCAGTGCATGGTTAATGTCCACATGGTTTGTGAAGCAACTCTTTAACACTTTTGTGGATTTCTTTGTGTCTGGAGATCCCAGCCCAGAGCAAGCAAATTTGTACATCCCTGCAATGAATATTGGTGGAAGCCCCAATAACTGTTCGATGTAGCTACCACAGAGGAAAATTCTGGAGTTTTTCTATTGATCAGGTTTAGTTGCAGGTGGAGAAATGATGCATTCTGCACAATATAATATGTTTTGGACTTTGCATTTCATAACATGTTCTTGCTCTTTCTCATGTTCTCTGTCAAAACTGTAGTATTATTTCTGGCTGCAGAACTACAGCTCAGTGAGAATAGTCTTTTGCTAATGTAAAAGGGTTTGGGAGGGAGGGATAGACTTTGTGCTGGGTTAAGCTGCTTTTGGGTGGGTAAAATAAAAGATAGGGATGGTTCTACAAACAGTAGGGCTGAGGAGGCATTTGAATTGTGGAAGACATGAGGAAATCATGTGTGCGGGGAAGCATTCAATGTGACCCATCTTTAGAAGAACAGGCATGATTAGAATAGGAGAGGGAGGTCTGGGGTCCAAATATAGCATTTGAAGCAGGTTCTCCATCACAACACATGTGGCTTGCGTTCACAGGCAGGCCAATGCAGTGCATCTGCAACTTGTAATGCAAGCTGTACTGTTGAATGAGGCAGAGTCAACAGATGAGAACAAAAAGGATTGTCATTCAAGCAGCCACTGTGACAAGTACAGGTGCTTGTTAATGCTTGAAAAAGTCTGCAATAGTGTGACGTTCCTCTTACACGTGGAAGCATGGTTTGGATTTATTCCTGAGTCACTGTCCCAAGAGAGAATCACCAAGGGGTTGAAATTGCTACAGAACCAAAGCATTATTGATGTCTCCCAGCTGTGCTTTCTCTCAGAAGATGTGATAAGTTTTATGTCAAAGAACAAGAATTGCTTCTCTGCATGTGACATGTAAATAAGTTGTATCTGTTGTAAGAGGAATTATTGTGGAGCTACTCAAAGAGGGCAAATGATTGAGCCCTCTTGTTGTAGGAAGCTGTCTCTTCACCTCACAGGGAACTCGAGGCACTTCTGGCACTTCAAGTAGTATGAGACTGGCAATCCAGAGCAAAAATGAACCGTGAACATCCACAAGGGAAAAAAGAAACTCCACGGAAGTAAATGAACACAGGAATGCCCCATTCATGGGCATCTTCACATGAACTGAAATTCCAAAACGAAATAGATGCAAAGAAAAAGACTCACAGCAGCAAATTACAGAACAGAATTGGAAAATCTGCTGGACTGCAGCCGCATGGACGCCGTGAATTACGATCCAAGACACTAATCCCGGAGACCAGCGCGGGAGCAGGCATCAGAATCATAGACCAAAACCTTCCTTCCTTCCATCGTTACAAAGAAAAAAAAGCACAAACTGAAACAGAAAAGGACCGTCAACATTTTGCCATCTGGTCATGACTAGATTTAGCATAAAGGAGTGCAAGCTTCATTTATTACAGAAGAAGGATGAAGAGAGATAAAGCACAATTTACAGGTGGAAAGACCAGTCCAAGTGGCCAAGAAGATCCAAGAATGCCCGCAAGCCGGTCGCTTTTGCGCGAAGTAGCAGGGAATTCAGAAGTTTTGCAAGAGACAAAAGGCGACCTCAAAAGCGGAGGAAATGAATGTTCATAAGGATTTGTACTGCGCGCCTCGTATTCTACGGGCCGACGTTGCACCAAAAAGTTCGCCATGTTTACCTACGTACCAGGCCAGCGAGAATTTAACACAAAAACGTATTTATTCATTCCAAGCACACAAAAGAAACCAAGGATTGTCTGTTACTAAAATTGGGGCTTCTTTACGAAACTCTTGGGAGAATGCCTGGACGTCCTGCTGCGATTCTGGGTCCCCCCCTTTTAATAATTTGCAAGACTCCAATATAGCAACTCTTGCTAATAATTTCTTAAGTTATTTTCCGCGTACTCGTGGAGAATGCGACGCTTGTGTGATTAATTTGGGTTCTTATTTTGCAAAATTGCGTCTCAAGGCCCAAAATCGACGACGTGGAGGCTTATGTAGCTATTAAACTGAGTGACCGGCTGATCAAGCCCATGCTTCATTCCACTTGGTTACAAACGCCGTGATGTTTGAAATCGATAAGAGAATGCAAGAGTTCAAAAATATATTTACTATGTGCTGATTTATGAACTGCTTTTTCTTTACAGTATCAGCTTGCAACTTGCTAAAAGCAGATGTGAACAGACTTCAGCAGAATTCGGGGTATTTAGTAAGTCCATAATCATGAGAAACTTGCCAATATGTTGTCAGTTTTTGGTTGAAATTTGCGTCACGCATTTAGAGACTGAGTGAGAATGAATTTTTTCTGGTTTGTTTCGATTATAAGGTCGAAGTCGGTGGAGCTTTTGTCCAAGTCTGGAACTAATTAGACTCGGGAGACCCAAATAGAAACAACCATCAATTCAATTCTGTGACCAACCAATTTGTTTGACTGGAAGGGTTTGATCCAGCTGCCAGGACAGCATAGTTGAATGGGAAGCTCAAATTTGCCTGACCTAAAAAATGTTTTCCAGGGTACCATTTTCCAAAGAGAAAATTGAAACACATGATGTTATCACATGCTCATGCTGTTTGCCTAGACATTGCTGATGAATGGATGTCCTTGAGAGTTTGCAGAATGTCCTGCATCTGTATGGGTTCTCCGTCTCTTCCTGCCTCTCCGGAGAACTGGACAGAGAGGACACAGAAGCAACACAAGTGCTAAGGTCTGTTCTTTGTTTTCTCTACAGATCCTATTGTTCCACACTGAGAGTGATTAGTGGGTGTTCTAGGTTCAATAAAGCACACTCAGAGAAATTTAACAAAGTCTATTTGGAGGACACATTTAGACACACTTTGAAGGCCTCCTCAAGGACAAGAGCAATCTTACACCTCAAGTAGGTGCAAGAGGCCTCTTGCTGGTACCGCCTCATGACATATGTATGACTAGGCTTAGTGAGACCATATGCATCACGCCTTACAATGGGTAAAACCCACTGGGCGAAGACATCCTCATAATGTAGGCCCAGACTCAACTAGGTCCTCAACTAGGGACGTCTTAGGCCCCATACTTCATTTCAGGAATGGCCTTACTTTACACCTTCTGATGTTTGACTAAGAGGCTTTGACTGAGAATGTCTTCCCTGCTACACAAAGAAGATATTGCTTCCTTTTCAAAGCTGGCTTCATCACGTCTGTACATTGTTATCTTGAAAGGCCAACACAATGGGTACTCCCTTCTCTTCGAATTGAGCTTTCTGCATCTTTTGTAGGCTTGTTATCTTGGAAAGTGGCCCAGGCTATTTTTCAGCGCCAAACAGAATTCTAAATGATTACTTCCTTATTTTTAAAGTGAGATTTATGCATCCTTGCAACACCCATATGTTGGAAGGTCACCCAGCCTCTATGTCAACTGCACACAGAAGGTACTCCCTCCTTTTGAAGGTGAGATTATTGCATCTTTGCAGCATTTTCATCTTGGAAGGTCACCCAGGCAATTTAACTTGACAGACATTATCAGAGTATAAAGCACTTGGAGAAATTTCTTATGTGTAATGTGAAGCCCTAGGCACAAAATTCCCTCTCAAGGCCACTCAAAATTTCCCTCCCATTCAGTGGGAGAGAAATTACCATTTAGACAGGCCAGCCCATTTTAGAGTAGATTTTTGTGAGCAGGTGCATTATTTACTACAGAGCTCTGTAGCGTAAAGGTCTGAACCCGCCACTTGCGGCAGGTCTTAAATTAGATAGGTAGGTCTTCAAATGGTCTAGTTAGTAGGTAGGAAAAAAATCTGCCACTGTAACAGGTGATGGAAAATAGCAACGCCTCAGACCTTTAAATGTCTTTAGAGAGCACATTATGGCTGTGCAGCTCCTAGTAGAAAAGAGTAGGGGTCTTTTCACCTACTTATTGCCATAACATTTTTTCCATGAGTAAGAACTTTCCCCCTCCTACCTCTCCTGATCTATGTACCTTTAGATTCATGATAAGGTCAGCCTTGTGTTTTATGATGGGTAGAGTGCAGGATGAACATTCCCAAAATGTAAGGCCAGAGAGGCAGTGAGGCTATCCCCTCATCATAGACCCCTTAGTTTGGGAATGATGCCCCCACCCTGGGGCTTTACTCAACCTGGCCTAATTTGGTAAATCTGACCTAATATTTCCCTTGTATATGTAGATACCTTACGAAGCATAACCCTGCTCCAAGCCTCTGGCAGATTCAAATTATGCGGTAAGTAGAGCCCGAGGCCCATGCTTGAATCACATGCTTGGGCACAAGGCAGAATCAAGCATGGGCCTGATTCCAGTAAAGCTAGTGGCCGAGGGCTTTACCATGTGTGTTTACACCCATAAGAATTTTCCTTTTTAATTGTTTTCTTGTGATCTGAGGGGTATCATGGTTTTAAAAGGAGAGCTGGTGTTTCAAAAAATGAAACTCTCAGTAGGGAGCACTACATGTTTTTACACTACAAAAGTCCTATGAGGTCCTAGGTTATGTTAAGCGAGGGTCTGGGCCAGGGGAACTCACAGTACCACCCTTGTTCCTCTCCTCAGAAACAACAGAATGCCCCATGGACCAAGATGCTGTTCTCTTCTGTTGAAGGTGGGCTTTGTGGACCACACTGAAGCAGCACCCCCCAGTGCACCATCCACTGGATGCCTGTTATTACTCAGTTGTGGATGAACCTCAACTGAGTTAATTTTTGGTTTCACCTCAGCAACGAATTCTGTAGAAAATAGGTCTCTTATATAGGTAGATAGGTAAGAAAATAGGTAAGGGCTGTTTCTACTACCTACCTATTATCAACCTCCTTGTGGGTTGTTAGTACGTAGGTTAAAGAAAAAAAAAGGCAACTGAGCTAACCACCATGGTTAGCCAGGGAACTCAAAATCAACAGAAAACTGTTTCCTCACCACTGATCATTCATCCTTCATGGGTTCTGTTGGCCGGCTGCATGAAGCTTGTTGTTGTCTTGGAAGGTTGCCCAGCGCATTTCAACTTTAGAGTGGACAATCAATACACTAGGCCTAGATATTATTCAAAAGGGTAAATGACACAACAATCTGAGCAATAGACGTTCAGGATCACTCCTCTGGGCTACACATGCTAGTTGTCATTTCCCGTAGACCAAGTCCAAAATGACTTGATCATTTTTCATTTTTGTTTCAGCTTGGGAGAAAGATTGTGATTCTGATTGAATTCCCTCATCACTAGCTTTTTTTCGTCCATTTCAAAAGGTCACTTATCTGGGGCTGCATCATTACTATTAGAAGACTGTGGACGAGGTTATTTATTTAATAATAGATTTAGTAAGGAGGGTTAGAGATGGACATTGGAAAAGGAGGAAAATTCCTGTATGGCATTTTTTTAAAGATCTTCCTATTCATCCAAAGATGATGAGACTGGCCCTCAAGACTTCAAAACCATCTCAAATTGGGATCTAAATTTTAATATGATGCAAAATATAAGTCTAGAAAGCTTGTAGCCCTGCCTAAAATTGAAGATGAAAGGAAAGACAACATTGCAAGAGTAGACCAATCAATGCATAAGGATCATACTACACTTGACAAGCATATTGCAGTCTAGCATGCAATCTTTATCTGATAGTTGTAATATTTGTACGGGAATATTCTACCAACTCGTTTTCAATGTTCATTATCCATGTACTTGTGTCGATGTACATCACCGTCAAGGTTGATGGCAAGGAACCTGCCTTTCATTCGCCTTTAGAATAATACTGTTTCTACATTATGACTATCTTCAAATACAGTTGCATCGATCCGTAAAGGAATGTTGTTTGTTTGACACATGGATATCTCACAAGCAACAGCACAGCCCAATGGCCCATAGGCCTCTTGGTATTGTTGAAAAGCCCTTGATAATTGTGGGTGCACTGAGGCGGTTTCCTAATTTCTAGACATATGATGTAGGACTTTATTAAACATTGAACAAACTTTTCAGTTATATTTGATAAATGGTAACTAAAAAATTTAAGGAAATTTTTGAAACACTATCAACAAGGGTGGTTCTTGATATTGATGGAAATCCCTCAACGAGTAAGGTTTAATTTTGTGAATCTTTACACCTAAGGTCTTAGAGATATTGAATTTTGAGTTGCTTTTTGTCATTTGAAATTCAACTAATTTTCAAAAACTGATTCTGGAACAAGAAATTATATGAGTAATGATTTCACACTTGGGCCAACCAAACAGGCCACAATAGTAGCAACAACCATGATAGCCCTCCATTCTTTTGTCTCCGTTGCATTTGAGATGGATTTTTTTATGTCTTTCACTTTTGTCACCCTTGTCACTTCCCTCAAATCACCTCAAATCCTGGAAGGGTCTAAAGAAAGACCCTTCTCCTATATAAAATGGTGACCCAAAATTCTTGGTAATTATGTTGAGACAACTTGTCCCAAAACTCCCATGCAAATAAGTTAGGGAAGACGTTAAGTAAGCAAAGGGTCCTTATTGCCGGCAAAGGGTTCTTTTTTCCCCAGCTGCCCAATTTCTCATCCAAGATGTGTCTGGACATGCCCAGACACATATTGATGCTGCTCATAATAGACTTTGGATCCTATTATGCACATTCCAGGCCTGTAATAGATATGCACATTTTGGTCCCTTAACCGATATGATATTTATTACAGGACCAAAATGTGCATAACAGGACACAAAGTCTATAATGGGCAGCATCAAAATGTGTCTGGGCATCATCCATCTTTTTTGAGAAAAAGATGGATTGGGCCAAATGCAGATAAGGAAAAAAAAAGAAGCAAGCGGCACTTTTGTACTGTCTGCAATAAGGACCATTTGCTTGTTTAAGGTCTTCCAATAAGTTTGCCACAATTACGACACACATAACAGCAAAGCCTATGTTTTTGTCATTGGTATGTTCAGTGACATTCTCATTTGATGGCCATTGTTACTCTTTGCAATCCTGCTCCTTGAGATTCGTGAAAAGAATCCTATCCTGAGAAGTTCACCCTCTTAAATAATCCTCTATTATGGTCTGCCATACATGGTTTGTGAAGGCACCCACCCTCTATACATCCAATGTGTCTCAAATTTTTTTCTCTCCCAGAACCTCATGGGGATTGCTTGCTTTAAAGCCTAAAAATACAAAACCCATCCTTGTTGAGATCCAGTGATTTATTATTTGCTGCAAAAAGGGCAAAACAGTAACAAAGTCTTGGTACCTTCTCCTCTGTTGTGTTGTGCGAACTATGGACTGCTGCTGACCTTGTTCTTGAACCAGCAGAGAACCTGCAAATTAACAAATCTTGGAACAGCCAACTATAACAAACAATAGCACGGCCTCAAGATGGAGGTAAGAAGAGAAAGATTTAGTAGTGTCTGCAATCTGCAGATCTTGGTTGTTGGCAAACTGTGGAATTCAGGATATGAGCCAGAAGAGATGCCTATGTTTTGGGGGCGGCCTCTTTGTGCCACACCCATAAGTGGTCTGGTCTTCTGCCATTTTCATGGGTGCTGGTGTGCAAGTATCGTTTTCATTTGGAGGAGGCCTGGTAGCTACAGCTAAGGTGGATGTGTACCATGAAATAAAATGAGTCCAAAGGAAAATCAATCTCATCTAAGTTATTCTCTATGTGTGCACATTTTATGTATATGATTGTCCTCTCTATTATAGTTATTGTATTTATTACTTTTCAAGGTAATCCAACAATCAATCCATCAGCTATGGGTACTTGTCAAGTGAGCCCTATTGTTCACCTCCAATCATCTTAGGGTGCTATGATTTACATCAAGTTGATTCCCTTGGAGTCTATTATCAACCTCTTATAGACAACATTCTTAAGTCCTCCATCCTTGCTCTCATTAACATTTGAGTACCTAATCTCTCAACTTAAGGCTAAGGGTCTCTCTATTCAATATCATAAACGTGTCACTTGGCCCCTCTTGGCTTGCCTGCAGCGTTTGTGCCCCCAACTTTATTTAACAACCCTTTGGATGATGTCAAAATATTTGCAGGTCCACATGGAAACCATTTCATTAGCTACCTCCTTCATTGTAAACTCTTTGTTAAAGACATGTTAAACAAACTTGCCTCCTAAGATAGGAATGTGCAAGTGGCAATGGAGATTTTAATTCATCACTTCGTGCATCTCCCTTCATACCTTGTCCAATGTCTCCCTCTCCCCTTCAAATTTTACATTCTTTCACATGGTTCAACTCATCCCTCTCTCAAGTCCTTAGGCATCTTACAAGGCCAAGGTTGTTTGATGGTCCACATGGGGTTGCTGCTCACAAATTAGCTCCTCTCCCTATCTTTATTAGTGACTAAGCTTAAATTTTGCTGTAACACCACCCTAGGGTATTGCAAGCTAAATTGATTCACTTTTGACAAATTTGAAGGCCTTAAAAATTAATAGTTTGTTTTGCATTATATTTTGACAAAGCAAAAAGTATAAACTCCTTAAGCACTTAAGTTGAAGACAAAAAAAAATTATCTTTTTCAAAAAACAACTAACGATCATGCTTTATAACATCCTATGATCTAATGTTTGCAAGAAAATTGAGAAGAGTTTCACAAATATCATGTTGTATGATTTTGCCATTTTTTTTCATAGTTCAAATGCATTTTAAAGTCCTTACAAGTTAATGCTTCTTTTGCAACATACTACTAGTGACAATGTCATCATTAAAAGGTAGCATCATTCATTCACATTACTTGTTGGGTTTCTATTTTATACAAAAGTTCACAAATAAATAAATTTGATTTTTTTCTTTGTATCAACTAAAATATATATACACTAGTGTGTCATGTGTTTACAATTATAATGTAAATAACAATAATTACTACGGACATTGTTTTAATGTTATTACAATTTGACAATTGTTGTGAATAGCCCCATTGTTAAGAATGTTGCCTATGGCCTTAACAATTGTTTGTGGTTCTACATATGAAAGACCAATTTAATGATTGATTATCAATGACCTTGTGTGTAAGACAATTTGCAAGTCTGAGCTTGTTTCAATGTCAAAACTAACATATACTATGAACATTCAAAATGTCAAATTAATTTTTTTTGTGTTATTTGCATAAGCAAAGGTTGTGACCACTTTGATTACCACCTTTGCATGCATTTTTGGAATAGCCAATTCCATACAATAGACCTTAAACTTTAATTTTCATCATACTCTCAACTCTCGTCACCATTTTCATACCTTAAATCATAAACTTTTTTCCCCATAACTTAAACCCTAAAGCGTTCCTCATAACATTTTAAATCACCCAAAATGAAGCACAGATGACAAAGATCTAGAGAAGTGTTCAGTCATAGAGTAGTGATCAGTGATGGGCAGTTCTACCCTACTCCTGTGCAAAGCAGATGAGTCGAGCTATCAATCAGTCTGATTTGTTCCCCTACCATTTAGTAGTAGTAGCCTAGTCATGCTACTGTTACTATAAGCAACCTGGACTTGCAGACTGCAGCTGGATTCTGGAACCAGGAAGAAAATGACAAATAAATCAATTGGAGAGTACATAATAGGAAGCCAGGTTAAATCTCTCCAGAGATGGACTCAGAGCAACCAGCTCGGTTTGCAAGCACTTCCAACTTCCTATAATTGATCATTACCCTTTGGACTCTTCAGGCTTTGAAACAACTCCCTTAGTTTGATAGGTGGTTGATTAGATGATTCAACCATCTGTGGAGTCAGCTGTACTACTATTGTACAAGTGAATTCAGAAAAAATTGCTTCAGCAGAGCTTCATATATACAGTTCTGCTGCTATATGAACCAGTGTAGCATATTGTGGCAGCGTATATATGAACCACTGCTATATGCTAGACTGATTCATATAGCAGTATAGGTGCTGTATGAACCAACACCTGCACTAATACCATGGTAAAAAACCGCAAGTTTTGTTTGGTTGCTTTTAAACATTATGAATATCCCATCCCAGGACTAAACCAGAGTCTCTGAGTCCAAATTTAACATTTCTAAGAAGCCTTACTTACTCAAGAAAGGGAGTGTAGCTGCTGGTTCACCTTAGCCAATAAGCCTAATGTTGCTGTGCAATATTTTGAGCATATGAGGGAGGTAGAATTACAGAGGTCTGAGGATAAGATTATTTAAGGATCAGCATCACACCTCCTAATCTTAGAATTGAGCAAACCAACAAGCCTGTCAATTGTGGAGGAGTCTGGGGCTGCCAGTGGCCCACAACCTGCGATTGCTCATCGTCCACAGTCCTGGTCCCTGGAGAGTTCCCACTCCCAAATAACAAGACAAAAAGAAAGCTTCCCGAATCCCGAGTGTTTGCAGATATGACAAGATTTGGAGACAGTAAGGAAATCGCTTGTTTGGGGGAAATGTGCATATTTTACTTGAAAACCGCAAACTCCTTGATAGTTTTGGCTGACTCGCTCTAATTCATTTGTATGTCAAAGTCAAACACTAGGAATTGTCTCTCTCATAATTTTTCTTCTTCATTTTCTGAAGGGGAATTAAGGCTTTGATAATTGTGCTGGAAGGCCCACACATGGGCCTACCTCTCAAAAAGCATGAGATGAACAGTTATCATCAGCCTACACATAGCTGGATCAGGAGGTGATTAAAAGGATGGGCTTTTGTAGGCACCTTGGACTTTAGGGTACAACCTCTCATCACCCAACACTTCCCAATATTTTTCTCATTACTTAACCAAATGGAGTGATCTTTGTGTCATTGGAGGAGCAGACTGGATGGCTACAGATGTTCTTTGAGTGTCAGAAGTAAATGAGCAACACAAATAACTGAGGAAGAGGATGAGCTTAACTGAGGAAGAGGATGAGCTATAGTTTGTTTCAAATTTTTTGAAAAAATAACTCTAGACTCCTCTTCAGTTCCAGCCCCATATCTTCCTCATTTTTATTCTGTTTTGAGTTATTTAAAACCTGATGGGTGCGCCAACTACGGCTTTACAAAACTTCTTTGTATTCCAAATGCAAAGATGCAGCCATCAAAGACTTTAAGATTAAAATCCTGAATCTGTTTTAATTTGCCCATCACAGAACACTGAACTTTCTTACACCAAACACCTCATGTCTTCCCCATTCTTTATTGAATTGTGAAATTTTGGCAACATTGGAAATGCTAGGTGGAGCGTTACAAATAATTTTTGAGCTTCAAAAGCAGAGGCACAATGTGTGAAGATTTGAACTCCTTCGAGTTCTCAAATGTTCACTCACCAACCCATCTACCCTAGATTATCTAAGATGCCTCTTTTTCTCTTTTCTTTGAGACGCATTATTACTGTGTAATCAATTTTCAGGGAGAATTGGGAGGCATGGCAGAATTGTGTTGGCTACCCAAGAGTGAGTTACAACTGGTCACCTTGCCCTCCTTGCACATGTGGATGGCGTTCATCAAGATTGGCTGTGAGCACTAAGCCCTTTCTTTTGTTTCACTGAGACACTCTTTCTCCCTCATCCTTCATGCCCTTCCATTCATCAAGCTTTCACATGCCTTCATGTCCTTAACTCCTGAGTACCTGGGCATGCCACACACACAAGGTTAGCAGCAAACTTCTTGGGTTTTCAAGACTTGACTTGCTAACACCCTAGACTCATTACATGCCTAGGACTTCGCCTAGTGTGAGTCTCCCAATCCCACTCAGAATTTGTTAGTCTCCCAATCTCACTTAGAATTTGCCTAAGATATGCCCAAGGCAAGCTTGTGCTTCCAAGGAGCAACACACTTGGATGCCCTAGGACAACATTAAGTTGTCCCTAATGGAAGAAAAAACAAGGTGACTTCAAAAATCACCCTGGGACAACCCCAAGGTTGCTTCAAAGGGTTTTAACGGATGGAACCAAGTGTCACCCCGAGACAACCCCAAATTGTTCGAAGGAGCCACCCTTACCTTGACTCCAAGACAAGCATTGCTTGTCCTTTGTCTTGAACTCAAAGCCCTTAGCCCCATCTGCCTGGTGAACTAGGGAGTCGAACCCTAGCTTGCCTTTGTAACTGAAGCCTACCATGCCAATACAGTGCCTCACTGTGGTGATCCGGGCATGAAGCCCACCTTGCACGAACTCTTTGCACAAAGGGGCATGTCGATCCCATTGCAAGAACTCAATCACATGCTAGAGAAAATCAATTACTTATTGGTAACCAATGAGAGCAGCCAAGTTACCGAACAAAATCTCAGTGCATATGTACTCAACTGTATTTGGTAACTCATCAGTTACCTAATACATATAAGGTGCCCTCCGGGTACACTAATAAGAAACATCTCCAAGTGTTTTACATGTCCCAAAGGACAATAACCCGCTCAACAGCGCCCTTACAGGACCATTCCATATTTGAAGTTTGGACCTCAACTACTTTCTGCTTCTCACATGTGCTTAACACCTGGCAACCCTTTTGATGTTATGCATAAGTGAGTGTTTACATTATAAACGCTTCTCGAGATGGGTCAAAGGTAAAGTTGACAAGTTTATTAGCACTTGTTTGGGGGAAGACATTGGGAGGTAGAGAAAGAAAAACCCATGCCAAAAGTTTGTAGCAAAAACCCCAAAATGCAATCCTTTGCTAATAATACAAACCAGTTTTTTTGTTGACATTCTGCACATGTTAAGGTAAGAGAAGTATTTGAATCTTTGGAACTATAAAATAAAATGTGGGTAACGAAGAGGGAATTCATGGAGGATCAAGAATTTTAAACTTAATCACTGTGATATGAGATGATGCATTCAAAGTAAAGTGGTTTGTGATTTGAGCAACATGCTGGACGGAAAGATGGAACAAGATATAATTTTCAGTGTCATATCATTCTTGCTATGCCATTTACTACAAATAGTTTGAAATCTTCAACATTCAACACAAAGTGAGCAGCCCAGACTTTTCTCACAACTTTGTCATCCCTACTTCAATAAGAAAGAAAGAATAGAATTCTAATTGAATGCTCTTGATGGGATCACAGACAGGTTTGCTGGCATGTTTCATTATCATCCCATGCAATGTCATTCCATCCACAACACACACTTTGCACTATAGTACTTTTCTGACAACAAATGGAGCACAAAGGTTGTAAGGCTCCTTAGCGACAAGTGTCTCCCTTGACCAAAGAACATGTTAAAGGCCAAGGGCCTAGGCCTAACCCAAAGTAACACTTGCCAATGTCTTTTAAACAGATGAACCTCTCTACCAGAGATACCTAGTCCCTTCCATAACAAAGGAAAACAAGGGGTGTGTCACACTATGGCCTTGCCATTTACATTAAAAAGGTATCTTAAGGCAAAAGAAGAAATTTGAAAACTCAAATATTTCACCATGCAGAAATATAATTTTCAAAAAATCCTCTAAAAGAAACCAAAAATCCTTCAAGATATTATTATAACTCTATAACTAATCTCAAGTTTCAACACAAGCCAAAATATCATTTTTCCTCATATAAAAATAGACCTATTATTTATTGCCTAGGGGTCAAAATCCCTTTAAGTTACTATACTCTATAATGAATCTAAACACAATATCCTTGCCTTGGCAGGCAAGCCCAAAAATAAAACAAATGAAAAAAAATATGTAGTTGTTTTTCACTACTGATAAATTTTGCTACAGCCACAAAATGGAACCCATCTTGCGGAGCAGGGACTAACCAGGGTTGATTTCATTAAATGATCGCATATTGACATTATTAACATAGGTAATCTAAATTGTAGTATTCAAATATTGATGTGGGCCAAATTAGTGTTTTATTTCTCAATTTTGTGATGTTGTTCAAGTGGCAATTACTATCACTTATAACTTTAAGCTGCTACTAGTTAAGATTAAAAACCTAATTGAAAAAATAGGATAATTATTTAATTATTATCTCAGTTATTTGATGGCTAAATCAACACAAACATTTGACTGCCCCCATCCCAAGTATATAACAGTATTTTGAGAAATTAACCTTACTATTCCACACTTTGATATGCCATAATCTTCATGCTTCCATCCATTTGCATTACAAAAGTTTAACCTGTAAATTTTAACTAAAAATGTATGATTTCACATTATTTGAAAACTGTATCAATAAATAAGCTATCCTGCAAGGTAATCATCATATGAATTATTTGCTTAATATGTCCTATTATTAACCACTAACATGTATCAAATGGTAGAACATATTTATTGTGTTCAATAATGTGAATGTATGTTATGTTGGATTGGAACATATTTCTAATTACCAGGATATTTATTGGGAATATGATAAACATGAATAATACAAGATGATTCAATTAAATGGTTTATTGTTTCATCCATTTAAATATTATGGCAAATATTTTCTTACAAATGTAAACAAAATTTGAAGATAAAAATTCTATCATGAGCAATTTTATAATGTCTATTTACATTTTATGTTCAACTAGTAAATAGAATTCACATTACTATATTGTCACAAAAGGTGGGATGTCTTTGTGGTAAAGGAGTTGATTTCCATCCTTGAGGTTTAAATATCAATTCTCACAAATGACATGAGTTGTGATCAATGATGGTAACTTGATTAAATATTTGCTACCTACATAGCCTACCAAGCAGTTAGGTGGTTTACTTAAGCTCCTAAACTAGGTTTTTAACCTAGCCTAAGTAATAACACGTGTCAACAATTTATAAATTGAAATTAATAAAATTATCAATAATATAATACATACAAATACAAAAATAATAATTTTTTAATGTCAAAAATATTTATATAAATAATGTGATTACATTACTCAGTCATAAAAGAGTTGCAAAATGACAATGTCATGTAAGTTAGTTCGAATGTATGAAACATTCATGTAAGTTGCATCTTTATGTTACTCCCATTTTGACTTGGTGCCACTTATTGTTTTTTATGATTGAAAATTTATGCAACTTGTTTAAAGTGACTAAAACAAATTGTAGTCACATGTGGCATTTATGATTGAAAAATAATTGAAAAATTCGATAATTAATATGCAAATTCCTTGTAGTGTTCAACATCTAAACTAATTGACTTATCAATTAACCTAGCTATGATTTTCATTTAGAATTACCTTTCAAAATGTCATTATGATAGGCATCTACTTGATGGTTTCAAATCCATCCAACTTGCACATTATGAAGTTTTCTCTTAAACTTAAACCCCATCACATTCTAGTTTTCCACTCAACTCCACCTAATGTGTTGGCTTCATGTCACCTTGTGCTAATTGCACTTTGATGGGATTTGTCACCTTTGTGCAGGGTGTCAAAAATGACATGACATGCCATTTTTACATCAATTGTTATGTCAACATCAATCATGACATGTTAATTCGTTGAATCAAACATGATGTTGACTAAACATTCAAACTTAAAATTATTATTATTTTCACTATGCATATAAGTTTAATTGTCAATTATTAATAAATTCATAATTAATTATAAAAATTGATATTTCATTACTAAATCATCTCATGACTATATTTAGGTTGTTGGATTATGATTGGGGTGTGGATTAGTTGCAACCAAAAATCTTGGCCATTTAGATAATGACCAAAATCCAGTTGACATTTTTTGACGGTCAAATTTTTTTTTTCAGTTTTTCTTTCTTTTCTTTTGGCTCTTGGCACCAAATTTAGGTCATTGGACTACCACTAGGGTGTGACCAAAAATTTTGACCGTTCAAATGGTGACCAAAATTCAATTGCCATTTATCAAAGGTTAAGATTTTTTTAAATTTTTTTTAAAAATTTTTTGTGCTCTCAAAATCACTACTAGAAATTACATTTTGTTCCATTATTGCATACCACCCAATTAGTTGTTGAGGGAAAACACCACCATGGAACAACATCTTGGGTGGATGTGATTGTCCATTTCCATTATATGTGCAATTTTTTTGTTGTCTTGGGTTCCTTCCCTTTGTGATGACCTTGTCCCATATGTGTTTTTTTAACCCTTGAAGCTACCATTGACTTGGGGGGCCATGTGGACCTATTATGCATTTGCAAACCACAAAATTACATTTTGCCAACTTGATCATTTCCTAACAAGTCTTGAAGTCATTGCCCTTTTGGAGGATTAACTTGTGAGACCCAAGGCTGCAAGTCACGAAGGAATCCCACATTATGGACATATTCCTCCTTCATGGGAATGAGGTTCAACATTGTGCTAAATGTTTGAACATAATGCATCAGTGATCTAGGGACATCCACTTGGTGCAAGTTTAACAATTTTTGCCCATCCTTGAAAACTAAGTTGTGGGACATGAACTCCTCTTTCAATTTGACTTTGAACTCACTTGATCTGAATCAAAGTCCCCATCAAATTAGGCTCTACATATTTTTGAACTGTTCACCATTCTATGACATGCTCCCAAAACAAATATTGAACCATGCCAAGCCAATTTGCATTAGCGATAATGGCATGTGTCTCAAAGTAGGCATATACTTGAAGAAACCATTGGTGCACACATTTTTCCTTTACATCTTTGCTTAAGAAGGATTCTAGCATTTAAGTCTTGATGGTGTTTGTGAAACCATCTTCCTTCAATGTTCCCAACCCCAAAGGCTTCTTTGCTTTCATTAAGGCTTACCAAGTTTTTGTTTATTTTGCCTTGCTAAAACTACCGTGTTGAAACAACTCGGCTTGCAGTCAAATTTCAGTGCTATTTAACCTGGGAAATGTTGAATTTGGACTTGAAGATGATTTAGTCTAAGGATGGTATATTTTTTTATAAACGTTTAGTTTAGTAGCAACCCAAGAACTTTGGGTTCTTTTTATCATTCTATAAGCGTAGGTGCTGGTTCACGCAATGCCTCAGGCAGAAACATTGGATAAAATGGCATAAAAGGTAAAGGTTACCTACTCTCCCGCATAGGCAAGGAAGGGTGTCCAAAAATCAAATTTGGTCCAAATACAATCTCTGGATAAACTAATATGCAAGAGTCCAAAAATAAATGGACCCATGTTAAACATGGAGGGGCCCAGCCGCCGCTTCCTTCATCACATGGTTTTAGAATGGTGGCCCTTTGTCTCTTTCCTCCACCCGTGCCTGTAAAATTTCTTGTGCTTTTTACCCGACTACCATGGTGCTCCCCAATGTTCATGTCACAAATGGAGCTTGCAGAATCAGTACATGACCTCCTGTCCCACTTACCATATACCCTAAAAAGGCACCTACATAAGACACTCAAAAAATTTCTTCAGAATTGGTAAGACCATGAAGAAAGCAAATTCAAGTCGAAGAAAGGAGCGAAACAAGCAGAAGCATGTCAGCCAAAACTGACTGGGAAGGGGCAGAATAGGTAGTCATCAGTGTGTGATACACTCATGTCAAATATGCTCTTCAAAATTAAGGACTTGCCAAGGGATCCCCCCCAAGCTCTCACCATCTAATTCTTAAGCAAGTGAAGGGAAATTGTTAGGGGAAATGCATACATACCCTGGTGGTCCCATCTGTAGCAAACTTAGAAATGGAATGTCCATACTGCCTGATAGTCATCAATTAAAAACTTAATCATTTCTCCGACCCCATCGGCAAAGAGGTACAAAGTACATACACCTTGCAAGGCTGCAAAGAGGTACAAAGTACACACACCTTGCAAGGCTATATCAACTTTCAAGTATCCGAATGTGACTCTCATGGAAAATGGCTTGAGACTTGGACACCCCTGCCTACCTACGGCCTGGACGAGAGAGACAGAGAGTGGCAATGACTTTCCAGTAAGGTGTGAGCTGCACGAAGCTTTCAAGATGAAGCTGCTAACTGAATGAGCAGCAACAGCAACATTTAACTAACCAGCTGACTCCTGAGGCTCTGTTTCTATTTCAGGAAAAAACTGGGGGGATAATTGTGGAGAAATGTGTTTTTTAGTATAATTGTTGCTGAAAAAATGAGAAAATCTGCAATTTCTAGACTTCAGAAAACTGCCAAAAAATCACTGTTGAGGGTCGTTTGAGTGGCTAATACCCCAGGCATCTTGGTACGTAGCTCATACCTAAACATTAGTTGGTGGGAGGGTTTATTATTATGGAAGACTTTCTGCACGTAGTTAAAAACCCTCAAAATTGCTTAGTTCTAGAGAAAATTAAGGCGCACAAAGTTTTTGCCCACAAGCTCATGTTTTGTGTATTTGCTCTATTTGGGAAAAGAAACAAGAACACACACACTCAGAAAAACTGAGAATACTGGCCATGCAACTGAAATTGTCCACTAGTTTTAAGTTTTGAATGTGTGTAAAATAGTGTTTGATAAATTTGTGACCACCCCACACACCAGCATCATCTCAGGTGAGAACGGGGACACAATTTTTTTCATCCCACTAGGTTTTTAGGGGCGGGGACTGTGTACTGGATTTGTATGGGGGTAGGCCGCACTACCCTGTGCCGGTTGCTTCAATTTGAGAAAGCACTTCCCCTGTCTGAAACTGTCATCCAGCATAAGTAACAGGATGAAATTTCACTACCAGGAAAAAAAAAAAAGAAAAAAAAAGAAGAAAAACGAGAAGAGGTCCTTAAGTGTAAGCCCGTGAGATGAAGAACCTCACACATAAGTACCATCATAGGGCACCATCCTCATGACACCCAGCCCTAGGGTGCCATCATAAGGCACCCTCTTCATGATGCCCAAGCCTATTTCATTTGGAGTAAGGTGCAATGTAGGCCAGGCCCCAGGTTGTTATATGTAGTGTAAGGCTCCCCATTGATGCCATTAAAATTATAAGCTCCTTGGAGCTATAGCCACAGGCTATGAATAATATCTGAACTGGGGAGCCTTACCCTACATAAAAACTTGTTGCAATAGTAAAAGTTGGCTGTACAGGTATACAGTGGCCTCACAACGATAATGGTGTGCAACAAAGATCCTTACATTGCATAATGGCCTTGTGGGTGGCCACTAATGAGTCACGAGATACTTACACTGATACCTTCACCTTCTTGAGGGAGGCCTCTTAGAGGTTAGATTTGACTTGAGGAATATTAAATTGGGAGCTAGTAGAGACCCTCATTTGGTTTTGGACGGTCCTAGTTACAATGTTTTAGAAGCAAGCACACAAAATTTTGGGGTTTTTAGTTTCTACCATGGGGTAGTAGGTGCTAGTTTAGAGGCTGGTTCACCCAATGGGTTTGTGTAAAATTGATTTAGTGGGCTGCTGGTGAAGATTGTGGAGAGCAAGTACTAAGGACGTCTGTTGGGTAGTGCAGGTGTTAACAAGCCCATAGTCGTTTGTGGTAAAGGACGGAGAAAGAGAGAGAGAGAGCTATGGCGAACGAGCTTCCTCCCAATCATCATTATCACTCCCACCCATGAGCTCGTTTCTTCCCTTCCATTATTGTCCCGTGAAGGTGCTGATGCTATTACTACTCTCTTTTAGATGCTGTTGCTTTACTTAGGTGCTTACTAGTGTTGTAGCTAGCAGCATACCAAACGAATAAACTCGTGTCCCCTTGTCTGTCTTGTCTTCCATTTGTGGCTCTTTTAAAAATCACTTCCCTGTTTTTAATGGTTTTGATCTACAAGTGCAGTACGGTTTGTTTATGCTGCCTGCGCCCCCAGGTGTTTGATGATTGATGAGAGTCTTTTTTTTTCCTTTTTTATTGCATTTTGTGAGTGTCGTTGCATGTGGGATGTCCTATTTGAAAGGAGTTTACAGCAGCCCAACTGGTGTTGAAGATTTTTTTTAAAAAACGCTTTTGCGTCTTTTGTCGACTCTGCAGAAGTTTCAATTTGCTGTTGTAGTTACGCGTTTGGTGTGGAGGTGATTTGTCAGAGCTCAAGAGTAGGTACTTTGTCAGAACTCAGAACGCTATAGTCGCCCATGAACAGTTCTTCTTCATTCTTTGCAGCAGAGTTTGAGTATTCTGAGCTCTGGAAGGCGGTGGCTTTTCTTCGGGGGAAAGCACCTAAACCGGAGTTTGTTGTCTGTTTGCATAGATTGAGCTGTCGTGGAGAAATGCAGCATTAGTGGGTTGTGGGCCGAAGTTTGTTTCTCTGCAGAAGCTTCAGTTGGTTGGAACATTATCAAAGCACCGCCTGAGCTTTGTCAGAACTAGCTACTTGTGAACAGTTTCCGCTCCGTTTGTGTCTTTTTGCGGTTGTGGTATGTTTATGCAGGGCAGCGATTGAAACAGAGTGGAAGTGTATTTTGCTATCTGCATGCCTCGATTGAGGTGTTCACATGCTTGTTGTGCATATAGAAAGACCACATTCGCATGGAGCGTAGGTTGTTAGAATGGAGAAGACGGAGAAGCCAAGTTTTATGAGTTGGGGAAGAAGTCGTCACCTCGTAATGGTCCCCCAGAAGGTAGTGACGACGAGTCGGGTTGTTGGGATGTCATGCAAAAGCAAGCGATCGTCATACGAGCTCATAGCATCTTGCCTTTCTGCCCCAGCTTATTCCTAGGTCAGTGGGAGTTACATGAGTGAGGAAAGCTGTTGCAGGTTGTGCGAGCTCTCCCACCTCTGTTCTGTCGATAGCTGTTTTCTTTGCCCTTTCGCTGTCCAGTGCACTGATTTGCGGGAAAATAATCTTTAAAAGACTTGGCAAGAGCGGAAGGTATAGGGCACGAACAAGAGCTCAAATTTCGTCAAAGACAAGTAAGCCCCGATGCTCTGTAAATTTATACTTTCTTGTATTTCATCTGCATACCTTTTGCATTCGAAACTGCTCATGACGTTGTACACTGCGAGTGCTATGTGTGTGTACTATGATGTGTGCTATGATGTGTGTGCTATGTTGTGACACCTTCGTTTCTGACGAGGTCTTCTGCCTGTGTTGACTCAGCCCAATCTGAAATGTGAGTATTGCTCAGAAGTTCAAACTATGGTAGCTTGTGAAGTCATCATCGTAGAGAGGAAGGATGAAGCTGAGCAAGGAGGACTACAATATCATGATATAAACACAACAGAGAAGCTGTTAAGGCATGCACAACAGCTAGCGACCACTATTGCCTCCCAGGCCTCACTGGTGAAGTCTTTTGTAGGGAAATGGATTATCATAACTTCCCGCCTCTTGCAACTTCCTGCCTTACTGATGGAGATGTCACGTCTCCGATGCCTGTCTGACAACACAGTATGCAAGGATCTCCTGCAGGTAATCCTTGTCCTTAGCATGGCTTCTTTCATGGCTTTCATCAAACCTTTAGAAAACTTCCTATATATATAAGAAGGCTTGATATTGAGCAGATCTTAATCCAGAGTCCACCTGTCTGGAGGTTGCAGGCCTCAATAGAATGTTCTCACTTTCCCAGTTCTAAAGGGTTCTAGTTCTTTCTGATTCCAGGGAATTGTCATGACTTTGGAAGAGGCACAAGTGCTTGCCAAAAAATGTACAGAGTTAAGTTATGGTGGCAAACTTCAAATGCAGAGTAACCTGGACTCACTGGCTGGGAAACTTGACTTCCATCTTCATGACTGTCAGCTGATGATCAAAAGTGGAATCATGCACGAGAACCCTCTTGCAATCTGTAGAGTAACCCCTGAATCAACCAGGGAGGCAATCCGCTGGGTCATCCGAGACCTGCTTTCACACCTTCAAATTGGAGGCACAGAGTGCAAGCAAAGAGCATTAGACAGCATGATTCAGCTTATGTCAGAGGACGATAAGAACATCTTGATGGTTGCTGGACAGGGTGCAGTCACAGTGCTTGTTCAATTGCTAGATGCCAGTCAACCTTCTGTAAGAGAGAAGGCTGCTGCTGCCATTTGTAAGCTGGCATTGAATGACAGTTGTGAGCATCAGGTAGTGACTGAAGGAGGCATAGCTCCTTTGGTTCGTCTCCTTGAGTCTGGGAGCTCTTTTGCTCAAGAGAAAGCAGCTGCCAGCCTGCAGGCTTTGTCAACCGGTTCTGAGAATGCTTGTGCAGTAGCTGCACATGGGGGCATACCTGCTCTGGTAGAAATCTGCCGGCTTGGCACACCTGGGGCTCAGGCTGCTGCAGCAGGGTCTTTGAGAAACCTTGCAGCAGTGCAGGAGCTCAGAACAACCATAGTGGAGGATAGGGCAATTGCTATTATCATCAACTTGGTGTCGTCAGGAACACCTTTGGCACAAGAGAATGCTGCTGCAACTTTGCAGAACTTGGCTGTAAGTGATGACATGGTCAGGTGGGAAATAGTGAAAGAGGGTGGCATCCAACCATTGTTAAGATTTCTGGATAATGCCATTGATCCTCGACAGCAGGAAGTGGGTATGGGAGCACTGCGCAACTTGGCAGCTTGTGCTGCAAATACTGAAACTCTCATTACTACAGGGTTTTTACCACGACTCATAGGGGTACTTGAAAGTGGACCAGTCACAGTGCAGCATATTGCAGCCGCGTCAGTTTGTTACATGGCATCTTCATCAGAAACCAGGAGATTATTCGGAGCTGCTGGTGCAATTCCTCCGCTAGTGAAGCTCCTGGGTGCCAAGACTTGTACTGCTCAAGAGTATGCTGCACAGGTACTGTTCATTGATTCTTGACCTCAGTATTTCACAAGCTCTGAAGTATCCTGCCTGGTAGTGTCAAGATTGGAACACGAAACAACCATGGCCCTAGTCAAGTGGCCCTAGTTTAAGAATCTGTGGTTATTTGTGGGATCCTGTGAAGGTAATAAACATGCATGATGTGAAGGAGCCTTGATTATTGAGAAAAAAAGCTGATGTGTAGAAAGTGATTTGCACATCATCAGAGACGCTAGAACCAGCAGCTTACCTGTCATTCTGCTTACCTTTTGGGGTAGGCATGTTCACAGAGTAACTTAAATCAGGCAGTAATAACTGCTGTGCATACATGTGTGCAGGCATTGGCCAGTCTTCTCCTGGTGGAGGACAACCGGAAGCTCTTCATGTCTGAGGAATGGAGTGTTGTTGGGCTAGTTCTGCTTTTGGATACACGGCTTCCAGGAGTTGCTAAGCAATTTCCAATTGCTGCATTACATGCACTTGCAGGCAATGCAAAGTGCAGAAAGCAAATGATGGCCGCTGGTGCATGCTACCACCTCCGTGTGCTGGCAGATATGGAAATTACAGGGGCCAAGCGGCTGCTTGATCGCTTAGTCATTGGCAAGTTGCGGAGTATCATGACTAGAACACTGCTTGTAAGCATGCCCATTTTTCTCTTTGGTCTTTATTCCCCTTGATTTCCTCTAGGGCTCCTGAGCACTTTCATACTTTTAATCTCTACCTGGAGTTCTATGGAGCATTTAGTTACATGTGGGCTTCTTGTTTCCCTCGAAAGACTAAGCAGTCTCCTGTGATCATATTAAGGGAAGATATGAGTGAGGTGGAGTTTTCAGCCTGCTTGTAGCCCATTAGCTGGTTTTTAAGATATATTGGGACTTGTTTGGATGAATCCTGGACAATTAGGTAGGATGGATATCCAGACCAGATATTGATGAAGTGGTTCTCATGTGTGTGTTGTCCAGGGGGAAAGGCCTGCATAATAGATTCATCATAAAGCCAATTTGTTCTGTAACAGCTCACCTGGGGAGGTGAACATGCTCAAAGTGGATTTGAACTGAACACCTCTTCGTTTGCAACAACTGTAATCAACTGCCAGCATACAGATTAGTTATCATGGGCCAGGGGGAAACCTTCCTCATAAACTGCCCTTGGAACTGTTCCTTGTGGGCACCCTCATGCAGCAAACCATGAAGTGTAGCAAGGCAGGGTGGACAGTTTCTTCTACTTTTCGCACACATCATGCCCTGTAATATAACTCAGAAACATCAGGCATATATTGATAACTTGCGGGCAGTCTTTAAAACTGTATGTCAGGCTAGTTTAGATCTGTTCCATCCTAGCTTAGATAGTGCTTAGCATCCTCTTTTGCAGACAGAGGAACTTCCGTGAAATTAGCAGCTACCACAAACTAAACAGAGGAGAACTTGTGCACCATTTGTTTGTATACAATTTTCCTTCTCTTGTCTGCTTCTTCTGTTATTCCCACAATGCCACCTGAGTTTGGATATGTGGCAGCACCAAAACTTATGTTTGATTTTGTCATGTACCTTACAACAAATAGTGGCCATTGCAAGGGAACTTATTGTAAGGATGAAATATTCTTTATTGATCTAATAAATAATTATCTGTCTGTTCTATCAGCCTTGAATTTCTTTTACAAATTGCATGAAGTTTTGGATGAAGTCTCAAAAATGGTCATAAAAATTAGACTTTCTCTAGGTTTTTCAATGTATACTATGTAAAGAGAGTTGATGCTCAACCTGAGCATTAATGTCACCCTCTCTACCTTTGGCAGCTCCAGGATGTGAATTTCACCCACTGCCTTCTAGCGGCAACTCCAATTTCCATCCCCTCTAGATACAGCTCCCTCTATAGTGTCTGGACCGTAATTGTCTACAGTGTACTGAAACTTGCCCACCTCTCTTTCAGTGCTACTGTCAGCTAAATGTACAACCCTCAACATTCACTTCTCATAAAACCATTAATACTGAAGCAATAAACCCTAAATCAGCAACTCTCATGGCCATTGCTTTAACCACATTTTCCTCTCAAAGCTCTATCACATTTATACTTGAGTTTTATATGAAGCTGTCTCCTTTCCACATGACCTCCACATAACTAGCTGCATCACTTCCAAAGATTGGATTGCAATAGCACCTCCTGGTAGGCCTCACACATACACCACTGGGACATGAACCTACCCACAAGTTGGAGGCTCACACACCACATCCATAACATAGTTATATACATACATACATAGTTCATACAAGTTTGGCAAGCAAGTAACATTGATAGCATACAACCCTTGGACAATTAGCATGTGCAATCATGTGCAATCTTTGAAGTAGATCCTATAGATTCTGGCTTACCTGAATATGTCATGGCACTCAAAGCAACCACCTATGTAAAACAAATTGCCCAAACAAGCATTGCACATAGTGGAAACATGATGATGATAGACCAAAGACTTCATTGAAATGCAACATGCATGAGTTGTTCAGACAATTAATAACCTCTGATGTAGCACATTTAGATCATAAAAAGAAATTTCATGCAAATACCGTGGGATCACCAATCTTTTGATCAATAAACCCAATTATCATTATTTCAACTCCTTAGACGTGGGAATGATTAGATTTCACCCCATTTTAGATGTTCTTTTGATGTCCTGACTCCTAGGAAAAACTCCCCTTCCTAATTCTTTTTTGATCAAGATTTAACTCAAAGTAGTAGTGAAGAAGAGCCTTTCAGGGGTATTTGATTTCTTCTTCATCATTAATACATTGATTCAAATGCCCCTGAAAGGCTCTATGCTGATTTTCTAAAACTTTTTTCATATAATGCAATTGAGGTGCATTATGAACAAAGCTTTTTGACAATTGTGCCACAAGCAGATACACAAGCACAATGACAACACACCCCCATTTAATAGATAGACAAGCTAGCACAACCAAAGTGCATTGAGACCAAAATTCCAGTCCCATCTCCAAACAAGACACATTTAGGGTGGACAAGCCCACTCATGGTACAATTCTCTTCAACTTATGCAACCATCCAAGTTTGAACAACACCAATGTAGCATGCCTTTGATTGTACATGAACGCCTCTTCGCTCTGTTTTTGTGGGAAGTTCATTCCTGACAGTTGCACCAAAAATGCTCCCACCTACTTAATTTACTTGGGAGACTCAAAAGTCATTGGGATCACAATGTAAAAAGGAGCATTCAAGTGGAACATTTTGACTTCACAAATTCCAATGCAAATGCTGAACTTTTACCAGCTACTTTTAATCCCCAAAACATGGCAATCTAGAAACCTGGAAATCTAGAGCAGTTAAGAGAGTCATAGAGAGCATGCCTGCATCATCCGTAAGAATTGTGGTGATATAGCTTGTTTGGACTCCTATTTCCATCCTGCAAATCCACCATCAGCACAAAAAGATAAACATGAGTACTGCATTGAAATCAGAAACTGCCACAGGATCCACACAGATGAAAGCAACATGCATCACGGAAATGCAAAATAAAAATGGCTACAAGGTCAGGATACTTGGATCCACATGACTACTGCATTGAAACATGATATTTTACATGCTCAACACGTGATAGCCATGTCATGACAGAAAGGTGAAATAAAAATGGGAAACAAGGTCATGACACCTGGATCTACAGTCACTCAAAAGGAGGAACGAGTAACAGCAGGGTGGTCTGGATGTATGACTGCAACAAGCAGGAGTTCTGCAAGCAGAACGATGGAGTTGAATTTCCAGTCTCCTTGCTCATAACTGCAGGCAGAAAAAACACAGTCAACACTCCATCTAAAACAAATGGGATGAAGGAATTCACTGACCCTTACCTGACCCATATATATTGCCAATCCTTGCAATTGTTGACTGATCCACCAAAAATGCTCCGATAGCCCCCTTGGGTTTTCTGCACTCCAGCACAGGTCAGGTGTTGCAAAAAACATATTTGACATTGCCCAAAGCATACAGTAGGTAAGACTCTACTCTCATCACCCACGACAGAGCTTCAAGCTGAAACAAGATGCACTTGTGAGAGGAAACTGACTCGGGTGAAACACAGCAATGCTGCACACATATGAAACACCTAAGAACACCAAATCTTTAATTTTCAATTCCTTCAAACTGCAGTCTATGAAACCAAAGACTGCAACGGAGAGGAGTATATGCCTGCATACTTGAACACTCAACCTCCTTTTCAGCATCCTGCCACAAGAGGATCTGGTCCCAACTCAGCAATGCTACTTCTGTTCCACCAGTGTTTACCAGCCAGGGAGAGAAGTGGTCACCGTTGCTCTACTGCTTACATTAAACATGTTGGATAGAAGTGTGATAGAAATAACATATCTGATAAGTTCAAAACATCCCACCCATGCTGAAGAGGTGCTTTAAGGAAGAGGTGTGTGCTAAACAATCAATCAAGCAGTGGAATGCTGTACCTATAAATCTCTAGACTGCCATCCATGCACAGTGATGCACTTAAATGTGGCATAAACCCTTCCTCATTCTCCAACCACAGCCTTCTAGCCTGTCGTGGGTTGGGTCCCCTTATACCAATAATCATTCACTGCAAGGGTTGAAAGATTTGAATATGCTTTTTCTTTTCATGGCCAACACTTTCCATAATCTCCACTGTCCTCATACCATCAACATAACCAAAATTCCTTCTCACTGCTAATGGCTTAGCAGTCACTGGCAGTGATGCTAGCAGGGAATGGAAGAATCAACCATCTTTTCTCTTTCTTATGAAAAATTTAATTGCTCTTCACAATGAGGTGAAAACTCTGAATTCGAAGACAGCAAAACCCCAAATTTGTTCCAGGGTTTTGTCAACAAAGCTTCCTCTGAACCCAGATCCTGAGCTTCCCATCCTACCTGATTGCAGAAGCAACAAGGAATGAAACAAGGATAAGGGAAGGTGTGGAAGGAGCCTGGCATGCCAGAGTGGATGTGAACAACTACATCTGGCCCCACTTTCTCCAACAGAGCCTCATCCTCTAGTTCCATTGGGGTGAAAAAGTAATGAGACTCAATTCCACAGTAGCAGAGGTGTCAGCCTTAGAACTTCTCACACATTCAAGCCATGCACAAGACAAGAACAAACTTACATAGAAGATGTGATCCATGAGCTTCAATGTGTGAAAGCACATGTCCATGGACAGCAGCTGCACCATCCACAAATCGTCCACTTGGTGAGGTTGCTTGAAAGACCAGGCAATTGAGTTTATACTCACTATTTGCTTCATCCCTCCCCAACCTTATCCAAGGCTTCTGATGCTTGCAACAGCTCCAAATTTGCTGAATCCCAATGTCCCAATATTCCCACACTCAGAAATCTCAGTGACCACCCACTTCCACATCTCCATCATCAGCAAGAAAACACACAAACCTCCTCTCTTCTCTGCAATCTCAGCTGTTCCTGGTGGCCAAAACCTCTTTTTCCCTTCACAACCTCTTGTCCTACACTTCTATCAATCAACAATTAACTCAACATTCCCCACCATACAGCATACAACAAACTCTGCATTCAATACTTTCTGTTCAACAGCGTTTTGGAAACACCATCCTCTGTTCTAAGCCAAAAACAGGCACAAACCTTGAACAGACAGAGATCCAGAGAGCCAGATGAAAGTTTACCTGGCCCTGAAGGATATGATAATGTGTCACAGCAACACATGAACATTGGGCCCCTCCACCATTGAGTGAAGTCACAACACAAAGTGCCACAGAAATGGTGCAGAATATTATTACAAGCTACAACACAGCATGCACAAGATCAAAACAAAATTTGTGCCAATTTGCAATGCCATGCAGAGAGTTCTTCCAGACTGTGACAAATAACTCTTCAGTGTAAAACCTGCAAATGCCTCATTGTGCAAAAATCTGTCAAGCTCCATCACTAATCAGCTACTTGCTAATTAGGTTTTGTGGATCAGTGGCTGATCACTTAGCCTGTGTGGCCAAGGATCAAGCTACTTGCCTCCACCTTCTCAATCTCTCAATCATCTTCTCTTCTCTTCTTGTCTGATCTGCAAATATTCTTCACTTGTATGCTCTTGCACAAATTATTCACTTGTTTTCTGCGATGTCTTTTGGTGCTCCAGGTTCTTCATGACCTACTGACTCCCTGATGAAGACACCTGCATGCTGAACCAGGTACTCTTCATGGCAAGGGGCATGGATAAAATCAAAGATCATCCTCAGAATCATCAAGGTAGTGATTGAATTGCCACTTCTGAATGCTACAAGACAGATGTACCAATGTCCAAACATGTGTAATTGTATGAAATTTCACAACTAAGAATTATTTTGGATCTTTCTCTGGAGGTGCTTGCCATCATCAATCATTCCAACTCAAAGAGAGACTAAGACAGTAACCTTATTGCAAATAGGCTTCCTCTTGAGTGGAATCTGTGGACACACACTCTACTAACATGTATGTGGAGAAACTCTGGTATGTACTGATTCCGTTTGCGACCTCACCCCCCCCAAAGTGAACTCTCAGAAACATGTCTTCCTCTGAAGATTTCTAGTTCCTGTACCAGGAATGTGCTATCTCAGAATAAACACCTTCAAAGCATTATTTTTCTTCAAAAAGCTTGTGCAAACTTGAGCAAAAATACCATGTGGTAGAAGCACAAAGCTTTTCTAATTGATTAGAGGGATCACTGTTGCTGTTCACTACTTTCCTACATCATTGTCGAAGATTGTCCTCCTTCCGTGCCATTGCATCTGTGAGAACATCAATGGCCCAGTCCTTGATATCCTCCTGCATATGAAACAAAATGCCCTTATCCCCTTATCAACCATGATCATACCACAGAGAACAGGCTCACTTTGAAAGAGCAAGAAATCAAGAGTACAGTATTCATAACTATGCAACATGTCCCAAAATCAATCACATTTGAGAGGTGAGGTGGTTATAGTCCCAGCCCACAGCATATTTGATTTGAGCTTCTTCTTTGGTGCCCATCAATCTAATATATGCCTGGAGACATCTCTTCATCAAACAACATGAGGTGCACACAATATTACTTTCAACTCTCTGAAACACAAGGCGGTGGTCTTATTCTGATTGTCCCATCCCATGGATCAACTTGACGGAGCATATCTCAGGTAAGCAATTGTGTAGCTGCAGAGGGGGTTGCAACATGATTTCCACCTGCACAATACTCAGATACTAAAGAAGAAAAACATTCCAAGAAGTAGGTCAAAAAGGAAAGATGCAGCAGAAGAGGGTAGAAGAGGGGACAAAGGTACAGAAAATTTACGAGGCTCAAAGGTTCCCCAGTTCGAATTCGCGCATGGTTGCGGGCAAGTCTGGATTCAAATGGGGTGCGAGGACGAAGCTCTTGAATCTCCTCCCACTGCTCCTTTGTCAAGGGTGTCAAGTTGGCTTGGGCTTCAGCAAATTCCTTCGCCTGCCGCTCCAATCGCTCAGGCTCTTGTGATTCATCATACTGTCCACAAAAACCCCTCTTTTATTATGATTTCAATACACCAACCAGAAAGATTTCAGAGCGAAAATGAGAGAACAGGAACCTCTCACGTGAGACCGGAAGAGAGTCAGATGATCCCAAGAGATGCACAAATGCAAAACCTAATCCCTGGAAAAAACTGAGGCTGGATTGACGGATCGGGGGGAAGAAGACTGGAGCTCACACCGGCATCCTAAGCAAAAGAATGAATCGTCTTATTAGCATCAGTTACTCAATTCTCCTTGCCAGAGAGTATTTTGCAAAAGGATGCCACAATTGCGTTCTGGTGTTGGCGATAAGTGAGAGAGAGAAAAAAGAAAGAGTCAAGGAGGAAAAAAGAACCAGCATTGTGAGCTTGGCAACCACAATGACTGCCACCATGCCTACAGCCATTTTGATGGTTGGAGTATCCCAAAATTCTTGACCCTCTGAGATTTTCACTGCTCGCGGCGCCACCGTCGCTTCTCGTTTTGCTCGCCGCACAAGAGGTCTTGATCGACGCGCATCCTGGCCACGATGGCGGCGTTGTTGCAACAAGTGCCGTGCAACTCGGTGTCCTGTCGCTCTCAACATCTTCTTCTTCGTCTTCGCCTCAGCAAAGAAAGAGAACCTTTCATTATTATTATGTGACAAGGCAGCTGCTTGCTCATTCACAGACCGTCATTTGTATTTCCTAGGGCAGAGACGTGATCTGTGACTAGCTACTTGTTCACACACCGAGCATCCATGTAGGAGAACTCACCAATGTGGTGAAGAGCCTGAGGTGGCAGGTGGAGAGAAAGCAAAGGAGCACGGTCGATCCTTGGATAACCTTTTCCAAGTGGGGCCGTCCCAATCTCTTTCTCTCTCTCCTACTAGATTGCTGTCTCTTCCCTTGCCACTCTAGCCCTGGTGCGCTGCAACTGGCTCTTCTCTCACCACTACCCATAGGCAGGAATTTCATGTCCATTTTCGTTGCGGTTATTTGCAGCAGAAGTGGGGCTGATTGTTCAGTTCCGCTTCAGTTTCTACTTCTGTTTGTTGTAATCATCCTGAGAGAATCGTGAGAAAGGCAGGTGGTCCGTGGCGTCTTCTGTTGTTGTTGGATTCAATTTTTTTTTTGGAAACTAGAAATTTGTGTTATTCGTGTTTGTGTATTCTATCTGGTTGTGTGTGTCTTGAAATTCGAGGGTGAAGTTCACGAGCTGAAATCGTTACACCATATGTTTCCAATAGAATACCCTTGTGTAATTTCCTTTGCACTATGCGCACGCATTCGGACCTTCCTTGCAGGAGTCGTTTCCAGGATTTGGTAGTACGTGCGGTGAGGTCAGGAGCCACACGAGTGTAAGTAAATTGTTGGAATTTTGTGTTTCTTTTCTTCTAAAGCGCAGTGCGCAGAGTGGTCTTATAGAAAGAATGTTGGTTCACGGCACATTGTAAATCACACGCGAGTGGGGTAAATTAGACAAAGCTTGGCATGTTTCTTCTTCTCCTTATTGCAGTGTCCCAGTTTCATTGGAAACTGCTGCGACTGAAGAGGAAGGAAGTTGTGACGATTCAATAAAAAAGGCTTTTTCTTGAGGACTTTTTTGATGCTTCAGGAGATTTCACGAAAACTTGTACTCGGAAAGGAAGATTAGCAGCAACTCTTGAAATGTTTCTACTACTTGAGGGTAGGTTTCACAAAGGTTATAGCTGCGAGTTTGTGTAGAGAAAATTGAGTCTAGGGTAGTGAGTCTTTGAGCAGGATGGTAATGGCAACAACGTGTTCAAGTGTTGCCGCCCCTTCGCCTATGTTAAGCAGCAGCGGAGGACGAATTCCTGCAACGGCTAAAATTCAACCAAGTTTTCAATCCACTTCATGTTCGCAAATCTGCTGTTTGTGGACGTCTTCGGGAAAGCCTGTCTGTACAATCTCTCGCTCTTTGCAAACCTCCTTAAGAAATTTGACAAAGGAATTTGCACGAAATTGGTCGACTTGTGGTTCCCGCGCATTATTATGTCAAGTTCCATCCAGCTCAAGTTGGAGAAGTGCAAGACACAGTAGTGGATGCTCCTTCTACACACGGAGTTCGCCGCTGACGCAGGTTTTTGAAGAAAGTTGTGGTGGTGCAGTGATTCTACAAAGTAGTTTCTGCTGCTCTAACTTTTCCGGAAGGTTGCAAATTACTCGGAGAGAAGAAGGTGGCGGGCGCAAAAGACATGCGGGCAAGATTCAGGCATATGTGAGATTGGACCCTGGCGGTGGAGGACGAGGGCCCAACGGAGACAACAACGGCATAGGCCGTGTGGTCTTTAATCTTGCGCTCGCGGGCGGCTTGACATACTTGACTGTAACTGGGAAACTTGGCTGGGTTTTCGATGCATTCATCTCTCTGTGGGTGAGAGTTTTCTCCCTCTTTTACACAGGCTTCCAGCATTGGGCAATGCAAACTTGAAGGACAGGTTTTATGAAACCCTTCTTCAGACTACAGAAGCTTCCTTACTCATACCTTCGAAGTACGTAATGAGGTTTTCCGCTGGGGGTGGATAAGGAGCTTAAACCCTTGAAACCTTTGGTTTGGCTCTTGTCAATAGTGGGAGAAGCCCTAGCCATTTTGTCATTGGTGACTTGCAATTAGAGCATATACCTGAAGGTCGATTATTGTAAAACACCTCCTAAACTGCCAGTGTTGCAAGTACTTAAAGAGTATCACAAGAGGTCCATCTTTGGATTTTGGAAGGGACTAAATAGCTTACCAGAAAATGATTAGGGTTCTTATAGTGACATGCTTTGAAGATGCAGTCGCTGCTGCACTCAAAGACCGAAGAGGAGTGTATAATGTGCAGCTGAATTTTGATACCACACTAATGTAGATGGGTGTTTGGTGTGGGTGGGGGAGCAGCTGTTGGTGATACTTGTGCCAATTGTGAGCATTGTGGCATTCCTTTGGTTTGCTGACCGTGAGATTGTCAGTGGCTCTGTGAGTTCCATCTCCAACCTAAGCATTTGCTATTGCCTTCGGTCCTAAGTCTAACTTGATAGTCACTTGTAATTGACAATATTAGGGTTATGAAGATGCTAAACAAAATCACTGACGGACAAACCACAGTGGTTCTGCCACATTGTTTTTCAATGATTTACCCATTTATGACTTGCAAGTTTCATCATTGCAAAGAAGTATTCTTTGAGCCCTATCATATGTTCTCTATTGACTTGGTTCTGTATTGGCAGTGCCCAAACTGTGGGAATGCATTTCAAGTATTAGAGTAAGTTACCTTCCATCCTCAATTGGTCAAACTGTCCTCTTGGCATCTATAGACAGAAGCTAGACACAGAGGTGAACATTATGATGCAAAAAGCTCCTTCATTAGATGAATGACTTTGTCATTCACTTTTTTGGAGCTCTTCAGAATAAAATCAAGAGAATTTTCTTTTTGGTCCTCGCATAGTTATTCCAGATTGTCGTGGTCTCTGTTATTTTGAGCAGCTAAGCATTTATTTTGATGCTGTTGAAGTAGGTAGTGTTGATCTGCTTCATGAACATCTGAAGTGACTTTGCATATGCTGGGCACGGGGTTCAGATTTACAGTGAAGGATGAGCAGCAGTTTTGCCCCTATTGCAGCCAACCTTTCAAATGTATTTCTACACTTTCCCTTTACTGCTAAATCATTTCATCTTTGTATTTTTGGAAGCTTTTGTGCATTGGTACCCATTGCTGAAACAAGAGGATATGCTGGCTTTAGTTTTACCTTCACAAGAGATTGAAGATTTGTAAGAATTAGCTCAATGTTGGAGGGTTATTATGTTTTCTTATTACAGTGGAGGGCAAGGAGTTCGTGAGAGATGGCCCTCAATTCTCTGCACGCCAGTCTGCAGGCTTTCAAAGTCCTTTTGGAGGTTTTGGGCAGCGCAAATCAACAGCTCCTGAAGCTTCTGCAGGTAACATTCCCTTTCTACCTATGCTCTTAAGTATGTCATTGTAATCAGTGTTAGGTGGTATACATGCATTAAGATCTCAATTTTGGGTGCAAAATGATATGATCTGTATCTCCTACCACTAAACTGTTCTCAGCAACAAGGGGTTTTGAGGGGGAGAAGGTAGAGATGGTGAATAGCATTGTTGTTTGTCTAATGTGGATGGAAACATGATGCATAGTAGCATGTTAGAGGCTCCAGATTCACCTATTTCAGTTACATTCTGAGTGTCTCATGACAAGGAATGGGCTTACATGCTGGCTTAGTTTCAATTACTTCACAATAGTCCTGTTTATCATATAGGATGTTCTAATTCTGTGTTGAAGCCAGTCTCTCAAGTTAATATCCTGTTGTTACTCTGTGCTGCAGAGTCACCTGGTGCTATTGTTGATGTTGAGGCAGAGGTTGTTGACAAGGACTGACCAAGTGTTATCTCAAAAACTTTCTTCAGAGTGTAAAACTTGGGTATTTGACATAACTAACCAGGTTGAGCAGTTGGCTTAATTTTAAACAAGTAAAATTGGATGTAAGTAGCTTACAAATGATCTACATCATTTCGAATATGTTGGATAGAGTAGCTCAACCGAAACAGTTTGGGTTTATTGCTTGCGTGAGCCATATCACACCCTGGATGAGCAGGAATGCTTAGTTTCTCTCAACAGAGTGCCAATTGAGTATACTGATGAAACACTCTCACTAGCTTTTTGTGTTTCTCAGATCTCTTGCTAAAATCTCCCCAGTGATGTCCATATGCTGCTGGTAATGCTGAAATTGATTTTCTTGGTGACAATTTTGTTCATGGACTCTTAATCTGTACATGTTAGAACATCTGGCACTTTGTCTAATTTTGAGTGAACTATGTGTGTACTCTGTAGCTTGTGTAGATACCTAATAGCTATCTACACTTTAGACAACATGCCATCTTATGCAGTTGCAGCATTGAAAAGAAAATTTGGAGAGAAATATGAAATGTACACAGTTGCATTGTGAAAGAAAGTTTATGTTATGCAGTTGCAGCAAGGAAGAAAGGAAATAGATCTTTGGAGAGAGTGTGATGTAACATCCTAGCAGCAAAATCCTGTCACCAACTTGCAAATGGAAATGGGTTCCAATTATGTTTGGTTTTACAATTCACTGAGCTACTTGAGATCACTGGTCAACCCACTGATCCATAGTGAGGACCTTGGGGGTTGAAAGGAGCAAACCATGGATTGGTTGCCAGTTAATCCATTGCTGTTGGGAGGGTATATTGATTTTGGATACCTTTAGAGTGAGGGTATAGATGATCCTTGGGGGCTGAAGGGATCCTGTGGTATAACAATATGTTTGTCATAGAATGTTTTGTTCTCTATGTAAAGGTCCTCTAAAGCTGATTTTACCTTGTGTGTAAAAATATTTGGTGCTGAATATATCAGATGGGAAGGGTAATATATTTACTGTTTTGATACCTAGGGGTCATATTGAGGGTATGCTAGTGGTAATGCAAAGGAATGAAACATTGAGATCAAATTTGTTGTTCTATTTAGTCATAGAAATTAGAATTCATTCACATCTATATTGTAGTCTGTGTCATTTATACACATATTCAACATATCCAAAGTCTCAAATTGCTAATGCAACTTTGCCAGAGACTACACAGATTTACGTTTGTACCAACAATGATTATGAATTGTCAAATTAGTCTTCATATTTGCCTATGTTTATATTTTTGTTTAGCACCATAACACTGTATAATCAAGGCCACAAAACCTTTGTTTCATCAATGCCATGTACAACATATTGAAGACCTCAAAACCCTATGTACATATGCCAAACTGATTCAAACTTACAGGTATATGAACAGTGATCATGAATATGTTATGAACCAAATAAGTAAAAAGAAATCAAACAAAACTTATTACTCATTAATCAATGTAAATTTAAACTATTCAAATTCAAGTCTGAACTCTTTCAGCAGATTTGCCTCCTCATTTGCAAGCTTGAAACATCCACACTTGGTTGAAGATCATTGTGTTTACTTATCATGCATAATAAAAGTTTATCATATTTCAAGTCCCAAGTTTACAGAAATGGAGGGCTGTGACAATTCTTGCAAACTAATGATCCAAAATTAGCTGCAATTTGATTGCTTACAATCACCAAATCTATTGAAACAAGAGATTGATTCTTGGAAAATCACCTTGATTCTCCTTCCACCATTGTGAAGGATTTCAACTCATATGTTAGTATGCAACATTACATTGCATGATTAGTTGGGTGAAGGTTTCACATGAATCAAAATAAAGAAAATGTTTGAAGGATAGAAAGGGAAACAAGGAATGGGCAAAAGGATGTGTGAAAAGTAAAATTTGTCTTGGAAAGCTCAATACATCGATGAACATTCATTTTCATGAAAGGGTGCAATGTTAAATTGGACTGTACAATTTCATGGAATAATTGCCAAATGTTACATTAATCAAACATGTCACAAACACAAAAATATTATGAATTTCAACAAAATAGGTCTAAACTTCAACCCAAAAATAAATAACCACAACAAGATGAACCTGATCACGGAGTATACCAAGTGAAAAGAGGTTATAAATAACATGGAAAAACATTAAACACAAGGATGATCAAAGTTAAATTCAAGGATGTATTTGATACTAATGTTTATCAAACTAAAAGTAATGGATTGCACTACATCTAGGCAGTGTTTTTCTTGTACATCTAGGCAGTGAAATTTGTGACGTAATCAACATGGTGTTCATCAATAAATTGAGTTAACCAATTTTGGCTATTAACAAAATATGAAAGGAGAATATAAACATCCTTAAATATTTTTGGCTACCTACTTGAACCATATATCTGGCGACTTTTTCAAATTTTGGCAATTTTTTTCTGAATTTCTTGAATTTATATAAAATTTCTCAATTTTTTTTGCAATTATGCAAACAAAATAAAAGGACGTATCCAAGCAAGGTCTTACAAGTTTCCATATAAAACCCATCATCCCATGGAACCTGCATAAGCAACTTCCTAAATATTACTCATAAATGAAAATGGAATGTGATAGATAAATTTCATTCATTTTGGACAAAAAATGAAATTCATTAGAAGAAATCTAAAACAATAAACCAAACAATGATGGATGAAAGTCATTTTTATGAATGAAAATTAGACATTAATGGATGAAAAAAACAATGATTATAGTCTCATCATCCAAATTGCCTCATTCAAATATTTTCTGCAATGGTGAACCTGGGGTTGAGTCTTTGCACATGTTTTGACTATTGCCATTTCAATCCTTCTTTTGTGAGCTATAGTATAAAACCAATGAATTTTAAATCTTTAACTCATAAATCAAGATTCCAAATAGTTTTTAGTTTGTGTGAGAAGATGGTTCTTCATGTTAGAATTACCCAAAATCTTGTTGCAATTGACAACTTCAACCCCTTGTTTTTGCAATGTTCAATACAAAAGTTGACCCTTGTTATTTAATAGAATGTTTTCATTCAAATGGAAGCGAAACATATCTAAATTTGAGAACATCTGGCTCCAAAGTCCAATTGTGATGTGTTGAAAGGAGCATTGCAAATCTTCAACTTAAAGTGGCAGTATAGTTTTTCCCACATGAAGCAATATTTTTTTCTCTTTGACGTCCATTGTTGTGATAGGACAATCACCTTTATGGGACCTACTACTAACATTTGCATTTATACTTTACATTTGAGTATCAATATGCAAAAGTGGTTCCACAAAACAGAAATACCATATAGAAACAGAAGGAATGACAGTTATCTCATCAAGGTCATTGGTTTCACAATCAAAAGTACTTCAGAATGCTCATCAGTTACAACTTTCATATTTGCAGCCTACATCTTAAAGAGAAAATCTTGCATCTAATTCATAACCTCTTGAGAACCAAACAGAAAACCAATCGTTTCATAAAGATAATTAACAGAAGTACTTGAGGAACTTGAAGAAATGAAGTATCCAAAACAGATGTGTTATGGAGTAGCCATTCCAATCATGGGGTTGACACTAACCTTCTTCTTTTTGCCTGAAATTCCTATTACATATCTAGTTGTATAGTAGTCATTAGCAAGTCCACAACAGTTTGCTGATGGCCAGCCTAGATTATGAAGCTTGTTAGGTCCTCTCTAGTGACACCATGGTTCTCCACAATCAAATTCCTGAAGAAAAATGGAAAATGAATCCTTACTTCAGATGGAAGTGAGCACACAAACATCTCAACAGTTCTCTGAACTCAAATGACAAGTAGAGAACATCCCTTGGGATGATAGAAAACCCTAAGCTTCTCATTCAACTTCCAATACAGTTTACAAATATATGTACATTTCCACCTGTGAATCTGTTTAGTGTGCTGTTTAGTGTGCCCTACACATCTTGTTTTCTGGGTTTTTGCCTGTGTACAAGACATGGATACTGCATATATGATCAGCACACAATCTGATCAAGCATCTTGCAAGAATAACTCTCTTGAACAGAACACACATGGATTGCAGCACACTAAATTCATCAAATACCTAAACTATTACTCTACACTTGTTTTATTTGCCTCTTACTAACACCTACCTACCCCATTCTTACAATCACTAGTTAGATCATTGAATGTCTCAAGCATCTTCTTACCTCTGTAGAACACCTCTGTATCTATTATGACCCTCATGTAGCTATCAAATTCAACTGGTTGGCCACCAGTAAGTGTAAGAGTCGAATTATACCACTCACTTGTGTTGCTCCAAAGCTCCTTAAAATCATCCAACAGATAAACCTCATTCCAGGCTCTCAACTTATCAAAATAGTCAGACTCCATCTCATTCGTTGCAATGTAGACCTTTCGTCGCCACTCAAGATTCTTTTTGAGCTTCTCCACAAGACTTCCCGGAGAAGTGTCTGCATCCAAGTTCGGCCAAAGTTGTTTGTTCTTGGCCCTCTCCCCACGTATTACATGCACTGTGTCAAAATCCCACTCCAGCTTGTTGCAGATTGCAATAACAATGTTCATCAGCCTCTTGGACTTCCACAACAGATTCCAAGGTCGTTCAATGTATTTCTCAGCCTCCCCTTCACATACACGGTACCAATAATTATTTGTCGCCACAGCATCATCAAATCTTCGCCACATAACTGTCCCAGTGTCATTCTGCAGACTTGAGGGAGCTACCTTGAAATTAGATACATAGTGTGGTGGGATTGCATGTGTCTTGTGCTTGGAGTTCCATTCTTCAAAGTCCTGAAGAAACTTGTTCTTCTCAATAATTGGTGTGGACTCCTGCAGATGCTCATAGTCAAAGTAGAAACGAAAGTCCTTATCAATCTCATCCTTGTGCCCTGGATTCTTGGCTCCTGCTAGACAGAAATCTAAGTCCATCACAAACGTGCGCTTGAGGTAATGTGCCTCACCCAGGGCACACAAGAAGCTCCACTCAAACTGACTCATGCTCTGACAGTCATCACCTCCTCGATCATAGTAGAGATACCTCCCAGTGTAGAATTCACTACCTAACTCCGATGAAGCAGGCCCCAATGAATCCTCCACAACATCTACTCCTTTCTCAAGATCTGTCGTTGATGGAGCATGCCCAGGTTTACCAGGCTGTGCATTGATCCCAGAATGCCAGTTCCCAACATGACTCACAGAAATCCTACACTCAGCATCCTTCTTGAGAGTATACCGCCTAAAGTCTCGGTACATCCGTGGCGTCTTTTCTGTCTTGCTGCTGTACTTCCAGGCTATGTCACATTCATTCTTAGCAGCACCTCTCACAGGATCCCGATACTCATACATGTTGAGAACAGGAAACTTGAGAAGGTTATAAAGCTCAATGGCACTTTTCACTGCTGGGTCTGAGCAATTGATGACAAATGTGGAGGAATCACAACTCCCTGCCAGTTGTGTCCTGTTTGGCACATCTTCTTGTGTTATTGCTTTCAGGCTAGGTGGGGTGCCAAATAGATCGTCTCCAGTGACTATAATGGAATCATCATGTTGGAATGTTGAGTTCTCAACACTTGCGAACAGCTCATTGTATGACCTCATGGATTGCAACCAGGGATCTGGAGGCTTATAGATGATAGCAATTACTGTGAAGGCAAGAACAGACACCACAAAGAACCCAAAACAAACATTGCTTGCAATCTGCACAATTCGCTGACCAAAGGCATCAGGATATGAGGCCCCTGATGGTTGCTGCCTGTCCTCCATCCTGAAGATGGTCAGTATTAGTTTTTAATAAAATGGGAAGACCTGCACAATTTCCAAGAAAAAATAGACATCATTTAGATTGCACATAATTTAGGCTCACCTGTGCAGGACAATAGGAGCATTTGGGAAACCTAAGAAGACAGGATGGTTGAGAGACAATAGGTGGTTACGTGAGCATCAGCCAAAGCATCAAGGTGATTGCAAACATCATAAGTGGCAATGGACCTGAGTTGTGTCAGTTCTGACCAAAACAAAACAAACAGGATAAGAAGACATCTTCATGAGTAGTAAGAATTTCTTTTACTTACAGCTTAAGTCATGAATAGAATGAGAGATGACCCGACCATGAGATCATAGAGATTTCAGATCTGTCAACATGCAAGCAAACAGGGAAAAGAGGGAACAAAACCCTAAATCAAGACTGAGGAGCAGATTGAATACCAGTCACAATCACAAAATGTTCAGGTATATTCAACAGCAACATGTCTGATAGCAACCAGCTACCATAACATCCCCTATGATTACTCCTTATCACTGGGTAGCCATCAATGTCATCCATTAACCAACATACTGAGTTTCTGTCACAAGACCAGCAGTAATGGGAAGTCTCAGCCATGATGCTGGCTAGCTCTACAAGACCTAAAAGAGAAGAAGAAGACCAAAAAACTAATGAGAATGGGAAACAAGCAAACAGAATGGAAAATAAAAAAACAAACAAGAAACAAGAAAATAGAGAGAAAAACAAGAAGAACTTTAATAGGATGAACTTTTGAGGACAAAGTGGGCTGTCAAAAGCTCCCCAATTAGGATCAAGAAGCCCTTGAGAATTTGAAGTTTCCCAAGCCAGAAACAACAAACAGAAATCTTTCTCTGGTTCTATTTAACAGACACCTTGAGGAGTAACCTCTTCTATTCAGAAGACTAATTAAGCTCACCATTTGGGCTAGAAAGCTGTGTCAGTACAGCAGAGTGTTAGTACTACTGATTTGGAGAATCTAAAATATTGGAATTCACATAAAGTATACAAATTACGTAAATGCCTGTATATTCACCATTTAGAGAGAATTGAGAGGGCAGAAATCAACTAAGCAAAAGGCAAAGAAAATCAACAGCCACAAAAGAAAGAGGAAAACCTCCAACAAACAGCCACAATCTAGACCATGGAGAGAAACAGTAACGGGAAAGAAAACGCCACCCATAGCCATTCCTCACGCAAAAACACTATAGACAGACATAAGAAGAACAAAAATTGGGACCTCCAACATCTCGATCGTTACCATAATATAGTCAGAGCATTTAAGCCTCACACACACACACACACACACACAGGGCGACAAATTCAAAGCAAGGAGAAAAACAGGGAGGGCAGGGAGAAATACCATCACATGGGCACCACTGCAGTTGTTACGCAGTCCAGTAGAAATGGTACGAGAGATCCTTGCAACTCGTGCCAAAACACAAACGCAGCAACAACGGAAGCACCGCCACAACCAAAGCACTGCAGAACCCAATTTTCAACTGTGAAGCTGGTAAGAGAAAGCGGCCTTTGGCCACATTCAGACGTGATCTCTCACCGAGCGGAGAAAGAAAACCGAGTGTTCTCATTCGTCAATGAGCTCGGTTTTCTACGTCGGCCACTGGATTTGTGCACATTTACTCAAAACGAAGTTAAATACTACCCAGTTGAAAATTTTCAATTTTGTAAAATTTTGCAAATTCTAAATTAAAAGGATTGGGTGAATTGTCCAACAATGGACTCTAATAAGTAATAATGGGAGTTTCCATTTTTGAGATAAATCATCACATAATTCATTAAAAAAGTAATGCTACAAATTAATGTGCATGTTGAATCATATAGTAATCATATGATATATAAAACTTTAGAAAATTTCTTATTTAATTTTTTATTAGTATATAAGTGAATGTTTGGAATGTTTGGAAACATCTTCATTTGATGAGAACAAGTTGTTGCATGAATGCAAAGTTTGATGAAATAAAATTGTGAAAGGAATTGAAATTTAGTTTTTAAAATTTTTAACATAATTTATAAATGTGTGAAATCCATGGTAGAAGAATGGTGTGATAAAATAATTATACATAAAAAATGAAAAAGATATTTTTGTAAACAAGAACATAGATTTCCATAACTATATGATAAACATATATAGTTTCAATCCTATATTCGCTTGTGGTCTACCATTTCATCATGTTTAGACCAATGTTAGCCGTATATCTGGTTAGGCATGTAAGAATTATTAAATGAGGTTCCAATTCCATTAACCTTATTTAGAATTGGGTCCAACATTTTGGAACCAAATGTTAACTCAAACCAAAGATCCATTTAATTAAAAAATCCACCTTAAGACCCATATTTATGAATTGAATGAAATTTTATAATCAATCAAATCCAACATTCATCAATTTGTTTGTTTCTAGATTAGATTCCGGATTTTATTAAGGTTAGGGTTAGGTTTGGGTTTTAGAATGTTAAACTTTTAAACAATCGTCTTTTTATTTTCATCAACATTGTTGCTTTCAATCAATCGTGTGTTTTTTTATTTTTAGCCACCTTTCTTTGGCATTTTATTTTATTTTTGTGTTCATTTTGGTCTAGGTCTCCAAGTTGTTCATTGTCTCATTATCAAATTACTTATGGGTGTTGTTGCTTTTCATTTTCAAAATGAATATTTATGGCTATTTTTAGCATTTTCTTTATGCATTGTTGTTTTCAATTGATTGTGTGTTTTTTGACCACCTTTCTTCAATATCCTTTTTTGCAAGAGCCAACATTCGTTTCTTTTTTCTTGTCAATTAAAAACATGAAATAATTTTATATTCTCTAACCTCTTTCATTTTTTTGTTATTATTGTGTGTTCATATTGCAACTAAAAAGATGAAACAATTATGTATTCTTTCACTTGTTCCATTTTATGTCATTGTTGTGTTGTTGCAATTAAAAGGATGAAACAACTTTGTGTTTTTTTAGCCTTTCCTTTTTTGTTGTTATTATGTTCCTGTTGTAATTAAAAGGATGTAATAAATTTGTATTTTTCCACTCCTTCCATTTTATTTTTTGTTGTTGTTGTGTTATTATTGCAACTAAAAGGACACAACACCTTTTGATGACATATATAGGTGGCATTCACTTTAACACATGAATGGTCAATTTGTGTCTCTAGCAAAAAATATTATTCAAGGATCCCAAGAAGCATTGAATATTGAAGGAAATGCATCTTGGGCACTTCTTATTCCATAGCTTTTGGCCAACTAAACCATATGGTATCCTTGGCATCACACTCTAAATTATTAGGGGTTTTTTTATTGTCAATGATGGTGTAAATTTTAATTCATGTGATTCCCAAATCATGCAACGTATTGTTTGTCATTGCAATTTAATTGATGTTAATATTGAGAATGTTTGCCATGGAAAAAATAAAGGTCTTGTGAGCTATAACAAAGATCATGGTATTTTTGTGTTGAACAAAACACGTATTTCATGAACATGTGAAAGAGTGTAAGAGGTGGGAATTGTTGTTGGTGCAAAAAGTTCAAAGAGATGGAAATCAATAATAAACAACAAAAAGGAAAATTATTTTTCCTTCTATGATCATTGATTTTTTGGCAACTAACAACCTTATAACAAAGTTAACCTTACACAACATGCCTTTTTTGAAAATTGGTCTTATGCATCAAGTGAAAGGTTATCATTCATTGTCCTTCATGGTTGAGGCATTTGGTTTTGAAACAATGTTCATGTGTTATGTTTTCACTTTGACTTTAATTAATGACATATGTGTTACCAAACATTGTGGAAAAAATATGTTTTATCCTTATTTGTTTCATGTGTTACATGCATAACATCTTTCAATCTTTGGATGTTTCATAATGGACACAACACCTTTACCATGGTTGCCAATTTTATTAACAATTTATGGGAGCCCATTGCATGCCATATTGAATTTTTTTGAAGTGCATAACATAACAAGTGTAGCCATGGCAAATTAGGTGAAGGTCTTACTAGTTGACTTTTTGGGGTTACTTAACAAAGTCATTGCTTATGTGAAGGGTGAAAGGTTGAATCTAAGTACCTTGACTTTGACATTGACAAATGTTATTACTTGTTTTTTTTCTCAATTATCCAACCCATTTGTGGGCTCATGTTTTGGTCATGCCATGTCAAAGATATGTCAATATGCTTATGATGATTTAAATTAGTGTGCTAGATTTTTAATAATGGGTTTGAAACATTTTCAAGCATCATCATAAAAGATTATAACTTGGTGAAAAATATTTGGAAAATAAAATTGAAAGGATCCTTGTATTATTGCATGGTTGCTAGCAAGGATGTTAAAAATGACTATGAACATGTGATTTACATCACAAATTATTTTGTTCCAAAAGACATTAGAATATTTGAATGTAATCTCCACTTGATATGGCAATAATAGTTTTTACATTTTTCATCACAAGTCCCAATGTGCCAAACTTGGGTTGTTGTTCAACATATTACAAATATCTTACTATAAATGGTCATGCAATGTCAAACCAAAGTAAAAGCTTTTGGTTATTGTCAAATGCTTTGGCATTTGCTTTCAAATTTTCACCTTGTGCATATTTCAATGAAATCTAAAGTGGCTAAAATCCAAGCTTTGAATCAACCTTCGATTTCAAATGACTTTGAATCAAAGTTGCTAGAATTAAAATTGGGGATGAACTCACAATTGATTAATGTATTAACACCATTTTTGGCATTTTTTGGCTCATACATTAATGCCAAGGCACATAATATGTTGGTCATCATCTTGGACCCTTGTTTTAAAACATGAAGTTCATACAAAATTACATGGGCAATATAATTGTTGTTGATGTTGTTGTAAAATATGATGTTAAAGTTGTGCACCCACTATTGTTGTACGTTTACTTCTGTTTGAATCTTGTGAAGGCATTGATAGACCCAACAACATTCGAAGATGACAATTATTTTTTTAGGCATATTATTTATGTTGATGATGATGTTGTCATATCCACATTGAAAAATGAACTATAAATCTTTCGATGTTTATGTGTATCACCAATAGAAACTCAAAATCCCTCGGGTAAACGAACAATACATGCAATGCAATTTTCACATGTGTCATTTTTGGCTCATTAAGTATTTGGCATACTAGGCTTATTAAACCTTAGATCGACACTAATTTTTTTTTAGTGTTGTTGGTGTTAACCCAAATCTTTGACAATTTTGGCTTGGAATTGATAATTTGAATTGCTTTATTCTCATTATTAAAAATTGGTTTGATGATGCCTACCTTGGGTGTGAAAGAGCTAAGGAAAAAAATTTGGATCATTTTTTCACATGTGAAGACACAAAAAGTTCATTGAAAAATAAGGTTTTAAAAAAAAAAGACTTAAACTTCAATTTCTTTTGGTAGTTTCCAAAGTATTTGTGGGTAGGTAGTTCTTTTCAATTTATTTATGATTTGTAATATCTACAAATTGGATTCTTCTATTATAGGAATGTGCATTACAATCTTTTGGTGATGTGGCGGGCAAGAAGATGGTTGAATCTTCAAACAAGGTTGATTGTCAATTCCTTAAACACCTTTGTGGTTTTCTTGATGGTTGGGGATAAAAATTTTGTTTTGTTTTACTGATGCTAATGCTTGGGGATTTAACTTCCAATTTTTTTGGTGTGCTTTTTGTTGATGCTTTGGGATTTGAAATTTAAGTTTCAGAAATTCCTTGGTATTTTGAATGGTTTTGTTAATGTGTGGAGTGTTGAGCTTGAAATTTTGTTGATTTCTTTTGTTTAATTGACATATGGGGATTTACCTTTCAAAATCTTTCTTTTTGGTGTGGTTTTGTCAATGCATTTAAGGCAACCATTCATAAGATCTTTGGCATTTTTTGGGTTTTTTTAATTCATGAGGATTTGACTTGCTAAAATTATTTTTGGTATTTTGTGGTTATGTTGATGTGTGGGGGCAAGAATTCACAAGCTTCATGATTTTTTTGTAATTGTGGTGATGTGTGGAGCTACAACCAATAAGTTTTCTGTTTTTCTTATGGTTATATCATGTCAATGTATGAAGCTTTTTGTTTTGTGTGGTTGTGTTGATAGGGGGAAGAACCAACAAAGATATACACTAGTTGTTGATTGGAGAATCATATGACCCAAAAAAAACCGGCTACAAAAAAACAAGAAACTTTGTATGCAATTTGTAATGAAAAACCATAGCCTATTCATGCCTGGACCACCTGATTAGGACTTATGGGATGTTCTTAGTGATCAATATCACATTGTAAATTAGATACTATATGTTCTTTTTTTAAATTAAAAAAAATTGTTTTAAATCATTTCATCATTTTAATTAGACGCCTGAAACCCTAATTATACTTGGGACCACCTCCTCTTTTAGAAAAAATGAAAATTGACACTCTAGGGAATCACCATGTTCTAAAATGCCAACCAAAATCTTATGCTGATGTTTTCATATACTTCAAATTTTTATCAAATCCATACTCAGAGGTTCCCAAAAAAAATGCAAAACCAGCCAACACTAGTTTAGACCTATATTGAATACTTTTGTCATTAACTTTTCAACAAAATCAAAACCAAGTTTTAAAAAAAGCATGAGGCATGCTCTTAGTATTGTTGGAAAGCCCTCGATGAATGAGATTTTATGGAGGTGATTTTGTAGTTTTCAAATTTATGGTATGAGATATACTGAATCTTCAGTAATCTGTGCCACTGAAAATTCAACTAAATTACAAAAAAAGATTTTGGAAGGATAAATTAGTTGGGTAACCAGTTCATACTTGGGGCCAAACAGCACAAGCCACACTAGGATGGAATGACAAGATAATGTTTCCTGGATGGTCAGGAAAAAATTGGGTGTATGAAACAAAGTGATTGCTGGTTATGGCCCTTCTGGTAAGTTCAAAGATCTAACCAGCTACAAGTCAAATAAGAAATGTTTGATATATTTACCCAAAACTCAAGATGTTAAACACATACCTGGGGTGATGGCTTGCTGGTATAGCCCAATCTGGGGATCCCTGAAACCAGGCAAGGGCCCTGGGTTCAAATCCAGTGGTGTGCATGTGAAATACCAGCCAATGAGCTTGACTTTGGGGGTTGCCAATGGCTTGCCAGGTTGTGTCTGCTGTTGTGATTCAAAAAAAATAAAATAAGTGAAAAAATCACTCGGTAATCTCTCCCTGCAACATTCTGTGCCAACAAAAAAAACACAACTGCAGGAACATAACTTTGGAGAACTTAAATTTTAGGCATAAGGAATTGCTGTTTGCTGTACTCCTCGCATGGGGTGCTCATTCCCACACCACCTAATTGCGTTACAGTTCTTTCCTTGATTTGCGATCCAACGCCCATTTGTTTCACGATTTTAGAAAAAAAAATCAATAACTCGGAACACTTGATGGGAGGAAAAGAAACTCGTAATACCTTATTTCGACAACCTTCGCAAGGATGGCAGCTAGTTTGGGAATTGAGGAATGTTACGGAGATGGTGTGTCTTTACGTGAAAGTTCATTACCTAATATGGCTAGCTGCTTGCTTGATGTCTCGCACCAACAGTTGAGTCCACAGCTCTCGACAATCATCGCAAAGTACTTTAAGCGGGATATCGAAATGTACCGCAAGCAGCACTATGATGGTGAGCATATCCTGCTTCCCAGCCAATCTGTACCTCAATTTCTATGTAAATCAATAGTTCGTCTCTTACCATACACTCATTAATGATTGAGCGCATCTGATCACTTTCTTCAAGCATAGATTGCATCAGTTTCATCGCTTTACAAAACACAGCTTCACACAACCAGAATCATCTATCAAACTCTAAGTCACACCCACAAGAATTCTCAGAAATAGAGTGATCTACATACAATCCTGCAATACCATTATAATCTTGATTCAAAACTCCCGTAGAGACCACATCAGCATATAGGTGAAGGCTTCAAATCAACTTCATTAGATATTCGTGTGGTCCACGGCAAATGTTGTGGATACTTTTGCTCTCACACACTGCACAAACTTCAGATTCCAGAGGTGGGAGGTGAATTAAACAGCAACAGTCACAACCACGATTCCTGCACTCCCATTAAACCCTAAACCCAAAGCGTCGTTTCCTAACCCTAAGCTGCGCATTGTCATCAGGGTTACATCCCGATGACGCATGGAGATGGAGGAGGGGAGGTGGACGAGAGTCACCATGAGCAGAAAAGCGAAGAGATCAGAGTTTATAGACTAACAGTTGGATCACACATCTCGAATGGAACGCCCAGGAAACATGCCGTTTGTTGATCAATCCCCATTCCGCATCTGGCCGCCTCATTTTTTGGCTCGACAGACATAGACTCGTCCAAATCGGTTGCGGAGCACAACATCGAGGGGTTCACGACTCCAATGGCGGAGATGCGACCTGTGAAGAAGGCGAGGGTGCATGAAGGTGACCACGGGGCAGAGGAGGGCCTCGGTCTCGTGAAGCTTGTGGATCGTCGACGTGTCGACGTCGAGAAGCTGGTGACCCACATCGCACACCTAGAAAAAGAGGCACGTTGTCCAGATATTCATTTGTTGGCTTGGACCTTTCCTTTTCTTCGCTACCAAAATGAGGACAAAATGTGGTGCGCTGGATATTTTCAATGCATTCAATTCATTGTGCCTCTCTGAATAACAATTTACATCTCAAATCGCATAGCTGTTGCCGTTTATTAGGTCCATGTGCGTAAATGTTTGATCGGTTTGAATTCCAACCCTACTTGCATCGGCGATGTTCAAGACAAGTTTCTGGTTCGATGTGCAGTTATTGAGAGGAGGGTGTTTTGAATCCCTTGATGAATGTGTCTGAAGAATCACAAATCAGTTTGATAATCCACAGGATTGATACTTTATGGCTGGCTCAGTAACCATGTGCATTTCAAGTATGAGGTTTCTCAGATATCCTTGTCCCCCGTTCCAAGGGTAGCTGAAATGATAGTCACAATTGCAGAGCAGAATTGCTTCTAGAATGGCTGATTCTGTGAATGTATGAAGCTATTTTGTTTGTGAGGGGTAATCTGCTCCAGGAGCAATGCAAGCAGGAAGATGGCCTCAAGTGTTACTTGCCAAACCATTTTGTTTAGTGTATCACGACCAAATTGCTTAGTTGTATTTCTAAAATCATACACAAAATCCATTAGTTCGTGCCCTGACAAGAATCAAAGTCATCTTGAAATTCATGCATTTATGGCACTATTTTTGCAGTTTCATTCTGTTCCTTTTGAAGTTTTAGCCAGCAGGGTTAACAGAGTAGCTCCCTTTTTGATGGATGTGATTCAGTTGAAAGAGGCTCAGGTTAAACTCAGTGAAGCAGAGTCATTGCTCCAACAGATCCGAAAGAGATCACCACCCAAAAAGGACAAATGTGAGGAGGAGGTGGCTTCCCGAGGTGTCACAACCAAATTTTCCTTGGAGTCAAATAGCACAGTTCCAAAGGAGTCAAATGGGGCTGTTGCAAAGTCCACTTGGACTTCATCTCACTCATCGCCTCTTAAGAAAACTTGGGTAGCTGATGAAGGGAGGACAAGTGCATCTGTCCGCTTCAATAAGACAGAACGATCCATTGGAAATTCATCTCATGGGGTTGTAGTGCAGCATTCAAAGTTGCCAGCATCTAGTCAGACTTATTCAGGGAGGATCCAGGACATGAAGCCAAGTGATAAGCTTTCAGGTATGTGGTGTCTCATTGAATCATGCTGAGTAAAATTGACTTCAGAAGGTTCTTTTTGTATGTTTGAACATGTCAACTTTTAAAGTTGAGATCACCAAGTCTCAGCTCGACATTAGCATATGTCATTGCAAACTGAACTTGTGTACTTTGATACTGCTGCACTCTTAGTTCTAAGACTCTTATTGCTGTACAGCATAGATTTGTCTCTTCACAATTGAGTATCTGTGGGAGAGCAGTAGATGCACTTTCTTGCAGTTGTCTCTATGTTTATTGGAAATCGTATGTTACCTTAGCCATTTGTTGTTGGGCTGAACAACTCTGTCCATCTACTTTCAGGGGCAAGTTTGTTTTGGATTTATGCCTTTTGGTGGATGATTCTTTTTGCCCTTCATAGACAGCTTTTGAAAGGTTTGTCTTATTGTATCAGGGGGCTAGGAGGTTATTATCTAGACCAAATTCTTCGTTGTGAGGAATTCGCAGAAGCAGGAGAAGCTCATACATGATTGTGCGTAGGTGGAGAGGCAGGGCAGAAGAAATTCAAGGTGGTTGTGCCACAGAGAGAACACATGGATTTGATTGTCAACATACGGAGCCAGAAGAAGGCAAAAAAATTGGATGTTGGGTTACCCAGTTACGTTCCCATCCAGCACAAGCGCAAACCAAGAAGTCTTGTGCTCAGCCCTGCCACTGACCATCTTTGTGCAACTAGGTATTCTTGGTTGTTTCTTTGAGTTCTCTCTTAGGGCTGCTTCTCACTTCACATGCACACCTGGGTCCAATGATTACAAATTGGCTCTGTTGAGACCATGCTCATTCTTGTCCATTGGCTAAAGAAGATGTACCGCATCTAAGTACTCACCATTGGCATGCTTAAGGGAAATTTTCAGGGTGCAGGAGGCCCCAACCATGACCTTCTATGTAGAGCCTCTATACGCCTTAGGTGTGCATGCTTGCTTCTACTGGGGCAAGCTAAAATGAAATGAAACTTACTGTGACAAGTTTGTTGCAGTTTGAATGAGGATAGTTTTGACTTTTTTGTTATTAGCTCTGTTGAGTGCTAGCCACCATCATGACTGAGTCTTCCTGTTGTGTCAGGTAGTGTGACAGAAACTCAGGATACAGATTTTCATGTTATTTTATGCACTAAGTTTTGAGTAGATTAATGTTTTATCCACACCCCCACTGCCAAGAGATGATGAAGGCAGTGGAGACTAATGGCTGCTAGTTGCTGCCATTCATTGATGAGGCTGAACATCTGATACTTTATGAGTGACATGCACAAGGTCATGACCACTCTAATTCTTGTCATATTTGTTTTGTTTTGGCTCGAACTGACACAATGGTTATCTTCCAATTGTTATTTTGGAGTTTTTTCTGCAATCTCATTCATATTTTGTTCTGTTGAGAGATTTTTCACTACTTTGAGTTAATTCTAATTTTCTGTTGAGTGGCTTAGAAGTTGAAGTTGAGTTTCTTACAACTGGGATGTGGCAACATCAGTCTTCCATTGGATTTAGAATTTAACTTTTACTTTTGACTTGGATTTGTGGGTGCAGTGCATTGGACGGGGTTGTGAATTTTTGGCAAATAAAAGAAAAAGGGTGAGCTCAAATGCAGTTGTGGTTGTCCTCTTTTGACCTGTCCTGTCTTTCACTTTATTAAATGTCTGCATTTAGGGTACAGGTAAATGGTTCAGGTCCTCAGATTTGAGGGTCAAGTTGTAGGTTTGTTGGGGGCATTGATTTAGTATTCTACCTTGTAGACTGACTCACCCTCCTTAGCTTGAGATTGCATGTCTGTCAAAATATTGAAAATATTAGCTTCCATGGTGCAGGTTTGGGTTGAATCTCAGTCATACTGTGGACTGTATATCTCCGATCACAAGGAGGTGGCCAGAGGACTTGGCTTGGCACCCTATGGGAAATGCTTTGTTTGCTGTGTACCATGCAGATGGAGGACCTCAAGTGTCTATCATAAATGCCAGCAAACAGGTACCTTATCTTATGATTAGTCTCAAAAGCAGGATACCATGTTATGCGTGTTAAGATGTTTCAGAAGCAATATATTTTGGGCGCCCAAAGCTAGTTTGCTGTCCTTGCCATTGCTGCATCCACCAAGGGAGATTATGAATGACACAGGTGAGAAATCTCTTGTTGACATATTGTGTCAATAGACAAGAATTTTTTTCACTGTTCATGATGCTGGCACAATTGGCTATGGTGCATTGCAGAAACCTGAAGTGCAATTTCTAAATGACAAACCTCATGAAAAGGGGATTATCAATAGCATTCAGTTCATGCCATGGAGCAATGGGACACAGTTTGCCACAGCAGGTTGTGACCATGGGGTGGTGTTGTGGAGTGAGAAAGAGGGAAGCGACAGATGTTGGCAACCACATCTTCTCCACCGAGTGCTGCATTCATCTTCAGTCAGCGGTGTTGCAGGCATTCCTCACAAGCAGCTGGTTCTCTCTTCAGGTTGCTGACAATCTGCTGGGCACATTTTGGATTCTGTTCTGAGTCATGTGCTTTCATCTCTTGCTGTAGGAAAGACCCTTCCTAACAAAAACTCTTATGAAAATCACAGCTGAAAACTGTTATGTCAAGTCTTGTGTGTTGAAAGAGCTGCTTCACTTTGCACACAGGGTTGGATAAGCGCTTATTTGCGGTGGACCTCGCTCATGGGAAGTCAGCATTTCAACACACCCTGGAAAGCAAAGCATTAGGAGTGCTGTCGAATCCTGCAGACTTCAATCTTTTTATGGCACAAACTGGGTGTATATCTACTCTTTTCTGCAAATTGCTATTTTGGTTTCTCAACAGCTCCAACCTTGTTGGAGTTCACATGTCATACTGTTTTGGTGCTCCTCTAAACATCTTTATGGGATTTAGAATAAGCTAAAGGCTGCATCAGCTGATAGGCCTCTGTTTTTGCCTTGTTATTTTCTCAGAGATTCAGGCTGATGGCAGATGCCCAAAATGATTTGCAGGACCCCTGGACAGCAGCTAAGATTGTTTGATATCAGAGTGCACAGGACAGAACTACATGCATTTGGGTGGAAACAAGAAGCAGGTGATTCACAGTCAGGCTACATCAGTCAGTCATGGTCACCTGATGGGCTTTACTGTGCATCAGGGTCTACAGATCCAAAGATACATGTTTTTGACATTAGATATAACAGTAGTGAACCTGCACAGACTTTGGATGCTCATCAAAAGAGGGTGTTCAAGGCAGCCTGGCACCCTAATCTGCCATTGCTCTTGTCTATCTCCTCTGATCTCTTTATTGGCTTGCATAGAATTTTTGAGTAATGCAGGCAGGGTTTCCACATATCATAATTGTCCCTGGACATGGGTGTGCCATCATGGTGATAATCACCATGAACTGGAACCTTGCACCACAGATTCAGAGGCTATGGGTTTATGGATTCACAATAAGATTGTCAAAGTATTGGAACCCATTGAGTCATCATCCAAATCTCTAATCAATCTAGAAAAATTATTAATTCTATTCTATGGGCTTTTGGGAATAAGAATGCTTTGATTTCTCTTTCAAGAGCCATTGGTCATTTCTGTGATGGTTATAAGGTCACAACATATCCCATCACCAACTGGATGGCTAAAATAGTGAACAAAATACACCGGAACAGAATTGGTCCCTAGAAGTTGAACAAAAGGGTATGGCATAATCAAGAACTGATCACAAACACAATACTTACTATCACACCCTCATCATCTGTAATGTCCCAATTACCCCCCCCCCCCAAAGCTCCCACAACAATATAGGTGCTCTCTTCCATAAACATGAAATACAAACACGTTTCTTCAAAAACTTCCAATCTCCAAACCCAACAAAAATGTGCCTCATTGACCACTCACAAAATCCTTAGATTATTTCATCATCTTCCTTAATATGGCCCCTAAAATCTGCATCTAAATCTACTCCTTTTCCTTTAAGTTTATGGCACAATGAAACTACATAGCTTTCAAAAGGACATTCTTCCCCAACCACACCACGTAGGAATCACCATACAAACACCACTCCTACAATTTGATGTCCACAAAAACTACTTCCAAAAAAACAGGAAATTGAAGAAGAAACTTAATTCTGTCTATCATCCAATTCCATCATAAATAATTAGTTCCTCCCATGCTCCATTGTTTGCATCCTCCAAATCACAATGAAAAAACCACACTTAAACACTAGAAATCAAGAACAAGAAGACACCATCAGATGCCAAATGCGGTTGAAACCAACAATCACATGACAATGTTGTTGTTCTTAACCTACAAAATAACAAAAAAATCAAAACACAAAACTTCTTGTCCACAAAAGCTTCCACCCATCACCATCAAATGTCGAAAGTTTATCGTATTTTTTTTTGGTGGTTGATGTTATTGTTTCATCCTCTTAGGGTCTCATCAAACCCTAAATACATCTCATAATGACTTATAGTCAAACATTTCATCTTGTTTTATGCTCATTTCATTGAAAACTAATTGAAATAAAAAAATGAAGTTATAGTTGTTAATGAAGAATATGTTATGGACATCTTCAATGTCAATTTAACGTTTGTCGTTTGAACTTGGCAAGTGTGTTATGACATTTATGGTATGATTATTTTTATTAGTTCAAAAAGGATTAAAAATTTCACAAGATTGAAAAGTAACTTCAAGTATACTAAACATGGAAAACAATAGGTTTGAGAAAATAATTTTGTAGCTTAATGGGTTCATTTGTTGGTGTTATAACAAAATGAACTTGCAAATCAAATTTTGAATTTGAAAAAAAATTATATATATATATAATTTCAAGTTGGAAATGCTTTTTAAAAATGTATTTGGCTCTGTGTTGTTGTGTACTACGAATGATGGTTAAATCATGAAAAAAATCAATTGATTATGTTAATGTTGGTTCCATTTGAATCAAAATATTGCATGCCATTGTATGCAACTTGAATTGAATTGATTTTTAAAAAAATTAATTCAAATTCATGGAATGGGATTTGAATTCCATTGAATTGAATGTACATTCAATTGGATCCAAATTCAAGTTCAATTGAAGAGAAATGGTACATAAATTGGTGCGTATGATTTTTGAAATCTACTTGTAACTATGTTGTTAAAAAAAACTCTAAAAAACATTTTAAAATGAAAAAATAAAATTTCAAATCTTTTTAATTAGGAATCAATTAAATGAAATTCCAATGTGGAACTATCCAAAACATGATTTATGAAACCTATACTTGTTTTAATTAAACTAATTCCAATGAATGATTATCATTGGAATTAAAATGATTATTTTCTAATATTTTTAAATGAACATAGTTTTGACTTCACTATTTTGGTAGATGACAAATGATCTTATTCTTGTTAAGGATCTTTCTTTGGACGTTCATGTGAAAATCTTGGCAAATTTTGAATCACAAAGCATGGGAGTGTGATGTTAACACTTGTACTTTGGTCGTGAATTTATATAAACTAGTGGTTTTAGAGTATTATGATGATGAACAACAAATAGCAATCATACTTACGGACATTAACCTTGGTGTGGTTGATCACCTTGTTGTTTTGGCTTATATTGAATCTTGTCATTGAGATACCTACAATGTACTTGTAGCTGATGTCCATTATCCAATAAATCCAAAATGGTTTTTGGAACTCCACTATGTGCTTCAACATCCACCTGTTGGAACACAAATTACATTCAAAACACAACCTGATGATGTTGATGACAACAATAAATAATATTGTGTAACATTGCAATCTTAAAAAACAAGTGTAAGAAATTTTCATTTTTTTCTTGTTCAATGTTTTCTAACTATGTTTCCATCAAGTTCCCAATGGTCCCATCATGTTCTCAATATGTTCTTCAAGTTTTTCAATGTGTTCCCAAGAAGTTCACAATATCACTTCAAATGTATCCCATATGCTTTGGCAAACATTGTTGCCTTCTCACCTATATGGGTGGGGCAAAAAGAAAGAACTTCATTTTTCAAAATTGACAAAAATGATGAAATAAAATTTTAAAATTTTAAATGAAAAGGTATTAGGAAGGGCTATCTTAGAAATTAATGGGTCCATTGTTGTTTTTTATGTAAAATTCATAATTCACAAATCAAATTTTGTAAGTGAATTATTTTAATTTAATTTATAACCAATGTTTTTAATAATATCCATAATATATGGTTAAAAATATAAGAAATAATAATGTTTAAAACATAACTAATTAGCAAAATTACATTTTAAAAAAGATTCAAAAGGTTTAAACTTGAAGTTTGAAGGAATCATAGATTATTATAATTTAAAAGTAATGATCAACATATTAATTACATCATGTATTTGGATACGATTATTTGAAGGTTTGCAAAACATTTTCATTTTTACATCATCATTGTTTATTCTGGATGTGAAAAATATGAAATAATAAAAAGAAAAATTGTAATGACTTCCAAGTTAAAAAAATAGATTTCACATTCAATTAACTAAAAACATTAACATGTTGTAGTAAAAGTTTCATTTGTTTCACAAAATCAAAGTTAGTTTTTAAAAAAAAAGAAGTTTTTGAATTATTTGAACTCATCATTTGACAAGTCTGAACAAATCAATTTGATATAAATTTGATTTAAAAAGAAATTCTTGACAATTAAAAATGACTCAAAACATGACCCAATTTACATTTAATTTTTAAATGTATAAGTTGGCTTTACAATACACTATATTGTATTGTGAAACAAAATTACGATAATTTAATATTGAAATAAGCATATACTTATTGTCACAATACGCAAAGTAACACAAGTTTTATTGACACCTCATTTTAAAAATTAAATAACCATAAAAAAAATTCAAAAAGCATTTGAAATTAATGTGGTTTTCATTTGGCATTTAAAGAGGTTGAAGTGATTTTTCTTTATAATTATTGAAATTGATATCACCCTTTGTACTAAATCAGATCCAAATGTATTTTTTAAAATTTCAACTTCATTTTGAAATGTAGCAAAGTCACCTTTCATTTTTAAATTCTATTTTAGGCTCATTTTTTCTTTTATTATATTTCAGCAACACAAAAAGTTGTATCCATCATCATTGTTTTTCAATACATGTTTTTCCAATTGGTAATGCACATCAATCTTCAAAACATTAATACAAGGAAAATGCGTCATTTGATTTTTAATAATTTTCAAATTATAAGATGCACAAATTTTTTGAATATAATTTTTTTCTTTTAAAATTCAATCACAATTTGCAAATATGTAATGATTTTAAAACACATCATAGGATTTCTATCATGATTATAAATATTTATGTATTGATATGAATGTTTTTGCAATTCAACTTAAACAATTAATTAATTAAAAACATAAAAAATGAGAATTGAATCTTTTTTTTAATTCATGAAAATATATATTACAAAATTTTGATAAATGTTTAGTTAAAGAAAATGTTCAAATTTTAAATGTTACTTTCCAAGTTGGAAATTAATTTTTATTAATTTCTTTTCTTTCCTGATCTTAAACATGAATTGAATGCAATGTTTTGATACATTGTTCATTAACTTGTGTGACTCATTTGACAATGGTGGATTCCTATGCTTCAATGTCGTTTCTTTTGATTTATTTGGGTTTGCATGAAGCTTCAGGATCCATTTCATATTTGGTGTTTATTATACCACTTCTATATTGAGAGTTGTTGATTTCCTTTATGTCATGTTTTGGGCCCTTCATTCTACTTTTCAAGGTATAATATTTGGATTGTGACAGATTGCTAATTCAAAAGGTTCCATTTGTTTCAATTAAATTCAATAGTGATGTCTTTTTTGAATTTCTTTTAGTTGAAAACCCAGATGGGCACTTTGGCCAAATGCAAGGATTGGACAAGAAGTATGATGGTGTAAGGTGAAGATGATGAACATAAATAATGATTTCAATCTTGCTTTCCAAAAGGCATGGTGCTTTGGTCATTTGCAATGTTGTAATGACAAATGTAAATATTTTTTTTTTAACAATTACAATAATGAAATGGCTTGGACTAATGACATTGTCCTTCATTTCAACAAACAAACAGCTAGTCCAAGTGTGCCATTTTGCCAAATTTGTTCCACCCCTCCTTTTTTGTGTTGACACGTGTTGCATGCATGTATTATAGGTGAAAGCATGAATAGGTGGATATTTTGGATTGTCACACTTGTAATGTTTTTTGAATACATATTAACATAAAATTTAAAAGCATATTCAAAATTAACATTGTCACTTTTTGAATTATTTATGTTATCATAGACTTTAATGTGGATCATCATAAAAGTTTTGGATGAATTCTAAAATGATTATGGTTTTGTAATGGACTTTTGAAATGACAACACTAATCTGTCACAAAAAAAAAGAAAAATGTGGACTCATAAAATATGTCAAAATACTATCAAATTAAAAAGTAAAACATCATCAAATGAAGAATTTATTAGTGAAGTGCATTGAAAATTTTCTAATATATGTATTTTAAATTTTAAAAAGTTTTAATTGATGTGATTGTTGTAAATTTTTATCCTTGGAAATCCATTTCACATTAAAAATTTTAATTTCTTGCATGAATTTTTTGATCAATCACATGTTTAGGGATATTCATAGGTTGATTTATTAACATTTATGATTAAAAACATTGGGGATAATTATAAGATTTATGGTTTGATAATTGTTAAAATTGCAAAAAAAATTGTTAATGTTAGATTATGGACTCTCAAATGCCACTTTTGAGCCACCTAACCACGCTTTCACCCTTATGTGGTCCATAAGTAAATTAATTTGATTCAAGCAGTGATTCATCGTAGTACACATTCCCATTCAATTGTTGATGGGAGGTGTAAAAAAGTTATGTCGCACGTTTAACTCTTGTTCAAGGAAGAAGTTTCATGTACATTATTTGTAACAAACTTTGCAACTAATTTGACTAAAAGCAAGAGATTTTTGTTTGTGCACTTGTTGATTGAGGATGGGGATGATTTGGTGGAACTTTTTCAAGGGGAAAAACTAAATGAAATGATGGACAAATTTGTAGAATTTTATTTTCCCAACATGAGGAGTTTAATCTCATCCTTGAAGCATCATCTAGGGTGCCAAGGCTACCTTTTTAACATTTTGGGCTTCAAATATAAAAGTGATTATGCCTACATTCATGATAATTGTTTCCTAGATCAACAATTTGGAGAAAAAATGTCCTCGTTCAATATGTCCATGCACGGAGATGTTATTGGATAGGATTTGGTGCAACAAATGAAGTGTGGCAACAATCTTCAAACATGTTGGATCATGTGAAACATGTTGATGGATGGATGACCTTGGTTTACCATGTGTATGATCCAGTTTATTGGAAAGTGATGACTATTGTTATTTGCAATATGTAATTAAAAGACATAGATGTTCAATATGTCATGTGGAAAAAATAAAATAAAGTGATGGTGAAAAATGGTGTTTTCTCATCTTCAAGGGGTTCATTGCAGACAATGTTCTAGCCAATTGGAACATCGTGCAAATTGTGTAAAATTCAGGTGACCCAATTGAATTGGTGGTTGACAAGGAACATACTTGTTACTTTCATTAGACCCAATCCATGGACAAACACACAAAACAACAAATTAAGTTAGATTTGTGTGAATGACATAAGGCATTGTGTTATGTGTACAAGAATGCCACATCGTTGGAAGAGGCTAATGCTTGGTTTATGACTATTCAATGTTGTTGGTATTCTTTCGAGGCTATTCATGAAGTTGGACTTCAAGAGTTTGAGAATTGGTTTAATTTTTGACATTTTCGTGTTACACAATGGGGAGGGTTTATGAAACATGTTAGGTTCTAAACACTCAGCCACATCTGTCATTCCATCCCATCTTGGTTACATCTTCAAAAAATTCTATAACATAGTTTAGAAGGAAGTTGACATAAATTTATGTTATTTTGCAAAAGTTATCTCCATAAGAGGTTGCAAACATGCTTAAATGTAACCTTTCAAAAATCGTGTATAATGTTTGGCTACAACATTTGGGTACAGCACTCCAAGAATGGGGATCTTGTTTACATGCTATGACAGCTGAAAACTATGTTCAAGCTTTCAAACATACTACATTATACTACCTTTTCAAGAAAGGTGATCGTTCTGGCCAGGGACCCAACATACGTGAACTTCTCTTGTGAAGAAAGACCATATATATGTATATATCCACAATGTGTTGGATTGTTTTATTTATTATTTTTGTGTTTGTGGGTTATATAGTTTGAATATACACCCCTAGTTCATGCCCTTGCCATTAGCCTAGGCCAAAAATGGCAAAGAACACAGGTACGAAGCAAAACATATATCATGACCCCAATGAGGGAGGTATCATGCTCCCAAGGGGCCCAAGTTTTTTTCTTTGGAGGTAGGGTGGTGATGTTGGATTTCTATTGTTCCCAATGGGTTCCCAAGTTCCAAATGTGTTCTCCAACATGTTCCCAATAGCTTTACAGTTTATCCCATATCCTTTGCCATATGTTCTACTCATGTGACCTAAATAACCGGGCTTTGATTAATGTTTTTGGTGATGGGCCAATCAAACATGCCCATCACAGGAGAAAAAAAAACCGAACTTTGAGCGTCACAACTAGTTAATTAATATGAATCACAATAAACACCCCTAGTTTATATGGGGGTATTAGTCCAGGTTGACAATGGTCGCAAACAGATTTGGAAATAGAAATTTCACGCAACCAACGAGAAGGCTAAGGGGGGCTTATGTTTTTCTTTTTGGGTTTGTTTGGGAGAGGGGGTGGGGTGGGGTGGGGTGGGGTGTTTTCCCTATTCCCAATGTGTTCTCACTATGTTCCCATCAAGTTCCCAAGGTGTTGCATTAGGTTTTCAAAATTTTCCTCAAGTTCTCAATGTGTTCCCCAACATATTCCCAATAGCAATTCATTTTCTATTCCAAATTCTTTGGCCATGGTTCAAGGTTCCTGTATATAACTTGTAAAGGGGGTGGGGGGGGAGCATGACAAAGCATGCTTCTATTTTGGGGAGGGAAGCATATTTAGGCTTCTGTGCTGGGCAGTGCTACATGTTTCAACAATATTGGTGATGGGCCAATCGAATGGCTCTTTCTGAAGAAAAAAAAGAAACTGTGGTCACACCCCTCACTAATTAATAGAAGCATGAATAGGTATGATGTTCTTTGCAAGGGGTATTCGCCCATGCCAAAAATGGTGACAAAATCTTTTGTCAAAAGAAATTTCATGCCCCCAATGGGAAGGCCCAAGCATGCACTCAAGGTGCCTTGCTTTTTGTCCTTTTAAGTTCCCACTGTGTTCCCAACATGTTCACCAAGTTCCCAATGTGTTCCTCAACATGTTCTCCAAGTTCCCAATGTGTTCCTCAACATGTTCTCCATGGCACCTCACTTTTATCACATATGCTTTGGCAAATGTTGTCCTCCTTTCACCTGTGTAGGTGGGCCAAAGGGGAGGAACTCTATACCTCAAAACAGAGCCTTCTATTTTGGAGAGCCCTCATAGTTTCATTTTTTTTTTTTGAGTGATAGGCCAATCAAAATGGCTCGTTGCAAAAAAAAAAAAAAAAAAAAAAAAGAAATTGGGAGGCACCTCATCTAATTAATAGTAGAGGCGAATACTTGTATACTTACCATTAGGAGTATATGAATATGCAGCCTCCAACTACTCAAGTGACATGCTAGTGACAAGCATGTGCTCCATAATTTCAGTTGGTTGCAGTTGATTTTTAATGCCGGATTTAGGGATTCTTGAACCTTCTTTCAAAACATCACTGGGGGTTGATGAATAATGCGTACTTTCACAGATTTACTCAAAGAAATGGGTCTGCACTCTGCACACAATAATAGTCTTAGTTCCAATTATCTTATCACAAATGATTATCTTTCACCAATTTGCTTCACCCCAAGTGTTCAGCCAAAGATCAAGGACAAAATTTCCCTCCCCTCTCTCCCCAATTAAAAAAGAAAACTCATGATCCCCCAATTAAGGAAATTAAAAAAAAGAAAAGAAAATCTAACTAACCACTCATCCAAGAAGAAGACACTCAAGTAAGTGTCCTGACTACTTACACACACAAAAAAACAGAAGAATGTGTTCCAATTCAATTGGGCCAACCTCATCCTCCCACATGCAGCAGCATCTTCTCTTGGAAAATCTTTAAAAAAACAAAACCCAACAATAGGATTCAATAGTAGAATAGATAGTCTCATATCATGCCATGACACAGCAACCCCACGATAATTTCACCCCATGATTTCACGTTTGCTGCTTGGGACGCTACTCCCAAGCACCACCTATTCATTCAATCCTTCCTCCGCCAGTCCCTTAACGAGAAACTCACCATTCTGGCAAAATAAATCCCTTTTCTGCCCCCAAATGAAGAGAGGAAGTCGTCACTTTGTCACATACTAAAACCAGAGGAGTCCCCCAAACAAAACGATGTTGGTGTTTCGTCCTTGTGCCTAGGGGCTTTGTCAATTGCACGAGCTTTTCGAGCCTGGAATCAGAACGCAAATCAAACTGGAGCGGGCCCCAAATAATAAGGGCCCCCATTTCGTACCTCCCGTGTCCACAAGGGCCGGTTGTTTGCTTCAGTCCTTTCTCAGAGGCCTAAAGAGAGTCATGGAGTAGGATACGATCCCCATGATATGGGAACGACGGATAATACAAGGAGAAACTACGGACTGATGGGTAACGAGAGGGACTTGTGGTCAGATTAGCAGCTGGCCCTGGGGCAAAGATGTCTGGATTTCCTTCATTCTCATTTTGGGCTTCGCAAAGTTTTTTGGTTTTTGTTGCAGCGGACGGATCTCAGACACAAAGAAAGCGGTTTGCTTTGAGCGTCGATCGGCTGATTGTTGAAACCTCAGCAAGTACTAGTGTGCTGCGCATCCGAATCGAAGCAGGTTTGTGATCAGGGGATTGAGATTTGGTTTTTTATTTTATTTTATTTGGTTGGGGGTGGTTTTTGGAAACTTGGAGTGTGGTGGAGTTTCGGTGAGCTTAAAATTCCTTTCTTTTTTAGTTAGCAGAGTGAGAATGTGACCTTTTGCTCCCGGATCTGGGGGGTCTGATTGCTCTAGTTCAATGAGCTTTCTTGCAACTCTTTGGCGTTGCATAGGACTGGAAATTTTTTTAGCTCCTTGAAACCTGTTTGGGAGCTAGAGGATCTTGTATTAGATCCTGTGCTACCTTTGCGTAGATATCAAGCACAGCTCTGTGTGTGTGTGTGTGTGTGTTTTGGGTTTTCCTTTTTGGTTTTTGTTTTTGCATTTTCTTTTCGTTTCTCCGGCTGCAAGATTTCGCAAATTCTAGTGATTTAGAGGCCGTGAATGATGCTATAACATTAGCCAGATTTTGCTTTTCAAAGAATGAAATGCTGTTGCAGTTGAATTTTATTGCAAGACGGCTCAGATCTTAGATCTTGTGACATGCCGATACACTTTTTGAGCCCACGCACGGGCCATTGTTTTAGTTTTTTGTAAACTGAATATTGTTTGCACATGTTTTGTTTTCGTTCTGCAGAAGATCAGCTCTAGATCTGCGTCGGGGGCGGGGGAGCGAGGGGCGGGAAGCTGCATTTAGAAAACTGAGTATAGCAGAATCTACCTCTCAATATTCACATCGGCAAAAATGGTTGCGTCATTGAATGGAGGCCATGATTCACAGTACAAGTTTCTGATATACGGAAGGACGGGATGGATTGGCGGGTTGCTAGGAAAGCTGTGTGCAGAGCAAGGGATAAGCTACGAGTATGGTGCAGGTAGGCTGGAGAACAGAGCCCAGATACAAGAGGACATAGATCGAGTGAAGCCCACGCACGTATTCAATGCTGCAGGGGTGACAGGACGCCCTAATGTGGACTGGTGTGAGAGCCACAAGGTAGAGACCATTCGAGCCAATGTGGTAGGCACTCTCACTCTGGCAGATGTGTGCAAGCAGAACAACCTTCTCTTGGTCAACTATGCTACTGGCTGCATCTTTGAGTACGATGAAGCCCATCCCCTTGGCAGTGGCATTGGATTCAAGGAAGAAGACACTCCGAATTTCTTCGGTTCTTACTATTCCAGGACCAAGGCTATGGTAAGCTGGAGCATTCTTCCCTCCTCAGGATCCAAGCTGAGGGTTCAGTTTTACGTCAATTGATGTTGCAGACACTGCGTTGATTTGAGTATGTATGTATGAAGCGGATGTTCATCGTGGCAGGTGGAGGAGCTCTTGAAGGAATATGATAATGTGTGTACATTGCGTGTACGGATGCCCATCACAGGGGACCTTACAACTCCCCGCAACTTCATCACCAAGATCACTCGGTATGAGAAGGTGGTGAACATCCCTAACTCCATGACCATTCTGGATGAGCTTTTGCCGATATCTATTGAGATGGGCAAACGCAATCTGCGAGGTATTTGGAACTTTACAAACCCTGGTGTTGTGAGCCACAATGAAATCCTTGAGATGTACAAAAAGTATGTGGATCCCAATTTCACCTACAAGAACTTCACTTTGGAGGAGCAGGCCAAGGTGATTGTTGCAGCCCGCAGTAACAATGAGCTTGATGCCAGCAAGCTCCAGAAAGAATTTCCTGACATGTTGTCCATCAAGGATTCTCTCATTAAGTATGTTTTTGAGCCAAACAAGAAAGTCAACACCTTCTGAGCATCCAGTTCAGGGTTCCATAATTTCACATTTTATCAGCACACAATCTGCATCATTGATTTTCTCAGAGGCCTGATCTGCACTGCTGCTCTTAGCATTCTTCACATATTACTGAACATCTGATGTTTGTATTTAAATGAATATGTCATGTTTGTCATGCCCATCTCCCTAATTCTATCATGCATGTTGGGGGTCAGTTGTGAGGTATAAGAATCTAGATGCAAATGTTGTCAATGTCTATCTATATTTATGCTCTGGTGTAGTGAGTACACAGTAAGGCCCATTAGGTATTCTTTTCTGATTATTGGAAAACTTGGGAGGTGGGGAAAAGCTCAGGGGTACTGCAAGCTTTTTAAATTTATGTAGAGCCTTCAAGCTTTTGTTTACTTCAAAAGCAGCCACAAGCTGATTGCATCCTGGAGGAGCTAAATAAATCCCTGGTTGTGAATTCTGAACTCAGTTTCTTTCACAGAAGTTTCACAAACAGTGGAAATAGTCTTGAATTGCATCAAATTGGTCCGTCTCCAGAAGCATCCATCTGGATTCATATTTCAGTTACAAGTGACATTGTGTAGCTGTCAGGAATTCAAGTCTTTTATTGAACTGCCCTTGATGGTAGCTGGGATTGTAATCAAACAGGATTAGTTCATCCTTACAAAGCTATTACTGTCTTTGTGAATAATACATTATTTTCTTGCCAATTACAGAGCTAATTTAACAATCAGATTAGTGGCATGTTTAATATGCTTCCTGGATGTGCATTCTACAATGAACTGGTCCTTTACAAGAAAGGTGGGGATCTAATGTGTGGGTATACACCAATGTTGGTCGGGTCTTAGTTTCCTTAGAGACCCGCCAGGTCCGGGTTTCAGAATCTTTTCTGATACCTGACCCAGTTTGTTTCTTTTATTATTATTTTTACAACAGACCTGGGGAGGGTTTCAAAAAGTTGAATTTTTTTGTCCCCAGGTTTCAAAGTGCTGGTTTTTAAACACTTAATACCAATCAGTTTTCAAAGATGGTTCTTAGACAAAGGGTATCAAAAGTTTTGTTATTTCGAACATTTAATTTTTTATCTAATTTTTAAAAATGATTTCAAAATATCAAAAAAAATCAAAATCAAACAAATTTTACAAAAATTGCTAGAAAAAAACTGCTTTCAATTTCAATTTGTGACCCAATAATCCTTAGGATTTGCTAGGCCCTAAAAAACCCATAATAGGAAATATAATTTCATGTTTTGCCCACCATTAAAAAAGGCATTTTGATTTCTTTGAAATTGACGTGGTAACACCTAAAAATCAACATTTCCCTATTGACAAGTTTTGTGATTGGCTCACTTGTGTTGGGAGTTTGTTAAAAAATATTCAAATCAAATTTTGCATCTCCTATTTGATGTGCATGTCCAACTCTATATTGTGTCATTGGGTGTAAATAATGATAATATTTTTAAAACATAGGATATAATGGTTGTCCATCATATTCTTCAATAATGCTCACCCTTTTTTCACAACCAAAAAAAAAAAATCTTAAATGAAAGCTTTTAAATCTGGGGTTTAACATAAAACATAATATGTTATCATTATCATCCATCAACCTAATTTGGGTAGGTGAGTTTGTAATTTCTTCCCTACATTTCAAACAAATGGTAATGGCATACTACAATACATAATCTAATAACCAATGGTTATTAGATTGATTCAAAACACATGCATTCACAACATGAGAAAGACAATCCACAATTATTTGAAAAATGTGCCAAGTAAGAAGAGGGGGCAGTAATTTTGACAATATTATTCCTGTTGTAACAAAGGATAATAACATATTTGAATTGCAAGGCTTCATGGAACATAATGATTTAACTAGCATAACTACAATTGAATTTTTTTAAAATACTATATATGTATCAAACAAGCATAATTGAATAACAAAAAAAAGACTTAAATCAAGAAAGAAAAAAAAGAAAAGTAGTTTGTAAAAGATCAAAATTTCACTTTATCTTCATTGGAGTATTGAAGTTCCTAAGGTGAATGTTGAAATTTTAACATGCCTAGTTTCATTCTTGTTTGCCTTTCCTCAACTTTTTAGGCCAAATGATACATTTTTGCAAATCTGACCACACAATATTTCATAGAAATAAATCAATGGTTTTTGCAAACCTTTTCATCAATTGTAGCATTTTGACATGCCTTAAAAAAAGAATGACCAAAACAAATGCCTTGGAAACTTTCATCTAGACTTAAAATTTCACATTTAACAATTCATTTCAAGGTAATTGTCAATATAGTTAGATTTGACCCTTCATGTTTCACATATGTAATTTTTTCTCAATCCATATTGATCAAGCAATTTTGTTAGATTGGTGGTTAAGTTTTGACCACTAGATCCTATTGTTTCAAACAACCCAATAGTCACTTGTTTAGGTTGCCAATAAGATCCCAAGAAGTTAATCAAAAGAGCAAAAATATCATGTGCCCCCTTGGATATCCATAAGTTAAAACTTGTTGTTGCAATATACAATCTCCCAATTTTGGTAAAACATATACTTATTTCATTTTTCTTGTCCAATTTAAGTAATATCTCATGAGAAAATTGTTTTTTAGAAAGGAAGACAACTCGAGGACATAGATGTAAAATTAGAGGCTTAAACCAAACACTTTCCACAAATTGCAGTGGCAATTGATTTTTCATAATTATAACACCAAGGTCCTACAAAATGTTTTTTGTTATTCATTGTTTTGATTTAAAGGATCTTTGATAGAAAAAACTTAGATATTACATTTCCTAAAACATTCATTTTGTTTTTTACTAGTTGTTTTTCGAATGATCCTCTTATGAAAACATTTACTTTTTCTTCAATTTTTTTGATAATCATTGCATGAAAACTATCCACATGTTTTTTCAAAATTGTTATACCATATGTTTTATAATATGTTATAAATCCATTTCTTTCTTTTGTGTTTGGATTAAGAGCATGCACATGATTGTTGTAACAAAAAAAACATTTCATGACTTGAGGATTCTAGGATCAACTTTTTAATCATCATTTACATAATAAAAAGCCCAACAAATTGCATTCTTGTTTTGTCCTTTCCATTTTTTCCTTTGAACATGCAATGTTTGAAGTATTTTTTCCATGTTCAAAGGAAATACTAAAAGAAATCTTGTATTATGCAACCATTCAATTTGTAACTATATGCAACTAAATGTCATTTGTAACTATATTTTGTCATTTTATAACTAATCACTATCTGTTTCAATCTATTATTTTTTTTGTGACTATGTAGGTTAGGCAAGTTGATAAATAAATAGTTAAGTAGGTAGAAGTACCTATTATGTTTAATATAAGTAATAATTGCAGTAATAGTAAATTAAATTACTTACAAAATTTATTATTATCCAATAATTTAAATATTGTGTGCCACTATTAGTTAATTACTTAGTTAATACTTATAAATTGTCGGCCAGATAATTAATAATCATTTAATATAAATGATTAGTTGATATGATTAGTTAAATATTCATTAAATATTTTAAATATATAATAATAATTATTTTATTAATAAAAATAAAATAGTTTAATATTAATAGAAATGAACTAATTATTAATTTATTGTAATTATTAAATTATTACATATACTAATTAATACATTTACTATTATTTAATAATTTAATAATTTATGCTACTATTAGTTACTACCTAATTAGTAGGTGGTAATAAGTAGTAGGTAGGTTGTTAAGTGGGTAAGCAATTATTTAATGTTTAATTAATCAATTAGTTTTAGTTAGTTAGTTAGTTAGTAAATTACTTATTAGATATTTAGTTTACAAACTTGAAAAAGAAGACAAAGGATATAGGATAAACTTTAATTGCAACTTAAGTTTAACTTAGTTACAAACTAAGTTGCAAATAAAAAATTTATCCCATATGTTTTGTCTTCCATTTCCATCTTATAAAAGTATATAAGGAAAGTGTTTTGCTTGACATTTTTATATTAAAAATATGTGTAATTTGGGATGAACTAATGAAAGAGGTTTTTATTTTAGAAGGGCTCAACCTAAAATAAAATAAAATAAAAATATTTACATATCTACTTTTTAGTTTACCCACCCACCCACCTACTTACCTACCTACATACATGCCTACTTAAATATTGATTTAAATGTATTTTGGCCAAAATTCAATTAACATGCCATGCGGCAAATTTTTATTGTGCCACTTGGCATGATCTAACACCATCCAAAATAGATGAAGAAAATCTAATATGTATTTAAAAACATAATTAAAAAATTATTATGTTGCCATGTGGCATTTTGCAATGGGTTATAACAAAGTTGTAATAATGATGTTACAAACTTTATACAAATGGTCAATGGATGAAGGTGTACATGTTAATTGTATACATCATCCATGTGGAACGTGATGACATCATGTTAAATCATCATTTGGAACTAGATGTTATATGCGATTTCACTTATGCAACTAATGGAATTTTAGTTGTACATGTTGGTTGTAACTTATTTTTAGTTGCGAATTAAATTTTTTTTCTAATGAAATAATGAAAACAATGAAATTTATTATTTCTTTTGTTGTGTTTGTTTTATCTAAAAGTTGCCATTCATAATTTCATCTTCCACATTCCATTTAGACCAATTTCATTTTCACCATCAATTATCATTACATTTTCATTTTGTTTTGATTGCAATTTTTACAAGATATTAGATAGGTTGGAGGAGAAATTAGAAGTATAAATTTTATCAAAATTATGGGTTTTAGTTTTGATATCTAATTTATCCAAAAAATATCCAAAAAAAATTACAAGCAACTAAAAAAATTACAAACAAAAACTACAAGCAATTATAAGCAAATAAATAAAGGCAATTACAAGCATTTATAATATTTAGAAGAATGTTGAGGTAAAAGGCAAAAGATTTGAAAATAGACGTTTCATGTGAAAATTTTAATGCAAGTATGGTCTTAGTCCTTCACATGACAAAATACACATTATGTCAAATATTTATGATTCTATTTTAAAAGGTGTCTAATAGAAATAAATCCATAAATTGAAACACACATTTGAAATAAAATTACAACAATAGAAATTTTTTTTAAAACAACAAAATGAAAAAAATGAGGAAAAAAACACTTCAAAGATAGAAAATCTATAAAAAAAAACCTTGTTGTTGAAAAATGCTAGAAAATGTGTGCAACCAATGAAGTTGGAAATTCCACACCTACAAAGAAAAATGTAAAGGGGAAATATTACTTTGGAATCCCAAAGAACATTGACATAGCGCAACAATGAAACATTGACAAATACCAACAAAACACAACAAGGAGGCACTAACGAACACCGGGCGTTAGAAAGGTACTTGAACACCAATATAGGAGGCACCAACAAACACCAACAAAGCACAATGAAAAGGTGTAAACAAGCACCAATAGAACACATCAAGAAGGCACTGACAAACACCAACATAGTAAAACAAGAATGCATCAATGAATGTTAACAAAACACAATAGGGGGTGATGAGGAACACTAACAAAATGTAGCAAATAGGTGTTAATGAACACCAACAAAGTGTAACAAGGGGGGTGCAAACAAGCATCGACAAAACATAGTAAGGAAACGCTGACGAGCACCACCAGAGCACAACAAGGGAATGCCAACAAGCACCAATAAAACACAGTAATGGGGCACAAACGAACACCAATAAAATGCAACAAAAAGATGCTAATAAGTATTAATAAAGCATAGAAAAGGAATGTCAACAAGCAACAACAAAGCATAGCAAAGGGGCATTGATGAACATCAATAGAGCATAACAAGGAGGCAATGCAACAAGAAAAACATGCAAGCAAAATCTAAACAATGAGCACAAGAGCTAAAACAAATGAACACTAATTAACCAAGCAAAAACAAACTTTAAGCTTCAAACACCTTCAAAACTAAACATTCTCCTCATTTATAAGGTAAGAAAGGAAAAAAGAAAAGGTTAGGGGTGGCTTTACCTTTGTGGCACCTAACCAATGGAACCCTAATTTTATTTTATTTTTCTAACCCTACCTACCACTAATTTACTCACACTTGACACCTTAACCTTGTTAAATTTTTATACCCTAATAGGGTATGAAATTAAAAAAATTAAAAATTGAAAAAGTTTCAAACAAGTGGGTTCTCAGCCCAATGAGACCCTTTGAACATGTCCCAGAAAGGGAATGAACTTTTATGATACCTTGAGATATTCAATTGAAAACCAACTTGAAATCCTAATTAGTTCTCACCTTTTCTTGATACATGCCCAACATCAGTATACACAATAAACTAGGTATCACTCTGTTGTTTCTTTTACAAGAAAAGCAGTTAGATGTACTGAGCATATCACTATGTTTCATACCTATTCAACACATGAATCCAAGAAAGATTAATGGTCAAGATGCAGGAGTTGTATTAGGAATTAAGTTATCTAAATACTTTTATCCATAATGAAGGCTAGTTGTGTCTTCAAGCTTCAAATTTGAAGTTTCCCACTTCAAAAGAGGTAGAGATTACAACCCTTCTGCAAGTCCTTTCATTTTCCTCTAACACTAATGGGAAACAAACATTTCCAGTTTGCTTAGACTTTTGAGTACAAAAATCTAAATGTTTAGTTACATTTTCATTTTTGTTTCATTAAAGTTGTGTGGCCTACGTCTTGAAATTACCAACAATTTTGTATGCATTTAATGAATTGCCTAAGGTAGCCTAACTAATAAATTGTATTTCACAAAACATTTGTATGGAAAACCAAGGCACCTATCAGTAGGAGCATATCAATCATGACATGGTAGTGTAATTATAAACTTGTGAACAATGTATAATATATATTCATAAAACATTGATATGTGGCCAAGAAATAACATATTAATGAACTACTTCGCTTTGAAACAAAATACTACTTCATGCCACCACAATTCAAACTTAGAGAAATCAATTTCATTATGTCCATACTTCAGCAAGTCATACCCTTCATTATTCCTTGTGGAATAGTTGTTATGGGCATGTAAATTCAATTGTTCATCAATGTATAATGAACATCTAGTTGGAATATGGACATATGTGAACAATTGGACATGTATCATGGAAATATGATTACAATAAAAGAAGATGCATAATTCAAAATGGAATTTATTTATTTAGGATGAGAAAATAATATGTAAAATGATAGATGGATCATGGATGCAAAATCTTTTGTTGGGCAAGCTGTGAAACATCAATTCATGAACTTAAAATAATTACAAGTTGTGTTTAAATTTGGGTTAGAATCCAAAATTTTATGAATGTACATTAAAAAAAGGATGGAGATAAAATGTATAAACAAACTTCATGATATTTTAATTGGTAATTCATAGTTTAAATAATTAATCATTATTATTTATATTAAAATAACAATGTTTTGGAATTTAGAATAAATATTCAAGTGTAAAAATTTGCTCCACATGTTGTTGGTCAGATGTCTTAGATCAATAATTGACCAATGATAAACAAGTAGCTCATCGTGTAATGGCTTTGCTCAATGTTATATGACCATGATCAATATTTTATTCCAAAGACCAACTCCTTAGGAGGGAAAATAAAAAATCTTTAGGAATACTTTATTTTTCAAATTTGAATATTGAAAATTAACTAATTGTTTGGGAGGCATGTGCCAAACCTACCAAAGTACTATAGTATATGGAATGTTTGGAATCTAAATGTTTGGATTACAAAATTTGAATTGTATGTGAAATGTTTGGAATTTGAAAATTTGAGAACTAAAATGTCTGAATTAGGATATGTGAATACTTAAAATTAAAAACTGAAAATTGAAAATGAAAATGTCTGAATACAAAAAATTGAAAATTGAAATGTCTAAATACTAAAAATTGAAATGTCTGAATATTGAAAACTGAAAATTGAAATGTCTAAATATTGAAAACTGAAATGTTTGAATACTGAAAACTGAAAAACCATTATCATTCAGAACAATGGTCAAGTTGATATCTAAACACACTATTGTCTCAATCTCCTGCAAAAACCATCAAAATGTTCAATAAATTTTTCTATTACACATTGCCATGCCCCTGTTAGCTCCTAGCAAAATTGCTCTTTTCTATCTGATCTTTCAAACTTTTACAATAGGTCTATAGTTCATTTTCACTCCAAAAGTTCAACAACGGGACAAAGGGAAAAGTAGAGAATTTAAATCTAAGATATAAATATTTTCAATGCCCACTTCTTAACTTTAGGACCCAATGAGAAGAAAGACTGGAATCCTGACTGAGAATTTAACATGAAGCCTCCATCACCACAAACAACCACAACCTTCTTCTGTGGATGAAGGAGACAGGTTGTTGTCACCAATGGTAGTCCTACTCCCATGGTTGTTAAAGAATTGTCAAGGAGCAATGTGTTGGGCTCATATGCTTGCATACACACACTCCCTACATACCATCCCATCAACGCCTTCCAATTTTTTCCTTGTATGGTGCACCCAACAATCCTTATTAAAAACCTTTGACTAAGAAGACCACAAGAAAACAACTAAAAAATGTTTGATGCCAAGCTCTTCAATGCAAATGTATGATGATCATCTTCACCCATTTCTCATGATGACTTACAATGGGAAAATCTTTGTATTTGAAAAAAAGTTGCAACAGAAAAAAAAAGGACAAACATGAAAATGGAGAGTTATGAGCTGGAAGTGGATCAACTATTTTAACCCACACTTACAGTGTTCCCCTTCTCATTACCAGATACAACATTCTTGTCAACTATTGTTTTAAACAGATTAAACATGAAATCCTGGAATTGTTTTATGAAATTGTCAAAAGTTGTCTTTGTGTTTTAGTACAACCTCGAGAATATGTTGGAACTTTTGTTTGATCGAGTTGTTTCTGGACTAGCAGAACTAGCTGCAAGAGCAGTAGTACCTATAGTGAAGAGAGAGAAAGTGTTCAAGGTTGATAAATTGTGTCAGATTTTGTGGAACGATTGATTGACCTTTGAAGATCTTAGGTCAATTAGGAATATTTTCTAGTAGGGAGATGGATGAAGTACCTTCAACTTCAAGAAGTGCCTGCTTGAACTCCTGAATCTTTTGATTAGCCAGCATTGCCTCCCACACTTTCTTGTCAGTTGCCAACGAGAGCACCAATCCCTACACACATTTCCAAACCCAGCACATCAAGCCACACACATGCTTCATAGATAGCATTCTATAACAATTCCCTTGTATTGTCGAAACAACAGCATCCGGGATCCATCTATGTTATTTCTTCTTACAATTTGCACCAGTTGCCAGGATCCAACTTTGCTATTTCTTCTTGCCATTTGCACCAGGATCCTTCCTAACAAATCTATCTCTACATTCTTCACAAAGCTCCACATACAAGTTTCTCCATACAGATCATTCTTCCATCATCTTAGTTGCAGGAAAAGAACCAATTGAAGCCGAACATGGTCCTGGACAAGGATGGGGGAGGGAACTTACAAGCGAAGAGTGCTTAGCAGATCCGCAGTAGTTTACTTGACTTCCATGATGGAGGGAGGAGTCCTGAACACATAGTAATCCTTTTCTTCATCACTGACAAACTCCCAGTCATCAATCTCCCAAAAGACGGGCTTCCCTCGGCCAAAAGAGTTGCGATGCTGGATTGTCATCGCCTATTGGCACATGCATGAAGTCGCATAAACTAAGGCTGAAGAAGGCACTTGAAGTGAAGGTGTGATGGTACAAGCGCTTCAAAACGCAGCATTCGACACCACTACGGTTGGAGCAGTAGCAACTCTGACTACTTTACTTTCGCAACGTTCTTCCACATAATTCCACCTACCATCTTCAACAAAAAAAACCTCCTCTCACACATTGTTCCCACACAATTTTGTTTGCCAATAGAAGAGGAATTGTTCCAAGGTTGTGAGCTTTCTTCAACACACACTAGAGTACTTGGATCCCTTATGATCCTCTATCAAACTTTCTCCTTCCTCAATTTCCGTGCCGTTTCTTACCAGAAGAAGATAGATTAAGATGTCTTGACAATATATCCTCTTGTTCACAGCCTCACAATTAAAGAAAGCAACCCATTCCGACTCAAGATCAGGGGCCCAGTCTCCTGGCGTGAGAAAAAACACTAACTGTGCAACAGCAACGATGATCGCTGGTTCTTGTTGCCGAGAGAGAGAGAAACAACGCCCGACATTCCGTTGGGTGTTTGTTGTCTGTCATTGGCCACTCCTTGCAAAACAAGGCATAGAACTCGTCTCGTCACCGGGTCACCTAGGCTCGACCCGATCTGTTTTTGGAGAGTAAAGCTACCACTTGAGCCTGCTAGCCCATTTCACACTAAAAAATTGATTTCTGGTTATCTCCTAGCCCACTTCACACTAGAAAAATGATTTCTGGTTATCTTCCAGCACAATTCACACTAAAAAATATGATATCTGGTTATCTTCCAGCCCAATTCACACTAAAAAAATGATTTCTGGTTATCTTCCAGCCCAATTCACACTAAAAAAATGATTTCTGAATATTTCCTACATTGGATGCAGTCTATTTTATGTAGGGTAAAGCCCTAGACTGTTGGCTTTATCAAAATTTGGGCCCACAGCAGAGGGCTTTACCCAAAGTACATATCTGTTCAATTCTATCTCTATTTTTGTTCCAATGATACAATGTTCCCTTAATGTAACTTAGAGTTACATTCACCCAAACATGGAAAAATTCCATGTGAAATTTTTCATTTTGTGAATACTTGTCATCTTCAAAATCTTGCACATATGTGTAGTCTCTTCCCTATGGGCAGAGCCAATATTTTTATATAAGTTTCGTCCAATTCATTTTGTAAGGAAAAATCATTACATATAGGCTCATTTAGGTTCACATGAAAGCATGATTACATGTGTAAACCCAGGGAAGTGACATTGACCGTTTTAGTCTTGGTATGTGACTGTGGTTTATTGATATGTATTGCCATTAAAAATATATTATTCAGCTAACCTTCTTAGAATTATCCATTTTGTAGGTTTGGATACTAGTGGTAAATTGATTTGCTAGTTTGGACAAAAAGTAATGTAGTATCCACTTTGAAACAATCAAATCATACATAGGCTACAATGTGAATACTTTCACTACTCATATCACAATATAATAGTAGATGATGGAAAAAAGTATAATTTCAAAATTAAAAAACGAAATCATTATTTGAAAAAAATAATTATTCATTTTGTCAATGTGGAAACTGACCCTAGGCTACTGTAATCAAATGAGAACTATGAAAGAATAATTTCACCCACCAAAGCATCAGCAAAGACAATATTAATGTTGAATCCATCTTTGAACCAAAATATGAATATCTTAATCCAATATTGTCCCACACAATTTTTTAAAGAACTTTTCAAATTGAGACCCTGCATGAATGACTTCCTTCCAAAACAAATTCCCCTAATCATTCAATCCTCTCCATTTGCACCTGAAGTTCTTTGAAACAATTGCATGTAAAATATCATTCTTGGGTAAAGACCACTCTTCATTCATCTCTAAATGTGAAAATTGTAGCCATCAAACTTCTCAATCTGAACATGGAAAGGAACATGGCATGATTACCACACCAACTAAAAATGAAAACTTCCATAGTCTACTATATGTGTTTTAACTTCACAGATGTTCAAGCCAGTAATGCTTTGTGATAGTCTTCACTTGTGATGTGAAAGCAAGACAAAACTTGGTTGTCATGGATTGCCCAGTTTCATCGCACCATTGATCCAAAATCCTTGTGGCTAAATATTTTTAGCACAAATTTGTGCCCTAAGAGTCATACATACTACAACCTTGCTCTGTTCCCATATGACATTAAGCAGTTGCCAAGAAATGGATACTATGGATATGTAACTTACGCATCACATGCCACACAATCACCATGATTAGTTGTTGTTCTTCATTGATGGATAAAAGCAAAACCCGGCATCATCACCTGCATTTGTTTGTAGCCATATTTATGGTTCGCATTTATGCGTGATGAAAACCACTGCCAGAGTTGACTGAGCAATTTATTGCTGCTTTGTCAGTGTTCTCAGAGCAGATGATCCAGGGTAAAGAATTGACCCTGTTTTTTCTCTTCCTTCATAAGCTGAACTTAAGATTTTATGTGGATCACATCCTTTGTTGCGTTCCTCAAGTAAGCAAGCCAAACATGACAGAAACCCAGACAACTAAACAAAGATCCAATGAAAGTTGATGCAAAATCCAAGCAACCCTGAGAAGAGTTTTCTTTGGGTTTGCTTGTTCTGTCTAACTCCTCCACTGTTGAGTCTAACTGATTCATGCCTTGTTACAGAAATTTGCACCTTTAAGTTCCACTTTTTGGAATTCACTAACACAGAAAGAGGTTTGACAATGAATGCAGTCATAACATTATGAAAGTTCCTCATAAAGCTTCAGAGCATCATCCTCATCAGAAGTAGCAGTGACAAGCTGCCATGACGTGCCACTGACCTCATCAGCCCCTGACAGTGGGTGCAGATAGGTATATAATAATGGGCCTGAAATTTCAGGCAAACCATTATACAAAGTCTGCATCCTGAGTTTCTTTGCATTTCTGGAAGCAAGGGGAAGACTCAGTCCCCATGCTGGCTAGCACTCAAGAGACATATTTGAAGAAGACCATCTTATAGACAATTCATTGCCTGTGCTCTTCCCTCCCAAAATACCTTTAGAATGGATTGAAGAGCCTCATGGAACCTGAAATCTTGCATAAAGCTTCATATGATGGTTTTGCCGAGGATGAAAAGAGTAAGGGAGAAAGTAACCCCAAACATTGCATATAGGAAGCCCCGGTCTAGCACAAAACCATAAAGTGAAATTCCTGCACGTGAATGCTGTAAATATGTCACTGCAACATATCCCAAAAACCCCGACATGTAACAATCCAATGTCAGTCTCACATAGTTTCTCAGAATTCATGACCACCCACCAACTCAGATGTTTCTTGCTCCTACATGGCCTGTGATTTTGCTGAATTACAATCTGCCTCCATGACTGGTAACTACAAGTGACACAAAATTTGTTCAGCATTTGGAAAAATGGTTACAGAATACATCACATTCTAATGAAAACTAGTTAAGTCTTCAAATAGATCAACATTGGGTGTTAAGTATCTCTTGTAAAAATCAGCCATTCTACGATTTATGACCCAATCTAAGTGTTGGTGCAGAAGAGAATATTATTTGAGAGCCAGATCTGCCAGACTAGGTCAACAGACCATGATAAGGCCAAGAAAACCCTAAATTCCCACTTTACAGACCCTTGAACATTTTGTTATGGGCTTCAAGCTTCATGGGAAGAATTAGTTCTCAGGAGGTTGTTGCAGGATACATCTAGCTCTACTCTCAATTGAAAAGCCTTTCTGCCTGTACATCTGGACATGTTCAACTGTGACTTACTGGCTTCAATACATGTCTCTTGTCATGAACAAAGTTGAGGAAAAAAGAAAAGGGAAAAGAAGATCAACAGTGTACACAGATTTTCAGGACCCTTGAAACTTACCCAAGGCCTGGCGCTTCTGGTAAGCCTCAAAGTCATGAATTGATTGCTCAACATCTGATTGGATTCTTGGCATTGAGGATTCAAGATCATCACATGAGTCATTGTACAAAAGAGGATGAGCTGGTCCATAAAGCACTGCTGCAGGCAATCTTTGTAACGGATCAGAGTTGAAATTATCTGCATCTGTGGATGCAGTCACAGCTGATGGATTACAAGTAGCCAAAGCATGCCATTGACTAACAATTCCTACAATTCTTTGAGCTCTGTGTGTAATCTTAGCTGCGCCATGAAGACATAAGACAAGACCTGTTAACTGCACTGCTGAACATACCTGCCAACACCACAAATGCACATAGCACATTGATCAGCAGGGAAGAATTCAGTTCATGACGGAATGTTCACAGCAAACATTACTGGCAAGCTTCATCAATCAAGCTTTCGTCTATAAGATGTGGAATAGAAGCACAACACATGGTAGGCAGGCAGGCTCCACATTGCTGATTTCAAAGAAAACAGCAACACAATTGTTGAACCATCAATTCACAAGTTACTTTGCATCCAAGAATCTCAGACTACAACTAAGAGTTTCTCTGTCACAATTGAAGTTCAATAGCAAGTTGTAGTGGACTTTGAACACTTGAGAAGTTGTAGGAGTTCAACAGCAACATATATGACATCAATTGAAGCTGATGAAGATGAGGAGGATCATACATACCGCAAGATCACCAGCCCTGAAGAAGTTGATGGATTTAGCAGATCCAAGAATCACAAAGAGAGAAGACATCTGGCTGAAGCTGATTGTGAACAGAGATGATACCATGAAGATCCGGAACCTGTGACTGATGGTTAGCAGCTGACTCTTTATCCTCAAATGCTCAGAGAGGATGACAGACACGTCGGGTGTGTCCTCCAGCAGCTTTTTGTACCCCTTGAGACGAAGGATTTGGAGACAGCACATCAGCCTGAATAGGACGCACATGAAAAGAAAAACTGAGGTGCGGTAGAGCCATGAGAGCATGCCGGTGGAGCACAGCAACACGTTCAGCCTTGAGTCGGCAGGAACGAAGGGGATAGAGATGGAAACATATATATACCACCACGCCCTGAAAATCAGCTCTATCACGAAGCAGGGCAGAAGAATCCATGCCAGTAACGAGAAGGCGCTCTGCAAAGCTCCATGACAACAGCCCCAGATCTCTTGTGGAGTCAGTGCACAAATCAATCAAATGTTTCTGGAATTGGAGATAGATACATTGCATTATGTGCGTGTGCAGAGAGAGACAGAGACAGAGAGCTCACACGAAGTTCTTGCTCATATCCGAGGCGAACATCATGGGACTCCTTGATGATCTTGTCAAGAAGAAGCGTCCGTCTGAGTCCATATTGACGAACGATGTTGGAGAGGCACAAGAATGAGACGGCAGCAAGGGCAGTCTCCGAGACTTGCACCATTTTTTCGAAGGGATGCGCGTGCTCTTCGCCGCATTCCGAGCAGGAGACAAAATTGTAGTTGAAAACCGGAACGACAAGAGTAAACAAGAAGAAAACAATCCACGACAAGACTACTTTGGTCGGGCTGGATTGGTCAAGTCCCAGCCATAACAATCCAGATCTGAAATGTCTAAGCTCGTCTTTGGGATTGGAGAGCAGCCTTTTGTAAAGAGCTCGTTTTGCCATGCTCCGCTCGCCGGCTTCAATGCATCGTGGGCTTCTCTCAACGTCTTCATCTTCAGCGAAGGCGATAATGTGTTCAAATCTCACCTTGGACTGCTTGATCTTTCGAGAGTCACTAGAATCAGACGAACCGTCAGGCGGGCATATATGAGTCGACGATGTGCTTGAACTCTCCTCCTGAGTATGCAGAATCAATGGTGTTAGTGGACCTTCAGCAGTTTGTTCGTCTCCTGCAGCGTATGTCACCTGCTTATCAATCATGCTCGCACCTTGCATGAGGGGAAAAACAAAGAACAAAAAAGACGTCGACAACAGCTCTCACGATCAGATCTCCAAGATCCTGCACATCAATGACAGCTCTAATTTGCCAACAATGTTTTTCCTCGTAATTAAGACCTCTAGAGCTGTTTTCATAACGTCATGATAAGCATTCCACCGCACTTTGGCACAAAATTATTGCATCAGCCGTCCAAGAGCATGATCATCAGCAAATGTTCCTGCATTTTAGACGTATATATTTCCTCCTCGTGAAGGTCATAGAACTAGAGAAGTTGACGAAAACATGAAACTTGAGAGCTGAGAACTAGAAAATGCAGTAATGAGAAGAAGAAAACGGAATCAATCCAGTTCTTAAGAGCGATATCTGGATGAGATGAAGAGCATGAGACTTGCATTGCAGTTAGTTCATATGAGATCAATCACAAATGCAGCTCTTCTCAGTGTGATGAGAGATGAAGAGCATGAAATGCAATCCAGCCCAGGAAATTATGACTCTGTGTTCTAGCATAGTGCAAACTGGGCACAGCGGAAGTCACGGGAAGGAAGAGAGAACGCCAAGGTCGAAGCTGAAGGGGAGAGAGAGAGAGAGAGAGGAAGCCGAGCGGATGCAGTGCGGGCGGTGGAGATCCGAGAGGTGCGAGGAACATGGGAAGTAAAACATGAAAGGAGGTGGAAAACGGCAGGGCACGCGGCAGCCATATCCACGTTCTTGGTGGCTAAATGGGGGAAGGGGGCGTACAATCCGCTGCACTCCAAACTAAAATTCACGAAATCTCCGGACCGTAATAATGTGCTCACGCCCAACTCTGGTACCCATTTTGTAGGCTCTACCTCTAAGGGAGAGACTACAGGTCATTTGGTCTTCCGTTTGGAGGAACGTTCACCAGTGTTCCTGTGAATTGTGAGTTTTTTTTAGTTTTTTTTTTTTGGAACTTCATGGGACGGTTTTGTAATTTAGCCCATTTTGGGAACTTCATGGAACATTTTGTATTTTAGCTCTTTTTTTTTTCTTTGGAATTCATGAAATGTTTCCTGTTTTAGC